>SXGU01051486.1_pt1 | contig 12418 bp, 9 predicted proteins | sample 3174531 | NCBI WGS metagenome assembly SXGU01 (sample SAMN11356863, study PRJNA531348) | freshwater metagenome | isolation source: freshwater sample F1-140 | place: China: Fuxian Lake, Yuxi | collected 2017-12-25 | reverse complement strand
TGAACCCTTAAAATCAACTAAAATAGAATCATCTATAAAAGTTGGATAAGTAAGATTAAAGTTGTCATAAAATGCTTTAGCGGAAGAAATATTGTCTCGAGTTAGCACACCAGCAAATTGAACTTGAGGATATTGTATTGAAAATTCTTGAAGAAGTGGTGCCTCGGCTCTACATGGTGCACACCATGAGGCCCATACATTAATGACTGAAACTTTGCTTGAACTAAGTGTTATATCTCCAGTGGTTAAGGTCTCTCCAGAAAACTTTGGTGCCACTCTTCGATCTGATTGTTTTATGTAAATTGCAGATCCATTCCCGGAAACATAAGAGTTTTCACTAGAAGTGGAAAGTCCACCACCACTACAACTAGTCAATAGTAAGGAGCTTAAAACAAAAATCGGTAACTTCATTATTTTGGTGGTAGTAAGTGCTTGGCAGGCTCTGAATATGAAACAGATTCGACCATTCCTTCAGCATCTAATTTAAATGAAGTCACTGAGGCAAGTGTGCATTGCCTTTTACGTGGATCATGAATTAGTCGGCGTCCTTCAACTGCGCTTCGAAGTATCCAAATAGGCAACTGATGTGAAACGCAAATAGCATCCTTACCAGCAGCTGCATCTCTGGCGGCAAACAACCCTTTTAACATTCTATTAATGAGTTGATCATATGGTTCACCCCAGGAAGGTCGCCATGGGTTCCAAAGATAACGCCAAGATTTAGGGTGTTTTAATACACCACTACCTAACTCAAATTTCTCTCCTTCGAAGATATTGCTTGCTTCAATTAAATTTTTATCACTTGTTAAAGGCAACTTGTGTTCATTAATAATTGGTGCAACCGTTTCTTGAGCCCGCTGTAATGGTGAAGCATGTATTGCTCCTAAATTTAAATCCTTTGACCATTGCCCAATTACTTTCGCCATTTCTTGCCCGCGTTCACTTAATCGCCACCCAGGTTGAAGGCCATAAAGAATCTTCTCTGGATTATGGACTTCACCATGTCTTACAAAGTGAATTGTTTGTGTCATGCTCTAAGGATAGAGCAGAAGAATTCAGCCTTCTTCGCTAAGGTAGTGATATGGCGCTCACAGAAAAAAGAGTTGCATTTTTTGATGTTGATAACACCCTACTTAAGGGATCTACGCTCTTTTTTCTTGGGCGCGGGATGTATCAAAGGGGTTTTTTTACAAAAAAAGACATCTCTGCATTTGTGTTAGCAAATCTGAGATATCGACTTACGGGTAAAGAAAATAAGGATGAGATTACAAGATTTCAAAATGCGGCGACAGAGTTTATTAAAGGTCATAATGTGGTTGAGATCGAAAAAATTGGACAAGAGATTTATGAAGAGTATGTCTCCCCTGCAATTTGGCAGGGCACAGTTGAAATTGCACAAGAGCATCTATCTAAAGATGAAGAAGTTTGGTTGGTAACAGCAACACCACTTGATATGGCTAATTTGATGGCAAAACGGTTAGGTTTTAATGGTGCACTTGGCACAAAAGCAGAAAGTGAAAATGGAATCTACACTGGAAAAATGATTGGTAATTTGTTACATGGTAAAGAAAAAGCTAAAGCAATAAAGCAACTAGCAAATGAGAAGGGTTTTAAATTAGAAAATTGTTATGGATATTCAGATTCTCACCACGATATTCCACTCCTTGAAACAGTTGGTTATCCACGTGCAATAAATCCAGATACCTTGCTTGAGATAAGGGCATACCGGGATAACTGGCCGGTCTATGACTTCAGGCGAGCTCGTAAAATCAAAAAGTTTTTTGGGCCAATTGCGGGTCGCCTTGCTGCGTTGGCCTCATTAATCTCACCAAGAAATCTAAATCGTAAAGGTAAATCAAGTACTTAAAACCCGAGTAAAGTAGGCCAGTTATGTCTACTGTTGCGATCACTTTTGCCACTGAACTGCGGGCGCGCGCAGATGAAGACCTTGAGCTTCTTTTCAAATACAGACCAGATTTAGTTTCACCAGTTCCAAATGATTTCACCTCTCTTGCAGCAAGGGCCACATCCACTCCTTCGCTCGTTAGAGCCCTTGATTCATTAAATATGTGGCATTACCAAATAATTGAAGCAGCATGTGTACTACCTGAGCCATTTAAGAAATCAGAGTTAATTTCAGTTACAAGTGAAGAGAGTACCTTTGCATTAGATTACCTCTGGCAAATGGGCCTGCTATACAAAGAAGGTAACAACTTTCGAACATCTACAAATTTAAAGCTATTAATTGGTGATGAACCAGCTGGTTTGGGCCCACAATCAAGTGGCAAAGCTGATTTCACAAAACTGAAAGATGTCCCTAAGTCATCTGCTGATGTATTAGCAAAATTAACTTGGGGTCCACCTAGAGGTTCAATTACTAATATTAAAAAACCTGGCACTGCTATCGGCTGGCTCCTTGAGAACAATATTTTAGTAGCCCTTGATTCACACACCGTTGCCCTGCCTAGAGAGTTTGGTATAAAGCTGCGTGCAGGAAAGGTGCATAAAGAGTTAATTACTACCGCACCTGCTTTAACCGGAAAAGAAGTACCCCAAAAGCAGATTGATTTAGCGGCAATTGCCAACATTTCAACTATTTTGCGCTGGTGTGAGGAGTTATTACATAATCTTTCTGATGAACCACCTACGGCTCTACGCACGGGCGGAATAGGAGTCAGAGATCTAAAAAGAATTGCGGAGCATTTAGGTGTTGATGAAGCATGCGCCGGATTTGTTGCAGAACTTTGTTACCTAGGTGGATTAGTTGTTGTTGACCCAGATGATCAAATATTGCCAACATCTGCCTTTGATATTTGGCTTACAAAACCAGCAGAGGAACGTTGGTATTCACTTGCAGTTCTATGGCTTGATACATCAAGAGTTAGTGGGCTAATTGGAAAAGTAATTGATAAAAATATTGCTCCACTTGGACCAGAGCTAGACCGTGCTGGAGTCTCATTGATTAAAAGAACAACTTTAAAAGTGCTGCTTGAAAATCCAAAAATTTCACCTGAAATAAAATCGATTCAAGAGGTAGTTAAGTGGTGGAATCCTCAGCGAGTAAACAATGATTTTATTGAATGGAACCTAAGAGAGGCAGAGTGGTTAGGAATAACTGGTCAAGGTGGAATTTCAACCTTTGGTAACAATCTACTGAATGAAAGTGAGTCCCTTGGAGTTGAAGCCGCACTGCCTAAACCAGTTGATCATATTTTAATTCAAGCCGATAACAGCGCAGTTGCTCCAGGGCCATTAACAGCTGAACTATCAGCTGAAATGGGAACGATTGCCGATATTGAAAGCAGAGGTGGCGCCACTGTTTATCGCTTTAGCGAAGCATCAATTAGACGCGGCCTAGACCATGGTAAAACTGGTGAACAAATCAAAGCGTTTTTAACGAAAATCTCTAAAACACCTATGCCGCAGCCATTAGATTATTTAATTGCAGATGTTGCTAAACGTCATGGCAGGTTAAGAGTCGGAAGCGCTCAGACATACATAAGATGTGAAGATGAAGGATTAGTCCAGCAAATACTTCATGATAAGAAATGTGAACATTTACGACTTAGAAAAATCGCTGCCCAGGTTCTAGTCACTGAACTTGACCTATCTGAAGTGATTAGTGAGTTAAGAGAATATGGTTACTTGCCCGCTGCCGAAAATGCCAGCGGTGTATTACTTTCACAACCAAATCTAAGGCGAGCAAAATCACGACCAAAGCCGCCGCGAATTATTTCAGAGTTTACTGCTCCAAAGGCAAGTGTTATTACAACAGCTGTCAAAACAATTAGGGCAGGAGAGCGAAGTAAGAAAGTTGAACCAATTGTTGCTGGAACTTCTTCTAATGAAACTCTTGCGCTGATTAATCAATACATTGATGAACAGCGCACTTTAGTTATTAGCTATGCAGATAATAATGGTGGTGTTTCAAACCGAATTATTGAACCAATCTCTATTTCACTTGGCACCCTAACTGCTCGAGATGAGACAACTGGGGAAATTGCTCAGTTTCGAATACCTAGAATCAATGGCGTTGCTCCATCACTCGCCATTTTGGAAAATAAGGCAGACTTAGACCTATGACCGCGATTGCCGATATCCAGCGTTTAGTTGAGTGTGAATCACCCACTGATGATTTAGCTGCTTGCAATCAGATTGTGAATCTTGCGGTTGAAATTTCAGCTCAAGTTTTAAAAGTTAAAGCAGAAAACATTAATGAAAATGGTAGACCGGTATTTTGGTGGGGATCTAAACAACCAAAGATTGTTTTGCTTTGCCATTTAGATACAGTTTGGCCAAAGGGCTCTTTTACTCCCACTTGGCAAGTAAACGGTGATATTGCAACTGGTCCCGGTATTTTTGACATGAAAGCAGGATTTATTCAAGCTCTTTACTCATTGGTCAGCGTGGATAATGCTCAAGAAAAAATTGCATTAATAGCAACTACTGATGAAGAGACTGGCAGCATTACTTCCAAAGATTTAATTAACCGAGTATCAAAAGCCGCAGATGCAGTATTAGTTTTTGAGGCATCACTTGATGGAAAAGTTAAGACAGGCCGTAAAGGTACTTCGATGTATCAAATAAATGTTACTGGTCGTGCATCCCATGCCGGGCTCGAACCAGAAAAGGGAATAAATGCAACAACTGAATTAGCAAAATTAGTAGTACAAATTACTGCACTTGAAAATAAGGAATTTGGAACCACTGTAGTGCCTACTGTTATGCAATCTGGAACCACAACTAATACTGTTCCAGCACTTGCTAAATTAGATATAGATGTCAGATCCTTTTCAATACTGGAACTAAATAGAATTGATAAGGCTATTAAATCATTAACTAGTGATGTGGCTAGCGTTGAGGTAACTGGTGGAATAAATCGGCCACCGCTTGAAACTGTAAGTACTGAGCATCTTTATGTAAAACTGGAAAAGGTTGCAAAGGATTTAGGTTTACCACAGGTTGGCAGTGCCAGTGTGGGTGGTGCTAGTGATGGAAATTTTGCAGCTGCTGCTGGAGCTAAAGTTTTAGATGGATTAGGAGCAATTGGTAGGGGCGCTCATGCATTAACTGAGTCAATAGTTATTTCATCGGTAGAACCAAGAATCAAATTAACTGCTGCATTTATCAATGAGTTGCTTAAATGAGTGATGGACCGTTAATAGTTCAAAGTGATAAGACACTTTTACTTGATATTGACCATGTTCTCTCCGATGAATGTCGTAGGGCAATTGCAGCCTTTGCTGAGCTTGAAAAATCACCAGAGCATATTCATACCTATCGACTTACTCCACTAGGACTATGGAATGCCCGAGCATCAGGACATGATGCTGAACAAGTAATTGATATATTAATTAAATATTCAAGATATGCAGTTTCGCATTCACTATTAGTTGATATCGCAGAGACTATGTCTCGCTATGGGCGCCTACGCCTTGAAGCACACCCAGTCCATGGCTTGATTTTGGTGTCAAATGATCCAGCAGTTCTGAAAGAAGTAACGCGTGGTAAAAAGGTTGCACCAATGCTTGGGTTGCAATTAGATGAAGAAACTATTGTTGTTCACCCAGGTCAACGTGGTTTCTTAAAACAAGCCTTACTTAAATTAGGTTGGCCAGCTGAAGATTTTGCAGGCTATGTTGATGGTGAACACCATGAAATTTCTTTAAAACAAGATGGTTGGAAGATTCGTAAGTATCAAGAGTTAGCCGCAGAGGGATTCTGGCATGGTGGTTCAGGTGTTGTAGTACTACCTTGCGGAGCTGGAAAGACTATTGTGGGCGCAGCGGCAATGGCACACGCTAAAGCAACGACATTAATTTTAGTTACAAACACAGTGGCAGCTCGCCAGTGGCGAGAAGAATTACTTAGAAGAACTGATTTAAATGATGATGATATCGGCGAATATAGCGGTGCTAAAAAAGAAATTAGGCCAGTTACTATTGCTACATATCAGGTAATGACTACTAAAAAAGGTGGAGTTTATGCTCACCTTGATTTATTTGATGCAATTGACTGGGGATTAATAATTTATGATGAAGTACATTTACTTCCAGCACCAATATTTAGATTTACTGCAGATATCCAATCACGCCGCCGGTTAGGACTTACTGCAACCTTAGTTCGCGAAGATGGTATGGAGGGTGAAGTATTTTCACTCATTGGACCAAAAAGATTTGATGTTCCTTGGAAAGAAATTGAAGCGCAAGGTTATATAGCTCCTGCTGACTGCGTTGAGGTGAGAATTACCTTAACTGATGAGGAACGATTAAATTACGCTACCGCTGAGCAGGAAGATCGCTATCGTTTTTGTTCTACATCTCTAACAAAAAAAGCAGTAGCAATTGCCTTAGCTAAACAACATTCAAATGATCAGGTGCTTGTGATTGGGCAATACATTGATCAGCTCGATCAACTTTCAGAAGCACTGGGCGTGCCAGTTATTAAAGGTGATACGCCAATTAAAGAACGTGAGCGGCTTTATGCATTATTTCGAAGTGGTGAACTCAAATGCTTAGTAGTTTCAAAGGTTGCTAACTTTTCAATTGATCTACCTGAAGCAACAATTGCCATTCAGGTTTCTGGAACTTTTGGTTCAAGACAAGAGGAGGCCCAACGGCTTGGGCGAATACTTCGCCCCAAGGCAGATGGTCGAGGAGCGCGTTTTTATTCACTAGTAGCCCGGGATACTATCGATCAAGATTTTGCTCAAAACCGGCAAAGATTTCTAGCTGAACAAGGATATGCGTATCGAATTATTGATGCGGATGAAATCACAAATAAAAACTAAGCTTTAATTGCTTTGATAAATCTTTCAATATCAACTCGCCAATAATCATGAATTTTATTATCAATCATAATGACTGGAACTTGCTCTCCATACTCTTGTTCTAATTCTGGTAAGTCATTAATGAGTTTTATTTCAAATTCGAATTTAAGTTCATCTTTAACTGAATTTATTTTATCTATAGTAATTTCGCAAAGGTGGCATCCAGTGCGCGATATAACTGTTACCTTCCTCATTTAACTCCCAGATTTACCCAAATTAGGCCACAGTTTGTTCAAAGTGGCACTTTTGCTCCTGCTCAGAATGTTAGCCTAGCGCAATGCGACTAAAGCGATTTTTGTTATCAATTGGATTACTGGTATCTGTAATAGTTGCTCCGATTTCAACCGCCAATGCTTTAGCGGTAAAGGTGGCTCCAGCTGGATGGACATATCTTTTTACTAGCGATACACCCGCTAAAAAAACATCTACTCCTAGAGTTTTATCAGTCAACTTAGAAAGGAAAAGTAATTTTGTTCCTACCTATAATAATGTTCCAGATGTTGCTAAAGCATCTATTCAAAGAGCTATTGATATATGGTCAGAGAATTTTTCATCAAAAGTACCGGTTAATGTAAACGTTAGTTGGACGAAAGCACCTAACTCAACAATATTAGCCTCAGCTAGTGCTAAAAACATATTTTCAAATTTTAATGGTGCACCCGACAAAACTCTTTACTATCCATCAGCTCTTGCAAATGCACTAGCTGGAGTTGATTTAGATATTAATGAACCTGAACTAGAAATTAATGTAACAACAGGTGATTTTTGGTATTACGGTTTAGATGGTAAGTGCCCATCAAATAAATATGATTTAGTATCCGTGATTTTGCATGAAATGGCACACGGCCTGGGATTTATGTCGGGAACTTATTACGACCCTGCAACTAAAGTAGGCAGATTTCTGCAGCCAACTGCCTTTGATGCTTATGTTCAACTTCTAGATGGAAGACGTTTGGTTGATTTACCCTCTCCTTCTTTAGAAATAGGCGCTGCGCTCACATCAACTTTGCTCTGGTCTGGGGCTAATGCCTTAAAAGCCAATAATGGAGTTAAGCCATTGCTTTTTACACCATCTATTTATGAGCAAGGCTCATCTACAAGTCATCTAGATGAAAAGACTTTTTCTAACACATTTGAAAATTCTGTCATGACTCCAAATTTAAGCGCAGGTGAAGTTTTCCACTTACCTGGCAGTTTGTTATTAGCAATATTTGAAGATTTAAGAATGAAGCCACCAGCTGGCATAGCAACTGGATTGCCGGGCTCTGTTCAAAACGTTAGAGCAGTAATTGGTGACAAAAGTGCAATCATTAAATTTGATCCACCAGCTGATTTTAGATTTGCACAAATAGATAGTTACCATATTGAGAATTTACAAACAGGTGAGATTGTTAAGGTGCCAGAAAGCCCAGTTGTAATTAATGGCCTTAAAAACGGAACTAAATACACATTTTCAGTTAAGGCAGTTAATAGTGCTGGTTCATCAGAGCCATCTAAATCAAATCAAATTACGCCACAAGCTGCTTGGAAAAGCACAGTTATAGATCCAAATGCAGATGCTAAATACATAGCCACAACAACTTACCTAGGTAAGCCTGTTATTGCTTATAGTGAAAGTATAAATGGTGATGTAAAGCTTGCAACTTACTCAAATGGCAAATGGGCTATTAAAACTATCGATGGAAATAGTGATAATTCTGGTAAAACTACTAATAATGTGGCTGGACATATTTCACTGTGCACATCAACTTTGGGTAAAATTAACCTCTTACATATCTTTTATGCCGATCTAACTAATAAAGATTTGAAGTACGCACTTTATAATGGTAAAAGTTTTAAGTATGAGACAGTAGATGGTGATGGTTTAGTTGCCCAAGATTACAAGGAAGTTAATAGGGTAAGAGGAGCCTCAGATGTCTCAGTTACAAATGCGTGCTCTGTAAACAATAATGTAATTCAAGTTTTTTACCGAGATGAGTCCCAGGGAATATTGCTTGGTGCTGTAAAAGAAAATGGTAAATGGATATATGAAATAGTAGATGGTGATAAAGATACTGAGGATAGAACCACTGGTGATGTTGCATTTCATATGAAATCTGTAACTGTTGGTAAAAAGATTAATTTAATTTACGATTCAGTGAAAGGATTTGATGCGGAAAAAAATATTACAAAAGGTGAGGTTAGATACGCCTCTAGAAGTACTAGCGACAGTGCAGATTGGGAGTACAAAACCTTAGACGCACCTAGTGAGCGTACCTATGCAGTCGGCTACGATGTCACAATTTTAAACACTACTAAAGGTTTAACGACCGGTTGGTTTACCTCTAGCGGCTTTACCTACCCAAACCCTGACCAAGTCAAATATCAAGATATAAATGCTTCATCAGTAGTGAGTGTTAAGGCTGATGAGTTTGGCACGCTTAATTCCTCAATCTCCACTGATGAAAAAATGGTTTTGTTTAGTTGCGAGCTAAGATTATGTGCGGTAAATAAGACAAATAAAGTAGTCAACTTAGTCTCAAAAAATACTATTCAAAAAGGTGCTCAAGTGAATTGGATTACCGTTGATAAAACCAAATATGCCATTGCTGGTGTCTCGGGGAAATTAACTTTACTTAAGCCTTAATACTATTTTGCGTTGCGGCGTTGAATTCTAGTTCGCTTTAACAGTTTTTTATGTTTCTTTTTAGCCATTCGTTTGCGACGCTTTTTAATTACTGAACCCATTTTGCTCCTTTAGGTATGCTTAATAATGATGTGAGTTTACTAGTTTATGACTACGAAACCAAAACTCACACCCGAATCTGTGATTAATACTGTGCCTATTTCACTATTTACTGCCATTGCAACCGCTGGCGCAGAAAGTTTATAAGAGTTTAGTGCCTCTCCTTTTTTGCCAAACTCTACAACAACTGGTGTTGGAATTTTTGGCTTCCATGTGGGAACTGACTTAATCGGCCCACTTGAAACAAAGCTAGCCCAGGAATTTTTACCTGATGCAACTAAGGCACTTGATTTTGCTGGGTATCTAATATTCCAAATCGGTTTATTTATCGCCGAAAACTTTGTAATTGCTGATTCTGTTTTGTTCGAATAATTAACTTTTCCACCTTGTAATAAACCATCACCTATTGAACTCCAACTTCTTGTTGTATTTTTCAAAGTAGCTCTACCAACTACTTGTAATACCCCAGATGAAGATATCTTAATTGTTATTGCATCTAACTTACTTAGAGCTTTTGATTTCAGAAGCTGATCACCGCTCGTGCCCACCACAGTAAAACTAGAATCTGAGTTAATAATTGCTGAACTAAATGAGGTTGTTTTTACACCATATTTAACTTTAGGTGAAAAAAGACCAGCTTTGCTCGCATTTATATAAAACCCTGAAACATCGCTTTTGTTATAAGAGTTTCCAAATATATTTATGTTCGCACCTGAAATTATGATCTTTCTTGGATTAATTATACTTTCTGAAGTGAATTCAAAAGAGTTTAGTAAGCGTCCAGTATTACTGACTTGCCATAACTTAACTCGATTAAGCGGTGAGTTTTTGACTTGACCTGGCTCAGGAACAACGTTATCTGGATTTAATACCGAGCCAGCAGCAGGTTTTGGCGTAGGTGTAACTAGAGATGTTGCTGCTCCTAATACCCAGATACTGCCATCATCATCAATTGCTGCTGATGTAGCAATTTCATTTTCAGCACCACCTAATCGCATGTTCCAAAGTGGTGCGCCAAGTGAGGAGTAGCTAGCAATGAATCCATCACTTGCGCCACCAAGATTTCCATTTATCCAGGTTGAGCTAGGAGATTCACTTGTGCCAATTAAGATTGCACTTACTGGGGTTAACACCACATCACTTACTTGATCTGATTTTGAATATGGTAATTCAAATAATACTTTCGTATCTTTCATCATTATTGCATTTGCTGTGGCTGGTTGCAAAGTAAAAATCAATATAAATACGAGTAAAACTCTTTTCAAGCAAGCTCCTGCGCGCGTTTTTTTGCAGCTGACATTGCATCAAAAACAATTTTTGCTAGATCCTTATCCTCAAACACCGATAGTGCAGCTGCGGTTGTGCCGTTTGGGCTAGTCACATTTTTTCTCAGTGTAATTGCATCAAGTCCACTCTCTTTAAGCATGGCGGCAGATCCAGAAATAGTTCCTATCGCAAGTTGTGTTGCAATTTCATTTGTTAGACCTAGTTTTACGCCAGCACTAACCATCGCCTCAATAAAACTAAAAAAATATGCAGGCCCTGAGCCACTTAGTGCGGTCACCGCATCTTGATCAGCCTCACTCACCTCTACAACTATTCCGCAAGTTGATAACAAGTTTTTTGCCATGGTTAAATCTGCTGCTGAAGTATTTTTACCTGGAGAAATTGCAGAAACTCCTTTACCGATTTGGGCTGGAGTATTTGGCATTACTCGAATAACTGAATTACCAGTTTTTAATTGACTTTCAATATATTTAGTAGTTTTACCTGCAGCAATTGAAATCAAGAGGGCCTCACTACTTAGGGTTTGACTTAATTCTGCTAATGCCGAACTTAAATCTTGTGGTTTAACCGCCAAGAAGATCACATCGCAACTTTTTCCTATTTCTTCAATACTAACTAAATTAATCTTGTACTGATCTTTTACCTGCTTGGCTCTATCATCACTTTTTTCATTTACATAAATTTGAGCAGCATTTATTGAGCTAGAGATTAAACTTTTGATTAGCGCAGCACCCATAGCGCCAGCCCCAATAAAGCCAATGGATTTATTACCTGCATCTATTTTCATACATCAAGCCTACCCAATTAGTCATTAACCTCACTTAACCCTTAAACTTCCGTGCTATGTCAAAGACCAAAAGACCAAAATCTAAGTTATCAAAGAATGAGGTCGCTGGTAATTTCGCGCGTGATTGGGTCGAATTTACTAACCCAGCAAATCCTGAGGAAATCTTTAAGTGCGACATGACTTGGTTGACTTCATACTGGCAGTGTATTTACGGAAATGGCTGTTGCGGCATTGATGGCGATAAGCCTGATGCTGGTTGTTGCTCTGATGGTGCTTATTACACCAGTAAAGATGATGAAGCTAGGGTGTTAAAGGCTGCTAAGAAGTTAACTAGAGCGCAATGGCAATTTTATGATCAAGCGCGTCCAAAAAAATCTGGTGGAAAATTGCAAATAAGTGAAATTGGTTTAGATAAAGAACTTAAAACGAAAAAAATTAAAGATTCATGTATTTTTCTAAACCGAGTTGGTCATGTAGCCCCTGGCTACTCTGGTTCATTTGGATGTGCCCTTCATCACCTTGCAGCGAGTGAAGGTGTACATGTAGTAGATACAAAGCCTGATATTTGTTGGCAACTGCCACTTCGCCGTTCTTGGGAGACTCGTGAATTAGGCGGTAAGGATATAACCGTTGTAGTTATTGGTGAGTATGAAAGATTAGCTTGGGGTGAAGGTGGTGAGGACTTTGATTGGTATTGCACAAGCAACTCTGAGGCACACACTGGAAAGATTCCGGTTTATCAATCAAGTAAGGTTGAATTAATTACCATGATGGGCGCTTCAGGTTATCG
>SXGU01254293.1_pt1 | contig 12421 bp, 13 predicted proteins | sample 3174531 | NCBI WGS metagenome assembly SXGU01 (sample SAMN11356863, study PRJNA531348) | freshwater metagenome | isolation source: freshwater sample F1-140 | place: China: Fuxian Lake, Yuxi | collected 2017-12-25 | reverse complement strand
CTCGCTTCTTCCGCGGTCAGGATCCAGATGCGGTCGATTTCGCCCTGGTCATTCTCGGTGTAATTGACAACAAAACTACTGCCACGCAGTGAGGCCGGCATCTGGACCAGATTGTCCTCGTTCCTGATCAGCGCGCCAGGAGACAAATGGCGCATCTTGCCCTCGATCACGATCTGAGGGTGCGGTGCGGGAGACATCGTGCCGCGCTTGGCGCTGGCCGGAAAAGGTCGCTCAAGCGCGAATGCCGGGAGCGCGGTGACAGCAGATAAAAAAAAGATGAGAAAAGGTCGACGCCACATCTCGTACCCCGTTTCGTCGCAGAAGGGCCGCAAATTATATCACCGCGCCCCAAAGCGCTTGTTGTTGAAAATAAAAGAACACGGTTTGACGGCACTGCGTGCGGAAGAGAGTGGCATTAAGAGCGAAAAGATCTCTCCGCTTTTGCAAAGGTTCTGGCGAAAAATTGATTTATTGATAGCTGTCAAAAATGGAATTGGCGCTGCTGGTAATTTCTTGCATGTATTGCAATTTCTTGATGGCTGGAAGTCTTTCCTGTCATGTCTTTCGGGAGCAAATAGATGAGCTTGCCGCGTCTGCTGGTGATGTCGATGCCGTTGTTATGCGCGACGCTAGCGGCTGCCGAGCCGCGCATGCCGGCTGACAGCGTGGCGCAGGCGGAGCGCAGAGTGCTGCAAGAGTTGTATGGCGGCGTCGTGGCCAACCAGACCATCACGGTCGCGGGTCAGGATTTTTTCCAGCATTTTGTGGCGGCATGGCGCGACCGTGACTTGAGCGAGCGCTATGCGATTTCCATTCACGAACGGCCTTCGGCGCGTTGGGGAACCCGGATATGGATCGAGTATGCGCAACGCCCGATCTTCCAGGCAGTGTTGCCGACCGGCCGTGCCGGCATCAAGACCTTGAGCGAACAGGCCGTCGAATTGGCGTACCAGAAGGTCGCGGATATCGAGATCGGACGCTTGCTTTTCCGCGAATCGGATCTCGGCGCCGATGAAATATGAAAACGAGGGAGAAAAATGAACAGCAGGAACAAGGTAGCGCGCGTGCTGATACACAATGCCATGCTGGTGTCGCTTTTGTGCGGCGTTGGCGCCGCGTCAGCCGGTGAATTGGTCTATACGCCAGTGAATCCGGTTTTCGGCGGCAGTCCGCTCAATGGCTCGGTACTGCTCAATGCCGCGCAAGCACAGAACAAGACCAAGGACCCGGATGCGCCGGCTCCGGCAATCAGCACGCAGCAAAGCTCGCTGCAGCAATTCAATGACATTCTTGAACGTTCCGTGCTCAGTCGCCTGGCATCCGCCGCGACCTCGAACATCATCGGTCCAAACGGCCAACTGGTGCCGGGGACGATCGACACCGGGAATTTCACTATTCAGATTTCGGATCTCGGCGGCGGTCTGCTGCAGGTCACGACCACTGATCGGGTAACCGGGGCGGCGACCTCGTTCCAGGTGGGGCAGCAATGACAGGCATTTCGACTGAACGCCGGCACGGCTGGGGCATCGTTTTTCCCTTGCTGGCCGTATTTCTCGCCGGCTGCGCCACGCCGCAGCCGCCATCCAACCCGATCACCAACGCGCAATTGACGCCAGCCACCAGAATCACGCGCGATTTGTTGCGCTTGCCTGAGCCAAAGGGCAAAGTCGCGGCGGCGGTATATGGCTTCCGCGATCAGACCGGGCAATACAAGCCTTCCCCCGACAGCTCGTTTTCCACCGCGGTGACCCAAGGCGCGGCATCGCTGCTGGTGAAGGCATTGAAGGATTCCGGCTGGTTCGTTCCGGTAGAGCGGGAAAACCTGCAAAACCTGCTGACCGAACGCAAGATCGTGCGCGCGCTGGAACCGTCGCAGGAAAAGGCCGCCCCGCAAGTCAACCTGCCACCGCTGATGCCGGCCACCGTGCTGATCGAAGGCGGCATCGTCGCTTACGAGAGCAACGTGCGCACCGGCGGCGCGGGCGCGCGCTATCTTGGCGTCGGGGCCCAAGCGCAATACCGGGTTGACCAAGTCACGGTGAACCTGCGTACGGTCGATATTCGAGGCGGCCAGATCTTGAACAGCGTCTCCACCACCAAGACCATTTATTCCCACGAACTCTCGACGGGCGTGTTCCGCTTCGTGAAGTTCAAGGAATTGCTGGAACTGGAGGCCGGGTATACCCGCAACGAACCCTCCCAATTATGCGTGAGGGAAGCAATCGAGGCCGCGGTTGTCCATCTCACGGTGCAGGGACTGAAAGACAAGGTGTGGGCATTGAAGAATGAAGGGGATTGGAATTCGCCGATCGTGCAAGCCTACCTGAAGGAAAACAACGACTACCTGAACCAGGTCGAAGACGGCGCAATGGAAGCGACCGCGCCAGCCAGGGACGAGAAATCATGAGCACAGAACGCCGCTTGCCAAGCCGGCCGGGCCAATGCGCCGCGGCGCTCCTGGCGCTGCTGGCTTTGGCGGCACACGCCCACGCGGGCGCCGCCGATCTGGCGCCCGGATCGGAACTGGGACCGTCCGAATTGGCCGTTGCCGACGCCAACCGTCTGCTTGCGCGAATTACGCAGAGCGGCGACCGGAATGAGGCCGCCGTCAGACAGCAGGGGAGCCAGCATGACGGCCAGGTTGTTCAGTACGGCACCGGCAATGAAATCCGCGCCATTCAACACGGCCGCGCAAACCAGTTCGTGCTGACCCAGACAGGCAGCGGCAACGGCATCGAACTGATCCAGTCCGGCCATGCCAATCAGGTTTTTCTTGCCCAGGGCGGCGACGGCAATCGCGCCGTGATCGAGCAGCTCGGAAATGCCAACCTGGTGAATGTGCAGCAAAGCGCGATCAGTCCCAGCCTGGTCGTGCAACAGCACGGCAACGGTCTCGCAGCAAGAGTGGTCCAGTACTAAGGGCATTGGACCACGCCCGCGTTTCAGCCCTTATCCTCCAGGAGAATGTAACTTGAAAACGAAATTGACAGCATTGGCATTGGCCATCGGCATGGCCTATGCCGCCTCTCCGGCATTCGGGCAGGCGATTATCTCGTCAACCGGTTCGGGCAATGACGCTTATATCGAACAGAATGCCTCGGTTGGCGTGTTTGGCGTGATTACACAAGTTGGCGATGGAAACATCGCGGGGACGCCGGGTGCCGCGCCGAGCGATCCGGCGCTCGCCATCGGCATTCTGCAAAAGAACAGCACGGCGGTGAACGCCGTCCTTGAGCAAACCGGCGCCGCCAATACGGCCAGCATCACACAGCATGCGGCAAGCCTCAGCGATGCCGCAACCAGCCAGTCCGGCAACGCCAACCAGACGGTCGTTTCGCAGACCGGCGCCAGCCAGAGCGCGCTCGTCCTGCAGACAGGCAACGGCAACAGTGCCACCGTCACGCAGAGCGATGCGAACCAGACTGCGTCGGTGATGACGACCAACTCGAATAACGGCAGCGCGACGATTCATCAGGCCGATGGCCTGGCTGTGGGTAATGCCGCGTCAATCGTGCAGGATGAAGTGCTGAACCAGTCTGCAGCCATCACCCAATTCGGCGACAACCAGAGCGCGACCATCACCCAGGACGACGGCGCCAAAGAAGGCGGCGCGGTGATTACCCAGTCCGGCGACAGCCATACCGCCAACGTCGTACAGACGGGCACCTGGTTCAGCCAGGCCTCCGTGACCCAGATCGATTCGCAAAACACTGCTAGCGTGACGCAGGGTCCGTTCGCGGACGCCAGCGTCGCCACCGTGGTCCAGTCCGGCGCTAACCAGAACGCCGTCATCGACCAGTCGGGCGGCACGGTTCCCGGCGCCAACGGCACGGTCCAGGGCGACTACAAGGCCACCATCACGCAGTCTGGCGGCTATAGCAACACGGCGACAGTGATGCAATCCAACGGCTATAACGATGTGGCGACCATCAATCAAATCGACACCCATGACCAGGTTGCGACTGTGACCCAGTCCGGCAACGACAACCGGGCAAATGTCACGCAAAACAGTGGAGCGCAACAGGGAAGCGCTAGCGTGACCCAGTCCGGCCACAGCAATACCGCGGGCGTATTGCAAACGGATACCTGGTTCAGCACCGCCTATGTGACACAAGGCGGTTCCTTCAATACGGCAAGCGTGACGCAGGGCGATGCGGCGGATTACAGCATCGCGACGATCGAGCAGTCCGGCAACACCAACGCTGCAAGCATCCATCAGAGCGGTGGCGCTGTTTCCCCGGCTGACGGTTCCGTCCAAGGGCTGTATCAGGCGACGGTAACCCAGTCTGGCGACGGCAATATTGCCAGCGTGGCGCAATCGAACGGCTATCAAGATGTTGCCAGCGTGACCCAGGATGGCGCATTCCAGACGGCGGCCATTACGCAGGACAACGGCAATGCCAGCACGGCGACGATTTCGCAGCAAGGCACGCTCAATCTCGCTGCGGTGGCGCAGAACAATGCGTCCGCTGTCTGGGCGCAAATCGGCCAGAATGGCAATAACAATGATGCGGCAATCAGTCAGGGTGGCATCGGGCTTTATGCAAACGTGACGCAGAGCGGTGACTGGAGCTATGCCAACCTTGCGCAATCCGGCAATGGCAGCTTCGCCAACATCGTGCAAATCGGCGATGGCACGAGCTTTGCGACGCGAAACATCGCCTCGATTCTGCAAACCGGGGATAGCCATATCGCATCCATCAGCCAAGCGGGCAATGCCAACCATGCCGCGATCTGGCAGCACTAAGCGTTTCGCCGCGCTCTAGCACAAGGAAGCAGCAAGGCGGGTGAACTTTCGCCCGCCTTGCTTGTTTAAGCTCCATGAGTTCAAGGAGGATGACATGGTGGCGGACGCAAACTTGCAGGTGTGGCTGGATACGCAAGCCAGTACGGGGCAAACACTGGTGGTTCCATATGTCAAAAGCGAGAAGGATAGGCAAATAGGCTATCGCATGGAAGTGATCCAGCGCGGTGGCGCCGGCACGTCCCGCATCAGTCAGCAAGGCCAGGTCAAGGCTGTGGCGGCGGCGCCGACTTCCCTGGGACGCGTCGCGTTCGGGATGTGGCAAGGTGGCGAGTGCCGTATCGAGCTCGTATTGACGGAAAACGGCGCGCAACTGGGCGTCTACCGTTTCGACTGCCCGCGGTGAAACCATTGCTGCCGTGCTGCTTGGAATCTCATCATGCCTTACGGTTCACTCCCGTTGCGCAACCGCAGGCAATGCGGCGGCCAGCGTAACGGCCAGCTGTTCCGCCGGAATCGGCTTGGCAAGAAGGATGTATCCTGCGTCTTCCGCCATTTCGCTCACCCTGGAATCCAGCTCGCCGGTGAGCAGAATCGCGGCCGCCTGCGGAAAACGCTGGGTCAGGAGGTCGAGTAGTTCGATGCCGTTGTGCCTTCCCGGCAGGCGGTAGTCGCAGATGATGCAGTCGGGCGTCCATTCCCGGCTGCCAAGCAAATCCATGCAGCACTCGCCACTCCGCGCGGTTTTCAGTTCGGCATGCCAAGAAGCGAGAACGATCTGCGTTGCCTGCAGAACCATCGGATCGTCATCGATTAAAAGGATGCGGCGCCCTCTCAGGTCGGGCATCTGCGACTCGGCGCTGCCAACCTGCGCCGGTTCCTGCAGATCGGCCGGGACGCAACACAGATGGACGCGAAACACCGAACCTTTGCCGGGTTGCGAACGGACCTCGACCTCATAACCCAGCAACTCCGCCGTCTTGCGTACGATCGCAAGCCCCAGCCCCAGCCCCGCGCTGCGGTCGCGTTCGGCATTGCCGAGTTGTACATAAGGATCGAAGATTCTTTGTTGATCGTCCTTGCCGATCCCGATGCCCGTATCCCACACCTCGAGCAGAATGCCGTGGTTCCGGAGGCGCAACGCAACCAGCACGTTTCCGCTCCGGGTGTATCGAATGGCGTTGCTGACAAGGTTGTCGACAATCCGCCCGAGCAGAATGCGGTCAGTCCACGCACCGCTGCGCCGCAGTGATCGACCGATGAAGAGGCGCAGGCCAAGTCCCTTCTGCCGCGCGCTCAATTGGTGCCGGTTCACGGCATCGCGCAACAGGTCGGCCAAAGCCACGTTGCCTGGCTCGGTTTTTTCGATTCCGCTCTCAAGCCTGGATAACTCCATCAGGGCGCTAAAGAGCGCGCTGATCGCCTGGCCGGCACTCTGGATATGGCCGACCAGCGTACGCTGACCCGGATCGAGAGTGCGCTGGCTGAGCGCGGTCACGAGCAGCAGCAGCGCGTGCACCGGTTGACGCAAGTCGTGGCTGGCCGCGGCGAGAAAAAGCGACTTGTCATGGTTTGCCCTATCGGCACGCGCCGCCTCTTGGATTTTCAACTGCAGCACGGCTTCGTTTTCGAATCGAAGCAGGATGCTTTCCCGCACCGAGCGATGGACGTTGCGGCCAGCGAACAGCAGGACCAACAGATAGAATGCCAGGATTACCTGCATCGGCAGAATGCGTTCGCCGAATCCGTACGGTAAATAGAAGATCTGGCAGAAGATGGCAATGCTGGTTCCCACATACATTGCTTGCAAGTGGTGCATGCCGGCCGTGTTGGCCGCCCCCGCGCCCACACCCAAAAAAATGACCATCAGAATGGCGTTCTGGATTGCCTCCCCGGGAACGAACAGCAGGCCGAGATTGCCCCAGCCAAATCCGATGATGCAGACCTGATACAAATAATGGCGGCGCCAGCGCCGCACAAACGCGAGGTCCGGCTCGCCCTGTCTTTGCGAACGCCATGCCTGCCAGCGATTTACGGCGGCGAAGCAGCTCGCGAATACCATCCAAATGAACCACCACCAGGCTTGCGGACGCGGCAGCGTGTCGAAATACCCGACCACGATAACGGCCGGGACCAGAAATGAGGCGGCGACGGCGGTCAACTGATTCTTGTAGCCTATCCTGAACAGGGCCATTTCGATCCTGTTGTCCGCTGTCGAATTGAACATGCCGGATGCCCCGAAAGAAAGAACAAAGCATACGGGTTTAACGGATGCGATGACAAGTGTTCCCGCGCATGCCGCCGTGAGCGGGAAGCCAATCATGGATCGGCCGCATGACAGCAAAAAGCCGCCCCGAAGGGCGGCTCATTGCCGCATTGATGCACCGGTCTAATGCGCCACTCAGCCGATTACTGCAGGTTGATTCCAATGGCGCCGGCAGCGCAGGCCGACGAATAGGCATAGCTAAGGTTGGCGGCGCCGGCGATGCCGCTCTGGCCGGCAAGTGCCTGGCTAAGCGTACTGTTGCCCGAGGCGCACGACCCCGCCGCGATGCCGCTAATGCAGTAATTCAGGTTGATCGGAACGGTGACGCCTTGCGTCGACATGGATCCCGTGACGTTGATGCCGCAGGTGCCGCTGCCGCCACCGACTCCCGTTCCACCGATATTGAACGCGGTGCCGTCAAAGCTGAATGTGACCGCCGTGCCGGGGTTGATGGTCTGATAGGCGCTCGTATAGGCAGCGGAAAACGCGCTGAGCTGGGATGCCGTGAAGCTGGTATTCACAATGCTTTGCAGGCTCACGTTCTGTGTCTGCAAATATTGCGACATCGCGCGTAGCGCCTGGCCGTAGGCATTGACCGTTCCGCTGACGCTGGGCAGCGTCGTCGTCAGGTCGACGCCATTCAACTGAAACTGCGTCGCGATCTTCGCGGCCGCGGTATTGAAGGCGGAAGCGGTCACATTGGTGGCCGCGCTGCCGAAGGTGGAGGTATACGCCATCGTGGTCAGCGGCGTCACCACGCCGGTCACATTGCTGCCGCTGGCCGTCACGACGGCTTTCAGCGGGGTCGACAGGCTGGTCGCGACACCGGTTGCCTCATCCGTATACGTGCCGCCGCTGACCTCGACGATCACGTCCCCGGTGAAGGGCACGTCCACCGTATACGCGCCGGTTGATCCGGTTGTCGTGGTCGCGAGCACGGCGCCGGTCGCCGCGTTCTTTACCGTCACGGTGGCGTTGGCGACCGGGCCCTTGACGGCCGAGCCGGATATCGTGGTGGATGTCGTGGTCGAGCCGCCTGCGGTGGTGGTGCTGTCCGAGCCGCCGCAGGCCAGCATCATCATGGCCGCGCCGGCCGCAACGATGGTTGTCATAGTGCGAATGTTCATGGTATCCCCTTTGTCGTTGATATAGTGGTAGGTCAATGGTGTCCGGTTGATCGTTCCGGGATGGGTCAGGAAGAGGGTGTGCCGCTCGCGCGGGCCTTGCGCACCTGATCGACAATCGCCTGGTTGAAGCTGCGATAGGCGGCCCGGGCCAGGGCGATATAGCGTTTTTCCGCGGCTTCCACCGCGAATACCTTCGACTGCTTGTACACCGAGCCGAATCCCACCAGCGCAAGCGCATTGTGCACGGCGGTGTTGTCGGAGCGGTCCTCGGTTTCCGCAATGGCGGCGAACGGCTCGTTCGATGCGACCGGCCCTTCCAGCGTCAGCGCGCCGCCGTAGCCGGTGCCCGGCATCTTTTTCTCCTTGTAGCCGAAGTCGACGCGCGACGCCGGGCTGATGGAAAACACGGTGTTCGCCGAGATGCTGGCGTTGCGCGCAAAGGTGCTGTTGCCGGAACTGTCGAGCGCGATGTAATCGAGCACCAAGAGCGGATGCACGGTGACCGCATTCACCGACACGCCGGCATTCTGCACCGCGCCCAGGCTGCCCGGCATGCCGAACATGGAATCCATCGACATTCCCTTGAGCAGCGGCGCCGCGCGTGCGCCATGCACGCTCCAGCCCTTGTCGGCCCGTCCGTCGAGCTTGCGGCTGCCCTGGCTCCGATTGCCTTCGACCCAGATATCGGCAACGTCCAGCGCCGCCCGGAAATCCTCTTGCGGCACCACATCGATGCCGGCATCGGCAAAGCGCTTCACCAGATCCGCATAGGCTTCGTCGGCGAGCTGCGGAAACAGATCTTCCTTCACGCCGGCCAATGCGGTCTGGTACTTGACCGCGCGCCGGGCCGACGACAACAAGCCGCCGGCGCTGGCGGTGGACGCGAAGGCTTCGGCGCTGCGGATGAACGAGACGCCATAGCTGGGCACGGCGATCCTCGGACGGCCGGCGAGTTCCTTCGCATTCCATTCCTTGAACGACAGCGCGAACGGCGCCACCTCGCCGGGCAAGGCAGCGATCTGCTCCAGCGCCATGCCGGCGTTCGCCGCAGAGCCGGAGTACGTCTTCCCTACCACCGATTCGACCGCTTGCGCAACGCCGGGCGTCTGCGCCTGCGCGCCGGCCGCGGACAGTGCGATCAGCAGCGGCAACGGCCGCAACAGCGCGGAGGAAAAGTGCGTGCGTGTTTTCATGGGCGTGCTCCGAAGGAGAGGAACAAGGGCATATTGTTATTGATACTAATCAAGAAAGGGAATCGGCTGAACCGGTGAAGCCGCCTCACCCGAACGGGTGAGGCCGTGTTTCGCTCATACGATCGAGGGATGGAGCGAACCCGGTCGACGGAGTACCATAGCTCGATTCTCTCTGGGCGGAAAAAGCATGAAAATCCTACTCGTCGACGATCACGGCTTGTTCCGGGCCGGCCTCAGCATGCTCCTGCTGACGCTGCAGCCCGACCTGCAGGTGCTCGAATCGGCCACGCCGGGTGAAGCGCTCGCACTGGCGGCCGAGCATCCGGATCTGCGGCTGTGCCTGCTCGATCTCGGCTTGCGCAACGAAGACGGCATGAGCATGGTATCCGCCATCAAGGCGGTGCAGCCGGGCGCGGACGTGGTGGTCGTCTCGGGCGATGAAAGCGCCGCCACCATCTTCAAGGCACTGGAAGAAGGCGCGATGGGGTACATCCCGAAGACAGTGACGCCCGAAGTGATGATCCACGCGCTCAAGCTGGTGCTGGCCGGAGGGGTTTACCTGCCGGCGTCGCTGGTCGAGTCGCGCCGGCTGCCGGCCTCCATCCAATCCGGTCAGATGGGTGAGGATAAGCTGCAAGCCGAGTTGACAAGCCGGCAGTATCAGGTGCTGCAGTGCCTGCTGCGCGGCTGGCCCAACAAACTTATTTCCCGCCACCTCGCGCTATCGGAAAATACGATCAAGACGCATTTGTCCGCCATCTATCGCACACTTGAGGTGACCACGAGATCACAGGCGGTGATCGCGGCCAGCCGGCTGGGTGTTCGACCCGAGTTCGGAGCGCCGCTGGCTGGCGTGTCGCCGGCGGAGTCGTGAGCGCGCCGCTTCATGTCGCCTCATTGCGAACATAGACGACAACCTGCCACAGGAATGTGCGGGCATAAAAGCCGCGACAAAAGCCATGACGCCGCACCATGGCGTCCACCGCTTCGCTGGAATGCACATAGGTACGAAATGATCCGCCACGCAGACGCAGAAAGAGGTTCATCAGAGCCGCCCCCATCTTGCTCGCCCAATGATCGCGTGGATACACAAGCGCGTAGAACTGCTTCGCCTTGGCCACCGAAGAATTGACGAGTTTTTCCACGTCCGGATAGCAGCAAATCACACGGTCGAGCGTGACCATGTCGGCCGGCGCCAGCGTGCCGGCCAGTTCGACGAAATCTCCCTGGTAGCACGCAAGGCGCGCGCGCTGGCCCCGACGAACGGCTTCCTCTTCGCAGGCTTGCAGGTATGCGGTGGACGCCTCGACAAGGGTGGCGCCGGCGAGACCGCGCGCCAAAAGTTCATGTGGAATAACGCCGACGCCGCCGCCGATGTCCAGCAGCGTCATACGCTGATTTCCCGCGGGTCCGAGGGCGTCCAGCAAGAGCCGAGTCGTGAAGCGAGGTCCGCGCTTGCGGTAACGACGAAGATCTCGCTGCGCGACTTGCTGACTGAATAACCCTTCCGCGTCGATGCAATGGTTGCAACAGCTCATCGGTTCACTCCTCCAGCGTTTTGTCTGATTGGCGAGCGTGCCCGTCAAAAATCTGTTCGGTCGAATCAAGATCCTGTTTGACTATGCCGTTCCACAAGCGAAATGCGTCAACGTCATGCTCCTTCGGCTGCATAACTGTGCCGACCGGCATGAGCACGCCTCACGCGTTTGTCATCGCCACGCGGCTACGCAATGCCCAAAATCCGATAATCATCAGCATCGCCACCGCCAGGAACGGGATGACCGTCAGATTGACGAACTGCCAGCCAAATGCGTTTAACATGCCGCCCGACGAGAAGGACGCGGCGGTAATGGCGCCGAACATCAGAAAGTCATGGGCCGCCTGCGTCTTGGCCCGCTCGCTCGGACGATAGGCTTCCGTCAGTAGAGTCGTTCCGCCAATAAATAGAAAGTTCCATCCGACGCCGAGCAGTATCAGACCGGACACGAAATGGAAAATGTCGATCCCTGACAAGGTCGCTGCCACCTGGCCGGCGATCAGCAACACCCCGGCGCCCATGACCGCCAGCACGCCGAAGCGCTTGATCAGGTTCCCCGTAAAGAACGATGGAACGAACATGCCCAGGACGTGCCACTGAATCACCGTAGCCGCTGCCCCTACCGGATGACCGCAGGTTTGCATTGCCAGTGGCGTGGCGGTCATTACCATGATCATCATCGCATAGCCGACGACCGAACCCATGAGCGCCGTCAGGAACACCGGTTGTTTCATGATTTCAAGCATGGGCCTTGCAGGGCCAGTCATCTCGGCAGCGGTAGCGGGCGGAATTTCCAGGCCGGCGACAAGCCAGAACGCCACAAGACCCAGGGCGATCATGACCAGAAAAGAAACGGCAAACGGCGCCGGCCCGATACCTTGCGTTACGCGCGCAATATTCGGCCCGGCCAAGGCGGCGACAATCCCGCCTGCGATCACCCATGAGATCGCCCGGCTCTTGAAGGCGGCGCTTGCGACATCGGCGGCCGCAAACCGGTAATACTGGGCAAACGCCTGATAACTTCCGACCAGGCCGTTTGCCGCCACGAACAGCCAGAAGCTGCCGATCCAGATGGCCAATGCGGCGAGCGATCCGGCCAGGCAGCCAAGCGAAATGCCGACAAGGAAGCCAACTTTCCGGCCACGACGCTGCATGAACAGGGATGCCGGGATCATTGTTGCCGCCGCCGCGAGCATCGACATGGCGATCGGCAACGTGGCCAGGCTTTTGTCCGGCGCCATCGACAATCCAACCAGGCCGGAAATCGTCATCACCATGACCGAGAAGGTCTGGAACAGCGCTTGCGCGCCGGCCAGGCGCAAGACATTTCTTTTTTCGGTAGCGATGGGCATGATTGGCCTCGGTATTGTTATGCGTTATGACCCGACTGCTATGCAGGTATATAAAAGTTTATTGACATACGTCGCAGGTATATCAAGCAGACAAGTAGTGCAGGCCTCCGTGCCTGCGTCACCGATGCAGGCACGGAGGCCTGCACTCTCAAGAAACAACATCTAACGCACTGATTCATAAAGGTGTTTTCAGGCGGTTTGT
>SXGU01130818.1_pt1 | contig 12424 bp, 15 predicted proteins | sample 3174531 | NCBI WGS metagenome assembly SXGU01 (sample SAMN11356863, study PRJNA531348) | freshwater metagenome | isolation source: freshwater sample F1-140 | place: China: Fuxian Lake, Yuxi | collected 2017-12-25 | reverse complement strand
CCCCGGGCGGATGGCGCCGCCCACGCCGATCGGCTCGCGCAGGGTCACCGTCAGCATGTCGTTGTTGAAGGGCACGGACTCGCCCTTGAACTCGGAGCCGAGCCCGCCGTAGAAGGCGAAGGCGTCGGCGACGATGCTGGCCTCGACGCGCGATTCCGTGCGCAGCGCCTTGCCGGTCTCCAGCGCCACCAGCCGGCCGAGCTCCTCGACATGCTCGTTGAGCACGCGGCCGCATTCCTGCACGGCCTTGCCGCGCTGGCGCGCGGTGAGCTTCGCCCAGCCGATCTGCGCCTTCGCTGCCGACTCAACGGCGGCATCGACATCGGCCTTCTCGCCCAGCGCCGCCTGGCCGATCGTCCTGCCGGTCGCCGGGTTCATCACCTCGAAGGTCTTGCCGGAGAGCGCCGGGGTGAGCGCGCCGTCGAGCAGGAGCTTGCCGGAGAGCTGAGTGGCAAGCGCTTGCGGGTCGAGCACGGGGGTGAGGGCGTTGGAGGCGGCCATGGGGATACTTCCTTGCTGTCTGATCGGTTGTGCTCGTGACTCGCGACCCTCAGCCCGTGGCGAGATCGTTGAGGATGCGCTCGCGGTCGGCGTCGAGCTCCGGCGCCGGCTTGCGCGTCGCCGGGTCGGCGAAGCCCGAGAGCTTGATCGGATTGCCGACCAGCTTCACGGTGCCGGCGATCGGGTCCTCGGTGGTGATCACCATGTTGCGGGCTTTTGCCTGCGGGCTGTCGATGGCCTGGCCGACATTATTGATCGGCCCGGCCGGGATACCGGCTTCGTCGAGCACCTTGATCCAGTGCGTGACACCCTTGGTCTTCAGCACGGTTTCGATGTCGCCTTTCAGCTCTTCCATGTGCTGCAGGCGCAGATCGTTGGTCAGGTATTTCCCGGCCTTCGCCAGCTCCGGCCGGCCGAGCGCCTCCATCAGCTTCACATAGAGGCTGTCGTTGCCGGCGGCGATGATGATCTTGCCGTCCGCCGCATCGAACGCCTCGAACGGCGCGATGTTGGGATGGCGCACGCCCAGCGGCCCCGGCGGCTTGCCGCTGAGGAAGTAGCGCAGGATGGCGTTCTCCAGCAGGGCGAGCTGGCAGTCGAACAGGCCGATATCGACCTTGGTTGCCTCGCCGGTCTGGGCGCGGTGATAGAGGGCGGAGTTCACGCCGATGCAGGTGTAGAGACCGGCCCCGATATCGCCGATCGACATGCCGATGCGCACCGGCGGCCCGCCCGGAGTTCCGGTGATGCTCATGATGCCACCCATGCCCTGCACGACCATGTCGTAGGCGGGGCGCAGCGAGTCAGGACCGGAATGACCGAAACCGGAGGCGGCGGCGTAGATCAGCTTCGGGTATTTTGCGTGGAGCGCGTCCCAGCCATAGCCGAGCTTCTCCATCGTGCCCGGGCGGACGTTCTCGACGATGACGTCGGCCTTCTCCAGCAGCCTCTCGAAGATGGCGCGGTCGCCCTTGTCCTTCAGGTTGAGGGCGATCGATTCCTTGCCGCGGTTGACCGACATGAAATAGGCCGACTTGCCTTTGAGGAAGGGGCCATAGGCGCGCGCATCGTCACCGGTCTTGGGCGTCTCCACCTTGATGACGCGGGCGCCGAGCTCGGCCATCAGCAGCGTGCAGTAGGGGCCGGCGAGAATGCGGGAGAGATCGACGACAGTGACGCCCGACAGCGGGCCCGAAACGGACATACGCTTCCTCCAGAAAAGAAGGCGAATTCATAGCGGAGCAGGCCGCCAGCGACAACATTGGGGGGATGGGCTCAGGCGGAGGGCGCGGTAGAGGAGCGGTGGAGGCCGAGCAACGCATTGGCCGCCAGCGCGCCGATCACCACCAGGGCGCCGAACAGCGCCAGGTCCGTCGGGCGTTCGCCGTAGGCCATCCAGACCCAGAGGGGCCCGAGGATCGTCTCGAGGAGCGCGAAGAGCCCGATCTCCGCGGCTGGCAGGTGGCGGACGGCGATGGTCATCAGGGCGCAGCCGAAAGCGAGCTGGAAGGCCCCCATGATGGCGAGGAACACCAGATCGCGCGAAGTCGCCTCCAGCGGCCAGGCGAAGGGCAGGGCCAGCGGCACGGAGATCAGCCCGGCGATCAGTACGGTCGGCAGCATGTCGACGGCGGCGTTCTGGCGGCGCAGCGCCACGAGCTGACCGGCGAACGCCAGCGACACGCCGAGGGCGATGACATTGCCGACCAGGGCACCGCTGCCCAGGGAGCCGGTGAACATCACTGCGATGCCGGAGAAGCCGACGACCATGGCGATGAGGGTGCGCAGCGGCACGGGCTCGTGCAGCACGACCCGGCCGACCAGTGCCGCGACGAAAGGCGAGATGCTCATGATGACCAGCGTCTCGGCGACCGTCGTGCGGGTGACGGCCAGCAGGAAGCAGAAGAACTGCACGGCCAGCAGCGCGCCGGCGATCAGGCCGACGCGCCCGACCTGCAGCACCGGCAGGATCAGGCGGCCGCGGTGGAAGACCAGGACGGCGGCGGCGAGGCAGGGGAGCAGGAAGAGCGAGCGCCAGAAGACGATCTCCCAGCCGTCGCTGAAGGAGAGGCTGCGTACCAGGACGCCGCCGCTGCTCCAGGCGAGGCCTGCACCGGTCATCAGCAGAAGGCCGAAGGTGCGGTTGGGAGTCATGGGGAAGGCGCCTGCCGCGCCCGTTGCGCGGCGAGTGTGACATGCGCCACCAGCGCGCCCAGCACGATGACTCCGCCGACGATCGTCGTGGCAGCCGGTTGCTCGCCGATCACCAGCCAGACCCAGATCGGCCCGAGGATCGGCTCGAGCAGCGCGATCAGCGTCACCTCGGCCGCCGGCAGGTGGCGCAGCGCCAGGATGAAACAGGTGAGGCCCAGCGACATCTGTACGCCGCCGAGCAGGATCAGCAGCCCGATATCCGCGAGACTGACCGCCAGCGGCTGGGCGAAGAAGAGCGAAACACCCGCCGCCAGGATCGCCGCCGGCAGGGTCACCGCGGCAAGGTTGCGCGCGCGATGCCGGCGGATGATGGTCACGTGCGCCGCTGAGCACACCGCGACCACGAGAGCGAACAGGTCGCCGGTCATGTCGCCGCCGCCCAGCGAGCCGCCGATGACCAGGGCGAGGCCGGCGAAGGCGATCGCCAGGATGAACCAGCCGCTGGCGCGCAGACGCTCATCGAGGAAGAGCCAGGCGAGGACGGCGACGAGCAGCGGCGACATCGATTGCAGGATGAGCACGTTGGCGACCGTGGTGCGGGTCATGGCCAGGACGTGGAAGATCAGGGTGCAGGCCATGAAGAAGGCGACGGCCAGGGCCGGCTTGCCGACGGCGCGCAGATCGACCAGGGCCGAACGGCCCCACAGCCACCACAACGCGACGGGAAAGCAGAGCACATGACCGGTGGCGCGCCAGAAGACGATATCCCAGGGATCGGTATCGACACTGCGGATGATCACGCCGCCGATGCTCCAGCTGAGCGGTGCCGCGAAGGCGAGGAGCAGACCCAGCAGGCGGGAGGAGAGCGCGGGCACGGCTACACCGGCAGTGCCCGGGCCAGGGCCACGACGGCCACGGCGCCGACGGCGCTGACGAACTCGTTGGCGGTGAGGCGCATCAGACCGACCGCGGCGGCGAGCCCCAGCCATTCCGGCGGCCCGCCGTTGAAGGCAATGGGCGCGACGATGGCGCCGATCAGCGCGATGGGTATCGATCGCAGCCAGGCCTGCACCCGCGGGGTCACGGACACGTATTGCATCAGGAAGAAACCGCTCACCCGGCAGCCGTATGAGACAGCACCGAGGATGAGGAGGGTATGGAGGATTTCAGGCCGCATCGTCTTTGTACCGCAGGGCGCCGGCCAGGCTGCCGGCCAGCGCCCCGCCGAGGATGTACCAGGGACCGGGAACGGTGCGCTCGATGATGATGGCAGCGGCCATGCCGACGACCAGCGGCACGACGCCGCCGGCGCGCCGGAAGAACGCCACGGCCATGGTGGTGAAGAAGGCCGCGAGCATGAAATCGATACCGAAGATCCGCGGATCGCCCAGCGCCTGGCCGAAGATATGGCCGATCGCGGTCGCGCCGACCCAGACGAACCACAGCACGACGCCGCTGCCGATCAGGAAGGCGGCATCATTGCGCCCGTCGGCGTGCTCGCGCAGTGCCAGCGCCCAGTTTGCGTCTCCCATGACGAACAGCGAAGGATAGGACTGCCAGGCCGGCAAGCCGCCGAACCCGGGACGCAGTGCCGCGCCGAGCAGCATGTAGCGCGCGTTCATCGCCAGTGTCGTCAGGCCGACGGCAAGCAGGGGAACTGGATCGGCCCAGGCTTGCAGGGTGGCCATCTGGGCGCCGCCGGCGTTCACCCAGCCGCTCATGAAGATCGATTCCCAGACGCTGAACCCGGTGGCGGCGGCCATGACGCCGAAGGCGACGCCGTACATGACGACACCGGGCACCAGCGTACGCGCGCCGACGAGGCCGGCGCGGAAGCCGTGCAGGGTGAACGGAGGTCTGGAGGAAAAGGGCAAGGTCGTTGAGTCGGGTTGCGGTTCAGCATGCCCGCGATGAGGCGGCAATGCCAGTGGTGTTGGGTCTGCGGCTTGCTGCTACTGTGCCGCCTTCCGACGCCAGAACCCGGACGGCGGCATGCTTGTTCCCTTTCGCGACGAGAATCCCACGCTGCGGCCCCCGATCGTGACGGTTGCCGCCGTCGCGGTCTGTGCCCTGGTTTCGCTCTATCAGCTGACCCTGTCGGGGCGCGAGGAAGAGGTCTTCGTGCTCGGTTTCGGCATGATTCCCTCGGTGCTGTTCGGCTTCCGGGAGTTGTCGGCTTCGATCCCGTCGGTCGAGCCATGGCTCAGCGTCTTCACCTCGATGTTCCTGCACGGCGGGCTGCTGCATCTCGCCGGCAACATGATCTATCTCTGGGTTTTCGGGAACAACATCGAGGACGCCATGGGGCATGCGCGCTTCACCGTCTTCTATCTGCTCTGCGGTGTCGCTGCGGCGCTGACGCAGGCCTGGGTCGAGCCGGATTCCGCGATCCCGATGATCGGCGCCAGCGGCGCCGTGTCCGGGGTGCTGGGTGCCTACCTGGTGCTGCACCCGCACGCGCGCGTCGACGTGCTGTTCGTCTACGGGCTGATCACGACGGTGACGCTGCCGGCCGTCGCCGTGCTGGGCTGGTGGATCGTCGTGCAGGTGGTGAACGTCATGCTGGCTCAGCCGGGGCAGGGCGGTGTCGCGTGGTACGCGCATATCGGCGACTTCGTCGCCGGGATGGTGCTTGTCGTGTTCTTCCGTCATGGCCATGTTCCGCTCATGGGGGGAGAGCGCCGGCGGGGCCCGTGGGGCTAGCCGATGGCTGCCCAGTTCCCGCCGTTCTTCGAGCGTCCGCCCTGGCTGACCGGTGACCTGCAGACGCTGCGCAATATCATCCGCCGGCCGTTTCACGATCTCTCGTCCTGGCCGGAGCGCCGCATCGACCTGCCGCTGAGCGGCGGCGATCGGCTGGTCGCCCTGATCCATCATCCCGTCGGCCGGCCGAAGGCCATGGCGATTCTGATCCACGGGCTGGGCGGCAGCGCGGACAGCGTCTATGTCCGCTCGACGGCGCGGCATCTGCTGAGCAGCGGTTTCGGGGTGATCCGGCTCAACCTGCGCGGCGCGGGACTCTCCGCTTCGCTCTGCCGCTCGCAGTATCACGCGGGCCGGAGCGAGGATATCCGCGCCGCGATCGCGGCACTGACGCTGCAGTCCCCGGTCGCGGCCATCGGCTATTCGCTCGGCGGCAATGTGCTGCTCAAATATCTCGGCGAGGAGGGGCGCGACACGCCGCTCGCCGCCGCTATCGCCATATCGACGCCCCTCGATCTCGCAGCGGCGTCACAGCGTCTGCTGGCCCGGCGCAACCGCTTCTACCAGGACTACCTGGTCGCCCGGATGAAGGTCGATGCCCTGGCGGCGCCGTCTGCCCTGACGTCGCAGGAACTGCGCACGGTGCAGGAGGCGCGCACCGTCTTCGAGCTCGACGACCGCTTCATCGCGCCGCGCCATGGCTTCGCCGATGCCGCCGACTACTATGCGCGTTGCTCCGCCAGCCGCTATCTGGATTGTGTGCGGATCCCGACGCTGGTGATCCACGGGCTCAACGACCCGTGGATACCGGCCGATGCGTATCACGCCGTGCCCTGGGACCGGCTGCCGTCTCTGACACCTCTGCTGACGCGCGGCGGCGGGCATGTCGGTTTCCACGGCATCGATTCACGTGTGCCGTGGCACGACCGCTGTCTCGCTCTGTTCCTCGACCGCCTTGTTAATCAATGAGTAACCAATCGACGCTAGCGTGATGGTGCTGCGGCTTTTTGCCGGCGGCTGGAGATACCCCATGACCGAATACGCCCGACGCCTGAGCGACAAGATTCTGTTCGCCTTCAACCAGGCGTGCGACCAGGGCTATCACGACGTGGCCGAAATCCTGCTCCGCGCGCTGGAACTCGCTCTCACCCGGCAGGGCGGGCGCGGCAAGGTCGATCACCGCCAGAACCTTCAGGCCGTCACGGATGCCTATGCCCGCCTGCAGGCGCTCAAGCAGATGAGCACCGTCAGCGCCGGATAGCCAGTCAGGGCCGAACAGTCACGCCGGCTCGAGCGCCTTTTCGAGCGCCTTCAGCACATCGTCGATATTGCGGCCGCGCCACAGCGGCCGGCGGCCGTCGGAAACGACATACGCCTCCCGGCGGTGCCTGGTGGGCGCCAGCTTGGCGATGACGTAGAGCGGCCAGTCGCGGGTATGACGGAAGACGGAGAAGGCCGCCCCGTTGTCGCGCACGTCGATGGCGTAGTCGCGCCACTCGCCCCGCGCCACGCGCGTTGAATAGATAGCCAGAATCTTGCGGAGTTCTTGGCGGTCGAAGAACACCCGGCCCGGGCGTGCCCGGTAGTCAGCGAGATGAATCAGATTCGCGTCGATGTGCGTCACCCACCCCGATCCGAAGTCTCGCCGATTTTGGCGCCCCTGTCTATGGCTTTGAAATCGCGCTTTAATTTTTGGAAATGGGAGCGGGAGGCGGTTTGCGCCCGGGGCCCGCGGGGTCTATGGTAGCGCCCTTCCAAGCCGCCTCTGGAGCCAAGATTCGTGTCCGATATCTTCAACGAAGTCGACGAAGACCTGCGCCGCGATCGCGCGCTGAGGCTCTGGCAGAAATACGGCAACTACGTTCTCGCAGTCGCTGTGCTGATCGTCGTCGGGACGGCCGGCTTCGTCACCTGGCGCGACTACGAGCGCCGGCAGGCGGAAGCAGGCGCCCTCAAGTACGTGAGCGCGCTCGACCAGGCGCGTGCCCCGGAAACAACGGGCGGAAGCGCAGCACTCGAGAGTGTGGTGCGCGAGGGGCCGGCGGGCTACGCCGCGCTCGCCCGTCTTCACGAGGCCGCGCTCAGGGAGCGCAGTGATCCCAAGGTCGCCGCGGACCAGTATCGGGCGATTGCCGTCGACACGCGCGTGACGCCGGAAATCCGCGATGCCGCGACGTTGCTGGCCACGCTGCTCACGGTCGAGGAGACGGACCCGGCGACCATCGAGCGGCAGGTTGCCGCCCTGGCGGCACCTGGAAATCCCTGGCGCCACGTGGCCTGGGAAGCCGCGGCCCTGGCAGCCGCCAAGGCCGGCAACAGCGAGCAGGCGCGCACCCTCTACGCGCGTATCGCCGATGATCCCGACGCGCCGGCCGGTCTGCGCGGCCGTGCGGCCGAGATGCTTGCGGCCCTGGGCAACTGAGGCCATTGGCCATGCCGGGATTTCTTCGCATTGCCCTGACGGGCCTTCTGCTTGCACTGACCGGCTGCGGCATGGGTGAGTGGTTTTCCGGCCCGCCGAAGAAGCCAATTCCCGGTGACCGTATCTCCATCATGCAGAACGAGCGCGGGATCGAGGCCGATCAGCGGCTGGCGTCGCTCGCGGTGAAGGTGCCGCCGCAGGTAGCCAACGCCGACTGGCCCCAGCCGGGCGGCTACACGGGCGAGTATATTCCGCACCCGGCGGCAAACGGCTTCACGACCGCCTGGCGGGTCAGCCTCGGGTCGGGCAATAGCCGCGAAGGACGGGTCTCCGCCTCTCCGGTGGTTGGCCAGGGGCGCGTTTACGCCATGGACGCCCGTGAGACCCTCAGCGCTGTCGAGACGGAAAGCGGGCGCCTGCTCTGGCGCTTCGACGTCCGTCCGGACGGCGAGCGCAGCGGCGGCGGGAGTGGCGGCGGGGCCGCGTTCGAAGCCGGCAGGCTTTACGTCGCGACGGGCTACGGTCAGGTCGTCGCTCTCGAGGCGGAGAGCGGCAAGGAAGTGTGGCGGACCACGCTCAGCGCGCCGTTCCGCGCCAATCCCACAACCGGGGGCGGGCGTGTCTTCGCGGTCGGCACGGACAACCAGATCCATGCGCTCGACGCCGCGTCCGGCCGCAAGCTCTGGTCGCATAGCGGTATCACCGAGAACGCCGGGCTCTATGGCGGGGCGAGCCCCATCCTGGCCGGCAACATGCTGGTCGCCGGCCTGTCGTCGGGCGAGGTCTTTGCGCTGCGTGTCGATAACGGCCGCGTGCTGTGGTCGGATTCACTGGCCGCGGTGGCCCGTACCGATGCCGTTTCGGCGCTGGCAGATCTGCGCGGCTTCCCGGTGGTCGACCGCGGCCGGGTGACGGTTGCCAGCCATTCCGGCCGTCTGGCCGACATCGATCTGCGCTCGGGCGCGCGGATCTGGGAACAGAGCTTCGGCAGTTTCAACACTCCCTGGGTCGCGGGCGACTTCATGTTCCTGGTGACGGTCGACGGCGAACTGCTTTGTGTCACCAGGCGCGATGGCCGCGTGCGCTGGGTCCAGGCGCTGCAGCGCTGGCGCGACGAGAAGGGCAAGAAGGGCCGCATCGTCTGGACAGGTCCCATCCTCGTCGGCGGCCGCCTGCTCCTGGCCAACGACAACAGCGAGGGGCTGATTGTCTCGCCGGAGGATGGCGAGATCGTCAGCCAGTTCAAGCTGCCCGGCCCGGTCTCGGTGCTGCCGATTGTCGCCAATCGCACCATCTATCTCGTGACGGACTCGGCCGAACTCGTGGCCCTGCGTTAGGCCGTCCCATGCCCTTCCGTGTTGCCATCGTCGGCCGGCCGAATGTCGGGAAATCGACCCTGTTCAATCGGCTGGTGGGCCGCCGCAAGGCCCTGGTCGACGATTCGCCGGGCGTTACCCGCGACTGGCGTGAAGGTGCAGCCCGGCTCGGCGACCTGCGCTTCATCGCCATCGATACCGCCGGTCTCGAGGATGCGCCGGCCAAGGCGCTGGCCTCGCGCATGCGCGAGCAGACCGCGCGCGCTCTTGCCGCGGTCGACGTGGTGCTTTTCGTCGTCGACGGTCGGGCCGGTGTTACGCCGCTCGACAGGCATTTTACCGGCTGGCTGCGCAAAGGTGGTCGGCCCGTGATCCTGGTTGCCAATAAATGCGAGAGCCGCGCGACGCTGACGGCGATCGGGGATGCGGCCGGTCTTGGTTTCGGCGACCCGGTGCCGATTTCGGCCGAGCATGGTGAGGGTCTGGCGGAGCTCCACGCGGCACTGCTTCCCTACGCTCCCGGCGATGCCGTCATGGAGCGCGGTGGGACCGAGGCGGAGGACGAGCCGTTGGCCGCGCCAGAGGACCGCCCTATCCGGGTGGCTATCATCGGGCGACCGAAGGTCGGCAAATCGACCCTGATCAACCGGCTGCTGGGCAACGAGCGGGTCCTGACCAGCCCGGAACCCGGAACCACGCGTGATGCTATCGAGGCTCCCTGGGAAGCCCAGGGAAGGCGCTTCGTTCTGATTGATACGGCGGGTCTGCGGCGCCGAGGGAAGATCGAGGATCCGGTCGAGCGGATGTCGACCGGCGACACGATCCAGAGCGTGCGCGAGGCGCAGGTCGTCGTGCTGGTCGTCGACGCGACGATGAGCCTGGAGAAGCAGGATCTGGCCATCGCGCGCCTGGCTGTCGACGAGGGCCGCGCCATGGTGCTGGCGGTCAACAAGTGGGATCTGGTCGAGGATCCCGGGGCCGCCCAGAGGGAACTGCACCGCAAGCTCGGGTTTTCACTGGCCCAGGTGCCCGGTATCGCGGTCGCCACGGTTTCGGCCCTGCACGGGCGCAAGCTCGACGCGCTGACCCGGGCGATCATCCAGAGCTTCGAGGTGTGGAACAAGCGCGTGCCGACGCCGGCGCTGAACCGCTGGATCTCCAGCGTCACCGAATCCCACCCGCCGCCGCTGGTCAAAGGACGTCGGCCGCGGCTGCGCTTTGCCCGCCAGGTGGCGACGCGCCCGCCGACTTTCGCCGTGTTCGGCAACAACCTGACGACGTTGCCCGACGACTACGTCCGCTACCTGAGCAACAGCCTGCGCGAGGCCTTCGATCTGCCGGGAACGGTGATCCGCTTCGAGCTGCGGCAGAGCGACAACCCCTACGCCAACAAGGGCTAGGCCGGACTTGTCCGCGCGGTAGAACAGTACCAAGCTGGCTGGTATGGCGACTCCGTGGCTCCTCGTCTCGACCTATGACGCGAATCGCATTCGCCGTCTGATGGGCAATGTGCTTGTCGGTTCGCGCGGCACGGCCTTCGTGCGCCTCTTCTACGAGCACCTGTTCGAGACGAACCCGCAGCTCCGGCCGTTCTTCCCGCTCAATATGGCCGACCTGGTACGCAAGCTGCTGCTGACCATCTCGGTGGTGGTGAAGAACCTGGACCGTGAAACCGAGCTGCAGCGTGTGGCCACGCACCTGCAGGAAGTGCACGGCCATATCCGCATCCAGGAAGCGCATATCGAGGCCTTCCTGGAGAGCCTGCACCATGCCTATCAGCGGGTGCATGGCGGAAGCTTTCCGCCGCATGACTGGCGTACCTTCCGCCGCGCCATCTTCAGCCTGAGCGCCAAGATGCTGAAAAGTGGTCCGCCGGCGCGGATCGCGGCCGTGGCTTAGCCGGTCTTGTAGGCTTTGACGATCTCGCCGCTGCGCTGGCAATCGGCTGATGCGAGTTCGACGAACACCTCGGTGATCGCCTCGGGTTCCGGCAGGGTCAGCGGATCCTCGCCCGGGAAGGCATGAGCCCGCATCGAGGTGCGGGTGGCGCCGGGATCGACCAGGTTCACCTTGACCGGGGTTCTGGCCAGCTCATTGGCCCAGACCTTGGCCAGCGCCTCGAGCGCGGCCTTGCTCGTGCCGTAGGCGCCCCAGAAAGGCGTGGCGCTGCGCGCCGCACTCGATGTCACCAGGATGGCGCGGCCTGCATCGGAGAGCTTGAGCAGGGGCTCGAGCGTGCGGATCAGGCGCCAGTGGGCGGTGACGTTGACCTTGAAGACCTCTTCCCAGAGTTTCGGCTCGTGATGGGAAAGCGGGCCCAGCGTGCCGAGCAGGGCGGCGTTGGCGACGAAGATGTCGAGTTTGCCGAAACGCTGATGGAGATGGGGGCCAAGCGGATCGATCTTGTCGAGGTCACCCAGATTGAGCGGCACGAGGGTGGCTGACCCGCCCAGCGCCTTGATGGCGTCGTCGAGCTCCTCGAGGCCGCCGACCGTGCGGGCGACGGCGATGACATGCGCGCCCTCGGCGGCGAAGCGTTTGGCGATGGCGGCGCCGATGCCGCGCGAGGCGACGGTGATGAGGGCGGTTCTTCCGGCAAGACGTTTCATCAGTAATAACCGTGGCGGCGCCGGCGGAAGAGGCGGAAGGGAAGGGAGAGCGCGCCGGACACCAGGAGTCCGAGGATCATGCCGGCGAGGAAGAAGTAGAGGCCGTCGAGAGTGAGCTGCACGGCGGGGCGGAAGATGCCGAGCGTCGTGCGGGCGATCTCGGGATCGAAATGCCGGGCGAAGGTGAACAGGCGGATGAAGCCGTTGCTGCGGTCGAGCGTTTCCGCAGCGCTGGCGCACCAGTCGGCACGCGCTCCGGTATGCGCCAGGAACTCGGGCGACATGGCGCCGGGCTGGGCGCGCGCCTCGGTGACGATGCGCAGCAGCTCGCTGCGGCAGGTCGCCAGGCCGGCCAGGTACTGCTGGATGAAGCTCGGCAGCAGGCTGAAGCTCAGGGCACCGGCCGCCGCGCACAGGCCGTCGAACAGGCTGCGGATCATGACGGCGCGCCGCCCGGCTGCGTCAGGCGATCTCGAGCAGCGACAGCTGGGCGGGCGCGCCGCCGCCTTCGCTGTCGGTCAGGCGGGTCGGATACTCGCCGGTGAAGCACGCGTCGCAATAGGCCGGCGCGTTCTTGTCGCGACCCTTCACGCCCATGGCCCGGTAGAGCCCGTCGACGGAGATGAAGGCGAGGCTGTCGACGCCGATGAATTTCGCCATGCCGGCGACGTCGTATTTGTGGGCGAGCAGCTCCGTGCGCTCGGGCGTGTCGATGCCGT
>SXGU01067098.1_pt1 | contig 12424 bp, 12 predicted proteins | sample 3174531 | NCBI WGS metagenome assembly SXGU01 (sample SAMN11356863, study PRJNA531348) | freshwater metagenome | isolation source: freshwater sample F1-140 | place: China: Fuxian Lake, Yuxi | collected 2017-12-25 | reverse complement strand
GTAATTTGCAAACCGGCGATTTAATGGCGACCGGAACCGTTTCCGGCAAAGAAAAAGACGAACGCGGCTGTCTTTTGGAATTAACGTGGCGCGGCAAAGAACCGATTGAACTGCCGAACGGCGAAACGCGAAGATTTCTCGAAGACGGCGACGAAATTATTATGCGCGGCTTTTGCGAGCGCGAAGGTTTCCGCAGAATTGGCTTCGGCGAATGTCGCGGGCGAATTCTGCCCGCCGAATAAGATTTTAGCCACAGAGAACACAGAGTTCACGGAGATTTTATTAAATTTTCTCTGTGGTCTCTGTGCTCTCTGTGGCAAATTTCCCGAATGAACAAATACGCCAAACAGGATCGCGGCGACATTTCGGAATACGAAGAATATTTCGCCGGAATGGACGCTTCGATGCAGCAGAAAATCGCGCTGACGACGGCGCATTTTCCTTCTCACGGAACGATTGCCGATATGGGCAGCGGTTCGGGCAGCGGAACATTTGATTTAGCCAGACTTTATCGTGATTTGCAGCTTGTCGGCGTGGACATCAATCCGGTGACGGTCGAATATTCGCAGAAACATTACAAGGCGGAAAATCTCTCTTTCGCGGTCGGCGATATTGCCGATAATGTTTTTCCGCCAAACTCGCTCGACGGCATTTTGGATTCGTCGGTTCTGCATCACGTCACGAGTTTTAACGATTACGACATCACGCAAATCTACAAAACTCTGCACAATCAAATCGCGCAGCTAAAAACCGGCGGCGTTTTAATCATTCGCGATTTCGTCGTGCCGGACGATGCGGAAAAACTTGTCTTTTTAGATTTACCAAACGAAGACGGCGCAAGCGAAGGCGCAATCAGCGAACTTTCGACCGCCGCGCTGTTTGAAGTTTTCGCGAGAGATTTTCGGTGCAGTTTGAATCGCAACGAATCCGTTTCGTATCTAAAACTCGATTGCCCGCGTCCGCATTTTTCGCGCTTTCAAACGACTCTGCGCTACGCCGCCGAATTCGTTTTGCGGAAAGATTACCGCGATCACTGGTCGCCCGAATTAATCGAAGAATATACTTATTTTTCGCAAATTGATTTCGAGGAAACTTTCAAAAAAGAAAATTTGCGCATCGTGGTTTCAATGCCGCTCTGGAATTCGTGGATCGTCGAAAATCGGTTTGCGAATAAGTTTTACCTGTCGAATGCGAACGGAAAATCGTTGACGTTTCCGCCGACCAATTATTTGATTGTCGGCGAAAAAATCGCCGGTAACGAAGGCGTTCAGTTGTCGGAAAAGTCAAAAAAAGATTTAAAGCTAAACGAAAAATCTTTTCTTAAACTCAAAGCTTATCGCCACAAAACGACCGCGCAAATTTACGAACTCGCCGAACGACCGAATCAAACGATTGATCTTTTGCCGTGGTTTGAAACGGAAAACGGGCAGATTTTTGTTCTCGCTAAAAAAGATTTCCCGCGCCCAATCGTCAACGCGCAAACAGATGAGAAAAACCTCAATCGCGCCAATTATTCCGGTTATTTGACCGAGCCGATCAGCGCAATCAGCGACGCGGCAACCCGGCGACGCGGCGACGCGGTAAACGAAATATTGTCTAAACGCGCCAATCTCGCCGCCGATGAAATTTTAGAAATCAGCGAGCCGAATTTTTATTTCACATCGCCGGGCGGAATTGACGAGCGCGTCGAAAGTTTTCTGGTAAAAATCGCGCCGTTTGAAAAGCCGCCGCAGACGATTGAAAATTACACGCAATTTAACAGCGCGGGAGTTGTCCGCGAACTCGACGCCCTGCAAATTCTGCGCGCCTCGCACGTCGGCGGAATGTTCGACGCGCGGCTGGAAATCAATATTTACCGGCTTTTGCGACAATTAAATCGCTCGGCGAGCGCGTGGATCGGCGCGACGATTAAACCGGTTCCACAAAATTTTTCGGGAAAAATTGAAGCTGATTTTGAAGCTGGAAGTTATAAAGCGTTTGAGCAGATTGAGCTGAAGGAAAACAGCTTTCTCAAACTCGAGAAAAGCGAATTCGTTGAAATTAATGCGGCAAACAAAACGATTTCAAAAACTGAATTTGAATACGTCGTTCCGAAAAACTTCAGCAAAAACACCGTTGCCGCAATTCCGTTTTTTCGGGTTGAAAACGAAATCCTGGTCGGAATCGAATTCCGCGATCTGCCCGCGCCGCAAAGATTTACGGGCAGTTCGCGGCTCGCGTGCGTTCCGGCGTGGCGTTTACCGAAATCAATCAAACACAAATTCGATGTGAAAGATTTTTTGCGCGAAAAGTGTCTGAAGGATTTCAAAATCTCGATTAATGAAACGCGGGAACTCGGCGGAAGTTATTTCACGAGCGCCGGCATTACGCCCGAAGTTGTTTATCCTTTTGCAGTTGAGATTGATGCAAAAAATCTTGACGAAACGGATTTGAAAATTTTCAGTTTGCGGGTTTTGCGAAACATTCTCGATGAAATTCAGGACGCGCATCTTTTGATATTGCTCAATCGTCTTAGACACGCTTTAGGATTTTAGCCACAGAGCACACCGATTTCACAGAGATTTTTATAAAAGTTCTTTCGCTCTGTGTTCTCGGTGTGCTCTGTGGCAAAATAATTGTAATGGATTTTTCATTAGACAAGTTTCACGAAGAATGCGGCATTTTCGGGATTTACGGGCATCGCGAAGCTTCGACTTTGACGCAGCTCGGACTTTTCGCATTGCAGCATCGCGGACAGGAAGCGTGCGGCATCGTTTCGAGCGACGGCGACGATTTGCATCAGTTTCGCTCGAAAGGTTTGGTTTCCGATGTTTTGACCGAGGATGTTCTGCGCAGCTTGACCGGCGTCAGCGCCATCGGACACACGCGTTATTCGACCGCCGGAAAAAACACGATTAAAGAAGTGCAGCCGTTCGCCGTCACTTGCCAGCACGGACAAATCGCGGTTTGTCACAACGGGAATTTGCCGTATGCGGCGCAAAAACGCGTCGAACTCGAGCGCGCGGGCGCGATTTTTTCTTCGACTTCGGATACGGAAACGATTTTGCACGGCATTGCGCGCACCGAAGCCGGTGATGCGGTCGAAGCCGTCGCGAAAGTTTTGCAGGACACCGAAGGCGCGTTTTCGCTGCTTTTCTTGACGCCGAACGCTTTGATCGCCGTGCGCGACGGGCGCGGATTTCGTCCGATGGTGCTCGGAAAATTAAACGGCGCGTGGTGCGTCGCGTCGGAAACGTGCGCGTTCGATTTGATTGATGCCGAATACATCCGCGAAGTCGAAGCCGGGGAAATGCTCGTTATCAACGAAGACGGTTTGCATTCGTCTTTTCCGTTTGCCGCCAAGAAAAAATCGGTCTGCGCGTTTGAACACGTTTATTTTTCGCGCCCCGATTCGATTATTTTCGGTCGCTCGGTCAATCAATCGAGACATCAGATGGGCAAACAGCTCGCCGTTGAACATCCGGTTGAAGCTGATTTGGTCGTTCCCGTGCCGGATTCGGGCGTTGCGGCGGCAATCGGTTACGCCAGACAATCGGGCATCAATTACCGGCAGGCGATTATTCGCAATCATTATGTCGGGCGCACTTTTATCGAGCCGTCGCAATCAATTCGCTCGTTCGGCGTGCGCCTTAAACTCAATCCGATCAAAGATTTAATCAACGGGCGGCGCGTCGTTTTGGTTGACGATTCGATTGTTCGCGGCACGACCTCGAAAAAAATCGTGCAGATGGTCAGAGAAGCCGGAGCGCGCGAAGTTCATATGCGAATTTCGTGTCCGCCGACCGCTTCGCCGTGTTATTACGGAGTGGACACGCCGCGCAAAGCCGATTTGATCGCCGCGCAAATGTCGGTCGCCGAAGTCTGCCGCTACATCGAAGCCGACAGCCTCGGCTATCTTTCGCTCGAAGGAATGCTCGATGCGATTGGAATGGAAAACGAGACGGCGTGCGTCGCCTGCTGGAACGGAAAATATCCGACGCAGGTTGCGGGCGGCGAACCGACAATTGATAATAGTATAAACATTTAACGACGAGCGACGAATAAAAACGCTGGTTGTTAATCGTATTTTTCAGATTATTTTGGAGGTAACAAATGCGTATTTTATTAACGACGACAGTCGGTTTAATGCTCGGTTTGGGCGTTTTAACGGCTTGTCAGAATCCAGCACCGCCGCTCAAAGTCGAAACGGCGCGAGCGACCAACACGGCTTCGACGGCAACCAGTAATGCCGCCGCGCAAACCGATTCGCACGGTCACGAGGATGATGCGCCGCGCGTCAATCTGGCTGATGCGAAAAAAGAATTCGACGCCGGCAACGTGGTTTTTGTGGACACGCGCGCCGAAACCGCTTACAAACAGGAACATATCAAAGGCGCGATCAACATGCCGATGGAGGCTTTTGAAGCGAAATACAAGGAAATTCCGACGGGCAAAAAAATTATTGCCTACTGTTCCTGACCGAGCGAACACACAAGCGCCGGTCTGGTTGCTAAATTAAAAGAAAAAGGAATTGGAAACGCATTTGCCCTGCTCGGCGGCACGAAAGCCTGGAAAGACGCAGGCTATCCGATGGAAAGCGCGCCTGCTAAATAAACGTATGGTGACTGATGAAGAAAACCAAACTTCTCAAAAAGCTCTTGTCGGGTTCAAAAAACATAAGTTTTACGGATGCAACGACTTGTGCAGAGTTGTTTGGCTTTCGTCTCGACCGCATCAGTGGCAGCCATCATATTCTCGTTCACCCGCAGATTTCCGAGTTGGTGAATTTGCAGAACGTCAAAGGAAAAATAAAGCCGTATCAATTGAAACAACTTTTGCAGTTGATCGAACGCTATAATTTACAGGCGGAGGACGAACAATGAGGGATTATCACGTTAATTTATTTTACAGCGACGATGATGAAGGCTACATCGCCGACATTCCGGATTTAAAAAATTGTTCGGCTTTCGGCGAAACGCCTGAAGAAGCGTTGAGCGAAGTGTTAAAGGCGAAAAAAGCCTGGCTCGAAGCCGCCGAAGCGAACGGCAAACCGATTCCCGCGCCGCGCTTTCGACCGCTCATCTATCAAGCCGCCTGATTTATCAAAGCATTACAAATTCGTTCCGCCGCGTGTCCGTCCCACAGCGGCGGAATTTTTTTGTCAACTGCGCTTTGGTTATTCAGAATCTCGAAAGCTGCATTTTTTATTTTCTGCGGATTCGTGCCGACTAAAACATTGGTGCCGTGCGAAATCGTGATCGGGCGTTCGGTGTTTTCGCGCAGGGTCAGACACGGAATCGAAAGCGCGGTCGTTTCTTCCTGCAAGCCGCCCGAATCGGTCAGCACGATTTTTGCGCTTGCGTAAAGATTCATAAAATCGAGATAACCGAGCGGTTCGATGAGTTTGATGTTAGAACTTTCAAGCAGCGCGGCGAAACCGAATCGTGCGATATTCGCTTTCGTGCGCGGATGTGCGGGAAAAATAACGGGCATTTCTTCCGAAATCGCCGCGACCGCTTCGAGCAATCCGCCGAAAACTTCTTTTTCGTCAACATTTGACGGGCGATGCAGCGTCAAAACGGCGTAATCTTTGCCGTCCAAATTTAAATTTTCACGAACTTTCAAGGTTTTCGCTTTTTCCAGATTGTAGAAAAGCGAATCAATCATCACGTTGCCGACGAATTTTATTTTGTCGCCGCTCACGCCTTCCGCTTTTAGATTTTCGTCCGCATCTTCGCTCGTCGTCAGCAGCAAATCGGAAATCGCGTCGGTTAAAATGCGGTTGATTTCTTCGGGCATCGTGCGGTCGCGCGAACGCAAACCGGCTTCGACGTGGGCGATTTTGATGTTTAATTTGGCACAAACCAGCGCGCACGCAATCGTCGAATTAACGTCGCCGACGACCAAAACCCAATCCGGCTTTTCCTGCAAAACAATCGGCTCGAACGCCGTCATAATCTTCGCGGTCTGAACGGCGTGCGAATGCGAACCGATTTCGAGATGATAATCGGGCTTCGGAATGCCGAGATCACGAAAAAAAGAATCGGACATCGCTTCGTCGTAATGCTGTCCGGTGTGAACGATGAGCGGCTGAAATTCATCGCCGCGCCGCGCCATCTCACGGACAATCGGCGCGATCTTCATAAAATTCGGACGTGCGCCGACGATGTTCAGAATTTTCAACATATTGATAGTAAGCAGTAAGCAGTGAGCGGTGAGCAGTCAAGACAGTTTTCACTGCTTACTGCTCACCGCTCACTGCTTACTATTTTCACAAGCGAACGATTTTCGCTTTGCTGCCGTCGCGCGTTTCTTCTTTGAGCGCGTTGCGCGTGTCAACGATAACGGACGAAAGTTCGCAGACGTTTTTGTAATCCACGCCCGAATGTTCGGTGCAGATGACGACGCAATCGGCGGATTTAATTAATTCGTCGGTCAATTCCTGATTGTAAAGCGGATCGCCCGCGCCGATCGTGTAAGCGTGATCGAAAGTTACTTCCGGCACAAACGCATCGTGATAAACGACTTCCGCGCCCTGCGACCGAAGCAAATCAATCACCGAAAGCGCCGGTGATTCGCGCATATCATCAATATCTTTTTTATACGCCACGCCTAAAATTAAGATTTTTGAGCCGTTGACTGACTTTTGATTGCCGTTCAAAGCATCGCGGACGAGTTCGACGACGTATTTCGGCATTCCCGAATTGATCTGCTCGGCGAGCGTGATAAATTGCGAATCGAAACCGTGCTGGCGCGCTTTCCACGACAAATAATGCGGATCGAGCGGAATGCAGTGTCCGCCGATTCCCGGTCCTGGATAAAACGGCATAAAGCCGAACGGTTTAGTCGCCGCCGCGCGAACAACTTCCCACGTATCAATATTTAGCGCGTTGCAAACCTTTGCCATTTCGTTCGCCATTCCGATATTGAGGCGCGGAAAGTGTTTTCCCAAAGTTTGCAGGCTTCGGCGACTCGTGCTGAAGACACGGCGTGAACGTCGCCGACTATTTCCGCATATAATTGCGCGGCAACTTCGGTCGAATCTTTGCCGACTCCGCCGACGACTTTCGTAATATTGTGCGTTTGAAACTGCGGATTGCCCGGATCAACTCGTTCCGGCGAAAATGCCAAAAGAAAATCTTCGTCGAGTTTCAAACCGGCTTCTTCAATCATCGGCTGCAAAACTTCGTCGGTCGTTCCCGGATAAGTCGTTGATTCTAAAATCACCAGCTGTCCGCGTCTGGCATATTTTTTGATCTGTTCGCCAGCCGCTAAAATATAAGACATATCCGGATCTTTTGTTTTCCGAAGCGGCGTCGGCACGCAGATGATAATCACGTCGCAGCCGTTCAATTCGCTGAAATCGGTGGTCGCGTGGAATTTGTTCGCATCGAAAACTTTGCGCACGTTTTCTGAGGGCACGTCAACGATGTGCGATTCGCCCGCGTTGAGCGTGCCGACTTTTTTCTCGTCAACTTCAAAGCCGACCGTTTCGTAACCTTTGAGCGCAAACTCAACGATTAGCGGAAGTCCGACATAACCCAATCCGATAACGCCGATGCGGGCATTTTTGTCCGCAATCAATTTTTTTAATTCTTCTTTCACCATTTTTAGGAATTGTTTAAAGTAACAAAAATCTATGATTTGCCGGAAACTTGATTCAAAAACAAACGGTTTCCAAAACATTTAGACTAATTTACGCGTAGGTGTTAGTCAAGATTGCACTTGTCTAATAACAGGCTGTGATAAAATGTCTGCGCCGACGAGCGTTTATTACGCCGACAGATTCTATAAATTTCTATTGCCCGTTAACTCCAGTTTTTATGTCACTTGAAGTTCATTCGACCAATCCGGCTGTGAAAGCTATTATTCAGCAAACCGCGCCGCGTCCGGCGCTGCTTGCCGCCGCGCGCGGAATTTTGCCGTTGCAGCACAGCGATTTGCTTGAAGTTCTCGTCGCGTTCGCGCAGACGGACGATGCGGAACTCGCGCAAAACGCGGCGGCGACACTGACCGAACAAAATAACGATGAACTTAAAAACACTCTAAAAATCAGCGACATTGCGCCGCAGGTGCTCGGATTTTTCAGCGAGCGGGAGAATTTGCCGAACGAAGTTTACGAAGCCGTTTTGACCAACCCGAACACGCCGCCGAAAGCAATCGCGCAATTTGCCCGCCGCACGCAAAGCGGCGAACTGCTCGAATTTATTGCGCTCAATCAGCAGCTTTTGATTCAAGCGCCGGAGATTATCGAATCAATTATCAGCAATCCGCATCGCACATCGGAAGCCGAACGACGCGCGGCGGAAACAAAGCGCGAGTTTTTTGAAAAAGAACGCGGCGCCGAGCAAATCGCGGGCGAACTGCGCGCGCAAGGCAAAGAAGCCGCCGCTGAATTCGTTGAATCGGCGGAAACCGCACTGAGTTTGGAAGACGCGCTTTTTCTCGCCGAAATGATCGAAGTTCCCGATGCGGAAACTGACGATTCGTGGCTCTCGCTCGAATACCTCGAAGAATTTTACGAAGAAAGCGACGCGCAGCGCGAGGCGCTGATCGGAAAAATTCTCGGCGAGCTGAAAGGGGAAAACGACGAGGTTTCCGGCGAACGAATTTCGATGCTCAACCGCATTATGCGAATGCGAATGAAGGATCGCGTGCGGCTCGCAATGAAGGGCGACCGCGAAGCGCGCAATATTCTGATTCGCGATCCGAACCGCATCGTCGCGCAAGCCGTGATCGAAAACGCGCGCATTACCGAACAGGAAATCGAAAAAATCGCGGCGATGCGCACCGTTCCCGAAGAAGTTTTGCGGCAGGTGGCGATTAACCGCAACTGGGCACGCAACTACACAATCGTGCATAATCTGGCGCGCAATCCGCGCACGCCGATTGCGAATGTAATGACGATTTTAACGCGTTTGCAGCTGCGCGATCTGGAAGCAATGACCGGCAACCGCAATATTTCCGACGCCGTTCGCCGCCAAGCATTGCGGCTCGTCGCGCTGCGAAAAAATCGTTAAATAAATTCAATCGGGAACATTAATAAAAGGCGAAAACGGAAATTGAAAAAGCCCAAAACTCTTTTTCACAACTCTGTTTTCGCTTTTGTCATACAGATTTTCGCTTTCGTTATTAAAAAGCTAGTGCAAAAATCACTCGGCGATTTTTGCACTAGCTTTTTAGTAAAAATCCGTGCTCAATCTTCACTTTTCGTTTTTTCAAAGCCGACGAATTCTCTTTTCTCTCCTGCTGATACTTTTTTCGGTTTTGCCGCGCGTTAATCTAGCGAAAGACGAAATTACTTTGTCTGAAAATCCTTTTCGGAGTGAAAATCAACATGAAAAATTTATCTGTTAAATCATTCGCTATTTTATTTTTTATCGCTGTCTTCTCAATTTTCGGAGCAACCGTTTCGTACGGTCAGCAAATTTCTACGGCAGCGCCGAACGCGCAGCCGCACGTTTCTTCAACGATTATTCGCGTCGGCGTCGCGCTGCCGAAAGCGCAGTTTTCCGAAGGCGTGGACAACGCAATGATGGCTGCCGGCATTCGCGATTTGGTCGGTCAGTATTTGCAAGGTTCAAACATCGAAATCGTGCCGCTCGAAGCGCGTTTGGCTTCGGCGGTAAACGGCGAAGCGCAGGAAAAAGACTGCGATTACATTTTGCAGATGACGGTAACGCAGAAAAAAGGCGGCGGAATGGGAATGTTCAAAAAGCTCGCGCCGGTTTTGGGCAGCGTCGCTCCCGTTGCGGGCGTCACCGGCAGCGTCGCCGGACACGTCGCCGGTTCGGTCGCGCAGAGCGCCATTTATTCGGCGGCGGGAATGGCGTCGAACACGAAATCGAAAGATCAATTTACGCTCGAATATAATTTAACGTCCGCCGCCGATGGAACGGCAAAAGCGGCGAATTCGCTGAAAGCCAAAGCCGCATCCGACGGCGAAGACGTTTTATCGCCGATGATCGAAAAAGTGGCGGAAGCGATTTTAACGACGACCAACAAATAATTTGAAGCTGTTTGGAAACTTTCAAAAGAAATTAATTTAACTCACGAAACACACGAAATAGACGAAGATTAAGACAAAACTGTTTTTAATTTCGTATATTTCGTGTGTTTCGCGGGCATTAAACTGTTTTCAAATTGTTTTTAAAGAAACTCTGTAACGCGTCCGGTTTTGACGAAAGTTCCCGCGATGTCGGTTAGTGTATGACTCGCCGCGCCGATCCATAAACCGACGAAAACCGCCGCAAAAGCGTTTTCGCCGCAATTTACCCGCACGAATTCGCCGATTTGCTGCCAGATTTTTGTGTACTCGATCAAATTCGGCAGAGCCGCGCCGTAATAAACGGCGAAAATATACGCGAACAAGAATGAAAGCAAAGTGAGAACGCCGATAAAATAAACGACGCGCAAAAAAGTGCCGAAAATCAAACCGTGCGACCAGCGCGAACGATGTTTGAAAAAAACCTGATACGGATACCACAAAAAACGCAAAAATCCCCAGCGCGTATACTGCTTGCTCATCGTGTCGAGGTCAGGACCGAACATCAAACCGCCGATTAAAAAAGCGATTGCGACAACGGCGGCAATCGAAACGCTGTCCGTCAGTTTCCACGCGGCAACAAGCACCGGCGCGGCGAAAAAAAATGTGACGGCATCGTGCGTTTTTCCAGAAGGCATATTTTAAATTTCGGATTTTAAAGGACGAATTTTTGCTTGGCAAACGGTGAGAAAATTCCGCTGATTCGATTGTAACCGAAGACTTTTCAATTTCAAACAAAAATTATTTCAAATAATTATTTCAAACGAAAATCGGCGACGAGCGGCAAATGATCGGAAGCGACGAGCGCGAGACGGCTGCGATGCACGAAAGCGTTTTCGATTTTCAGGTGATGATCGTAATAAATATGATCGAGATGCAGAAACGGCAAAATGCCCGGATAACTTCGTTTGATTTTAAAATTCTCGCGCAAATCAGCCGACCGAAAATGCGCGCGCAAAAGACGCGACGTTAAACCGTGCGTCCATTCGTTAAAATCGCCGAGCATAATGCGCGGCGCGAAATGGTGGCGATTAAGAATTTCGTCGTCGAGCAGCCGCAAAACCTGTTTGCGCCGCTCGAAAAAAGCCGTGCCGAGATGAATGTTGTAGATGTGCAGATAATCGCTCGCGCCGATTTTCACGTCGGCGTGCAGACAGCCGCGCGGCTCGCGACCTTTGACGGTAATATCGAAATTTTTCGTTTCAACGAGCGGGAATCTCGTTAAAACGACGTTGCCGTAAAGTCCGCCGAGATGTTTTCGGTTTTCGCCGAGACGGTAATCAAAATTGATTTCCTCAGCGATAAACCGCGCCTGATCTTCTTTCGCCGCCGCATTTTGCACCGAAACGACTTCCTGCAAAGCGATAATATCGGCGTCAATTTCGCGTAAAACATCGGCGATGCGCAGCGGACTCGTTTGAAAATCGAGCCCTTTGCATTTGTGAATATTGTAAGTCGCCACGCGAAATGTGTCTTTCATCGTTCGCACCTTCTAAATTCGGCAAATCGCTAATTTTGATCGCGCAAATTGTCGTCTGAATGATTTTTCGTTTCGCTGTTTTCCTGCACAAATTGATTTTTGTCATCCGTTCCGTTTTCCGCTTTTTGCGCTTGCTGAAGCAATTGATACGAATTGACAAATAGCGAAACGGCGAACCAGACGGCGATAATGCCGAGCGGAATCGCGACGATTTTCGGATAGAAAAGCGCGACGCCGCCGAAAATCAGCAAAAGCGTCGCGCCGATGCCGTTAATGCGCGCTTCCATCATTCCGAGCGGGCGGCGTTTGTTAACCGAAATCGAAGAACCGAGCGCGCTGCCGATGGCGATTGCCGACGGCGCAAAGCGCGCCGAACTGCTCGAACTCGCCGCCTTCGCGCCGCGTTTTCGCCGCTGCTTGTCGTCTTGAACAACCGGACGCGCTTTGCGTTTTTCGTTCAGACAAATTTCCGTCGCGTTTTCCAAATCGGCGAGATACATTTCCTGCATTTGCCGCCCGAAATCGCGGTCTTCAACTAAAACGTCAATTTCGCAGTTGGAAAGCCAGCTCGCGACATTCAGGTTCGTCGAACCGACACGCGACCAGAATCCGTCAATCACCGCCGTTTTCGCGTGCAGCATCGGACCGTTCCATTCGTAAATGCGCACGCCCGCTTCGAGCAGACTGCGATAACCGGCGCGTGAAATCGTCTGCATCACGGCAATATCGGTCGCCGCCGGAAGCAGCAATCGCACGTCCACGCCGTCAGCGGCGGCGGAACGCAAACACTCAATATACGCGCTTGTTCCGGCAAAATAAGCGTCGGTCAGCCACAAAGTTTCGCGCGCAAGCGCGGCGAGCATCTGATCAAAACGGTAAACGCGCGCATTTCCCGGCTTCGTCGCCACCACGCGCAGTTT
>SXGU01227302.1_pt1 | contig 12426 bp, 6 predicted proteins | sample 3174531 | NCBI WGS metagenome assembly SXGU01 (sample SAMN11356863, study PRJNA531348) | freshwater metagenome | isolation source: freshwater sample F1-140 | place: China: Fuxian Lake, Yuxi | collected 2017-12-25 | reverse complement strand
GGGCGTCGCCGTCGAGCTTGGAGAGCACGATGCCGGTGAAGTTCACGCCCTCGTCGAAGGCCTGGGCGGTGGCCACGGCATCCTGGCCGATCATCGCATCGATCACGAAGAGCACTTCGTCCGGCGAAATCGCAGCCCGGATGTCCGCAGCCTGCTGCATCAATTCCGCGTCGACGCCGAGGCGGCCGGCAGTATCGACGATCACGACGTCGTGCAGCTTGCTGCGCGCCTCGGCGAGGCCGGCCTGGGCTACCGCCACCGGATCACCGGTCGCAGCTTCGAACTCGGAGGAGACTCCGGGATGCGGCGCGAACACCGGGACCCCGGCCCGCTCGCCATTGACCTGGAGCTGCTTGACCGCGTTCGGCCGCTGCAAATCCGCCGCCACCAGCAACGGCGAATGCCCCTGGCCCTTGAGCCATTTGGAAAGCTTGCCCGCCAGCGTGGTCTTGCCGGCACCCTGCAGGCCGGCCAGCATGATCACGGTCGGCGGGTTCTTCGCCAAGCGGATCCGCCGGGTCTGCCCGCCGAGGATCTCCACCAGTTCCTCGTTGACGATCTTGACGATCTGCTGCGCTGGATTCAGCGCGGCATTGACCTCAGCACCGAGGGCACGCTCCCGGACTTTACCGGTGAATTCGCGCACCACTGGCACAGCGACGTCGGCGTCGAGCAGGGCACGGCGGATCTCGCGCACCGTCGCATCGACATCAGCCTCGGAAAGCCGGCCTTTGCCGCGCAGATTCTTGAAAGTCGCGGCTAACCGGTCAGAGAGAGAATTGAACACCAGGGGTTATCTTTCGACAAGGGGCTAAAGAAATCTGAAACTTTGGTCGGACCAACTACCAAGGATACCAAGCCCAACGAACCGGCCGGGAAGAACGATCCCTGCCAATCCGGAGCAGAAAATGACATGCTGGGTCGGTGAGCCAAAAAGTACAGGACAGCCAGCACTCGACCATCCGGACGCTTCTCATTCTAGGCGCCTCGGGCGACCTCACCGGCAGGCTTCTGCTGCCTGGTGTCGCCCGCCTGATCGTAGCCGGCCGGGCCAAGGGACTGACCCTGATCGGCGCCGGCGGTAGCCAAAACCCTCAAGAGAGTTGGCAGCAACGGGTCGACCGGGTCTTCGGGGCTGCCGCCGAGGGCTGCAACGCCAGCGGCCGGGCCGCCCTCGCGAAGGTGGCCAAGACCACCGCTTACCACCAGCTGGACGTGACCGCCGAGGGCGAACTGGCCGCACTGCTGGCCAGCTTGACCGGCCCGGTCGCGATCTACTTCGCCTTGCCGCCGGCGGTCAGCCAGCGCGCCTGCGAGCTCCTAACCGCGGCCGACCTGCCAGCCGGCACCAGGCTCGTGATGGAGAAACCATTCGGCTCGTCGGCCGCTTCGGCGCATCAACTCAATGCAACCCTCGCCGCTTTGGTCCCGGAATCGCACATCCACCGGGTAGACCATTTCCTCGGCAAGTCCACGGTCTTCAACATCCTCGGTCTGCGCTTCGCCAATCGGCTGCTCGAACCGCTCTGGAATTCCGACCACATCCAGCAAGTCGAAATCATCTTCGACGAAGACCTGACCCTGGAGAACCGCGCCGGCTATTACGACCGGGCCGGAGCGCTGCGCGACATGATCCAGAGCCATCTGCTGCAGATCATGGCACTGGTGGCCATGGAACCGCCCGCCACGCTGGGCGAGCAGGACGTCCGCGACGGGATCGCCACAGTGCTGCGCGCCAGCACCGCCGCCCCGGCCAAGAGCCGCCGGGCCCGCTACACCGCGGGAAAAATCGGTCGACGGAAGGTGCCGGATTACCTGGCCGAAGCCGGCGTCGAGGCCAAGAACAACACCGAAACCTTGGCCGAGGTCGAAGTCTCGATTGCCAACTGGCGTTGGGCCGGCGTGCCGTTCATTCTGCGCTCCGGGAAATCGCTGGGCCGGTCCCGCAAAGAAGCGGTGATCACCTACAAGTCGGTTCCGCATTTGCCCACGGGGTTCCGCGGCACCGATTCGCCGACCCAACTGCACATCGGCTTCGGTCCGGACACCTTGCAGCTCGATCTGGACGTCAATGGCCCGGGCGATTTGTTCACCCTGAACCGGGTCCGGCTCGAGGCGGAACTCGCCGGGGATTCGTTGCTGCCCTATGGCGAAGTACTGGACGGGGTGCTCAACGGCGATCCGTTACTTTCGGTGCGCGGCGACACCGCAGAACTCTGCTGGCAAATCGTCGAGCCGACCCTCGACGCCTGGCACGCCGGGAAGGTCCCGATGGAAGAGTACCCGGCGGGCAGCTCCGGTCCCGCCGATTGGCCCACGAGCAACGACCACTCCGCAGCCCGGATCCGCTGAATCGGGACAGTGAAACGACTGAATCGGATAGTGAAACGACTTTGGGATAGCCAGATGACAGGCATCCGGCTATCCCAAAGTCGTTTTGCTATCTGAGAGCGGGAACGACGACGGCGCTCGGCTCAGACTGCCGCAGTGCCGCGTTCTCCGGTGCGCACCCGGACCGCTTCATGGACGTCCACGGTCCAGACCTTCCCGTCGCCGGCCCGTCCGGTGTTCGAGCTGGAGATGATCACGTCCACGATGTCGTCCACTTGCTCGTCCGTGGCCAAGACCTCGATCCGGACTTTGGGCAGGAGGTCGACCACGTATTCAGCGCCGCGGTAGACCTCGGTATGCCCGCGTTGCCGGCCGTACCCGTTGGCCGCGCTCACGGTGAGTCCTTGGACTCCGTAACTCTCCAAGGCCCCGCGAACGTCGTCGAACTTCTCCGGGCGGATGATCGCCGTGATGAGTTTCATGCTTCCACCCTAATCTTCCCGTCGCCTGGTCCCTCTGGTTTTCCGTCCGGCTTTTCCGCAGGTGCTGGTTCCGTCTGCCGGGAGCGCAAGGCTTCCGCCAGCGGGTGGAATGCACTGCCCACGCGCCCACCGAACTCGTAGGCGGATTCAGCGTGCACCGAGACATCGATGCCGGTGACCTCGTGCTCTTCGGAAACCCGGAAGCCCATGGTCTTGTTGATGATCCAGCCGACGATGAAGGCCACCACGAATGAATAGAGCATCACCGCGAGTGAGCTGATCGCTTGCTTGCCGAGCAATTCCAATCCACCGCCGTAGAACAGCCCGGTGCCGCCCGCCGGCGATTCCGGGTTCGCGGCGAAGCCGATGAACAGGGTTCCGATCAAACCGCCGACCAAGTGCACGCCGACCACGTCGAGCGAATCGTCATAGCCGAGTTTGTATTTCAACCCGACCGCCAAAGCACAGACCGCACCGGCGAGCAAACCGAGGCCAATCGACCAGGCCGGGGTGATCGCCACCGCAGCCGGGGTGATCGCGACCAGCCCGGCCACCGCACCGGAGGCGGCACCCAGCGAGGTCGCGTGCCCATCGCGCAGCTTCTCCACGATCAGCCAGCCCAGGGTCGCAGCCGCCGGGGCGGCCAAAGTGTTGATCCAGGCGTACCCGGCGGTGGCATTGGCGGCCAGCGCCGAACCGGCATTGAAGCCGAACCAGCCGAACCAGAGCAATCCGGCGCCCAACATCACGAAGGGCAGATTGTGCGGCCGGTGGCTCGGATCCTTACCGAAGCCCAAGCGCTTACCCAACACCAGCGCCAGAGCCAGTGCCGCGGCGCCGGCATTGATGTGCACCGCGGTACCACCGGCGAAGTCGATCGCTCCCAGGCCTTGGCCGATCCAGCCGCCGATCGGATTGCCGTTGGCGTCCTCGTTGAAGTCGAAGACCCAGTGCGCCACCGGGAAATAGACCACGGTGACCCAAATCCCGGCGAACAGCATCCAGGCGCCGAATTTCGCGCGATCCGCAATCGCTCCGGAAATCAATGCGACCGTGATGATCGCGAACACCGCTTGGAATCCGACGAAGGCGATCTCCGGAATCGTGCCCACTAATGGCGCGTTCTCTCCAGTCTCCAGAACTCCGTTGAGTCCGAACTTCTCAAAGGGGTTGCCCAGCAGACCGCCACCCAGGTCGGTGCCGAAGGCGGCCGAATAGCCGAACAGCACCCAGAGCACAGCGACCAAGGCGATCGCCCCGAAGCTCATCATCATCATGTTCAAAACACCTTTGGATCGCGTCATCCCCCCGTAGAAGAACGCCAATCCGGGTGTCATCAAAAGCACAAGCGCTGCCGAAACCAGCACCCACGCGGTATCCCCTGCGTTCATGGATACGTCAGCCCCACTTTCCCGTCCGATGCGTCAGTGATTGCCTACACCGCACGAAGGCGGCGCCACTGTTGCAAACGAGTCTCGCGAAAGCGTGTTTCGGCTCGGCACGTTCTAGATTGCGCGCAGGTTACAAGCCCGGCCCGAGCGTAAATGCTGAGTCACGCCCATGTTTCGGCCAGGTAAATTCACCGGCTGTTGCCAGGCTCAGTTCAGGATCGCGTCCACGAATTGCTCGACGTCGAACGGTGCCAGGTCGTCGGCCCCCTCGCCCAAGCCGACCAGCTTAACCGGGACTCCCAGGCTCTTCTGGATCGCGACCACGATGCCGCCCTTGGCGGTGCCGTCGAGCTTGGTCAACACGATTCCGGTGATGTCCACGACCTCGGCGAACACTTTGGCCTGGTTGAGCCCGTTCTGCCCGGTCGTGGCGTCCAGGACCAGCAGCACCTCGCCGACCGCAGCGAGCTTCTCGATGACCCGTTTGACCTTGCCGAGCTCGTCCATCAGGCCGACTTTGTTCTGCAGCCGGCCCGCGGTGTCCACCATCACGACGTCGACTTCCTGCTCGATTCCGGTTTTCACCGCTTCGAAGGCGACCGATGCCGGATCCGCCCCGTCGACGTCGGACTTGATCGTCGGGACGCCTACCCGGGCGCCCCAAGTGGCGAGCTGTTCCGCTGCGGCGGCCCGGAACGTGTCCGCAGCGCCGAGCAGGACGTCTTTGTCCTCGGCGACCAGCACGCGGGCCAGCTTGCCCACCGTGGTGGTTTTGCCGACACCGTTGACGCCGACAACCAGGACGATCGCCGGGAGTTCGCCCTGCCGGGAGACGGCCAGCGACCGGTCCATCCCGGGATCCACCAACTTCACCAGTTCTTCGCGCAACATCGCGCGGACTTCATCCGGTTTCCGGCTGCCCATGATCTTGACGCGTTCGCGCAGGATTTCGACCAGCTCAAGGCTCGGTTCGGTGCCGATGTCCGCCAACAGCAGGGTCTCTTCGATCTCTTCCCAGACGGCTTCATCGATCTTGTCGCTGGCGAGCAGCGCCAGCAGTCCCTTGCCCAGGGCATTGTTCGACTTCGAGAGCCTGGCCCGCAAACGCTGCAAGCGGCCGGCCGCCGGTTCCGGCTGTTCCAGGACCGGGGTGTCACCACCGGGCAGGACTACCAGGCCTTCATCCGGGACATCGAGCACCACCGGCCGCTCGGCGAGATCCACTGCGCCTCCGGCATCCGCGCCCGGCGCCGCACCGGGCGCCGGGTCGTTGGCGTCCCGAGGTCCGGAATAATTGCCACGGCTGCGCGCGGTCTTGATGAAAACCGCGAGCAGCGAGCCGATCACGGCCAAGCCCACGACGATATACAGAATCAGAAGCCAGATGTCATTCACGCATCTAGCTTCTCATAGGCCCGGAGTCCGCTGGAGCCGGCTAGGAACCCTCGGTTTCTTCCTCTTCGAGCACCCCGGCGTTGTCCGCTGCAACGGCCAGCTGAACCCGGTTGTCGATGCCCACGCTGCGCATGATCTGCGCCAAGTGCGCCTTCACCGTGGCTTCGCTGATGTGCAGCAGATTCCCGATCTGCGCATTGGTCAGCCCATTGGCGATGGCCCGGACGATTCTGCGGTCCCGGATGTTCAGCGCTTGGAACCGTTCGAATTGCGGATTGTCCAGACGACGGGTCGCCGCGGTCCGGCTCAGTTGCGGCTTCGAGGCGAACACCACACCACCGGCACTGACGATCCGCACGATCGATGCGATGTCTTCGAGCATCGAGCGTTTGTCCAGGAAACTGCTGGCGCCGGTCTCGATCATCGCGTCCATGCTGTCCAGGGCTTCCACCGAGGACAACACCACCACTTTGGTCCGGGACCCGGAGAGCTTGATCGCCCGCAATATTGCGGCACAGGCCTCGACACCGATTTCCGTGTCCACCACAGCGATATCCGGATGGTCATTTTGGACCCGGCGAATCGCTTCGGTCTCGGTACGGCTAATTCCGCTGACTTCGATGAACCCGGCAGTTGCAAACAATTGGGCCAGACCGAGTCTGGTCAAAAAGTCACCACCGGCTATATGGACCTTGATCGGTCCGGTCTCAGTAAGCGCCTCCGTTGAAACCGGAGTTGCTTTTACCCGTGCTTGCATGACTTTAGGGGCTGCTTGAAGACTCACGACCCCTCCTTACCGCTCAGCCCCAATGCCGACAGATTGATCATCACTAAGCCTACTGGCTAACTCATCCGTTTCACCGGATGGTTATGAACTCGTAATGAGTCGAGACTACCAGTTAGCGCAAGAGTTTCCAGGTGGCCATTCGACTAGCCTCCGGTATCCAACTAGATATGCCTACCCCGAGTACCTGATGAATCCCTGAGAAGTGGCCGCGCCTTCGGCAGCCGGGCACTGCAATGGACGGTCATCCACGGCAAAAAGTCACCCCGGCCGACGCCGGGTCGGCCATGCGACCCACCGCTCGCTTTCCCGACTGCGCCGGTGCAGCAACCCTGCCGCACCGTGTCGAACGGGCCTCCGGCGGACTCCGGCACGCCGTGTCGCCCGGCAACCGGATGCCGTGATCCATCCAGCAACCGGCGGCCGACCATCTGCGGAGTCCGCTTATAGCGCTTCCCCCGGCCGAAAACCAGCCCTGATCGGCCATTCCGATTAGCTGATCGGTGCCGCGCCAAGGCGATTCGGCGGCCTTCGAACCGGATGTCCGGACAGTTCCCCGGCGACCCTGTCCAACGATGACCGCTCGGCGGCGCGGTCCTACCCGGCTGGATATGGGACTCGCTGTCCGCGGATGAAAAACTGGAATTGACCGAGTCGGTCAAAATTCAGAAAACAATTGAAGGGAATAACTTTGCCATTCCTCAGTTCAAGACACAGAACAAAATCCAGTGGGAAAAAGTGGTTCAGCGGGTCCGTGGCAACCGTGGCGGCCGCCGCATTGGTCGTTTTGCCGATTACCCCGGCACACGCGGCGAATACCATTTCGGAAAGCCAGGGAAAATTCCTCAGCGGCCAGGTCCTGGGTTTCGATTTGGATACCATTGCCTCCATTTACGGTTCCTTCGCGAACCATCCGAACGGCCCCGGCCCGTACGGCGCCAACAACAAGATCGACGCCGAGCTGCTCAATGCGCTGCCGATCAAACTCGGCCCGCTGCTGAACAACCTCAACTTGTTCGGCAACACCGGCATCATCCAGCTCGGCGCCGTGTCGCAATACTCCCAGGCCGAACCGAACGGCGATGCCAAAGCAGCGGCCGGTGCGGCCGGGAACCAAGGCGGCATCGGGATCAACCCGCCGCCGGCCGGGACCACCGGCGTCGCTGACGCCCATGTGGACCTCGGTCCGATCCTGAACGCCATCGGCCCGGTCGCCACCTCGGTGCTGTCCAAGGCCCGGATCGAGACCGGTGCATTGGCCTCCTATGCCGAGCAGATTTCCGGTACGGTCAAGAGCAAGTATCTGGTCGACGGGCTGAAAGCCCAGGTGACCAGCCCCCTGGTCGGCAACCTCTACACCGGAGTCAAGTCGGGATTGCTCGGCGGCCCGGTCAAGGACCTGTTGACCGGGATCCAGAACCTGGTCAAAGCGCTCAAAATCGATCTGCTGGGCCTGGTCTCGGTGAACCTGGACGTCCAGCTGCCCGCGGACCTCGGCCAATTGCTGCCGACCGGCCCGTTGACCGGCGGCATCGACCGCGGAATCACGGTGAACCTGGCCACCGGCGAGGTCGTGATCGACGTCAAGAAGATCCTCTCCAGCAACAACCCCTCGATCGACCTGAATGACCTGCCGCCGAACAGCCCGGCCCTGAGCGGCCCGTTGGTCGGTGCGGCGATCACCACCGCGCTCACCCAAACGCTGATCGGCGTGGTCAACTCGACCGTGCAGCACGCCGTCAACACGCTGTTCGCGCAGACCCGGATCATCGGCAATGTTTCCGCCCTGGGCATCAGCTTGAATGCCGATGTCTCCTTCCAGGGGATCCTGGACGGCAAGCCGCTGATCACCAGCAACAACCCGCTGCTCGGCTTCGTGCTCGGCGCCGTGGGCGGTTTGGTTTCCGGAACCTTGAAACCGGCCCTGGAGTTGCTCAAGGGGAATTTGCTCGGCACCGTGCTGGGCGGCCTGCAATCGGTGATCGACGGTTTGACCGTGAACGTGGTGCAACCGGTGGTGAACCTGTTGGACCAGATCGCTTCCATCCATGTCAACGTCCAGCCGACCACGCCCACACCGAACCAGCCGTTCACCGTGCGGGCTCTGCAGATCGGTCTCGGCTTGCCGGGAGTGCAGCTGGCAACGGTAAACCTGGCCAACTCCACGGTGCTCGGCACCGTGACTCCGGTCTACAAACCGGTCATTTCGGCAGCACCGGCCAGCGTGCCCCGGGGCGGGACGACCACATTGTCCGGCACCGGCTTCGCACCCAATGACATCGTCACGCTCACTCTGGCGGCCGCCAACGGCCAACCTGCAACCACCGTGAGCACTGAAGCCGATGCCTCCGGCACGATCGAGCCGGTGGACCTGACCGTGCCCACCGACTACCCGACCGGAACCGCTGTGATCACCGGGCACGGCAGCAATACCAACATCCCGGTGGATCCGACGGTCAGCATCACGGTGCTCTGACCGAGCCGGGTTTCCAACGACAACATTTGATCTGACCGGAGTGCCGGAGGCGGCTAGTGAGAGCTGCTTCCGGTGCTCCGGTGCGACAAAGGTCCTGAATGGAAAGTGCTGCTCAGACTTCGGCGGTCAACCGCTGACTGATCACCGTGGAGACCCCGTCGCCGCGCATGGTCACCCCGTACAAGGCATCGGCGACTTCCATAGTCCGCTTCTGGTGCGTGATCACGATCAGCTGGCTCGACTCGCGCAGCTCCTCGAAAATCGTGATCAGCCGGCCCAGGTTGGTGTCGTCGAGCGCAGCCTCGACCTCGTCCATGACGTAGAACGGCGAAGGCCGGGCCTTGAAAATCGCCACCAGCAAAGCCACCGCGGTGAGCGAGCGCTCACCGCCGGAAAGCAAGGACAGCCGTTTGATCTTCTTGCCGGCCGGCCGGGCTTCGACTTCGATTCCGGTGGTCAGCATGTCTTCCGGGTCGGTCAGCACCAGACGGCCCACGCCGCCGGGGAACAACCTGCCGAAAACCCGCTCGAATTGCACCGCGGTATCGGCATAAGCAGCGGTGAAGACTTGTTCCACCCGCTCATCCACCTCGCGGATGATGTCCAGCAGGTCCTTGCGGCTGGATTTGAGATCCTCCAATTGGCTCGCCAGGAACTGGTGGCGCTCCTCCAAGGCGGCGAATTCTTCCAGGGCCAGCGGGTTGACCTTGCCGAGGGCGGACAGGTCGCGTTCCGCCCGCCGCAACCGCTTCTCCTGCTCTTCGCGGACGAAGGGGATCCCTTCCCGGATCGCGTTGCCGTCCTCGTCCACCGGGACCCGGAGCGCCGCCCATTTGTCCGTGACCTCCCCCGGCCCCAGAGGCACCAGGGTCTCCGGACCGTACTCGGTCACCAAATGCTCGGCGGTGAGCCCCAGCTCTTCGATCGAACGGTTCTCCAGGGCTTCGATCCGCAACCGCTGCTGGGTGCGGGCGAGTTCGTCCCGGTGCACGGTATCGGTCAATTCGGCCAGCTCGGCCGCTGCTGCCTCATTGTCCGCCCGGACCCGGGACAGCTCGGCGTCCCGGCTGGCGCGCAGCTCTTCGGCGGCGTCGCGTTCCCGGCCGGCCAAGTCCACGGAGACGTCGGCGTAGTGGATCGCAATGCCGACCGCGCTGGCCACCGCTGCGGCTTTGCGGGCTTGGAACTGCCGCAGTTTCGCCCGCTCGGCCGCCTGGGCCCGGGCTTGGCGTTCCGTGGCGGCCGCCCGCTCCAGGGATGCCGCGCGGTTCGCGGTACTGGAGAGTTGTTCCTCGCCGCTGCGCAACGCGAGCCGGGCTTCCATTTCGGCGGAACGGGCTGCCACTGCGGCCGCGGCCAGTTCGTCGCGCAGCTCGGTGGAAGGTTCCTCGTCCGCGGGCGTGTCCTGCGCCGCCTGCAATCGGGCGGAAATCTCCACCAGTGCGGCCTGTTCCCGTTCGATGCTCTGCTTCGCGGTCTCCGTGGCTTTCGCAATCCGCTCGCTCTCCCCCACCGCGGAGCGCAAGGTGGTGCCGAGGTGTCCGAGCCGTTCCGCGACCGCGGCCATCCGGGCATCGGATTCGTGCAATCGTTCCAAGGCCGCATCGCTGGCCGCAGCAGCTTCGAGTCGCCGGGAGCCGGCACCGGCGAGTTCGAAGGTATGGCGTTCGGCCTCCGCAGTCAACACCGCGATCCGCTGTTCCGCCTCGTCCACGGCGGCCAGCAGTTCCAGCTGCGACGGCGCCGACGCCGATCCGCCCCGCGCCGCGAAGGCGGTGAACACCTCGCCGGCCTGGGTCACTGCGGTCAGGCCGGGATCCTGCTCGATCACGCCGCGAGCCTGGGCCAAGTCCGCGACGAGCACCACCTCGGCCAGGGCTGCCGCAATCGGCTCGGCGATCCCCGGCTCGGCGGTGACCACATCGACGGCGGCTTTGGCCGAGCCCAGGGCTGCGGCAGCCGTTCTGGCCGCTTTGCCTGCCGGATTTGCGGCTTTCGACTTGCCTGCCGCCGGGGCGGCCAGCAGCAGTTCCAAGCGGCCGACGTCGTCCGCTTTGGCCCAATCCAGGGTCTCCACTGCGGCCGACAGCCCGGCCACGGCCACCGCATCGGCCAGCTGGCCCAAGGCTGCCGCGATCGCGGTCTCGTATCCGGCAGCCACCGTGATCAAACTGGAGACCGGGCCCAGCACGCCGGCCCGTGAAGCCGACAGCAACTGCTCAGTGCCGTCTTTGCGTTCCAGCCCGACCCGGAGCGCGTCCCGCCGGGCCACCCAGGAGTCCCGTTCCCGTTCCGCGTTCTGCTTGGCCTGCTTCAGGGTTTCGATCTGCTCGTCCAGAGCGGCCAACGCCTCGCTGGCGTCCTCGTAGTCGGCGTCGAGCGACTCTTCGCCCTCTTCCACGCCGGCGATCTGCGATTCCAGCGCGGTGAATTCCTGTTGCGCCGCCAGCCGGCGCTGCTCGCCCGCGGTTTCGGTCTCGCGCAACCGGCCCAACTCGGCTTCGGCGGCTTCGACCCGGGATCGCGCCGCACCCACCTGGCCGGCGAGTTTGGCCAGGCCCTCGCGCCGATCCGCCGTGGCGCGCAAAATCGCGGTCAGCCGCTGCTCTTCGGCCCGGGCCGCCGCTTCGGCTTCGCTCCGGCTACCGATCGCGGTCTCCAACGCGCTCCGGCTGTCCGCCAGGGCGCGTTCCAACTCCGCTTGTTCGGCGCGGACCGCCGCGGCCTGCTTCTCCAGCCGTTCCGGATCCCGGCCGGAATCCACCGCGACGTCGGCACTGCCCAACAGCCGGCGCCGCTCCGCGGCCAGGTTCCCCAACGACCGGAGCCGCTCGCGTTGCGAGGAGAGCTGGTACCAGGTGTCCCGGGCCGCATTGAGCAACGGCGTGGCCTGCGCCGCGAGCTGCTCGAGTTCGGCCTGCCGCTGCCGTCCGGTTTCCAGGATCGCTTCGACCTCGGCCCGGCGGGCCTTCAATGCGGTTTCGTCGGCGACTTCCTGCTCCAGCGAACCCCGCAACTGCACCAGATCATCGGCGAGCAGCCGGGCCCGGGAGTCCCGGACTTCGAATTGCACGCTCTGCGCCCGGCGGGCGACTTCCGCCTGCTTGCCCAACGGGGTGAGTTGCCGGCGGATCTCCGTGGTCAGATCGCCCAGCCGGGTCAGGTTCGCCTGCATCGCTTCGAGCTTGCGCAGGGTCTTTTCCTTGCGCCGCCGGTGTTTGAGGATGCCGGCGGCTTCTTCGATGAAGCCGCGGCGGTCCTCCGGAGTCGCGTGCAAAACCTTGTCGAGCTGGCCCTGGCCCACGATCACGTGCATCTCCCGGCCCAGGCCGGAATCGGAAAGCAGTTCCTGGATGTCCAGCAACCGGGCGCTTTCGCCGTTGATCGCATATTCGCTGCCGCCGGTGCGGAACAGCGTCCGGGAGATGGTGACCTCGCTGTAGTCGATCGGCAGGGCGCCGTCGGCGTTGTCGATGGTCAGCGAAACCTGCGCCCGGCCCAGCGGCGGCCGTCCGCTGGTGCCGGCGAAGATCACGTCCTCCATCTTGCCGCCGCGCCAGGTCTTGG
>SXGU01106806.1_pt1 | contig 12428 bp, 10 predicted proteins | sample 3174531 | NCBI WGS metagenome assembly SXGU01 (sample SAMN11356863, study PRJNA531348) | freshwater metagenome | isolation source: freshwater sample F1-140 | place: China: Fuxian Lake, Yuxi | collected 2017-12-25 | reverse complement strand
AATCAATGTCGGGACGCGAAACAATTTTTTTGACGATATCGCGTTCGTGCTGATTGACCGTTGTGTTCAAATAATCGAAACCGATTGTCCATTCGTCAATAAACTCGTCGGGTTTGTTCGGAATCATTTTCAAAAAACCGTTCGCCAGCACGCCCCAATCAACGCCGCGCTGAAACAATTGAAAACTCGTGTAGCGTTTTTCGTACGGAAAAGCGTCGGAAACGATTGGTTGTTTGAGTTGGTCTAAAATCTCCATTCCCGGCATATCCACGCGCTCTTTTCTGCCGTAAGCGACGTAAAACGGAATGAAATTGAGATAGTCGTAAGAGCGAAAAACATAGCGGTCGTATTCGACGTTGCCTTTAATTTGCAGATGTTGTCCGGTATCAATCAGCGACCACGACGGCGCGGAAAGACTCATTCCGCGCGAATAAAAATTGGCGAGACGCGTGCCGTTGCGGTAAAAGATTTCGTCGAACCAGGGCAAAACGCTTCTGCCGGTTTTCGCGCTGCGCTGTTTGACCGATTCGTCAACGTAATCGCCGGGCAAACCGTCAACTTTGACGACGACGATGCGTTTGACGTTCTGCGCCGAAACCGTGTCGGCAAACGCGAAAACGAAAACCAAAATGAGGAAAATTGTTGCTGATAAACGATTAATTCTCATTGGTTTCGCCGCTCTTTTGCGGCGCGTTCGCGTTCGCCGTCTGTTTTTCTTTGGCGGAGAGTTCGAGGTAATGCGCCGATAAATCGCGCCAGCGCAGATCGAGATTCTGATTTTCGCGAAAAGCGAACAACGCTTTGTCGGCGGACGGATTACTGATGCGGTGAAGACTGCTCAAACACAGCATTCGCGTTTGTTCGTCGTCGGTGATCGCGAAAATGCGGGCGATGACCTGCGCGGTTTTTTTCTGCGCCCGGTCGCCGTTTTGCGAAATGAAATAAAGCGAGCGATTGATCGCTTCCAAATCGCTGTCCACTTCCGGTTTGGCTGAGTCGCGCGCCGTTTCGCGCAAAAATCTTTCGTGATAATCGAGCTGGCGGCGCACGTCCATTTCGGCGCGCAATTCTGCCGTGTAATTTTCGCGATGCTTGTAAATGCCGAGCGAAATCGTGCGACCGAGCAGATACAAAAATCGCTGCCGCCCGCTGTGTTTCAGCCGAGTCATTTCTTCGCGCCGCTCGTTTTCGATTTGCGCCGGCAAGCCGTCGGGTCGGCGCGCGTATTTCATCAAATTTTCGTATTGCCGCCGCGCGATTCTCATTTCCGTCGCCAGATCGTTTTCGAGCGGATTAAGCGAAACCGATTCGAGGCGTCCGGCGATTTCGTCGCGAAAATGCGGGTCGAGCGAAGCGTTGAGCGATAAAAGCAGCTTTAACTGCGAATAAGAATCGAGCCGCGAGCTTTGATTGATGTCCATTCCGCGCCGTCCGGTAACGAATTCATACAAGTAATTGCCGACGAAATACGGAACGTTATTAAACCGCGAAACGGAAAAAATATTGTTCGTTAAATCGTTGAGCACGCGCTTCGACATCTCGCGTTTTTTCGGATTGAGCTGATCGCGAAAATCAACGAGCACAACGGGAATTTTCGGAAAATCGAGTCCGTAAAGCGCGAGCGGAATCATCTTTTTCGCCTTCGCATTCGGCGCGCTCGCGCTGACGATTTGATTGTTCGCGTCGAACCAGCGCGTTTCCGAGTAACCTTTCCAATCAGTTAAAGTTCGGTCGCGCCACGGGCTTTTGATGTTCAGAAAACGCCCGTCAAACGATTTTTCTTTATTCGCTGCCAAATCTTCCTGCGTCGTCCACACGAGCGCGTGCGTCGCGCTGCCGTCCGGCATTGCGAGCGGTTCAAAATACAAATTCTGCGCTTCCGAATATTGACGCAGCAGTTCCCAATTTTGACCGCGCTGGCTGTGGCGTTCGGCGACTTTTTTCTCGTAAGCGCGCGTCAGATTTTCGTTTTTGACGAACGAGCCGAACAGCTGATCGGAAAGCATCATTCGCGCCTGAATATCGCGCAAATCGCCATCGCTCAAAAGTTTCTTGCCTTCGATTGATTCGTAAAGCGCGAGCACGGCGAGCGCGCGCGCGATGGAAACGCGGCGATAATTGCGCGCATTTTCGCGATACTGCAACGTGACGGCGCGCACGGGAAGCGCCAAATCTTCGAGAATCAGATTGCGAAAAACTTCCCAGAAAGCTCTGTCCCAAAAATCTTTTTTGACCGGCTGCAAATCAATGACGGCGGGCGGCAAATCGTTTTTTACCCGTCCTTTGTTTGTCGTCCGCATATACAAAAACGGAATCGCCGCCGCCGCGCGCTGTTTGAGCGAGGGCGTCGTGTAACTCAAAACCCAGACGTAGCGCAAACGGTCGTTTTCGGCAATGCGGTCGCCGAGCGTGTCGCGCAAAACGCTGACGAGCGGAACTTCTTCGGCTTTTTCCGTCGGCGCGTCGCGCAAACCTTTCAGTTTCGCAAAAATCGTGATGATTTCCGCGCCGCCGTCAACCGGCGTTTTTTCGACGCGAAAATCTTTTTCGGCGATAAAATCTTGATCGAAAAAATCGTCGCCGGAAATTGCTGCGGTTGGCGGTTGAACTTTGAAATCGGGGAAAGATTGATTGATCGTCTGCGCCTGAAAAGCTGCGGGGAAGAGAAAAGAGAAAGTCAGAGCGAAACTCAAGGCAAATCGAAAGAGCTTTTTCTTACGGCGAATTTTCTTCAAAAGATTCATTAGCGCATTTCCTTTTGGCAAATTTAACGTTTCCAAAAATCAAATCCGCGCCGGATTTTTTCGAGAAACAGAAAGGCTTAATTCTGCCTTGTGATTTTGCAAAATTCAAATATTATTTTTTCTAACAACCGTTTTAAGCGACCGAATAGAATTCTCAAACGCCTGTATGATGCGCTCAACCGCCGAATTTACTGCAATTGACGACCGAAAAAACCGCCGGTCTTTTCTCGCAGCAAACGAAATATATTAAATTTTAACCGTCAAACTCAAATTTCGCCGCAGTCGGCGGCACCAAATACTGCCGCGAAAAAAAAATTAAAAATAGTCGGCGAAACGACGCGTGAGCGATTGCAAAATTAATAATAAAAATTTACATTAAACTGCCTGTTCGTTTTAATTTACGGGCAACTTTCTAGAATCTACGGGAATCTCAAGTTTTACTCAAGCCGGGTCATTTATCTTAAAATTGTTAGCTCCCGTTTTTTACAAACCGACAGTCCGATAAAACAACTGCCAGCGGAAAATTATTTACGCAGAATTTGAAGCAATAATTTTGAGTCAAGAACTCTAACTTTATGAAAAATTCAGACTTATTTCGCATTCTCTACGTTGCCCGAAACGAAGACGATCATTTGCTGCTCAGCGCGATGTTCGATTTGCCGAATCTGAAAATCACTCCGGCAGACACTTTCGCCGAAGCGCTGCGCAAGTCGGAAAGCGAAAATTTCGATTTGTATCTGCTCGAAACGCGTCTGCCGGACGGCGACGGTTTTGAACTGTGCAAAATTATGCGCCAATCGCAGCCGCACACGCCGATTGTTTTTTATTCGGGCGACGCGGCTGAAGCTCACAAAGCAAAAGGTTTGGCGGTCGGCGCCGACGCGTACTTGGCGAAGCCGTATTTTGAAACGCTCGAGAAAACGCTTAATCAATTTATTTTCAGCGGCAATCAAAATTAAAATTGACTGCGAAAAACTTTGGCAAAGACGAAAGACGGCTGGAAACAGTCGTCTTTTTTATTTTTCCGCGATACGTTTGCGTCTCATTTTGCGCGATTAAAGACGGCACTCGGATAAAAAATCAAAGGAAAAAATTATGATTAACAAATTAAAATCTCTCTTTTTAATAATGTCGTGCGCGGCATTTTTCGTTGCCGCGCACGAAGTTGCGGCGCAGAAAGCAAGCGGCGCCGATGTCGCCGGAATGATCGAGTTTTACGAATGGGCGTTTGAAACGGATTTTTCGCTCGCGCAAAAATCGCAGTTTCGGCAGTTTCTCGAAAAAGATTTTCGCGATGACGCGGCGACGGCGCGCAAAAATACGAATACGATTTTGGAAACCTTCGCCGAGATCAAACAAGCGGACGCCGAAACGCGGCGCGAAACTCGCCGCGTTTTTCTCGAAACATTTTTGTCCGATTTGAAAAAGAAGGAATCGAGCGAAGCGGACGCGAAATTTTTGCTCGGCGTTTACCGCGCGGCGCACGGCGGCAGCGACGAATTTACCGCGCTAAACGCGGCGACGGGCGACGTTTTCGACCAGCGCGCCGACAAAACAACGACGGCGGGCGGCGCGGCGAACATTTACGGCAAATGGACGCGCAGCATCGGCAGCGGAAACGTTGATTACACCGGCAAAACGACTTATCGTTCGGGCGAAACTTTCACGTTTGAATTTATGCCCGACGGCACGATGAATTATTTGTATGACAAAGACGTGCTGGCGATTACGCAGTGCAAAATCAAGGAAACCGGCAGAGCGAGCGGCACAATCGAAATCAGCGGCGACACGCTGACGATGAATTTGGGCGCGCTCATTTCGGTCGGTTCGAGCACGTGCGACAAAAAAGATAATTTTCGCCGCACGCTGACGGCTTCGACGCTGATTAAAAAATTCACGGTCAAAAAACTGGAAAGCCTTTTTCGCCCGGACGCGCCGCTGATTCTTTGTTTCGACGGACAGAAAGACGAAGATTGTTTTGAGAAAAGCCGTTAATTTCTCACCGAATTATTTGCCGCCGCACAATTAGATTTAACGCGCTCGGTTTCGCGGGGTAACGAAAACATTTTCCCGTCGCGAGACCGAGCGAAAAAATCAGAAAGTTACTTGATTAAATTTTCCAGAAATCGCAAAACTTCCGGGTCGCGGCTTGAACGAAGCGCGTAAATCGCTTCGAGTTTGAGTTTGTCGGATCGGTCGCTGCGGGCGATTTGCAGAAGTTTGTCGGTCGCCGCTTTTTGTTTGTTTCTGCCGAGCGATTGAACGAGCGCGATTTTGAATTGTTCGTCGGTTTCCGCGTCATACATCTGCGCGATCATTTCGACCGACTGCGGATTTGTTGACCAATTCGATTGACGCTGCAAAACGCTGAAAGCCAATCGCCGCAGCTCCGCGTCTTTTTCCGTGCGCAGAATTTCCATCAATTTGTCGAATTCGACTTTTTTGCTGTTCGCCGTCGCGCTGCCGGTAAAAACCGCGCCGGGTCCCGCACTGAAAAACGCCGCAGCGCCGCCGAGCGAATTGATAATCGCTTTTTTTATCTCGCGGTCGTTTTCCGAAGAATAGAGCTGCACGACGTAATCGGTAGATTGCGCGTCACCGATTTCGGCAAGCGTGTAAACGATTTCTTTGCGCACTTTAACGTTTGTTTCGTTTTGAAAACTCTTGACGAGCGCTTCGCGAATCAGCCGTGTCGTTTGATTTTTTTCGGCGTTAGAATTCGCCGCGTTTGTGCCGGTCGCCATTCCGTTTAAGCCGATAATCGTCAGCGGTTCGATGCTGCCGCCGCTGTTGTTGTAAAAAACACGCGGTCGGCGCAAAACGCGAACGAATTCTATTTTCAGCGTTTCGCTCGTTTTCGCGTTCGGCTGCAAAACTTCGTTCAGTATTTCGACCGCTCGTTTTGGATCGGCGGCGAGCAAGCTCTGAAAGGCGGCGATTTTGATTTCGTCTTCGCGGTCGAGCGGCGTTTTCGATTCGGTCGCGTAAAAACCGCCGACGCCGATGGATTGAGCGTAAACGGGCGCAGTTGCAGCGGCGCGCGCATTGTTGAGCGAAGCTGTTTTAGAGGCATCAGTCGAAAACAACTCCGCCGCCGGCGCGGTCGTATAGATTTTACTGCTGCCGCCAACCGCGCCGGCGACATAAACGCCGCCGAGCGGAAGCGCGATTTCCATTTTCATCACGCGCGCGTCCGAAGCCCACGATGACGACGGAAAACGTTCGATCAAGCGTTCGAGCGTCGCGTCGGCTTCCTTCAACTGTTTCTGTTTTTTCTGACAGAAAGCGAGCCAGTAAAGCGCGGCATCGGTTGATTTGTTGTCCGGATATTTGGCGGTTACTTCGCTGAATTTATCAGCCGCGCGCGCCCATTCTTCGCGGTCAATCAAATCTCTTCCTTCGCGAAATTTCTTGTCGAAATCGTCTTGATTGACAGTTTCCAAAATCGTCGGGTCAACTGTAAAAGCGATAATATTTTCCGGCGTTACGGCGGTATAAATCAAAAGTATGAATAATAACGCCGGAAAGATTTTATAAATTCTCTGGTATAAATTGCGGTTCATCGTTTCTCCTTTTCCGCCAGCGTAAACTGCTTATTTTTAAGTTTTTACAGGCTGTGCGAACTTTTTTCTGTTAATTAGTAAATCTGCAAACTCGCGATAATATTTTGATTGCTCACGCGTTCTTTAATATCTCGCACGCGTTCGGGCGCGGCGTTTTTTTCAAGATTGGCGATGTCGAGCAAGAGCGGTTCGACTTTGCCGAGCAGTTCTTCGGCGTAAATCGTGCCGAGATTTTCCGCTTCGCGGCGCAAACGCACGTTTTTTTCGAGCAGCTTGCGCGCCTGTTGCCGTTCGTAGGCGACATCAAAAAACTCCGCGTCGCCGTCCGCCGCCGAACGCGCATTGCGGAACGAACGCAGCAGCAATTCGACTTTTTCAATTTGCCGCGTCGCTTCGGTTTCGAGCGCGATCAGCAATGCGCGCCGCTGTTTTTCTTCTTCGGAAAGCTGCGCAATTTGATTATTCAATTCGGCAGCCGAACGGTTAAAAATTCGATTATCTTCCAGTTTCCGAACGCTTTTTCCGTTGGGCGCGCGCCGCAATTCCGGCGTTTTCGCCAAGCTGATTTTTTCGCGCAAACGTTTGTCGCGCTCATTCTTCGCGTCGTTTAATTTCGGTGTTTTGGCAACTTTTATAATTTCCGGCTTTTGAGCGATATTTTTTGCCGCGTTTTCGGCAACCGGTTTTTCATTATTCGGCGGCAATTGAAAATCAGTCGTTTTAGCGTCGGCGACAATATTATCAGCGCCGGTTTTTTCGTTTGAAACGAGTTTCGTTAAACCGAAAATCAGTCCGCAAACAATAATCAGCGCCGCGCCCGCTAATGCCGGTGAAAAATGCAGAAAACTGAAGATGCGAGTTTTCCAGTCGCTCGCCCGCTCGCTGATTTTTACTGCCGGCGCCGATTGATTTTCAGCTTCGAGCCGCGCGTAAAAATTCGTGCGCAGATTTTCCGACGGTTCGGCGGCGAACATAAAATCGGCGAACAACGCTTTTTCCCGTCGGGCGATTTCAAATTCCGCGCGGCAATCTGAACAAGCGTCAATGTGCTGCTCGATTTGCGCCGCAAACAGTTCGTCGAGTTCGCCTTCGATTAAATCATCAATCAAATACAAGCATTTTTCGCAGTTCATTTTTTTACCTCTAAGTAAGGACGCAAAGCAGCGCGCATTTCTATTTTCGCGCGGTGCAAATCGGTTTTTAATTTCGGAATGCTGTGTCCGGTGATTTCAGCGATTTCCTTGTAACTTAAGTGCTGCAATTCTTTGAGCGTGAAAACGATGCGTTTGTCCGCGTCGAGATTTTCGAGCGCTTTGCTGATTTTTTGATTTAATTCCTTGCTCAAAAATTCGCGGTCGGGCGCGGTTTTTTCGTCGCCGGAAACGTCGAGCGATTCGATGTCGTCATCGTTTTGCGCCAAATCTTTGCCGCGCGTGCGAAACGATTTATAAACGACGTTTTTCGCGATGCCGCACAACCAAGTTTTCAGCCGCGCGTCGCCGCGCAGTGCGTGAATATTTTTATACGCGCCGAGAAAAGTTTCCTGCGTCAATTCTTCCGCCGCCGCCGCTTCGCCGGTCATCGCGTAAATAAATTTGAAAACGAAGCGGTGATGATGCTCGAAAATCAAGCCGAACGCTTCGCGGTCGCCGTTTTGCGCCCGCGCAATCAAAACGTCGGAGTATTCGGCTGTATTTTTTATTTCCGCCTGCGCGTGAAAAAGCATCGGGATGTCCATAACGCGTTTCCTGTTTCAAACTTTGCCTGACGAATGTTTAGTTCCCGAAAACGAAAAAAGGTTTCACCGGAACGCAAAAAAACGTCAAAATTTACAAGTTTTATTTGTAACGGAAAATCAGAGAAATAGTTTTTGAAAAATCTGCTGTGCCGGAAATGCCGCCAAAAAAGCGGCGAAGAAATCAGGATTGTTCGATTAATTTTGATAGTTTGCGGAAATAACGGCGGCTGACGAAAATTTCCGCGCCGCTCGTCAAAATAAGTCGAGCGCGGCTGCCGAAAACGGTTTGCAGCTCGCGAATGCGGTCGAGATTGACGATGCCGGAGCGATGAACGCGAACGAAGCGGCGCGGATCGAGCGCGGTTTCAAGACTCGAAATCGTTTCGCGCAAAAGATGCGTCTGCTGCGGAAAATGCAGCCGGACGTAATTGCCGTAAGCCTCGATCCATTCGATTTCGTCGGTTTTGAAGAAAAAAACGCGCCCGCCTTTTTTCACGAGCACGCGTTCTAAAAAACCCGTTTCCGATTTGAAAATCTCGCTCGTTTCCGGCTGCTCGATTTCGTCGGCAATCTGCATCTGCGCTTTGGCGCGGGCAACGGCTTTCGCGAGTCGGTCTTCGTCAAACGGTTTCAAAAGATAATCGAGCGCGGCGGCTTCAAACGCTTTGACGGCGTATTGATCGTAAGCGGTCAGAAAAATGACAATCGGCATTTCATCGGTTGCGAGATCGGCAAGCACCGCAAAACCGTCTTTGCCCGGCATTTGCACGTCGAGAAAAACGAGCGCCGGTTTCGCTCGTTTAATCAGCGAAACAGCTTCAAAACCGTCGCCAGCTTCGCCGACGATTTCGATGTCCGCGTCGTCCGCCAAAAGCCGCCGCACGCGCTCGCGGGCGAAAGGTTCATCGTCAATAATGGCGGCGCGAATTTTCGGCATCGGTGATTTATCAGTTGTTTTTGGCGCGAAACGGAATTTGCAGCACGACTTCCAATCCGCCGGTTTTCGAGTTGTGAAAAGTTAAATTCTGCCGTGTGCCGTAAAGCTGTTTCAGCCGGGCGCGTGTGTTTGATAAACCGATGCCTTCACGAAAATTTTCGCCGTTCGCATCGGAAATTCCGCCGCCGTCGTCCGCGACGACGAGTTCGAGCATTCCGCCCGCGCGTTCGGCGCGCACGTCAATTTTTCCCGCGCCCGGACGCGCCGCGATGCCGTGACGAACGGCGTTTTCGAGCAGCGGCTGCAAAATCATACTCGGCAGACACGCGTCGAGCGTTTCGGGCGCGACCGCGAAATCAACGGTCAAACGGTCGTGAAAACGCGTTTTTTCGATTTCCAGATATTTTTGCGAAAACTCGAGTTCCTCGCGCAGCGAAACTTCCGGTGATTTTTCGGTTTCGAGCGCGAGCCGCAGCAAATCGCCGAGCCGCGCAATCGTGCGGTCGGCGGCGCGCGGATCGCGGTGCACGAGTTCGGAAATCGTATTTAAAGTGTTGAAAAGAAAGTGCGGCTGCAATTGCATCTGCAAACTTTGCAGCCGCGCGCGGGCGAGCTGCGCGCCGCGTTCGTGATAACGGCGATAATAAAACGCGGCGTGCGACGTGCCGACGATTGCCGCGTAAGTCAGCAGATTGAGATGAAATTTTTTCGTCAGCAGAAAACCGAAAACGCCGAACAGCGAATCGCCGCCGACGCGCGACCAAAACGTGACGCACTGGACGAGCGACTGGAAAAAAACGTGGGCGAGCGCGGCGCAGGCGGCAGCGGCGAAATGAACGGCGAGCGCGATTTTCCACGTTTCGCGCTCGAATCGAAAACGGTCGGCGAGCCAGAAAATCGCCGGCGACAGCAACGCCCACAAATACCAGTCGGCGAGCGTCCACGAAAAAACGCGCGACCAATCTTTGTCTTCGCCGGTCACAACGCCGTAAATATAAGACTGACTGGCGAAAACGAGCGCAATCGTCGTCCAGCACAAAAATCCGACGAGCCATTTTCGCCAACCCCGCATTCCAAACATAAAGTAATGTTAACAGCCGCCGCCTTCAAGTGAAAAATAAAATGAATTTTCCGGCGTTAATTGCAGGAAAATTTGAAAGCGAAAAAGGCAAAAAATAGAATTGCTTTCTAAATTTTGCCTTTTCGTTTATTTGACGATTTCGCAGCTTCGCCATTTCCGCATTATTTTAACCGACTTTTTTATTTAATTAGCGGCGGACAAACGCGCGGCGATTGTCATTTTTCTGCCGTCGCGGTAGATTTCCACCTGAATCGTATCGCCGACGGCTTTGCGGTCGAGAATTTTCGTTAAATCGTCGCCGCCCGACACTTTTTCGCCGTCAACGCCGACGATAATATCGCCGAGAACAACCGCGCCGTCCGCCGTTTCGCCGATTCCGCGCAAACCCGCACTCGCCGCCGCCGTGTTCGGCGCGACGTTAACAATCAACGCGCCTTCTTCAACCGGCGTTTTGACTTGTCCCTGCAAAGATGCGACGCTGCGCGTCGTCACGCCGAGACGCGGACGAGTAACCGCGCCGCCATTGATTAATTGCGGAATAATGCGCGTGGCGACGTTGACCGGAACGGCGAAACCGATGCCGTTTGAGCCGCCGTTCGAGCTGTAAATCTGCGAGTTAATGCCGATCATCTGACCGCGCGAATTGAGCAGCGGTCCGCCCGAATTGCCCGGATTGATTGATGCGTCCGTTTGCACGCCTTCGATGGCGCGACCGCTGCGCGCCCGGATCGTGCGACCGAGACCGGAAATCACGCCGGTCGTCAAAGTTCTGTCCAAACCGAACGGATTGCCGATGGCGAGCACTTTTTGCCCGACAATCAAATTGTCGGAATTGCCGAGCGGCACAACGGTTAATTCGCTTGCCGGAGCTGCAATTTTAATCACCGCCAAATCCGTGTCCGGATCGCGCCCGATGACTGTCGCCGGATACGTGTGGCTGCCGCCGAGACTGACCGAAATGCGCGCCGCGCCGGAAATAACGTGATCGTTGGTTAAAATATGTCCCTGTTTGTCAATAATCGAACCGGAGCCGGTTCCGCCGCCGCGTCCGGTCGCGCCTTTGGATGTGATAAAAACGACGCCGGGCGACATCGCGCGGTAAACCTCAACGTTATTCTGTTCGTCGGTCGCCGTCGCCGGATCGCTGACGGCGGCAATTGTCGGCGCAATTTCTTCGGTCGCCGCGCTTGCGCCGTAAGTTAAAAATGAATGAATGCCGGTTACTGTCGCCGCCGAAAAAACTGCTGACAGAACCGTTAACAACAATATTTGTCTGACCGAAATTATTATCTTCATAGTGTTTTTCCGTTTGTTATTTCTCTGGATTTTTCAACAGCCTGGCTGTCCGTTTTTTCGTTTGCCGAATTCGTCGTTCGGTCGGTTAAAAGCGGCAGCGGATTCATCGCGCCGTCTGCGCCGTAAACTCCGAAATGCAAATGCGGTGGAGTATTTTTAGCGTTTCCGGTCGCGCCGACGTAACCGATTAAACTGCTCGTCGTGACGTAATCGCCCGGTTTTAAGTCGGGCGCGAAATCGTCCAAATGCGCGTAGTAATATCGTCGTCCGCCCGCGCCGTAAACAAAGACGACTTTGCCGCCGAGCCGATTTTCGCCGACGCGCAGAACATAACCTTCGGTTGCCGAATAAACCGGCGTGCCTTTTTTGGCGAAAATATCCTGCCCGCTGTGTTCGCGTCCTTCGGATCGCGCCGCGCCCCACGTGTCGGCGATTTGCCGCATTCGCACGCCCTGCACCGGCATTGCCAGACGTTCATCCGCCGGTTTCATCGAAAGCATCGCCATTTTTGAATAAGAACCGAGACTCGCTCCCGCTTTTTCGCCCGTTTCGATAATCGAGTCGGACGCCGAAAAATTGAAACCGCCGTTTTTGATCAGCGCGACAACGAAAATCGAAAAAATCGCCGCCAGAAAAAATGCGCTGAAAATTTGTGTGTTTCTGTTCATCAGTTTGTTGATCGGCGCGAAGCGTTCGTGCCATCTCTCTGCGCGCTACGCTTCACGCTCGGCTTCAGACGCCCGTTCAAGCCGATTGTTGCTGGTCGGTTTTCAATGGCGTCGGTCATTTGAAGAAGATCGGATGCGGAAAGATGCACGTTTGAAAAGCGTTTGTGACGAACGGCGGAAAGCGAGTGATGAGCGGCTGCGCAACACGGTTTGATTAGTTAAAACGTTATGCAGCGAATGAGAAAATACGTGTGTCAAGAGCTGTTATTTTGCCCGTAAGTTATTAGGTTCTGTTGACATTTCATCTGAGCCAAATAACTGAACTAACCAGATGAATGAAACTCAGATAGTTCTTTGATAATTTCTCGAATCTGGTAAAGATTCTTCGATAATGCTTGATT
>SXGU01009077.1_pt1 | contig 12431 bp, 12 predicted proteins | sample 3174531 | NCBI WGS metagenome assembly SXGU01 (sample SAMN11356863, study PRJNA531348) | freshwater metagenome | isolation source: freshwater sample F1-140 | place: China: Fuxian Lake, Yuxi | collected 2017-12-25 | reverse complement strand
GTCCTGCGCAAGCCGGCCCCGCCCCGAGGGAGAATTGCGTCCAGATGCTTGTTGAGCCGGAGCAGCTCCAGCGCCGCGTCTTTTTCATTGCGTTCCACGAAGGTGATGCCGTCGGCGGGCACGCCGGCCGCTTCCGCTGCCTCCCGCAGGATGGTCGCCACCCGGGCGCCGGACTTGGCCCATTCCGGGCCGCCGCGCACCAGGCTGATGTTGCCCGCCTTCAAGCAGAGGGCGATGCACTCGGTCGTGACCGGCGGGCCTCCGTCGGAAATGATCCCGATCACGCCCAGCGGCACGCGCATGCGGCTGACCTGCATCCCGTTGGGTTGGCGCCAAAGCTTGGTCATCTCTCCGACCGGGTCCGGCATATCCGCGACCTGGCGCAAAGTCTTGGCCATCTCCTTGACGGCATCCTCTGCAAAGCGGACCCGATCCACGGCTTCTTTCACCGTGTCCCTGTTGGTGTCCCCGGTCAGGCTCTTTCCGACCGCTTCCGCATCCAGCCGGTTGTCTTCAAAAATAGCTTCTTCTTCCGCCTCCAAGCGGTCGGCCATGGCCAGCAGGGCCTTGGTCTTGACGGAACCGGATACGAGCGCCATCGCCCGCGCCGCCTCCTTCGCCTTCTTGGCGACGGCCGCCACATACATCTTGACCGGAACTTCAACCATGGACTGTGCTCCGCTCAGGTAAAGAGTCTAAAAGTCTCAAAGTCGTAAAGTCCATAAAGTTGCGGCTCTCTCATTGTCTCGACTTGACAACTTTCACACTTGTAGACTTGTGAACTCGTTTCTTCGACGCGCCGGACTATAACATCCGCATTTACAGGGAGTCAAAACAGAGCGAGTGGCGGGCTTGTTCCCTTGCGCCGCTTTCCCGTAGAATGCGCAAGCTCTTGAGGGACGCATGACGCAACAAGAAGCCAGGGCCCAATACAATTACCTGATGACCCTCTGCATCAGGAAGGAGGAGTCGTTCGGGCCCTTGGCCATGGCCTTTATCAAGGACCATGACCTGGACCAGCTCGGCCTCCTGCCCGAAGAGCAGTTCAACCTCTACATGGCCATGGTCGAGGCCTTCGCGGCCGAGCCAAAGCGTTACAGCCACAAGCTCGATTGTCTTCAGCGCGCCCTCCAGTTGCTCCGGCGGACCTCCTATCCCGATCAGGGATTGGCGCAGCACCTGACCCAGGAGATTCAGAAAGCGACGGCCGAGCTGGACCTCTACAACGAGGCCATGCGGTCGAATCGGCCGCAGGCCCCGACGGCGCTCGACAAACAACGCATCATCGTCGAAACCGACCTGCCCGATTACTTTCTGGACACGGCTCAAAAACGGGCCTCGGCCTACTACCAGAACAAGTACAAGCTGACCAAGGAGTCCAAGACCGCCCAACACTTTACCGGCCCGGCCCGCAAGTTCGAGCCGGACAATCCCGCCGTGCACAAAGAGTTTGCCGGGGCCTGCGCCCCCTTCATGGCCGTGAGGACCGGCGCGCTGCACCTGATGCTCCCCTTCGATCTGAAGATCAGCCGCAAGCCGGACGAGCCGCTGGATGCCGCGCTCCGCATCTGGTACGCAACGATGGGTTACTCCTTTCCGCTCCGCTATGAGATGGGCAAGCTCTGCAGCTACTACGACGATCAGGTGCTGGACATTGCCCTGGACGATCCGAATTTATTGTTTGTCTCCGCTTCTCCGGTGAAGGAAGCGGAACTGGGATCGGTCGAGCGGCCCCTGCCTCCGGACGTGCCCATGGAGATGGGCCTCCCCCGCGCGTTTCTGGACGCCACGAACGCCTTGGGGCCGTACATTCAGGTGGTCTGCAACTTCAAGGTCTGGTTCGATGCGGCATCGGTCTCGCTCCTCGTTCAGGGCGCGCCGGACCTGCACGAGTATGGCTTGCAAGGAGGCGCGGGGCTGTTGACGAGGACCTATGCCACCGAAAAGGTTCAAGCCTATGCCCAGGCGGTCACCCAGGCCTGGACGGAGGGGCTCAGCTTCAACTTCGTGAACATGCACCTGCAGTTGCTGCCCGGGACGGACAGCGCACTGGTCCCCTGCAACACGCCGATCTTCTCCGTCCTCCCGGTCCTGAGCCGGCAACAGTACAAGTTCGAAGACCGGCGGCATCTGGATCAGGCCCCATGATCGATCTCCGTAGCGACACGGTGACGCAGCCCTCCCAAGCCATGAGGGACGCCATGGCGGCGGCGCCGGTCGGCGACGACGTCTACGGCGAAGATCCGACCGTCAACCGTTTGCAGGAAATGGCAGCAGCTTTGCTCGGGAAAGCAGCGGCGCTCTTTGTGCCGACCGGTATCATGGCCAATCAGCTGTCCATCAGGGTCCATACCCGGCCGGGCGATGAAGTGATCGTCGACAGCCGCGCCCACATCGTGAAATACGAACATGGCGCCGCCGCGGCCCTGGCCGGCGTACAACTCCATTGGGTGAACGGACAGCGCGGCATCCTGGAGCCGGAACAAATCCTGGCGGCCATCCGTCCCAACGACCCATACAATCCCCGGACCAGGCTCATTTGTTTGGAAAATACCCACAATAGCGGCGGCGGTTCAGTCTATCCCCTGCCGACCATCCAGCGGACCAGAGACATAGCCGTGGCGCGCGGCATTCCCATGCATCTGGACGGAGCCAGGCTGTTCAACGCCGTGGTGGCATCGGGCGTGGCGGCTGCCGACTATGCCCGGCATTTCGAAACCGTCTCGTTCTGCTTGTCGAAGGGCCTTGGAGCGCCGGTCGGTTCGATCATCGTCTCCGATGCCGAGACGGTCGCGAAACTCCGGCCGCTCCGACGCATGTACGGGGGCGGCATGAGGCAGGCAGGCATCCTGGCCGCGGCCGGCCTCTACGCGCTAGAACACAACATTGCCCGGCTGAAAGAGGATCATGCACATGCCAAGGCCTTGGCCGGGCAGCTCCGGAAGATTCCCTCCGTGTCCATTGACGTGGAGGGAATCGAGACCAACATCGTCATGTTCGAGGTCACCGATCTTTCCCGCTCCTCCCCGGAAATCCTCGGGACGCTGAAACAGGCGGGGCTGCTGATCAACAGCGTCGGCGGGATGAGTTTTCGCGCAGTCACCCACCTGAATGTGTCCGCCCAGGCGATCGAGGAGGCAGGCCGGATTTTTACCCGCGTCCTTACCCGCTAGTACTCGTGAAGCGTGAAACGTGAGGCGTGAAGCCAAGGCGTTCGTTGATTGACAGGCTCCTCAGCCCCTCTCTAGAATGCCGCCATGATATCCATGGTCACATTTCCACAAATCAATCAGATCTTGGAGTTGACGGACCGGCTGGGATTGTCGCGCGAGTGGGTGGAAATTCCCCTTTCTCCTGCCAGTCCCGGACTGGTGCACAAGCTGCCGAACGGGAAATTGGAGATCGTGGTGGACGGGAACCTCCCGTTCGAACAGTGGCTGGCCTCCCTCGAGGCGGAAATCCGCAAGGTGACCGGCCGGTGAACGGCGCAAGCCCAGGCCAGGAAGGCGCATACATATTATGGACCAGGTATTGACCCAATCATCCGGGCAACCGGCCGGCGACCCGCTCGCGCAGCGGCCTTCACGCGAGGAACTGCAGGCTGAACTCCTGGAGGTGCCGGATGTGCCCGACGCGCCCCCCGTGCCCGATCCGCCCGGCGTGGAACAGGTGCTGGAGGCCGCGTTACGCTATGTCCGCGGACGGCGTGGCGCCGATCTCCTGGCCGTGCTCCTGGTCGGCTCCGGCGCCAGGCGCGCTTGGACCGCGCACAGCGATGTGGACCTGATCGCCCTCGTGAAGGGTAAGGGTGAGGGGGATGAAATCGTGCGCGTCTCCAACCGGCAGGTGGAGATTCGCTACCGGGAATATAAAGGGGTCGAGCAGGACCTGGCGCTGGTGCCCCGCCTCCCGCCGTTGCTCCGGAAGGCGCGTGTGCTGTTCGAACTCGAAGGCGCCGGCTCGAAGCTGACCGACAAGGCCAACCAGCGGTTCAAGAACGGCCCTCCCGCGATCGGCATGCATGAAAAGATCCGCCTCAAGGCCGAATGTTTTCACCGCCTGGGCAAAATCGAGGACCTGAGCCAGCAACCGGCCACGGCCGAGTATCTCCTGGGCCTGTTCCTGGAAGCCCTCGTGGACGATTTCTTCCGCCTCCGCGGGTTTTGGCCGACGGCGCCTGCCGACACGCTCCGGTTTATCGCCTCGCGGGACGCCGCTGTGGCAGACCTCATCGAGCAATTCCTGGCTGCACCGACCATGCCCGAGCGCCTCGGCATCGGGCGGAACCTCGCGCTGCATCTGTTTCATGACATCCCCCACCCCCAACGGGTCGATTGACAGGCTGTTGAAAAAGCCGCCAGCTTCGTTCTCGCATCGCTCAGAGGCTCACCGTACGGGAAGCAAGTGGCGAAGTAACTATCCGCTCGCATATGATCGAAGCGAGCGGTTCAAGCGAAGCTCGGTGTGTACCTCCTCGCACTCACTCGCTGCGGCCTCGCCGACGACCTTTTTGCCCATCCTGTAAGACACCAGGAAATTCTCAACATTTCCGTCTCTTCCTCTCAAGTATGCTAGAATTGCGCCCGATAGAAGATGGATAGGGAGAGCTGTCTTCTGTTCCCTCCCCGCCGGGTGGCGGGCGAACACAGACGGAGAAAGGATCGTTATGGAGCTCGGATTCGTCGGACTGGGCAAGATGGGCATGAACATGGTCACGCGCCTGCAGCGGGACAAGCATCGGGTCGTGGTCTATGACCGGACGGCGGACTTGGTCAAACAGGCGGAAGGCGCGGGGTGCGTCGGCGCCACGTCACTGGCCGATCTCGTCTCGAAGCTGACCGCCCCCAAGGCGGTCTGGATCATGGTTCCCTCCGGGCAGCCCACCGAGGACACCGTGCAAGCCGTCGCGGCGCTGCTCAAGCCCGGCGATACCATCATCGACGGGGGCAATACGAAGTTTCACGACGATGTGCGGCGAGCCGCGGACCTGAAGGCCAAGGGCATTCACTACGTGGACGCCGGGACGAGCGGCGGCGTCTGGGGCCTCAAGATCGGCTATTGCCTGATGGTCGGCGGGGACAAGGAGCCGGTCAAACGTCTGGAGCCTATCTTTACGACACTGGCCCCGGAGAACGGCTGGGCTCACATGGGCGGGCACGGAGCCGGGCACTACGTCAAGATGGTGCACAACGGCATCGAATACAGCATGATGCAGGGTTATGCCGAGGGATTCGAGTTGATGGCCAAGAGCAACTACAACCTGGACCTGGCCAAGATCGCCGACCTGTGGATGCACGGCAGCGTCGTGCGCTCCTGGCTGCTGGAGCTGGCCGCCGACGCCCTGGCCCAGGACCCGCGCCTGGATCAGTTGAAAGGTTATGTGCAGGACTCAGGAGAGGGCCGCTGGATGGTCCTGGATGCGATTGAAAAGGACGTGGCCGTTCCCACGCTGACCGCCGCGCTCTTCACCCGCTTCCGATCCCGCCAGCAGGATACCTTTGCCGAGAAGATGCTGGCGGCTCTGCGGAATGCATTCGGCGGCCATGCGGTCCGCCGATAAAGCCTGACGCGGGAGGAAGCCAAGGATGGCACAACAAGACCAGAGACTCTCGACAAGCGAACAGGCGCGCAACGGGGCCGCCGAGCCTTGCACGGTGGTGATTTTCGGCGGGTCCGGCGACCTGGCCCGGCGTCGCTTGGTGCCGGCGCTCTACAACCTGCTGTTGGACGGTTTGCTTCCCGAACGCTATACCGTCTTGGGACTCGGCCGCAAACCGCTGAGCGATCAGGAATTCCGAGCCATTGCGCGCGAGGGGGTCCAGACCTTTTCCCGCCAGGCGCTGGCGGAGTCCAAGTGGGCCGATTTCGAGCGGCATCTGCATTACCAGGCCTCGGTGATCGACGAACCCGCCTCCTATCACGACATCAAAACGGCTGCGGAGAAGCTCGAAGCCGATTCGAAGTTGCCTGGCAACCGGATCTTCTACCTGGCCATCCCACCCACGTCGATCGCGCCGGTCTGCGAGGGTCTGCAGCAAGCCGGCTTGGTCCGCCCGATTCAAAACGGCGAGCCCTATTCCCGAGTGATCGTGGAAAAGCCGGTCGGTCGAGACCTGGAGTCGGCGCGGATGATCAACAACACGATCGGAAAGGTCTTCGACGAATCGCAGACCTTCCGCATCGACCATTATCTGGGCAAGGAAACGGTCCAGAACCTCATGGTCCTGCGTTTTGCGAACAGCATCTTCGAGCCCATCTGGAACCACAAGTACATCGACCATGTGCAGATCACGGTCAGCGAGGCGGAAGGCGTCGGCACCAGGGCCGCCTATTACGAGGAGTCGGGTGCGCTGCGCGACATGGTGCAAAACCATCTGCTCCAGTTGCTCTGCCTGGTCGCCATGGAGCCGCCCCATTCGCTCGACCCGGACGTGGTCCGCGACGCCAAGATCGAGGTCTTACACTGCCTGCGGCCTATCCTGGGCAAGGATGTGGAGCGTTTTACCGTGCGCGCTCAATACAGCCAGGGCAAGGCCCATGGCAAAGACGTCCCCGGCTACCGCCGGGAAGCCGGCGTCTCTCCCGAATCCCTGATCGAGACCTATGTGGCGGTCAAGTGCTTCGTGGAGAACTGGCGCTGGGCCGGTGTCCCCTTCTATCTGAGAACCGGCAAGGCCTTGCCCAAGCGGGCCAGCGAGATCGCGGTGCAGTTCAAGGAAATTCCACGAATTCTTTTCAACGCCGATCCTGTTACGCCGCAGATGCCCAATCTGTTAACCCTCAGGATTCAGCCGGAAGAGGGGCTCTCCCTGAGCCTCATGTCGCGTGTGCCGGGAACCAGAGCCGAGACCCATCCTGTGGACATGAGCTTCAAATACGGCGAAGTGTTCGGAACGCCCTCCCCGGAAGCCTACGAACGGCTGCTGCTGGACGTCATGACCGGCGACGCGTCACGCTTCATGCGACGGGATGCGGTGGAGGTATCTTGGGCCTGGGTGACCGGAATTTTGGAAGGCTGGAAGACCCAAGGGGTCCGGTGGTTGCCTGAATATCCGGCTGGAAGCTGGGGGCCGGTCGAAGCCGATCGCTTGATCCAGAGCGACGGGCGGACTTGGAGAATTTTGTAGAAATGCAGAAGGATGAATGCTAAACGATGAATTTCTGAGCTGATCGTTTTCGTTTAGCATTCATCATTCAACACTTCTTGTAACTGCTTCAGGATGGCGTCCTTTTTCCCCAGTCCCCCGATGAACCGCTCGAACTGCCCGTGCCGGTACAGGGCCAGAGCGGGCAACGACGAAATCTCCAGTTCGGCCGGGATCTGATAGTTTTCCTGCACGTTCATCTTCAGGATGACAAGGCGATGCCCCGCCTCGACGTGAACTTGTTCCAGCTCGCCCAGCAAGGCCAGACAGCCCGCGCAGCCTGGTTGCCAAAATTCAACCAGGACCGGCCGGCCGGCCCCTTCCACGACCCGGTCGAATTCGTCGTCACGAACGTCGCGAATCATCAGCCCCTCATCGGCAGGCGGCGGCAAAAACTTGTTCGTACAAAAGTACCGCCAGGCGTTCGTATCCCTCGGTCGTCAGGTGCAGCCCGTCGTTGGAATAGCGAGCGGCGAGCTGCCCGGTGTCCGGCTCCGCCGTGTCGGTGAACAGATCGACGCAGGCCAGTCCCTTTTCGGCACAATAGCCCATGATGAGCCGGTTCAAGATCCGACGGCGCTCGATGTGATCCGCCAGCCATCGTCGTTCTTCCCCGAGAAGGCCTGAGTCGGTAGCCCCGGGAATGGCCTCTTCGGGGCCCCCTCCCACGCGAATGGAGGGAACGGTGATCGCAACCGGCTGGATGCCCCGGTTCAGCGCTTGGTCGTATATCTGAACCAGATTGGCCATGATCTCGGACGGCGCGGCATTCCACCCCAGGTCGTTGGTCCCGCCCAAGATAACAACCCAGGCCGGCCGGTGAGATGCCACGTCCCGCCGGAAACGTATGACCATGTCGCCCGTCGTTTCCCCGCATAGGCCGGTCACGGCAACCTTGGCCTTTCCGTACAATCGATCTTGAAGGAAGCGGCCGTAGGGTGTCTCCACTAGCTGCGGGCAGGCCATGGTCGGCGACTGGTAGCCAGCCGTCAGGCTGTCGCCGAAACAGATAATGAGCGGAACGGAATCCTGCTCCATTGTTACGTACTCATGCGCAAGTGTCTCATGAGACACTTGTTCGTATTCCTGCGGTCGTGCCTGGCGTCAAACACGTTGACAAAGCTTTCGCGCCCGGTACACAATGCCTGCCAATCTTTGGGAGGCGACGGACAATGGCCGAAGCCCTCGAGAAATTCGTCAAGCCGATTCCCATCATGCAGTGGCTAGTGGTGGTGGTCCTGTCGGCGCACGTCGTCACCGCCGAATCCGCCCTCGAAGCCAGTGATGGCATCCTTCTGATTCTGGCGTTGCTCGCCGGCAACGCCCTTCTGCTCTACGGTCTGCCGAAGCTCATTTCCCCCGGTCCGATTCCGGCCATTCTGGTGATTGTCGACACCCTTCTCGTGCCGGCCATGTTGTATGTCACGGGAACGAGCGGCACCGACATTTTTGTCGTGTATTTCGGGATCATTATGATCGCGGGCGCCGCAGGGAACCTGAGGCGGGCCTTGATCCTGGCCTCCATCACCTGCGCCGCCTATTTCGGCTACAGCGTCTTTTTGTACATGACCCAACACAGGCCCATGCCGGTCGGCACGCTCCTGATTCGACTTCCTTTCTTGCTGGTCATGACGCTCTTCTACGGCGCGTTGGCCGAGTTCGCCCAGCATGAGCGGGCGCATCGCGAAAAGCTGGCCCACGATGCGATGCACGACGAATTGACGGGGATGCCCAACCGTCGCCATTTGCTGGGCACCTTGGCCCGGGCGTTGGAAGAAGCGAAGCGGTTCGACTCCCCTCTGTCCTGCGCGGTCATCGACGTGGACCATTTCAAATATGTGAACGACACCTATGGCCATGATATGGGCGACCGGGTCTTGAAGGACTACGCCTCCATCCTCGCGGTGCAAAGCCGCGGTTATGACCTGGCTGGTCGGATGGGCGGCGACGAGTTCATCTGGATCCTGCCCCGCGTGGAAAAGGAGGGGGCGCTTGCCGCCGCGGAACGGCTGCGCGAGGCGGTGGAAGAGTTCCAATTCGGCAATGAGGCCCGCACGCTCAAGCTGACGACGAGCATCGGCCTCACAACCTACCTCCCCGACAAAACCGAGAACCCGACTCCCGCGCAAATCTTAAAAGTGGCGGATTTGGCCCTCTATATGGCCAAGCGAGAGGGGCGGAACCGCGTCGCCCATTTGCCGTTGCTCGACTCCAAATCTCCCGCTCCCGAATCGGTTCCGGCCCAACAGACCTGACCGCGCTTCCTTTCCAGCCTTCGTGCTACCGCCTGGACTCAGCCGGAGGCCAAGCCATTTCAGCTTGCCGGCCGCAATAAAAACAGGACAGCCGATACCGGGCCCGCCGTCTGGGATTCGGCAATGATGTGAACACCACCGGGGTATCGTCGAACGGGCAGATCGGTTGCTGGTGCATCAGATGCTCGTCCGCCATGAGCAGGAGCGAGGCGTCGTCCCACGGAGGCGTCAGAGTCTCGTGCCCTCTGAGTTGCCCCTCCCATCCACAGTGCGGGCATCGGAGGTTGAACGTCTTGATCCGGTCCTTCACCTGGGACAGGTCGGTCACGTCGAGCGGCCCGGCGCAGCCGGAGGTGTGGCAGGAGATAGTTTCGTGTTGCAGGGCTTTGACGAACTCGGCATGTCCGTAGGGGTGTGCTGCTGATGGGGTCTGGGTGCTCATAGCTGCCCTCACACTGAGACCAGCCTAGCAGCGCTTTTCTCAAGAATCAAATGCCCGGCGACCGATCCTGGTCTTGAGACCGTTTTCCGGCTCGTTGCCCCCTCGCTTTCATATGATCCGCCCGGGACTTTTACATCGTTTTAATACATTCCTGAGCCGTTTTGCCCCTGTTTTGATACGTCATCGCGTAACCTGCACCGACATGTATGCATGAGCATGGTTCTGCCGCCGCGGCCGCTTATGCATAGGAGGTGCGTCATGGCTTTGATCGTATGGGTGCTGATTCTGGGAGTGCTGTGCCTGTGGATGATGGACACAAGCGCCGAGGGGGGAGACCGGCGATAGCCTGCGTGCCGATTCGCCATCTTGGTTCGAGTTGTGCTATCAGAGCGGGGTTGCAGGAAGGAGGGGTGACTACTTTATGGCAGGGTTCACGGTCCGATTGAGCCGGACGACGTTGCTGCTCGCTTGCTTGCTGGCCGCGCCGGTCGCGGCCGAGGAGCCACTTGGCGGGGCCGCCGGTGGGCCGCCGCCCGCTTCAGAGAGTGCGCAGGCCGCCCCTCCCCTCTGGCACTATGGCGCCTATGTCGATTTGAGCTACGACGTCGACTTTAACTTCCCCAAAAACCACCTGTGGCGCAGCCGGAGCACGACCAATCGGGTGAACGAGTTGACCCCGAATATGGGATTGGTCTATGTGCGCAAGGATGCGACAACCGACTCTCGTTGGGGCATGGAGTTCGGGGGCCAGGGAGGCTACGACACCAAGGAGTTCGCCTTCCTGCAGGGGGAGCCGAAGGTCGCCGGGGCCGACACGCTGCGCCACTTTTCCCGCGCCAACGTCTCCTACCTGGCTCCGGTCGGCGGGAAAGACCTGACGATCACGGCGGGACTGTTCAACAGCCTGATCGGATTTGAGTCGCTCTACGCCAAGGACAACTTCAATTACACCAGGTCCTGGATCGCGGACAACACCCCCTACATGATGTTCGGCGTCAACGCCCGTTATCCGATCAACGAGAACCTGACCGCGACGGCCTTCGTCATCAACGGGTACTTTCATTTGGCCCATGCCAACGATCAGCCCAGTTACGGGGGGCAAATGTCATGGAAGGCGACGTCGCGGGTGACAGTGACGGAAACGATCTATTACGGCCCGGCTCAGGCCAATACGTCCATGGAGTTCTGGCGGTTGTACTCGAACTGGATCACCGAATGGAAGGGCGACGACGTCACCATCGCGCTGTCCTACGACTTTGGGACTGAGAACATCGCGGGACAACCGGGAAGTCCCCGCGCCTTCGTGACCGGAGGGGCGCTGTTTACGCGATGGCACGTGGCCGGGCCCTGGAGCCTGGCCGTGCGGCCGGAGTTTTACTGGGACCGGAACGGGCGATGGACCGGCAACCAGCAGCTGGTCAAGGCCATCACCAACACGGTGGAATACAAGATTCCTTACGCATGGACGAACACGACGCTCCGGGCGGAGTACCGGTATGACGAGTCCACCGGTCCCCAGGGCGGCTTCTTTAAGAACGGAAACTTTGCCAATGGCCAGCCGATGCTCACGCCGGGCCAGCACCTGCTGCTCTTCGGCGCCCTCTGGACCTTCGATTCACCCTAACAGTCAAGTTGAAAAGTCTGGAAAGTCTGTAAAGCCGGACCGTCTCAGACGGTGCACCCGCGGCTTGAAGACTTTCTGACTTGACGACTTTGGGACTACTCGGCACGAAGACGATAACCGACGCCGAGTTCCGTCAAGAACAGTTGCGGTCGGGCCGGATTGTCTTCCAGCTTGTTGCGAAGCTGCCGCATATAGACCCGCACATAATGGGCTTCGTCCACGTGCAGCGGCCCCCAGACCTCCTTCAATAGTTGCCGGTGTGTCAGGACCTTGCCCGCATGCCGGATCAGCGTCGTCAGGAGTTTGTACTCGATGAGCGTGAGATGGACCTCCTTGTCGTTGACAAACACCTGCCGGCGCAGGAGGTCCACGCGCAGATTCCCGGTTTCAAAGCTGGGCTCCCCCTCCTCTCCCGGCGGTTTGGCGGCATGGCGTAAGGCCACCCGCATGCGCGCCAGCAACTCCCCCGCGCTGAACGGCTTGGTGACATAGTCGTCGGCGCCCAAATCCAGGGCTTGAATCTTGGACTGTTCCTCGCCGCGGGCCGTGAGGACGATGATGGGGACGCTCGTCCATTCACGCAACCGTCGCGCCACTTCCAGGCCATCCACGTCCGGCAGACCGAGGTCGAGCAGAATCAGGTCCGGATTGCGGGCGGCGGCTTGAGCCAGCCCGTCCTGCCCCGTCGTCGCTTCATGCAGCCGATAACCCTGCGGCGGGAGCATCGCCTGGAGGAATCGCCTGATCTCCGGCTCATCTTCGATCAGCAGCACCGATGCGGCATGCTGGCCGGCGGCAGTGGGCGTCTGTGGATGCGAGGTGGGCATGATCGTCATGCGGCCGGGTGCGGTTCAGCCCGCTCTGGTTCGACCGTGGGTTGGGTTGCGTCCAGCGGCAACGTGAAGCGGAAGATGGCGCCGCCGTCCGGCCGATTCTCGGCCCAGATCCGACCGCCATGCGCTTCG
>SXGU01390817.1_pt1 | contig 12434 bp, 15 predicted proteins | sample 3174531 | NCBI WGS metagenome assembly SXGU01 (sample SAMN11356863, study PRJNA531348) | freshwater metagenome | isolation source: freshwater sample F1-140 | place: China: Fuxian Lake, Yuxi | collected 2017-12-25 | reverse complement strand
GTCGTTCTCGAGGATGGCGTAGACGATGCCGTAGAACACCATGAACAGGCCGATCCAGATCAGCAGTGGCTCGCCGGGGAACGCCCGGAGCAGGACGTAGACCGCCGTCTTGGTCGTGAAGGCCGAGAGCACGACCATTCCGCTGTAGGAGGCGCGCGGATAGGCGTCCGGCAGCCAGGCCGAGATCGGTGGCGCCCCGGCATTGAGCAGGACACCCGCCAATATGATCCAGCGGAACGGCGCATCGGGGCCGAGGACGTCGAGGGCCGCCTGGCCGGTCGCCGCGACATGGCCGGCGATGCCGATCATCAGCACGGTGCCGCCGAGAAGGTGGACGACGAGGTAGCGGAGCCCGGCCGCCCGTGCCGCGGCACCGGCGCTCCAGATCACCAGAGTCGAGGCGATCGCCATGATCTCCCAGAACACCAGCGCGCTCACCAGGTCGCCGGCGAAGACGACGCCGAGCGCGGCCCCGGCATAGGCTTGGGAAGCGACCAGCTCGAGCCGGCTCTTCTGGTGCAGGGCGAACAGGCCGGCGGCGAAGGCGGCGATCGCGAAGACCGTGCCGAACCAGCGGCTGAGCGGGTCGGCGCGGACCAGGACGAGGGTCAGGTCGAGATACGCCGCCGTCGCGCCGATGCCGTCCGCCCGCCAGACCAGGGCGAGCGCGACCAGGGGGGCGCCGAGGACGACCGCCGCCCGCAGGCGGCCGGGAACGACCGCGAGAAGCAGGGCGCCGAGGAGGAGGGCGATCGCCGGCGGAACGATGAGGTCAGCGGCCATAGAAGTCGTCCGGACGCTTCAGGATCAGGCCGAAGAGGCGGGCCGCCAGGACGAGCAGGACGCAGGCGCCGAAGCCGAACCAGGCACTGAAGCCGAACAGGGAATCGAAACCCGCCGCCGGGTGCCGCTCGACCGCCAGCTCGGCGATCACAGTCATGGCCAGGACCACGATGAAGGCCACCCATAGCCGGCGGATCGCTTCCGGCCGGACGAGCCAGTGCTGCGTCATGGAACGGCTCCCGCGAACTGCCGGGCGAGGGCGAGGGCAAGGTGGGGAAGGAAGAACAGCGCGATGCATCCGGCTGCGGTCACGCTCTGGGCCACGACGATGGGCCAGGGCGCCTCGCCGTGGCCTTGGCCGTCGTCGTGTCGTGCGTCCCGGAAGAAGGCGGCATAGATGGGCGGCAGGAGGTAGGCGGCGTTCAACAGGGTGCTCAGCACGAGCACGGCCAGCATCAAGGTCTGCCCGTTCTCGGCGGCGGCGGCGAGGATGTACCACTTACTGATGAAGCCGACGGTCGGCGGCAAGCCGATCATGGTGAGCGCACCGATGGCGAAGGCGGCCATGGTCCAGGGCATGCGGCAGCCAATGCCGTCGAGCTGGCTAACCTCGGTCTTGTGGCTGGCGGTGTAGATTGCGCCGGCGGCGAAGAACAGCGTGATCTTGCCGAAGGCGTGCGCCGCGATGTGCAGCGCCGCGCCGACGATCGACAGCGGCGCCAGGAGGCCCGCCGCAAGGACGACGTAGGACAGCTGGCTGACGGTCGAGTAGGCCAGCCGTCGCTTCAGGTTGTCCTGGAAGAGGGCGATGGTCGAGGCGGCGATCACGGTGAAGCCGGCGGCATAGACGAGCCAGTCGCCGGCGCCGGTCGCCGACAGGTGGTCGGTGCCGAAGATGTAGACCACTACCTTGAGCAGGGAGAAGACGCCGGCCTTGACCACCGCGACCGCGTGGAGGAGCGCGCTGACCGGCGTCGGCGCCACCATGGCGGCGGGAAGCCAGCGATGCACGGGCATCACCGCCGCCTTGCCGATGCCGAAGACGAAGAGGGCGAGGAGGGAGGCGGTGGTCGCGGGCGTGGCGACGCCGGCGAGCACGCCCCCTTCCATGAATTCGCCGGTTCCGGCGACCACATGCACCCAGATCACGCCGGTGAGGAACAGGACCAGTGAGCTTCCGAGAAGCACGCCGAGATAGGTGCGGCCGGCGCGGACGGCCTCCTGGGTCTGCTTGTGGACCACCAGCGGGTAGGTGACCAGCGTCAGGATTTCGTAGAAGAGGAACAACGTGACCAGGTTGCCGGCGAAGGCGATGCCCATGGTCGCGGCGAGCGACGCGGCAAAGCAGACATAGAAGGAGGTCTGCCGGGGCTCCCGGTTGGCGCGCATGTAGCCGATCGAATAGCTCGAGTTGACGACCCACCGGCACGAGGCGACGAGCGCGAAGAGGAGGCCGAGCGGCTCGACGACGAGGCGGAGCTCGACCCCCGGAAGGATCGGCCAGGGCGAGGTCGCGGGCCGGCCGCCGGCCAGGACCTCCGGCACCATTCCGGCAACCGTCGCGAACAGCCCGACCGCCGCGACCAGCGTCGCCGCTTCGCGCAGGTTCAGCCGGCTGGCGGCGAGGGCGACGAGTGCCGCTCCCAAGAGCGGAACCGTGACCGCGGCCAGGAGCAGATTATCGGCGTTCATCCGGGAACGCCGGTGATCAGGAGGCGGGCGGCGCGCCCGGCCACCTCGGTGGTGAGCGAGGTATCCAAGCCGAAATAGAGGCAGAAGCCGACCAGCACCCAGGCCGGGATCAGCATCGACGGCGGCATCTCGCTGAACTCGGTCTCGGCGGGCGCCGGCTTGAAGCAGGCGGCCTCGACGATCCGCCAGACATAGACGACCGCGAGCGCTGAGCTGCCGACGATGACGACGGCGAGCCAGACCATCCCTTGCTCGAGCGCGGCCGTCACCAGAAGCCACTTGCCGACGAAGCCGACCGTCCCCGGCACGCCGATCAGGCTGAGGCCGGCGATGACGATGCCGGCGAAGGTCGCCGGCATCCGTCGCGCGAGGCCGGCCAGCGCGTCGAGGGACACGTCGCTGCCGCGGAGGATGGCGCCGCCGACCAGGAGGAACAGGGCACCCTTCATCACCGCATGGTTGAAGAGGTGGACCAGCGCGCCGGTGAGTCCCATCTCGCTCGCAAGGCCGATGCCGAGCGTGATGTAGCCGATCTGTGCCACGCTCGAATAGGCGAGCATGCGCTTGATCCCGGTCTGGTGGATCGCCGTGACCGACGCCAGCACCATCGCCGCGACCGACATGGCGATCCAGATGGTCGCGATCGGCGAGCCGGCGAATGGCGCGCTGGGCCCGAGCACCGTGAAGAAGAAGCGGAGCAGCAGGTAGATCGCGACCTTGGTCGCCGTCGCGGCCAGGAATGCGGTGCTGACCGACGGCGCGTAGGCATAGGCGTTGGGCAGCCAGTAATGAAGCGGGAACAGCGCCGACTTGAGGCCGAGGCCGACGGCGAGGAAGGCGATGCCGACGATCACCGGTCTCGCATCCTCGACCGTCGCCAGCCGGGCGGCGAAGTCGGCCATGTTCAGGGTGCCGGTGACGACGTAGAGGAAGCCGACGCCGATGATGAAGAAGGTCGCGCCGATGGTCCCGAGGACCAGGTACTGGTAGGCCGCGAACAGCGCCCGGCGGTCGCGGCCCAGGGCGATGAGGATGTAGGAGGACAGCGAGGCGACTTCCATGAAGACGAAGACGTTGAAAGCGTCGCCGGTCGCCGACATGCCGAGCAGGCCGGTCAGGCAGAGAAGGTACGTGGCGTAGTACCAGGGTTGGCTTTCCGGTGCGACGTCACGCCCGACGCTGACACGGGCATAGGGCATGATGATCGCGCCGATGCCGGAGACGAGCAGCAGCAGGAGGGCACTGGCGGCATCGATGCGGTATTCGATGCCCCAGGGCGGCTGCCAGCTGCCGAGCCAGTAGGAGATCGGGCCCTCGGCCATGACGCGGGCGAGCAGGAGGGTCGCGATCAGGACCGCGATCCAGCTCGTCGCCGTCGCCAGAGCCCAGGCGGCGAACGGACGCCTCAACATGGCGCAGAGCGCCGCCGCCACCAGCGGGAGGACGACCTGAAGCGCAGGCAGGTGCAGACCGATCACGCCGGCCCGTCCCGGTCGATGATCTCGTCCTCCTCGATGGTCTCGTACTCCTCGTGGATGCGGACGACCAGCGCGAGGCCGAGCGCGAGGGTGGCGACGCCGACGACGATCGCCGTCAGGATCAGGACATGGGGCAGGGGATTGGAATAGACGGAGATTCCCTCGGCGATGATCGGCGCGCTGCCGCCGGCGACCTTGCCCGGCGCGATGTAGAGCAGATAGACCGACGTCTGGAAAACGCCGAGGCCGACCAGCTTCTTGATCAGATTGCCGCGGGCGACCACCACGTAGAGGCCGATGATCATGAGCACCACGACGCCGCCGTGGAGCCACTGAAGCGGATGAAGGAGTCCTGACATCGACGTCAGCGTCCCCGCCCGGAGAAGGCGTAGTAGATCGCGGTCATCGTGCTGGACACGGTCACCAGCACGCCGACCTCGACCCAGAAGATGCCGCGCTCCTGGCCATGGACCGGATCGGGATCGAGGACGAAATAGTCGAGGTAGTTGCCGCCGGCCAGAAGCCCGGCGACGCCCACGCCGGCATAGACCAGGACGCCGAGCGGCACCATCACCTCGATCAGGCGCGGCGGCACGATCCGCCTGGCTTCGGCGAGGCCGAAGATCAAGCCGTAGAGGATGACCGCGGTGGCGACGATGACGCCCGCCTGGAAGCCGCCGCCCGGCCCGAGCTCGCCGTGGAACTGCACATAGAGCGCGTAGAGCAGCAGGAAGGGGATCAGCAGCTTGACGACGACACGGGGGATCGCTTCGCGGTGCATCATCGTCCGGCCTTGTTATCGCCGTCCGAAGGCCGACGCCGACGGCGCAGCAGCAGCAGGACGCCGATGCCGGCGGTGAAGATCACCGTCGTTTCGCCAAGCGTGTCGTAGCCGCGATAGCTCGCCAGCACCGCCGTGACGGCGTTGGGAACGCCGGTTTCCTTCACCACGTCGTCGATGTAGCGCGGGGCCACGTGACGGTGCATCGGCGTCGAGGGATCGCCAAAAGGTGGAAGATGGACGACGCCGTAGAGTAGGGCGAGGCCGGTGATCGCCGACATCGTCAGCGGGGCCAGGGACAAGCGGACCGGCGGCGCCTCATGCAGGCGGGTGAGGTAGAGCGTGCCCAGCAGCAGCACCGTCGATATCCCGGCGCCGACCGAGGCTTCGGTCATGGAGACGTCGACGGCATCGAGGACGAGCAGCGCCAGCGCCATCAGGAAGCTGTAGATGCCGCCCAGCGCCACCACCGCGAAGAGATTGCGTGTGCGCGCCATGCCGATCGCGGTCACGATCAGAAGAACGATCAGCGCCCCGTAGATCAGTTGGTCGATGACGGGTCCTCCTTGGCGGCAAGGAGCGGCTTGAGGCGCCGGTGGCGGGCGGCGCGTCCGAGCGCATGGCAGGCAACCGGACTGGTCAATCCGAGGAAGAGGACCAGGATCGTCAACTTCACCGTCACCAGGGTCAGGCCTGCCTGCAGCATCAGGCCGGCGAGGATCAGCGACACCCCGAAGGGATCGATGACGCCGGCCGCGTGCATGCGGGTGTAGAGATCCGGGAAGCGGAGGACGCCGAAAGCCCCGACGCCGCAGAAGAATCCCCCGGCGAGGATCAGCGCCCAGCTCGCGGCGTCGACGATGAGGCTCATCGTTGGGGCTCGGTCGGAGGGGGCTCGACGCCCTCCGGATCACCGAGGCTGCCGAAGCGGAAGAACTTGAGGATCGCCAGCGTGCTCAGCACGTTGAGCAAGGCATAGACCAGGGCGATATCCAGAAATTCGGGACGGTCGTTGAGGAAGCCGTGAGCGGCCATCAGGCCGACGGCCAGGGTGCCGATGGTGTTGGCGGCGAGCACGCGGTCATAGACCGTCGGGCCGAGGAGACCGCGGGCCAGCACCAGGGCGATGGCCACGACCAGGGCCGCGACCGCGGCTGCGAACATCACGATGCCTGCTCCAGGCGCGTCACCCGGCGGTCCATGTCGCCGCCTTCGAGGCTTGCAGCGCCGTCCCGCGTCAGCGCATGGACGACGATCGTGTCGTCGTCGAGTTCGAGCGAGATCGTTCCCGGCGTGAGCGTGATCGAGTTCGCGTAGATGACGCGGCCGACCTCGGTTGCCTGACTCGCGCGCACCCGCACCAGGGTCGGGCTGATGCCCCCGATCGGCCCGAGGATCAGCTTGGTCACGTCCCAGGCCGACTTGGCGATCTCCCAAGTGAGCCAGCCCCAGTAGGCGACGGCGCGGAGGCCGAGATGGATCGGTTGTCCTTCGCGATCGAGGATGCCCATGCGTTCGCAGATCGCGAGGACGGCGAGGGTGCTGCCGATCCCGGCGGCGATCAGGAACGGGCTCGTCTGCCCGGACAGCAGCAGCCAGAACGTGAAGAGCGCTATGGCGAAGCTCACGCGCTGTCGCAAGCCGAATATCCCCCCTCGGTTCCTTCGTTGCCGGCTCGCCAAACTGCCACGTGCTCGCCGCCGGTCGCAACCCAACGGCTGTTCATCTACTTGATCAGGATCTGATGCGCGTAGCGGTCGCCGTCGGTGACGGTCAGCTGCTCGAATCCCATCAGCTTCAGCAGGTCGAGGAAGGTGAAGATCTCCTCGACCTTGAAGGAGACGAACATGGGGCTTTCGCGGGCGATGTGGGTCAGGATGGCGAGGAATCCGCGCATCCGGTAGAGGGTGTCGGCATAGCCCGCACTCATGCTGACGATGATCAGCTTCTCGGCCCCGTCGCCCTTGGCGAAGACGGCGAATGAGGGCGGGTAGGGCCGCTCGAGCTGACCCAGCGTCAGGCCCTGGGTGAACTTGAGCCGACCGGAGCGGTCGGCGTCGATCATGGTCTTGGCGCGGGAGATGTACTCCTCGCGGCTGAGCGGCTCCGGGTAGTAGTATCCGGTATGGCCGTTCTGGGCTCTCGCCGGCCCGGCCAGGGCGGCCAGCAGGGCAAGCAGGACGAACCACGCCTTCTTCATTCTTCGTACCCCCGAACGGGTAATTTACCAGGGCGAAGCCGGAGCGCTACTGTGTCGACTGTCTCGATCGACCGGAAGCCCCATGTTCCAGCTGAGCCCTACACAGATCGAGCTTCAGGAGAAGGCTCGCGACCTCGCCCGCCGGGTGGTGGCGCCACGTGCGGCGGAGGTCGACCGGACGGAGGCCTATCCCTGGGACAATGTGAAGGCCCTCACCGAAGCCGGATTCATGGGTATGACCGTGCCGAAGGCGCTCGGCGGCCCCGGCCTCTCCTATCTGGATGCGGTGCTGGTGATCGAGGAGATGGCCAAGGCCTGCGGCGTCACCGGCCGGATCGTGGTCGAGGGCAACATGGGGGCGATCGGCGCCATCCTGAAATACGGCTCCGAGGAGCAGCGGGCGCTGGCCGCCGGCGAGGTGCTTTCGGGCGACAAGCCGGCGAGCTGCATCCCCGAGCCGGAGGAGGGGTCGGCGGCGACCGAAATGACCACCCGGGCCGAGAAGCGGGGCGACCGCTGGGTCCTGAACGGCAGGAAGCACTGGATCACCGGCGGCGGCGTCTCCCGGCTGCACCTGATCTTCGCCCGGGTGATCGAGGGCGGACGGTCGCGCGGCATCGGCGGCTTCATCGCCATGCTCGGCGACAATGGCCTCATCGTCGGCAAGCGCGAGCCGGCGATGGGCTTGCGCGGCATCCCGGAGACCGAACTGATCTTCGACAATCTCGAGGTTCCGGAGACCATGGCGCTGACGCCGCCGGAAGGCGTCCAGCGGGGTTTTGCCGGGCTGATGAACGCCTACAACGCCCAGCGCGTCGGCGCCGGCACCGTGGCGCTCGGCATCGCCCAGGGCGCCTTCGACCTGGCGCTTGCCTTCGCCAAGACCCGCGAGCAGTTCGGACGCCCGATCGCCGAGTTCCAGGGTCTGCAATGGATGCTGGCTGACATGTCCATGGGCCTGGAGGCGGCGCGGCTGATGATCTGGCGCGCGGCGGCTGGGTCGGGGGATGGCTTTCCGGATCCTATCCAGGCCGGCCAGGCGAAGATCCTGGCCTCGGAGACCGCGATCCGCGTCGCCAACGACGCGCTCCAGATCCATGGCGCACGCGGCTATTCGCGCAACCTGCCGCTCGAGCGCATGGTCCGCGACGCCCGCATGTTCACCATCGGCGGCGGCACCGCGCAGATCCTCCGTACCTTGGTTGCCGCCAAGCTTCTGGGCTGGAAGCTGCCGCAATCGCGCGATGGCTATCTTCGGCAGGAAAAAGGCTGGTTTCGGCCGACTGGAGATTGATCTTAACCATCTTTTTCGATTGCGGTGGCGCAACGCCCCCCCCATTCTGTCCGGCATTGAAATGTCGTCTGCCGAGGGGGGAGGCATGGGAGAGACGCCGGTCGACGGCAATGCTCTTGGCCACCGCAATTCGCGTCTGCTTGTTGCCGTCGGCGACGAGAAGCGTCGCCTTGCGATCGTCGGCGTTCTCACGCCGGACGGCTATGCCTTCGTCTCGCAGCCGCGCGACGGCAATGGCAATGCCCTGGTCATCATCGCTGAATCGCAGGTATTTGATCGCCGATGGCTCGAAGGGCCGAACCCTCCGCGGGTGATCCTGCTCGACCGCGAGGCGGCCGAAGGCGTGGCCGACGACTGGATTCCCTTCGGCGCGGCGGACGACGAGCTTCGCCACCGGGTACGGCTCAATGCCGAGATCGCCGCCCTCCGGCGTTACGTCGCCGGACTCGGCCAGATGCCCCAGGCCGTCAAGAGGCGGATCGAGCGGCTGGAGCAGGGGCTGCATCTTCTGCAGGAGGCCCAGAAGCAGCTCGAGCACCAGCTGGCCGAGGCACGCGAGCGCGAGCTCAGGCGCCAGGGCGGCTTGGCTCCAGCCTCGATTCTTCATGAGCTGAAGACGCCGCTCAACGCCATCTCCGGCTTTGCCGCGATCATGCGCATGGAGGCCTACGGGCCCTTGGGTGCCGACAAGTATCGGGACTACGTCGAGACCATCCACCAGGCGACCGGCCACCTGATGGAGGTGGTCAACGATCTGATGGAGGTCTACTCGCTGGAGGGCGGACAGATCCGGATGGCGCCGACCAAGACGGACCTCCGGCGTACCGTCTTCTCGGTGACCCAGCTGCTCTCCCACCAAGCCGAGCAAGCGGGCGTCCATCTGGTGGCCGACATCGAGAACCGCATCCCGACGGTCGAGACCGACGAGGGGCGTGTCCGTCAGGCGCTGATCAACCTGATCGGCAACGCAATCAAGTTCACTCCTTCGGGCGGGCAGGTGACGATCCACGTCGCAAGCCAGCCCGCCGCCAATTCGCTCAGCTTGATGGTGAAGGATACGGGCCGAGGCATTTCGCCCGAACGCCTGCCTCAGGTCGCTCGGCCCTATAGCCGCGGCGAGACGGGACCGGGCGAGCCCGAGGGCAGCGGCCTCGGCCTCTCGATCGCCAAGTTCATGGTCGAGAAGCTCGGCGGCCGCCTCGGCATCGCCAGCGCGCTGGGGGCCGGAACCGAGGTGACGGTGACGCTGCCGATGCGCTGGAATCTGCTGTCACCGGCGCCGACGCATTGAGGCGCCGTCGCGTCCTCTTGCCTGGCCATTGACCGGCCGGCGACGCTCGCACGCTTTCACCCGCCGGAGTTCAGCAGCAGACCGGGGCCGAACGCTCCCAGACCACTGGCGTGTGCTTTGCGCTGTCCAGCTCCGCCGTGATACGGCCTCCTGTACCCCCAGAAAAGTCGAAAGTGCTGAGTGAAGCTGCTCGACCTCGCCCTGGTTCTGCTGATCAACCTGATCTGGGGGTTGACGTTCATCGCCGGCAAGTTCGGCTTGCGGGAGATTCCGCCGGTCTGGTTCACCGGGCTGCGCTTCGTCATGCTGTGCGTCATCCTCGCCCCGGCGCTCCGCATCGTGCCGACGCAGATGCCGCGCATCCTCGCGGTTTCGGTCTTCTGCGGGGCGCTGCATTTCTGCCTGATGTACACCGCGCTCGAGATGGCGGCGGACGTCTCGACCGTCGCCGTCGCCACCCAGCTGACGCTGCCTTTCGCCGTCATCCTGGCCGTCGTCATGCTGCGGGAGCGTATCTCGGCGCTGCGTCTCGGCGGCATCGTCGCGGCCTTCGCCGGCGTGATCGTCATCGGTTTCGACCCCCGGGTCTTCTCCTACGTCACCGCAATCGTCCTGGTCGCGCTCGCTAGCCTGTCGATGGCCCTCGCCCAGGTGCTCATGCGCGGCCTAAGGGATGTCGGCACATTCAATCTGCAGGCCTGGGTCGCGCTGGTGTCCGCACCGGCCCTGCTGTCGACGTCGCTGATGATCGAGTCCGGCCAGACCGCGGCGATGTCCGAAGCCTCGCTCCTGGCCTGGGGCGCGCTCACCTACACGGCGATCGGCTCGTCGCTGGTCGGCTTCGCCGGAATGTACTATCTGCTCCGGCGCTATCCGGTGTCGCTGGTGACGCCGATGTTCCTGCTGGCGCCGATCTTCGCGATCGTCGCCGGCGTCACCCTCATGGGCGACGTCCTCACCGGCCGGGTGATGATCGGCGCCGCGGTCACGCTGGCCGGTGTCCTTGTCGTCACTCTCGCTCCCGCCGGGAAGGTGCCCAAGTCCGCTTGAGGCGCGGGTTGCGTCCCGTTAAGAATGGCGGTGGCGCATCGAGCCGGACGGAGGAGGATGAGATGAGACGGAAGCTGCTGGCCTTGGCGCTGCTGCCGGCTTTGTTCCTGAGCGGGATCCCCGTTCAGGCGGCGCGCGCCGAGGGCGTGGTCTTCCTCGTTCGTCACGCTGAAAAGAGCCTGGAGATCGAGGGCGACTCGGCACCGCTCCTGCACGAGGGCTTCGACCGGGCCCGGACGCTGGCCCGCATGCTGGCCGACGCCGGGATCGAGGAGCTGATCACCACCGACGCCCTCAGGAGCCGTCAGACCGGCGCGCCGTTCGCCGAAATCACGGGGCTGAAGCCGCAGGTGATGACGCGCGACGACCAGGTCGCCTTCGCCGGCCGCCTGCGCGAGAAGCCGGATGGCAAGGATCGGCTGATCGTCGGCCACACGCGCAACATTCCGCGTATTCTCGAGGCGCTGGGGGTGCCGGGCGGCGGCCAGATGAAGCTGAACGCCGACGTCGACTACGACCACATGTTCGTTGTGCAGATGTACCCGAACCGACCGGCCAGCATGGTGCGTCTGCGCTTCGAGGTCGCCGACCAGCACTGATTGCGCTCCATCCGGCGGCGCGTTGCCGCTGGGGCGGCGCTCTGTTAGGGTCCGCGGCCGCTCTTTCTTAAGGTCGAGGTCGCCCGTGGCCGCCCGTTCGCCGCTCGTCAATGTCATGGTCAATGCCGCCTATAAGGCCGCCAAGGGGCTGATCCGCGACTTCGGCGAGGTCGAGCACCTCCAGGTCAGCAAGAAGGGCCCGGCCGACTTCGTCTCGCAGGCTGATCTCAAGTCGGAGCAGATCCTCAAGCGCGAGCTCGCCAAGGCGAGGCCGGACTACGGTCTCCTGTTCGAAGAGGGGGGCGGAGAGCCGGGCAAGGACGTCTCCAACCGCTGGATCGTCGACCCGCTGGACGGCACCCTCAACTTCCTCCATGGCATTCCGCACTTCGCCATCTCGATCGGCGTCGAGCGCGACGGCGAGCCCTATGCCGGCGTCATCTACAACCCGATCAACGACGAGCTGTACTGGGCCGAAAAGGGCCAGGGGGCCCATCTGAACGAGCGCCGGCTTCGCGTCTCGGCCCGGAAGAAGATGGAGGAGTCGCTGATCGGTACCGGCGCGCCGTTCCTTGGGCATGGCGATCATCCGATCTTCATCAGGCAGGCCGAGGCGGTGATCGCCAGAACCGCAGGCCTGCGCCGGCTCGGTGCCGCCGCCCTCGATCTCGCTTATGTAGCCTCCGGCCGGCTCGACGGCTTCTGGGAGCAGCCGCTCAGCCCCTGGGACGTCTGCGCTGGCATCGTGCTCGTGCGCGAGGCCGGGGGCTACGTCACCGAGATCTCCGGCGGGAGCGCCATGATGTCTTCCGGCAGCGTGCTCGCCGCCAACGACCAGCTGCACCGGCCCCTCGGCGACCTGTTGAGGAGCGTCTAGGGCATGCCGCAGGGCACATGCCCAAGGTCGTTGTTCCTTCAACGAGCCATGGGGTATCCTGGCCCAACTATAACCAAAGGCTGGTTGGGACAGGCGATGGCTGAGACCCTACGGGCACGCTGCCTCGGCTTGGCGCTTACCGGGCTGACGCTTGCCGCAGGCACTGCCTCGGCCCAGACGGTGGTGATCGGGAGCGCAAGGCCGAGCGTCACCGTCGACCTCGGTGTGCTCGACACGCTCGGGCCGGCGCCGACGCTGCCGGCCCTGCTGAAAGGCCGCCAGCCGCATCGGGTATCGCTGCGCCCGCCGGCGCCGGAAATGCGCCCGGCGGCTCCGGTGCGCTCCGCCGCGCGGGACGAGCCGCCGAGGCCGGTCGCGCCCGGGGCGCC
>SXGU01376751.1_pt1 | contig 12434 bp, 14 predicted proteins | sample 3174531 | NCBI WGS metagenome assembly SXGU01 (sample SAMN11356863, study PRJNA531348) | freshwater metagenome | isolation source: freshwater sample F1-140 | place: China: Fuxian Lake, Yuxi | collected 2017-12-25 | reverse complement strand
GTGCTCGGAACTTTCGCGGTCCATCATCGGCTGCCTTCCCAACCGACCGATGCCGAAATCGACCAGGCCATGAACGGGAACATCTGTCGCTGCGGGACCTATCAACGGGTTCGCGCCGCCATTCACCGCGTCGCCGAAGCGAAGCAGGCCTAGTATGACTGCGAAATCAACGACGGTAAGCCGGCGGGACTTTGTCCGCGTCGGGATGGCGGTTGGCGGCGGCCTGTTGGTCACGGTGTACGGCTGCGGACCAAAGGATGCCGCCGCTCCGGTGGCGGCGGGCGGGGGCCTCTTCGAGCCTAACGCCTTCGTCCAGATCGACGGGAGCGGCAACGTCCTCGTGCTCTCCAAGCACCTCGAAATGGGGCAGGGCACCTATACCGGGTTAGCCACGCTCATTGCCGATGAACTGGACGCGGATTGGAGCCGGGTCCGGGTCGAAGGCGCTCCGGCGGACGCGAAGAAGTACGGCAACCCCGGTTTCGGCGGCATCCAGGGTACCGGCGGGTCGACCGCCATCGCAACCTCCTTTGAACAGCATCGGAAGGCCGGCGCGACGGCGCGGGCAGTCCTGGTGGCCGCGGCCGCCAAGCAATGGGGTGTCCCGGCCACCGAGCTCACGACGGAACCGGGGGTTGTGGTGCATGCCAAGAGCAACCGGCGGGCGGAATACGGATCCTTGGTGGCGGCTGCGGCCAAGTTGCCGGTGCCGGAAACCGTCACCCTCAAGGATCCCAAGGACTTCCGCTACATCGGGAAGGAAACCGGGACCCCGCGGGTCGACGCGAAGCCCAAGAGCATGGGAACGGCTACCTACACGCAGGACGTCAAACTGCCCGGCATGTTGACGGCGGTCGTGGCTCATCCGCCCCTGTTCGGAGCCACGGTCAAGTCGTTTGACGCCACGAAGGCCAAAGCGGTCCCCGGCGTGGTCGATGTCGTGCAGATTCCGACCGGTGTTGCGGTGCTCGGCGAGCACTTCTGGGCCGCCCGGCAAGGGCGGGCCGCCCTGACCGTCGAGTGGGACACCTCGGCGGCCAACAAGCGGGGCAACACCGAAGTGATGGCTGAGTTCCGCGAGTTGGCCGGGCAGCCCGGTATCGAGCTCCGCAAAGACGGCGACGCCGAGGCCGCGATCGGCAAGGCCGCCAAGACGATCGAAGCGACGTACGAGTTCCCGTTCCTGGCCCATGCCGCAATGGAGCCGCTCAACTGCGTCGTCCACCTCCGGAAAGACGGCGCCGAAGTCTGGAATGGCGATCAGTTCCAGACCGCCGATCAAGGCGCGGTGGCCGGGGTCTTCGGCATGAAGCCGGAGCAGGTCAAAATCAATACGCTCTACTCCGGGGGCAGCTTCGGCCGCCGGGCCAACCCCAAGTCTGACTACGTGGTCGAGGCGGCCACCATCGCCAAGGCCATCGAAGGCCGGGCCCCGGTCACGATGGTGTGGACCCGCGAGGACGACACCGGGGCCGGCTATTTCCGCCCCGCGTTCCTCCATCGGATCAAGGGTGGCATCGACGCTGCCGGCAATCCGGTGGCTTGGTGGCATCGGATCGTCGGTCCGGCGCTCATGGAAGGCACGCCGTTCATGCCACCGGACGGCAAGGACCCGTCATCATTCGAGGGTGCGGCCGATCATCCGTATGCCGTCGCCAACGTGTTTGTCGACACCCACTTCCCGAAGAGCGGGATTCCGGTCCTGTGGTGGCGGTCCGTCGGCCATACCCATACCGCCTTCGCGGTCGAGATGTTCATCGACGAATTGGCCAAGGCGGCCGGCAAGGATCCGGTTGAATTCCGCCGCGGCCTCTTGGCCAAGGAACCCCGGCGGTTGGGGGTCCTCAACCTCGCCGCCGAAAAGGCCGGCTGGGGCACTCCGCTTCCCGCCGGACGGGCTCGCGGGATCGCGGTCCACAAGTCGTTTAATACCTATGTGGCCGAAGTCGCCGAAGTGTCGCTCGAAGCGGGGAAGCCGCGGGTCCACCGGGTGGTCTGCGCCGTCGACTGCGGGATCGTGGTCAATCCGGACGTGGTGCGGGCCCAGATGGAGGGCGGTATTGCCTTCGGCCTCGGTGCCGCGCTCTATGGCCAGATTCAAGTCGACAAGGGCCGCGTCGTCTCGGCGAACTTCGACAAGTATCGGGTGCTCCGGCAGCGGGAAATGCCGGCGGTCGAAGTCCACATGGTTGCCTCGACCGAGGCCCCGACCGGCGTCGGCGAACCGGGTACTCCGCCGATCGGTCCGGCAGTGGCCAACGCGTTGTTTGCCCTCACCGGGAAACCGATCAGAAAAGCACCGCTCGCCGGCTGATTCCGGCGGCATCCGAATGCGTGGGGCGGGCGAAAGCCCGCTCCTACATCCGGACGGTCCAGCCCCTTCGAATCAACCCGCCCCGAATTTCGTACATCCACGTCGCATGGTTCCGCTCGCCGGCCTTGGCATCCCACTCCTCATAGTCCACCACGAACCCACCGTCGACCACCCGCGAGGGTACCCGAACCGGGGGCGTCGTATTGGCCCTGAACATGGTGGCGTAGCGTTCCCGGATCTCGGCCTTGCCGGTCCACAGCACTTTTCCGGACGGAAACTCGGCCACGACCGCATCCTCGGCGTACAAGGCCATGAAGGCGTCGAGGTCGCGCTGGTTGAAGGCGTCGATTTGTTTGGTGGCCACCCGGGCCGGCAGGGTGTCGGTCGTTTGGGCGGCCAGCGTGCCGGAGGCCATCAAGGCCAAGCAACAGATCAGGGATTTCATCTCAGGGCTGGTCCTCTTCGTTGGCTTCGCGGGCCTCGATCTCGGCGCTCCGCCGCTCTTGATCCCGGCGTTCTTCCCGCCGCTCCTCGTACCACCGGCGGGTAATCTCACCGGCCAGGCCGGTGTTCCCGAGCCCAAAAGCCAGTCCTGCTCCCAGGGCGATGGCACCGAGAATCAGCGTAAACGCTGCCGTGATGATCTCGGCCGCGACGCCCATCTGCTGCATGGCCATGAACACCGCGATCAGGACCACCGCCGCCTTGGCGAGCTTGGCCAGAGTCGGCACCCCCTCCACTCCGCCGGCTGACGCGAGCACGATGGCCCGGACGAACTCCCCGAGGATCATGCCGAGAATGACGATGATGACGGCGGCAAAGAGGGTCGGGATGTAGGACAACATCGTTCCGAACATCTGGTTGATGCTGCTGAGACCGAGCGCCGCGCTCGCGAGCAGAATGACGACCAGCATCATCAGCCAGAACAGCAGATTCCCGACCGCGTGGATGGGGTCGAGACGGGTGCCGGTTCGGCCCACCGCCTCGGAAATCCCGCCGGCTTCGGCCATCTTGTTGAAGTTGAGCCGTTTGAGGAGCGAGTCGGTCCAGCGTTCGACCATCTTGGCGAGGAAATACCCCGCCACCAAGATCAGGAGCGATCCGAAAAACGCCGGCACCACGGCCGCCAGTTGGTCGAAGCCGGCCCGGAGCCGCTCCGCGATCGGATTCACGAGGCGACCTCGATGACGACCTTCCCCATTTGCTCGCCGCTCTCCAGTCGTTGATAGGCTTTGAGGCCCTGGTCCATCGGCACGACCAAATCCACCACCGGGACGATCGCTCCGCCGTTGGCCGCCGCCATCATGGCCTCGAACTCCGGCACCGACCCCATGGTGGAACCCATGATGGTCCATTGGAACCAAAACAGCTTCCGGATGTCGATCTGGACGTGCGGGCCGGTCGTGGCCCCACAGGTGACCAACCGCCCGCCCATGCGGAGCGCCTTGAGCGACTTGTCCCAGGTCTTTTCGCCGACGGAATCGACCACCACATCGGCACCCCGCTTGGTCAAAGCGCGAACTTCCTTGACCACGTCCTGGGTTCCATGATTGAGGACCAGGTCGGCGCCTAACGACTTGGCCGCGGCGAGCTTGGCGTCCGAGGAGCTGGTCGCTACCACGCGGGCGCCCCGGTGTTTCGCGATTTGGAGCGCGGCCAGCGACACCCCGCCGCCGATGCCCCAGATCAGCACGGTTTCCCCGGCCTCGGCCCGGGCCCGCGAAACGATCATCCGCCAGGCGGTCAGCGCCGCCAACGGGAGCGCCGCCGCCTGGGCCCAATTCAGCCGGTCACTCACCTTGACCACGTTGCGGGCCGGCACCACCAAATACTCGGCCACCGTGCCGGCCCGGTGCTCGCCAAGAATCTGGAAACTCCGGCAGAAGGGGTCTTCGCCCGCCAGGCACATCGGGCACACCCCGCAGGAAATCCCCGGGTTCACCACGACCCGGTCACCCGGGGCCAGCCCCGAAACGCCGGACCCGACTTGGTCTACGACCCCGGCGGCGTCGGTCCCCACCACGTGAGGGAAGCCGAGAGTGATCCCGGGGAGACCCCCTAAGATGAACAGGTCCAATCGGTTAAGGGCTGCAGCCTTGACCGAAATTCGGACCTGGTCCGGGCCATCGACCGATGGCGTGGGGACGTCCTGGATCAGGAGGCGGTCCATGCCGCCATGCTCAACTAGCGTCAGCGCTCTCATAGCTTGCACAAGGTTGGAAAGTGGTGCAAGATATAAGGCGCACCCGTGCTGCGGGGAGTTCTCGTTCCGCAGAAATCCAGGCAGGCATCCGTCGTGGGGGAGGAATCGCATGGTTTTCCGTGACATGGAGATGGGTTGGACCGGCTCGGGCTGGATGGAACCGATGCCGTCGTCACCGCCGCCGGCACCGCCGGCAGTCCCCCTGCCGATGGCGGCGCCAACTTCCCCCCGGGCCGTCGCAACCCTCAACGCCGCGAGCACCAGAGCCGCCCCCAAAGCGCCCGCGAAGTCGGCTGCCAAGGCCAAGAAAGCCGCCAAGGCCAAACCGGCGAAAGCCGCAAAACCGGCCAAGAAAGCCAAGAAATTGGCCAAAAAGGCCAAGAAAGCCGTGAAAAAGGCCAAACCAGCCAAAAAGGCCAAGAAGGCTGGCAAGGCCAAGGCGGCCAAGAAGTCGAAGCCCAAGAAGGTCGCCAAGAAAGCCAAGAAGGCGACCAAGAAGGCGACCAAGAAGGGCAAAAAGGGCGGCAAGAAGCGGTAGACTCTGGATCCGAACACTGCGCTCGCCCGGACCGTTGAGTACTTCGGCCGGCGAAGCTCCCGTCATGCCTTCGTCGCTCGCCGCGCCTTTGGCCGCACGTTCGCCTCGGACACGGTGCTCCGCGACCAACTGATCGGGTCGATCGCCGCGAGCATTCGCTCGGACGGGAGAGCCGCCGACTTTCCCGCCACGGCCCTCGCCGCACTCGACTTGGTTGATCTCGGCGCGCCGCCGTCCCGGCTCGACCCCCCCCTGACTTGGATCATCGCGCAGGCCAACCGTCCGGGTGCGTTTGGTGAAGGTTGCACGGCGGCCCGTCATGCGCACCGGGTGTGCGAGCACTTCGTGGGCGGGTTCTTCAGCCCCGCGCCGCCGTCCCAGCGGGCCGCCCCGGTATCGATGCCTAACGGTAAGGTGTACCGGGCCGAGTCGCAGGCCCGGTTTGCGGTCAGTTGCTTGGCCTTGACGGCCGTGCTTCGGGGCGGGCGGGCGCACGAGCCGGCGGTCCAGCGCCACCTCGACAGCTTCTCCAATCTCCAATTGGAATGGGACACCTGGGGTGAGTTCCTGGTACCTGATCTGGCGTTCAACGCCCTTGGGGCGTTGGCGGCGGCTCCGGAGCGGTGGCGCCCAACGCTCGAGGCGATGGTGCGGTTGGTTGGAAACCAGCAACTCCGGGACGGAACTTGGCCCAAGGTCGATTTTTTCAACGCGCTCGACGGACTCTGCCGGGTCGATCATCCGCTGGTCGGACCGATCCTCGCTCAAGCCCTACCCGGGTTGTTGCAGCGCCAGCGGGACGACGGTTCGTTCGGTAATGTCGCGGCCGATGAACGGGCTTTGATTGGGCTCCGGGTATTGGAACGGGTGGTCAATTCCCCGGACGCACCAACCAAAACACTCCCGTAGCGACCGACCCGAGTGCGATCGCCGAGGCAATCCGTCGTCCCCACTGCATCGATTGGCCGGTGGCCGTCGTGATCGCCAGGGCAAGTATCAGCGCGAAGCCCGCCATCCCGACCGTGACTCCGGCAGAGAACGTGACTAGATAGGCGGCTCCGACCCGCCAGTCGTTCATCAGCGTGACGGGAATCAACGCCATCGCTCCGCTGGTACCGGCGAGTCCGTGGAGCAGACCCACCACCGTCACGCCTCGCGGACCATGCCGGTGGGGTTCGGGTACCGGCCGGTCGTGAGGGTGCTCGTGCGGCGGCGGGCCGCCCCGATGCAGGTGAATGTGGGCGTGGTCGCCGTGGGATCCGGGTTGGTGTACGTGTAAGTTGCGGCGGCTCCAGAGCGCAAAGCCCCCGATCCCGATCAGCATCACGCCGACCAGCCGCTCGGCCCAATGATCGAAGGCCGCGGGGATCTTGAACCCGGACCAGAGGAGCACCAGGCCCACGGCCAACACCGCGATCGAATGGCCAACGCCCCACCGGAGTCCGAACCGGACCGCCAGCGGCCACGCCGGCCGGCCACTGACGAACGTGGAAACGGCCATGGCGTGATCCGCCTCGACCGCGTGGGTCAGGCCAAGCAAGAACGCCGTAGCAACCGGAAGGAGATCGACCATGAATGAAGCACGCGATCAGCGCCCGAGGATCCGACTGACGTCGTTATCGCACGGCGCGGGTTGAGCTTGTAAACTCGGACCGTCCGAGTTGGCGCAGGTGCTGCGCCATGTTCCCGGGATCACTGATCCCAACGTATTGGTCGACGCCGCCTCCAAGGACGACGCCGCGGTCTATCGCCTTGCCGATGATCGCGCCCTCGTGGTGACGGTCGATTTCTTCACGCCCATCGTCGACGATCCGGCCACCTGGGGCGCCATTGCCGCCGCCAACGCGCTGAGCGACATCTACGCCATGGGGGCGACGCCGATTTTCGCCCTCAATCTAGTGGGGTGGCCCCGGGACATCGTGCCGTTCACCATGTTGGGCGAAGTCCTCGACGGAGCCGCCCGGGTTGCCAAGCAGGCCGGCTGTTTGATTCTCGGTGGCCACTCGATCGATGATCCCGAGCCCAAGTTCGGTATGGTCGTCGTCGGCGACGTCCACCCCGACCGGATGCTGACCAACGCCGGCGCTCGGCCCGGCGACCTGATCGTCCTGACCAAGCCGCTCGGCACCGGCATTCTCACCACCGCGCTCAAACGCGGGATCGTCGAGGAGTCCGAGCTCGGCGAGGCCATCAGCGTCATGACCACGTTGAACGACGGCGCCGCCCGAGCCGCCGTGGCTCACGGGGCCACCGCGGCCACGGACGTGACCGGCTTCGGATTGCTCGGGCACCTCCGGAATATCCTCGAAGCCAGTCAGGTCGGCGCCCAATTGGATGTCGGCCGGCTGCCCCTGCTGGCCGGGGCCGTCGAGTTGGCCGCTCAGGGCGCCGTGCCGGGCGGCACCCGGCGGAACCTCGAAACCGTCGCGGTCGAGTGGGGTGACGACGTCTCGCCCTTGGAACAGCTCCTCATGGCCGACGCCCAAACCTCTGGAGGGCTCCTGATCACGATTCCCGAGGACCGGATTCGAGGGCTGATGGAGGCGCTCCGGGTTGCCCGGACCCCGACCCATCGCGTCATCGGGCACATCACGGCCCGCTCCGGGGTCATCAAAGTGGGCCGGGGCAGCGGTCTCTAGCCAAAACCTCTTATTATTCCCGGGTGACGTTTCACTGGACCCCCGCCCGGATGGATCAACTCGAACGCGCCGCCCGGGAAGGCCGGCGTGTGGCCTTGTCGCGCCGGGGCACCGAATTCGTGGTCGTGGCCCGCCGGCTCGAACTGTCCGGCAAAGGCGAGAAATTCGTCGGATTCCTCTCGATGACCGGCCGGGAAATCGTCTTCGAGCTTCGTCACATCGAGTCGTTCGAGGTGCTCGGATGATCGTCGTAGCGCATCTGGACGAGAGCTGTCTTGGCAACGGGCGCGAGGGCGACAACCCCGGCGGTTCCGGCGGCCTCATCGAAATCCGGACCCCCAAAGGCATCGAACGGCGCGAGTTCTACCTCCACTCCCCCGCTACCACCAACAACCGGATGGCGCTTGCCGGCGCGATCGCACTGCTCCAACTCCTGTCGGCCAAGGGCAAGCGGCTTCGCGTTCTGATCGTATCGGACTCGGAGTATCTGGTGCGCGGGGCCCGGGAATGGCTACCCGGCTGGGTCAGCCGGGGCTGGAAACGAAAGAGCGGCGCCATCGAGAATCTCGAGTTGTGGCGGGCCCTCCACGCCTCGCTGGCCCGCCACGCCACCCAGTTGGTCTGGGTTCGGGGTCACGCGGGTCATGCGAAGAACGAATTCGCCAATGACCTGGCGGTCCGGGCCGCCAAGGAGCAGGTCACCTCGGAAGGGATCATCGCGGCCACCTTCGAGCCGTGGCTCGAAGCCCAACGGGCGAAGGACCGCTACCTTGCCTACGACCCCGACGCCACCTTCACCGCCCTCGAAGGCCGGGTGGCCGGCGGTGAATCACTCCCGCTCGGACTCGAAGAAAAGCGATGATGAACGACCTGGAACGCTTCGTCAAACGCCTGGTCGAACGGCTCGAAGCCCGCGATCCAACCGGCCTCTATCGCCCCGTCAACATCGGCGATCTGCGCGCCTCGATCATGCCCTACCGCCTCAATCGGTCGGCCCTGGAGCTGTCGAGCCACGAGGATTACGAGCTCTTGGTCCTCCGCCTCGTCGCCGAGGAGGGGGGCTATGCCCGGACCAACCCAGCCGAATCCGCCGCCCGGTGCCGCGAGGAAATTCAGTCCCCAAACCCCGACTTGGACATCGTCGAAGACCTCGGCGATACGACGATTCAGTTCGGAGCCGCGCAGCTTGCGGCGCTCGGCACTCGGCAATCGATCTCGGCACTCGGCACTCGGCACTCGGCACTCGGCACCCCCCCCGAGCCCGAGCTACCTCTCCCGGCGCCCGAGCCCCCGCCGGAGCCCCCGCCGCCCGCCGCGCCGAATGCCGAGCCCCCCCCGCCGCGCGCCGCGCGCCGAGTGCCGAGTGCCGAGCGCGGAGTGCCGAGTGCCGAGTGCACCTCCTGCCATCGGCCGCTGCCGACCCATCGGGAAATCACCTTCTGCCCGTACTGTGGCGCCCGGGTTGGCCGGCTCCGGTGCGTCCGCTGCGGCGAGGACGTCGAGCCCGACTGGAGTCACTGTGTCAGTTGCGGCACGGCCGCGGGGACTCCATGAGCTCGCCCGAAGCCCCCAAGATCGATCGAGCGGCCCTCGACCGGATCATTCAACGAGCGGCCGAACTCCAGACCGGCTTGCGGGATGTTGGCGACAGCCTTACGCCCGATGAAGTGCTGGCGCTCGGCAAGGACGTTGGGATTCCAGGCCGCTATCTCCAACAAGCCATGCTCGAACACCGGACCGCCGTGTCTGCCGCCCCCGATCAGACCTTCATTGGCCGGGTCGTCGGTCCGGCGGAAGTTCGGGCTCAGCGGGTGGTACACGGGGCGGCGGAGGATGTGGCCCGGGCGCTGGTGGGGTGGATGGACAAGAATGAACTGATGGTGGTGCAGCGCCAGCAGGCCGGGTGGGTCAGTTGGGAGCCGCTGCGGGGAATGCAGGCGGCCATCCGCCGGGGAACGGCCGCGCTCGACACGTCGAAGCCTAAGTTCATGCTCTCACGAGCCGAGTTGGTGGTGGCGACGGTGACCCCGCTCGAAAGCGGCTATAGCCACGTGACCCTGACCGGCACGTTACGGCGGACCCGGGGCGAGCACCTGATCGGGGCCGGCGTGTTCGGAGGGCTTGGCGTTGGTACGGCCGCCGTCTTGGCCGGATTCGGCCTCTTCACAGTGGCGATCGTGCCGGTGGCCGTGGGCGCGCTGATCTCGGCGGCGTGGTTGCGCCGGGTCCGGCCGATCGCGGACCGGGTCCAACTCGGCCTCGAGCGGGCCCTCGATTTCCTCGAGCGGGGCGGGGTCAAGCCGGGGCACGAACTCCCGAGCCGCGGCCCCGGTCTGATCGATCTCCTGGCCAACGAAGTCCGCCGGGCGTTGAAGCCATGATCGCCGGTCGGCGTCGGCTCCTTCTGGCCCTTGGATTCCTGGCGGGCTGCCGGGCCACCACCAAGCGGCCCTGGTTCGTGCCGCTGCCCGAGGCCGAACATGCCGAGGTCGGGTTCGGCTTGCTCAACAAAGATTCGAGCATTGCCCGGATCACCGATTCCGTCGTGGCCTACCTCGAAGCCGACAGCATTCCGGTGAGCGTGGTTCACCGGGTTGACGGTTACCTCGAGACCCCATGGTTCGACGCCAAGTCGCTCCGCCCCACCTCGGCTCGCCCGCTTGGCGAGGACGTGGTCCGGGTTCGGGCCTGGGTCGATGCCAGTAAGCCGGGGTTCGCCCGCGTCGAGATCGAAACCGTGTATGTGCCGGCCGCCGATCCCTCGCTCCGGGAACGGGACACCGAAGTGGCCGTGCCGCTGACCCATCCGGTGAACCGCCGAGTGGCGGAGTCGCTCAAGCGCCTCAATGAAAAGTACGGCGCGCCGGATGAAGAAAAGGACAAAGCGATCGGGGCCCCAAAGGCGGCACCGGGCGGACCGCCGATTCGAGCGGTGCCGGTCAAGCCCGACTCGGTTGTTATCGAGCCCAGCAAGGCCGACACCACCTCCCGCCGCTGACCATGCAGGCTCCGGTGTTTCGGGGGATCTGGCGCGATGATCTGCGAGCCCGCTCGGCCTATGCCGAGGGAGCGGGCATCTACCGGATCGTGCCGCGAGCCGTGGCGGTTCCGTCCACGACCCGAGCCTTGGTTGACTTGGTCCGATGGGCCGCGGAACACCAGGTGCCCCTCGTCCCGCGTGGCGCGGGTAGCGGGATGCCCGGGGGTAACGTCGGCGACGGGCTCATCGTCGACCTGACGGCGCTCGACGGAGCGCCGATTGCCGTCGACTCCGCCACGGTGCTCGCCACGACCGGGGCCGCGGTTTCGTTGGGCGCCTTGGCCGATGCCGCCGGACGGCTGGGGCTCCGGATGCCGGTCGATCCGTCGAGCGCCCGTTGGGCCACCTCCGGCGGTGTGGTTGGAACTAACGCCGCCGGCACTCGGACCGTGAAGTACGGATCGGTGCGCCGATGGGTCGAAGGCCTGACGATGGTCACCGCCGACGCTGAGGTCATCCGGCTCGATCGGGGTGTCAAGCCGGCCGAATCCGCCATGACCAGGCGGCTCGACGCCGTGTTAGCCGACACCCTGCGATTGGCACGGTGGCGGGTCGCCTCGACCTTCCCGAAGGTTCGAAAGAACACCGCCGGCTACGCCCTCGACGCCTATCTCGAATCCGGTGACCTCCTTGACCTGATCATCGGATCGGAGGGAACCCTTGGTATCGTCACCGAGGTCCGGTGGCGGCTCGAGCCAATACCCGAATACCGACTGGGCCTCCGGGCCGGGCTTCGCGAAGCCCGTCGGCTGTCCCACTGCGTGCCGGCTCTTCTCGAATTGGGGCCGAGCCGAGTTGAGTTTCTCGACGGATCGTTCCTCCGATTCGCCGCCGACGGTATTCGGGCCTTGCCCCGGGGTGAGCGTCTGGTCGAGGCCGGTGCCGTGCTGATGGTCGAGTTCGAAGGGTCCGAGCCGACCGCGCTCGCGCATGACCTGGAGCGGGCCGTCGGGATTCTCCGGCCCGAGTGCCTCGAGGTGGCCGTCGGGCAGGACGCCAGGGAACTCGACGCCCTCTGGGAAATCCGCCACGCCGCCAGTCCGCGACTGGCCTCACTCGGCCCAACCCGCCGCTCGCTCCAAGTCATCGAGGACGGGTCGGTGCCGATCGCCCGACTCGGAGATTACCTGGCCGCCGTCCAAGCCATTGCGACCCAAAGAAACATCCCCGTCGTGATGTTCGGGCACGCCGGCGACGGAAACGTCCACGCCAACCTCCTGCCCGATGTCACGGTGCCGGGATTCGACGCGGTGCTCCAGGCCGTGTTCGAAGACGTCGCCCGTTTGGTGCTGGCACTCGGAGGGAGTCCGAGCGGCGAACATGGCGATGGCCGGCTTCGGGCCGGACTGGTGGAGCGGGTCTATGGGTTCGAAATCGCCCAGGTGTTCCGGCAGATCAAGCGGGCCTTCGATCCCAACGGGATTCTCAATCCGGGTGTTAAGCTCAGTGTTGGCGCTGGGGAGTCTCCGATTGGCTCGCTCAAGGTTGGCGGCGATGCCGCGCCAATACCGGCGGACATTGCGGCCGGTCTCCGCCGCCTGGAGCAGGGGGCTGGGTATGGATCGTCTCGCCTTGACCTGGCGGACGATCCTCTTTGAACTGATCTTTCGCCATAGGGGCCCCGATCTGATTCATGCGCGCGTACCTAGACCTCCTTGACCTCCTGCTCGAGCGCGGTCGGCCGAAGGCCGACCGCACCG
>SXGU01367660.1_pt1 | contig 12436 bp, 13 predicted proteins | sample 3174531 | NCBI WGS metagenome assembly SXGU01 (sample SAMN11356863, study PRJNA531348) | freshwater metagenome | isolation source: freshwater sample F1-140 | place: China: Fuxian Lake, Yuxi | collected 2017-12-25 | reverse complement strand
CCGCGGCGCACCGACGGCGTGCCCGCGACGGTCGCGCCGCAAGTGACCGTCTTGACGCCATAGGTGTCAAACCCTTGGACCGGCAGCGGCTGGCTGGCGGTCTTGGTGTGCAGCTTGACGTCGTTGGTCGTCATGGTCGGCTGGCTGTTCATCACCAGCTCAATGATGGCCTGATCGAAACTTGAGGCGTCGAGGAGATTGAGCAGTTGCAGCGTTGAATTGGCGCGCAGCGTAAAAACGGTCTGCGGAAGAACTTCGAATACGCGAGTAGTCACAGCGGCTCCAAAACGAGGCGCGCTTGCGGCTGTCCACGTCGCCGGCTGTCCACGTCGCCGGCTGTCCACGTCGCCGGCTGTCCACGTCGCCGGCTGAAGGGGTCGCAGGTTGGGACGATCTCGTTTTCGCCCAGCGCAGCGCAAGTGCGTGCTACAACTTGCATAGTTGACGCTAAAGCCCCTTTCAACGGACATGTGGTGAATAAATGTAAAGCATCCCCTGCCAGAGGCGGCCCGCGGGCGGCTAACGCCGCCAAGACCAAGGCCAGGCCGGCGGGCGCCCGTACTGTGCCAAAGCCAGATCGGGTCCCGGTCTGCCCGCCGCGCACCCAATGGGCTACGCTGACCAACGCGGCGCCCGACCCCCGCGCAAAGCCGCAGCACACCATGCCCGACGCCGTGCCCGACAGTGACTTCGATGCCCTGGACCGCAGCGCGTGGATGCGTCAGGCGCTGCCAGACTTCGGCCCAGACTGGCAGGCAGCGATCGAAATGGGCGTCGATGTGGTTGAACTCGACCGGCGCCTGCGTTGGACGCCCGACGGACGCGTGCGCGCGTTGTGCGCCATGCAGGTCATGTGCACAGGGCTGCGTCCGCACGACGATGGCGATCCTGCATGAACCTGACGCCCTGTTGACCGCGCTGATGGATGCCGCCCCAGCGACAAGCCCATGACAAACCCGCGCCCCGCCACGACAAACCCATGACGCAACCGCTGGACCCAACCGCCCAAAAGCGTTGAAGTTGCGCGTGCGGGCGGCGGGCACACCGCCCAGGCGACGACCGGCCGAATCCACGGCGCGTGTCCGACGCCAACGCAGCAGGGCGGGCCATGGACTACCTGTACGTGCTGGTTTTCGTGGGTTTTGCCGCAGCGATGACGCTGGGTGGCCTCGGCATTTCGCGCCTGGTCGCCCCGCACGCGCCAGGTGGGCTGAAAAACCAACCCTACGAATGCGGCGAAACCCCGGTCGGCCCGAGTTGGCTACAGTTCAACGTCGGCTACTACATCTTCGGTCTGTTGTTCCTGGTGTTCGACGTCGAGGCCGCGTTTTTGCTGCCTTGGGCGACGGTCTTGCGCGAGTTTGGCGTGGCAGGCCTGGTCGAAGCCGCGATTTTCGGCGCGGTGCTGCTGGTCGGACTGCTCTACGCCTGGAAAAAGGGGGCACTGCAGTGGGTCTAGTCACCGACAACCTGCCCGGCGCGCTATTGCCCCTGCCCGGCGGCGGGGCGCTGCTGACCGCCATCGATCAGGTGGTCAACTGGAGCCGCGCCAACAGCCTGTGGCCGCTGACCTTTGGCACCAGCTGCTGCGCTATTGAAGTCATGATGGCGACCGGTGCCGCCCGCCATGACCTTGCGCGCTTTGGCGCCGAAGTCGCCCGGCCGTCGCCACGCCAGGCCGACCTGCTGATTATCGCCGGCACCATCGTCAAGAAGATGGCCCCGCGGCTGCGCACGTTGTGGGAGCAGATGGCCGAACCGCGCTACGTCATCGCCACTGGCAGTTGTGCCATTTCGGGCGGACCGTTTCTGTACCACAGCTACACCACCATCCGCGGCGCCGACGAGGTAATTCCGGTCGATGTCTACGTGCCCGGCTGCCCGCCGCGGCCCGAGGCGCTGCTGTATGGCCTGCTAACCCTGCAAAAGATGATCCGCGAAGGCACCACGCTCGCTCGGCCGGGTGAGGTCCGCAAACCGGTGCTGGCCGCGCTGCCCGATGGCATGACGCTGCACCAGGTGCGCGCCGAAATCGCGGAGTTGGTGCAAGAAACCGCAACCGTGGACCGCGCGGCCGCCGCAACCGTCGGCGCCAGCTACGCCAGTGCGAGCCGAGTCTGACCATGGCGACGTCGCTGCTACCCGTATCCGGACAGGCGCTGGATGCGCAATCGCTGGTGGCGAAGATCCAAAAGTTGTGTCCAGCCGCGCAACTGCGCCCCGACTGCGATCGGCCCGCGGTCAAAGTACCGTTGGCGCACTGGCCGGTCCTGGCCCAACAACTGTTTGCCAGCGCCGACCTGCTTTTCGACCTGTTGGAAACCCACACCGCCATCGATTGGGTGCAGACTGGCCAAATCGAGCTGGTGTACGTGCTGACCTCGCTGCAGTGTGGGCACCACCTGACGGTGTTTGTCGACGTCGCGCGCGATAATCCGGTTGCGCCCAGCCTGTGCGCCGTCTGGCCAATTGCCCAGTGGCAAGAGCGCGAAGTGTTCGACCTGTTCGGCGTACACTACACTGACCACCCGGACTTGCGGCGCCTGTTCCTGGACGACGACTGGCAGGGCTTTCCGCTGCGCAAGGACTACGCCGACGACTTCATGCTGGAGCGGCCGTCGTGAACGCCACCGTTGCCACCACCCTGCGCGCTCGTCTGGACGCGCTCCCAAGCCAGAGCCTGCTCGGCACCCAAGAGTACTTCGTCAACATGGGGCCCCAGCACCCGAGCACCCACGGCGTGCTGCGGTTGGTGCTCAAACTCGATGGCGAGACGGTACACCAGGTCATTCCGGTGCTCGGCTACATCCACCGCGGCATCGAAAAGATCTGCGAACACAGCAACTACCGGCAGCTGGTGCACCTGACCGACAGAATGGACTACCTGTCGGCGCTGGCCAACAACTGGGCGGCGACGATGGTGGTCGAGAAAGCCGCGGCGATGGAGACCAACAGCCGCATCGAAGCCATCCGCACGCTGGTGACCGAGCTGCAGCGCATCCACAGCCACCAGCTGTGGTGGGGCGTGTTTGGCATGGATCTGGGGGCGTTCACGCCGTTCTTTTACGGCTTTCGCGACCGCGAGATCTTGACCGACGTGTTCGAGCGCACCATCGGCGGCCGGCTGACCATGAACTACATCCAGCCGGGGGGCGTGATGCACGACATCCACCCTGAGCTCGTGGCCGACGTCAAAGCGTTTCTGGCGGTGTTCAAGCCGCGCTTGGACGAATACGAGGCACTGCTGAGCGAAAACGTCATCGTGCAAGAACGCCTGCGCGGCGTCGGGGTTCTGACTGCGCAGGACGCGGTTGCGCTCGGTGCGACGGGTCCGGTGCTGCGTGCCAGTGGCGTCGCTCACGACCTGCGCAAAGCAGAGCCCTATGGCCTGTACGGCCAGGTGGCGTTCGACGTGCCTGTCGGCAGCCGCGGCGACTGTTGGGACCGCTATGCCGTGCGCATGCAAGAGATGCGGCAGTCGATCCGCATCGTGGAACAACTGCTCGACAACATTCCAGAAGGCAAACACTTTCTGGTCAAGCCGGCGGCCAAGATCAAGGTCAAGCCGGGCGTGTGGTACAGCCACCTCGAAACCGCCCGCGGCGTGCTCGGCGCCATGCTGGTGTCGACCGGCGGCGAAGCCCCGTACCGCGTGCACTTTCGCACCCCCAACTTCAACAACCTGTGGGCAGTCACGACCACGGCGACCGGCGGCCGAGTGGCAGACCTGGTGGCCATCTTGAGCAGCCTGGACCTGGTCATCCCCGATATCGACCGCTAGGAGAAATGCCGGTGCATTTCGACCCGCAAAGCCTGGCCAGCCGCGCCGCCCATCTGGCGCCGACCGATCCGTGGCCGGCGCTCGGTGTGGTTGTGGGCAGTGTGCTGGGCGTGGCGGCGTTTGTGACGGTGCTGGGGTTGGTGCTGATCTACGCTGAACGCAAGATAGCGGCGCATTTCCAGTGTCGCGTCGGCCCGTACCGGGTGGGGCCGCACGGCACGCTGCAGGCGGTAGCTGACGCCGTCAAACTGTTGCTCAAAGAAGACGTGGTACCGACCGGCTCGGACCACCTGTTGCACATCCTGGCGCCGGTGCTGTCGTTTGCGGGGATGGTGTTGTGCATCATTGCCCTGCCCATGGGTCCGCACGCCCAGGTCGTCGATTTGGACATCGGGGTGCTCTACATCACCGCGGTCGCGGGGCTGGGCGTGCTCGGCATCCTGCTCGGCGGCTGGTCGAGCCACAACAAGTGGAGCCTGCTCGGCGCCATGCGCGCGGGGGCCCAGATCATCAGCTACGAGCTGTCAGCGATGCTGGCGCTGCTGGTGGCTGTGTTGTTTTCGGGGACGTTGCAGCTGTCGGGCATCGTGCTGGCCCAGCAGGAAGGCTGGTGGATCTGGCGCGCGCACGGCGCCGGCCTGGTCGCCTTTGTGCTGTTCGTGGTCGCGGGCACGGCAGAAATCAACCGCACGCCGTTTGATCTGGCCGAAGGCGAAAGTGAGCTGACCGCCGGCTTTCACACCGAGTATTCCGGGCTGCGCTTCGCGTTCTTCTTTCTGGCCGAGTTCTTGAACCTGTTCGTGCTGGCGGCGATGGCGACCACGCTGTTCTTGGGCGGCTGGATGCCACTGCACATCGGGTCGTGGAGCGCGTGGAACGCGGCGATGGACATGCTGCCGCCGGGCCTGTGGTTTGCGGGCAAGGCGGCGGCCGTGGTGTTTCTGCTGATGTGGTTCCGCTGGACTTTTCCACGCCTGCGGGTCGACCAACTGATGCGCTTGGAGTGGAAGGTGCTGCTGCCGATTGGCTTTGCCAACCTGTTTTTTGCGGCGGTGCTGGTGGTGAGCGGTTGGTACTTCTTTCCGACCGTGGCGGCGGCGCCGGTCCCGCAATTGCCGGCGGCCGGCTCAAGCGACGACGCAGGGGGTGCGCCGTGAGCGACGACCTCGTCCATCCTGCCGCGACGCCAGCAGGCACCGCGGCGCTGCTACCCGGTCCAAGCGGCGGGGCGGTCGCCGTAGCTGGCCCATGGCTCGACACCGCCGGCTCCGTTGGCGCCGTGCGCAAAGGCATCGCGTCACTGCTCGGCGGCATGCGCGTCACCGGCCGCTACGTGGCGCGACCGAGCACCGTCGTCACCCAGCACTACCCCGAAAACCGCGAAACGCTGCGCGTGCCCGAGCGCTTTCGCGGCGCCCTGCGCTTCCACCACGACGCCGACGGCTACCACGGCTGCACGGTGTGCCGGATCTGCGAAGACCAGTGCCCCAACCGCAGCATCGTCATCACCCAGCGCGAAAAGGGCGCGCTGACCAAGAAAGAGCTCGACACCTTTATCTGGCGCCTGGACGCCTGCACCTTTTGCAATACCTGCGTGATGGTGTGCCCGTTCAACGTGCTGCACTTCGGCCCGGGCTTTGAGTCGGCGGTCTACGACCGGCGGCTGCTGGTCTACACGCTCAACGGCTACGCCGGTCCGACGGCGGCGCTGCTGAACAAGCAGGCGGATCCCGACGCCCGCAAGGCCGCGTGCGAGCCGCGCGATCCCTTCTGTGGGCCGACCGTGTTGCAGGCGCTGGCGGAGAAGCGGGCGGCGCGGCGCAAGGCCGCTGAGGCTGAGGCTGCGCAGGGCGTGGGACTGAAGTCCCCCGCTGCGTTCGAGAAGTCCGCTGCGCGGACTGCCCCCGATCCTGTCCCTGTGCCTGGGCCTGTGCCTGTCCCTGCGCCTGTGCCTGTGCCCACCCAGCCTGGGTCGGTGGAGGCTGCAGATGTCGGCTGAAACCCTACGCAGTGCGCTATTCTGGGTGTTTGCGACCCTGTCCCTCAGCCTGGCGTGGTCGGTGGTCGGCAACCGTCGACTGCTGCGCGCGGCGGTGGCGTTGATGGGTGTGCTTGGCTGTAGCGCCGCCTTCTACGCGCTTTTGGGCTTCGGGTTCCTGGCCGGCATCCAGATCCTGGTCTACGTCGGCGGTATCGTGGTCCTACTGGTGTTCCTGGTCATGCTGACCCGCACCCAGGCTTTGCTCGAGGATGAACCGACGCCCTGGCGCCATAAAGTCGGCGTGGTCGCAGCGGTCGGCTTTTTCGTCGTGAACCTGTGGGCCCTGGCAAGCCTGCCCGACGCTGCAGTGCAAGGCCCAGTGTTGGGTGGCGACACCCGCGCCATCGGTCGGGCGCTGCTCGACGCCGGCCCGCAGGGCTATGTGTTGCCGTTCGAGGCGGTGTCGGTGCTGCTGCTGGCGGCGCTGGTGGGCGGCATCGCGGTTGCCCGCAAGGTCGACGTCGCCGCCCTGCCGCCCGCGGAGGCAAACCATGGCTGAACTGTTGCACGCCGGCGGCAGCGGCTTGCACGCGTGGCTTTTGGTCACGTCGGCGCTGTTCTCGCTCGGCATCTATGGCCTGCTGACCCGCCGCAATGCTGTGGGGATTCTGTTGTCACTGGAGCTGTGCCTGAACGCCGCCGCGGTGCAGTTCGCCGTGTTCAATGCGCTACGCGCGCCTGGCCGGGTCGATGGCGCGGTGATGGCGCTGTTCGTGGTCGCTGTCGCCGCCGCCGAGGTGGTGGTCGGCATGGCGTTGTTCGTGTTGCTGTACAGCCAGCGCCGCACTGTGGATGTCACCGAACTAACTGGCGACGGCCGCGATAGCGCCGGAGGGCCGCCGTGAGCTACGCCGCCAGCGCCATCGTCCAGCACGCCTGGGTCATCCCGGCCCTGCCGCTGCTGTCGTTTCTGGCGGTGGGCTTGCTGGTGCGGCCGTTCAGCACGCGCTGGGCCGGCGGTGTGGCGGCGGCCTCAGTGGCGCTGTCGGCGGCGCTCAGCTGGTGGCTGGCGTTCGACTACTTGCAGTTCGCATCGCCGCCCGGGCCACTGCCGACGCTTCTGCCCTGGCAAACCGAGTGGCTGCGCTTCCAAGAAGGTCTGCGCATCGACGCTGGAACCCTGCTCGACCCCGCCAGCGTGCTCTTGGTGGTGGTGGTCACGACGGTGTCGGCGCTGGTGCACCTGTATTCGCTGGCCTACATGGACGGCGAAGCGGGCTACGGTCGCTACTTCGCGATCCTCAACCTGTTCACGTTCAGCATGTTGGGCCTGGTGCTGGCCCCCAACCTGGTGCAGATGTTCGTGTGCTGGGAGCTGGTCGGCGCCTCGTCGTTTTTCCTCATCGGCTTCTGGTTCGACCGGCCAGCGGCGGTAGCGGCGAGCAAGAAGGCATTCGTCGTCACGCGTTTTGCCGATCTGGGCTTTCTGGTGGCGATCCTGCTGCTGGGTCATGCCGCGTTCGACGTGCGGCAACAGCTCGGCGCTGCGGCAGGCGATTTGCAGGCGCTGGACTTCGCATTCTTGGGTCGGTCCGATGTGTTGGCAGCCCTGGCCAGCCAAGCGCCGGTGCTCGGCGGCATGACCGCGCTCACGCTGGGCTGTCTCTTGCTGTTCATGGGTGGCGCCGGCAAAAGCGCCATGTTTCCGCTACATATCTGGCTGCCTGACGCCATGGAGGGTCCGACGCCGGTGTCCGCGCTCATCCACGCGGCGACGATGGTGGTGGCCGGCGTCTATCTGGTGGCGCGGGCGTTGCCGCTGTTTGCCGCGGCGGACGGCGCGCTGACTGTGGTGCTGTTGGTGGGCACGTTCACGGCGTTGTTTGCCGCCGCCATTGCGTGCACGCAAGACGACTTGAAGCGGGTGCTGGCGTTCTCGACGCTCTCGCAGCTGGGCTACATGATGCTGGCGCTCGGCACCTGCGACGGCGGCGACCCGACCGGCCACTCGGCGGCGCTTTTCCACCTGTTCACCCACGCGTTTTTCAAGGCGCTGCTTTTCCTTGGCGCAGGCGCGGTGTTGCACGCGGCGCACACCGGCGATGTGTGGCACCTGGGCGGGCTGCGCAAGCCGATGCCGTTGACCCACGCGCTTTTCCTGCTTGCGACGCTGGCCATCGCCGGCATCTGGCCACTGTCGGGGTTCTTTTCGAAGGACGAAATCCTGGCGGCGGCGCTGCACGGTGGCCACCCGCTGGTGTTCACAGTCGGCCTGGGTGTCGCGGGCCTCACTGCCTTCTACATGGCGCGGGTCTACCTGCTGACGTTCTGGGGGCAACCGCGCCGCGAAGCCACCGCGCATGCCCACGAGGCGCCGCTGACCATGGTGCTGCCGATGGGGGCGTTGGCCGTGCTCGCCGCGGTCGCCGGCTTTGTTCCGGTGTCGCGGTGGGTCGCGCTGCCGGGCGCGGCTGTGCACACCGGCATCGACTGGGCGGTGGCCGTGCCAACGACGGTGGTGGCGTTGGTCGGGTTCGCCGCGGCGGGCTGGCTGTACGCTGGCGATCTGGGGCGGTCCGAAGCGGCAGCGGCGCGGCTGGGTCGCCTGTACCGAGCACTGCGCCACAAGTTCTGGATCGACGAAGTCTACCTGTGGGTGACGCGCAAGCTGATCTTTCGCCTGGTTGCCGCGCCGATCGCCTGGTTCGACCGCATGGTGGTCGACGGCAGCATGCACGGGGTAGGGGTGCTGACGCGGTTGGCTGGCGCTGGGGTGCAGGCAGCGCAGACCGGGCAGGCGCAGGCGTACGCGGCGTGGGCGCTGACCGGTGTGGCGTTGGTGGTGGGCCTGCTGTGGGCCGCGGCGCGGGCGGGGTAGGCGATGCCTTGGGCCACCGCCATTGTCGTTTTGCCACTGGCCACCGCCCTGGTGGTGCTGGCCGTGCCAGCCGGGCGCGCACACCTGATTCGGTGGGTGGCGTTGGCTGGTACGGGCGCGCACCTGTTCGTCGCCGGCCTCGCAACCTGGGCCTATTGGCAAGCGGCAACGCCTGACGCGGCCGTGGCGCGCACCGCGACGACCACAAAGTTGTATCTGGTCGAACGGCACAGCTGGTTCCCGTCGCTGGGCATCGCGTATCTGGTCGGCGTGGACGGCGTGTCGATGGCGATGGTGCTGCTGACCAGCCTGGTGATCTTTTGTGGGGTGCTTGCGAGTTGGCAAGTCCAAGACCGCGCCAAAGAGTTCTTTGCGCTGCTGCTGCTGCTGGTCACCGGCGTGTTTGGGGTGTTCGTCAGCTTCGATTTGTTCCTGTTCTTCGTGTTCTACGAAATCGCCGTGTTGCCCATGTACCTGCTCATCGGCATTTGGGGTACCGGTCGCAAGGAAATGGCGGCGATGAAGCTGACGCTGATGCTGATGGTCGGCTCCGCGCTCATCCTGGTCGGTTTTCTGGCGTTGTGGTGGGCGGCCGGCGGCAAGACTTTTGACCTGACGCAGCTGGCGCAGTTCCGCTACGACCCGGCGCTGCAGCACTGGGTGTTTCCCGTCGTGTTCATCGGTTTTGGCGTGCTCGGTGCGCTCTACCCGTTTCACACCTGGTCGCCCGATGGCCACGCGTCGGCGCCGACCGCGGTGTCGATGTTGCATGCGGGTGTGTTGATGAAGCTCGGCGGCTATGGCGCGCTGCGGATCGGCGTGTATCTGCTGCCCGAAGGCGCCCGCGACTGGGGCCTTTTCTTCATGGCCCTGACCACCGTCAACATCCTGTACGGCGCCTTCGGGGCGATTCGCCAGACCGATCTCAAGTACTTCACCGCCTACTCGTCGGTCAGCCACTGCGGCTTTGTGCTTTTCGGCGTCGCCAGCTGCAACCTGCTCGGTGCCAAGGGCGCGGTGTTGCAGATGGTCAGCCACGGGGTGATGACGGCGCTTTTCTTTGCGCTAATCGGCATGGTCTACGGCCGCACCCACACCCGCACGATCCCGGAGCTGGGCGGTCTGGGCAGAGTCATGCCGTGGCTGGCCACCTGTTTTTACATCGGCGGCATGGCGTCGCTGGGCCTGCCAGGGCTTTCGGGGTTCGTGGCTGAGGCGCATGTATTCTTGGGTGGCTTCTTTGGCAATGCGTGGACGCCGCCCGTCTACACCCGGACGCTGACCATCGTGGCGACCCTGTCGGTGGTGGTGACCGCGGTCTATGTGCTGCGCGGCCTGGGCGCTGCGTTTCAAGGTCCGGTGCGCGACCCCCACTACCTGCATCTGAACGACGCGACGCTGACCGAACGCCTAAGCACAGGCCTTTTGGTCGCGGCCTTGGTGGTCGCAGGCGTGTTGCCCGGCCTGCTGATTGATCTGGTGGAACCGCCGCTTTTCGCCGTCGTCAACCGGCTGAACGCCCTGCCCGGGGGGCTCTAGGCCATGCCGACGCTCGCCCTGCCTGAATTGCTGGTGCTGGCCACGGCCCTGCTGGTGCTGGTGGCCGACCTTTTCGTCGACGACACCGGGCGCAAGCGCCTGCTGCCCATCGCGCTGGTCGGCGTGGTCGGTGCGCTAGTGGCCCTGGTCGCCCTCGTGCCCGACAGCGGTGAGCTGCTCGGCGGCCGCTTTGCCATGGACCCGCTTGGCTGGTGGTTCAAGCTGGCGCTGCTGGTGGCGGCGGCGGGCGTGCTGTGCCTGGCGCAACCGGCCTGGCAAGGCCAAGGCACCGTGGACGCGACGCTGCCCAACCGCGGCGAGTTCCTGGCGATCCTGCTTTTCAACCTCGCCGGCATGCTGCTGGTGCCCTCGGCGCGCGATGCGGTGACCTTCTACCTCGCGCTCGAAACCGCAACCATGCCGCTGTTCTTGCTGGTGGCGTGGCGGCGCGACGCGGTGGGGGCCGAGGCGGCGCTCAAATACTTCGTGGTCGGTGCCCTGGCTTCGGCGCTGCTGCTGTATGGCCTGGGCTGGCTGTATGGCCTGACCGGCACCCTCGACCTTGCCTTGATGGCGGCGCGCTTGCCCACGACGCCAGCCGCGTACCTGGCTATGGGTCTGGTGCTGGGTGGTCTGGGTTTCAAGCTGACCTTGGCGCCGCTGCATACCTGGGCGCCGCAGGTCTACACGGGTGCGCCGTTGCCGGTGGCGGCGTGGCTGGGCACCGCGAGCAAAGCGGCGGCAGTCGCGGCGCTGGCCGTGGTGCTGTACCGGGTGGCGGGTCCGCACGCGGCTGCTTGGACGCCCGCGGTGGCACTTTTGGCCGCGCTGACCATGACCGTCGGCAACCTGGGCGCCGTCGTGCAGACCAACGTGCTGCGGCTGCTGGCATTTTCGGCAGTGTCGCAGGCAGGCTACTTGTTGGTGGGCCTGTGCGGCGCGACCCGCGACGGCGCAGCGGCCGTGACGTATTACCTGGTGGTCTACGTCGTCACCAACCTGGGCGCGTTTGCTGCTGCCGCTGTGGTGCACCACCACACCGGCAGCCAGGAGCTTTCGGCGTTTCGCGGGCTGTCGCGCCGCCACCCACTGCTGGCATTGGCGATGATGCTGGCGCTTTTCGGCCTGGCCGGCATTCCGCCGCTGGGCGGTTTTACCGGCAAGTTCTTGTTGTTCTCGGTCGCGGCCCAGGCCGAGTTGCACTGGCTGGTGGCGGTGGCGGCCGTCAACTCGACCGTGTCGCTGTACTACTACCTGCGCATCGTGCGGCAGATGTACATCGAACCGGCCGATGCCGCCGCACCGCAAACACCGACCGCCTTCTTGCCTGGCGTGGCGTTGGCGGTGGCAACCGTCGGCGGCGTCGTTTTGGGCGTAGTCCCCTGGTTCTACGAAACCGTGCGCGTGGCGGCGGCCCGTTGGCCGTAGGCGCGCGTTGACCGTCCGGCGCTCCGCCGGCAAGTGAGGAAGCCATGGCCTTCAAAATCACCGAAGACTGCAACAGCTGCGGCGCGTGCGAGCCCGAGTGCCCGAACGACGCCATCCACCAGGGCGACGACCGCTACGAGGTCGACCCGGCGGCGTGCACCGAGTGCGTGGGGTTTCACCCCGAGCCGCAGTGCCTGGCCGCGTGCCCGGTCGAGGCGTGCGCGGTGGATGAGGAGCGCGTGGAGAGCGACGCGCAGTTGATTGCGCGGGCGCAGGCGCTGCATCCCGAGAAGAAGTTTGGGTGTGGGTATCCGAGCCGGTTTGGGTAGGGGATGAGGCTGCGTTCGGGCGGTGCGCTATCGCGATTGCGCGACCGCTTCGTGCGCCAAACGACGGCCGGATCTTCGGCGCGATGCCAACGAACTCAGGTCGGCCCTGCCAGCCCGCGACCGGCGGCAAACACCGCTCGTCATCGCCTAAAACCGCGCAGGTTGACTGACATAGCGCCGCAAAAACGCGGTTTGCTCCGCAGTTCGCTCTGCAATCGTATTGCGAATCTGCCACGCCACAAGCTCTGCGCTCGCCGCGTACTGGTCACACAGCGTTTCAAATGCCCGCTCGCATGAGGTGGCCGCAGACCAGACGCGGGCCACAGCCGCCTTGGGCACCAGGAACTCTGCCGCGAACGCGCGCGCCCTGCGTTCGACCCCGGGTGGCGCAGCCCCGCCCAGCACTTCCGCAAGGGGCAACGCGCCCTCACGATCCAGCAGCAGGTGGCACAGTTCATGCGCTAGGGTCGTGCGCCGGCCCTTGTCGTCTTTGGCATGGG
>SXGU01300231.1_pt1 | contig 12438 bp, 10 predicted proteins | sample 3174531 | NCBI WGS metagenome assembly SXGU01 (sample SAMN11356863, study PRJNA531348) | freshwater metagenome | isolation source: freshwater sample F1-140 | place: China: Fuxian Lake, Yuxi | collected 2017-12-25 | reverse complement strand
CTCGCACTGGGTCGGCGCGCAAACGAATCCTGACGGTCCCCGGCGGCAAGGCGGCAACGAGCGCGGGGGACGAGGCGAAGTCAGGATGCCGACGCCCGCCTTCCGCACCGAGGTGCCGGCGCATCCGGTGGACTTGATCCTGGGCCGACCGACGAAGAAGGCGATCACCTTGAGCGTGCTTGCGTATGAAGACATGGAGGGTTGCGCGGCCTATGGAACGTAGCCGGGCCAACGCGGCGGTCTTCCTCGTCCTCGGCAACCACGACGGTGAACAAACTTCCAGAGGGGAGAACGGACCGGATTCGATGGCCGTCTGGTCGAACACGATCCGGAAAAGGTATTTCCCGAACCCGCTTCCGAACGAGTTCTACACGGGCAACACGACGCCGGACACGCACGCGGGCCTGCTGGAAAATTACTACGCATGGGAGCGGGGCGACGCCCTGTTCGTCGTGCTCGATCCGTTCTGGTTTTCCGCCCGACCGCGCCGAGGCAGTGGCGACAACTGGTCCCGCACCCTCGGCGCCGAGCAATACCAGTGGCTGACGCGAACGCTCGAAGGCACCAAGGCGAAGTTCAAGTTTGTCTTCATCCACCATCTGGTCGGCGGCGAAACACCCGAGGGCCGGGGCGGCTCCGAGGCGTCGCACTTTTTCGAGTGGGGCGGGAAGGAGTTGGATGGCAGGAACACTCTCGCCCAAAAACGTCCCGGCTGGGTGCAGCCCATCCACGATCTGTTGGTGAAGCACGCCGTGAACATCGTCTTCCACGGCCATGACCATCTCTACATGAAGCAGGAAGGCGATGGTATCATCTACCAGCTCGTCCCGCAGCCGGGCCACACGCGCTTCGACAACACCCGCAGCGCCGCGGAATACGGCTACAAGAGCGGCGTCATCGCCGGAGCCTCCGGCATCCTGCGCGTGACCGTCGCCCCCGAAAAGGCCGCCGTGGAATACGTGCGCGCCTGCCCAGCGAGCGCCGAAGGCGGCGAACGCAAGACCGGAGCCGTGACGCACCGATACACGGTTGGTCGCTCCGGAAATTGAAAAGAAGGAGACTCCCGGTTCATGCCTGCCCACGCCAAGGTAGTGTTCGTCCGTGAAAGGAACACCTAGGATCGGCGGGATGCCGACGATGGTGGCGGGATCGACGGATTTTGGCCGCCTCACGAAAACTTCAGCGCCTGCTCTACTTCACGCAGGCCGCGCGTCATGGCGAGGCGTTTGCCGTTTTGCAGGACGATGATGTGTTCACCTTTGAACATCGGCTGCAGTTCCTTCACGCGGTCGAGGTTTACGATGATGCTGCGGCTGATGCGGAGAAATTTCTCCGGGTCGAGCTGCGCCTCCAGCGCGTTCAGGGTCTCGCGCAGGATGTGGCTTTCTTTGCCAACGTTCACGGCGACGTAGTTGCCGGCGGATTCGATGGAGTCAATGTCAGCGGTCTTCACCACCGCCACTTTGTCGTCGGTCTTGATGGTGAGCCGGGTGAGAAAATGCGCAGCGGCGGGCACGGCGGACAGGGCTTGCCGTGCGGCGAGGATGTCAAGCAAGCCGCGCGCGGCGGTGCTGGCTTGCGCGTTCGTGAGGTGCTCGCGCGCGCGGGCGAGGGCGGCTTTGAATCGCTCGGACTTAAAGGGCTTGAGCAGGTAGTCGAGCGCGTGCGTCTCGAACGCCCGGACGGCGTGTTGGTCGTAGGCGGTGGTAAAGATGACGGCGGGCAAGTGCTCGCGCGGAAGTTTCTGCAACAGCTCGAAGCCGTCCATCTCGGGCATCTGCACATCGAGGAACAGCAGGTCGGGCGGGTCGCGCTGGATAGCGGTCAGCGCGTCGTGACCGCTGGGGCATTCGCCGATGAGTTCGAGGTCCGGCTCGTCGCGCGCGAGCAGGCGGATGCGTTGGCGCGCCAACGGTTCATCGTCCACGATGAGGGCGCGAATCTTCATGCCGGCTTCACTTCGGCGGGACGCTTGGCGGTGTGAAAGGGGATTTGCAGTGTGACGACGCAGCCGCCGGTGTCGCCGTTGCGCACGGAGAATTCATGCGCTCCAGGATAAAGATGTTCGAGCCGTGCGCGGGTGTTGGCGAGACCGATGCCGTGACCGTCGGCGGCGCGCAAAACACTTTTCAACCCTGTCCCCGTGTCGCTCACGCTGACGCGTAGCGTGTCGCCCACTCGGCTCGCGGCGATACTGATGATGCCCGCAGCGCGTTGCGGTTCGATGCCGTGCTTGATGGCGTTCTCGACGAGGGGTTGGAGGATGAACGTGGGCACACAGGCGTCGAGCGCCGTGGGTTCGATGGATTGCTCGACGCGCAGGCGTTCGCCGAAACGACTTTGCTCGATGGCGAGGTAGCGACTGAGAAATTCAAGTTCGCGGCGTAGTGGGAGTTCCTGCTCGCCGCTGGTGTTAAGCGCGGCGCGGAGTAGTTCGCTCAAATCGCCGAGCATCGAGTCGGCGGCGCGCGGGTCGGCGTGCATGAGCGTCGAGATGCCGTTGAGCGCGTTGAAGAGGAAGTGCGGGTTGAGCTGCCTCTGCAGCGCGGCGAGGCGGGCTTCGGCGAAACACGCCTCGGCGGCCAGTGCGCGGCGCTCGCGTTCCCGCGCGCGACGCGACCACACGACCGCCTGGCACGAACTGACGAGGATGCCGTAGAGCAGCACATCGAGCGCAGCCCGCGCCAGCGGCGGACCGCCGCGCGAACGGCGCATTCCCGGCGGGCCGGGCCGGGCCGGAGGTGGTTGGGCATTTTCATTGTCGCCGAACGACTGCATCACCCACGGCGGCGGGCCACCCGGCGGTCTTCCTGCAGCGGTGGTGAGATGATTCAGCATCCACTGGCTCACAAATATGAGGAAGGCGCACGCGGCGAGATGAATCGCCAGGCTCAAAGCCAGTCGCCCGCGCTCCAAGGAGAACTGGAACGTCAGCCAAACCGTCAGCGGCGCGAACACGAGCCAGACGAGCCACAGGGGCAGCGCGACTTTCACCGCCGGCAAGATGTCGAGCGAACCCAGGAGCATCGCTTGCGCGGTGAACAACACTCCCAGCGCGAGCCAAGCCGCCAGCGCGATGAGCACGGGCACGCGCCAGCGGTGTCTGGAACTGGAAACGGTTGCGTTCACGAGAATCGATTCTGGCAAATTGCCAGCCGAGCGCGAGCGTATTACTCGAACGGCGACCAACTCGCATTCCGGCAGATCATTTGAACGGGGCGACGTGGCCATCGCCATAGAGAACGTTCTTGAGGCCATTCGTGCCGCCCGTGTGGAAATTTTCGTAGTCATACGACAGCGGGGCTTCGTGTGGTGGAATGGTGAAGCGCGCGAATGGCGGGCCAGCCTGAATTTGTTCGAGCACTTGATTGTTCAGCAAGAAATTCCATTCGTAGCTCGACCCTTCGGCCGCAAAACACCCACCCTGTTCCTGTGGGCAGCGGAAGATGACGGAGTTGCTGCCGCCCACATTCAGAGCCAATAAATCGCAGATGCGCGGAAGAATATTGTGAGTCTCAATCGGCGTGGATGGCCGCTGCTCCGCCGATGGCAACCGGCCTTGGTTATCGTCGGCAAACACCGCGACCGCGAGGCCGATTTGGCGGAGGTTGCTGACACAATTGATGCTCTTGGCCTTGTTCTTTGCCCGGCTCAACGCGGGCAGCAGCAAGCCGGCGAGGATGGCGAGGATAGCGATGACCACCAGTAGTTCGATGAGTGTGAAGGCCCTGTTAGGTTTTGCGCATGGCGCGTTTTCAGTTGTCTTCATTCTTGGAAAGAAGTTGTCGGAGACTTATTGGGTGTTCTTGCGCATTTCGTTGATCATGCGACTACGTTCCACGCGTTGGTCGGGCGTGGAGTCTCGCATCGCACCCGTGAAGCGCTCCTTCATCTGCTGCTGCATCTGTGACTGCATGTCCGGGTTTTGCTGCATAACTTGCTGTATGGCTTGAACGCGTTCTTGGGGCGGCAGGCTGCGGATGGTTTCCATCTGGGCACGGCGTTGTTTCGCCTGCTGCTGTTCCTCGGGATTGAGCGCGGCCAGGCTGGTTTCGAACTGCCGGTCAAGTGCCGCCTTTTGTTCCGGCGTCATGCTGGTCGCATCACCGCCGCCTGACCGGCCCGTGAACGGCGCGGGAGCCAACAAATAAAACACCGTCCAGTTCCGCTTCACCTGCCGCGCCAACTGCCCGACCGCGTCAGGCATGGTGGCCTGCGTAAGTTTTAAGCTCACCACGCCGGGCGTGTTATCCTCGGGCACGACGCGACCTGACGAAACGCGGTTCAGACTTTTCGCGGCAAACGGGGCGTCCTTGCCTTCGAATTGCACGTTCACCAAACCATTCTCGCTCCGCAGCGCGTTGCCCAGCATTCCGGCGAAGCGAAACGATGGTTGCTCGTGCCATGATTTCCACGGGCTGTCGCCGGCAATCTTTCCGGCGCGTACCGTGGCCTGAAGTTTTTTGAGCGTGGCCTTGCTGGAGTAAATCGGATAAACGGCGCTCAAGCGCGAGGCCGTCTGCTCACCGATGATGCGCAGCACTTCCTCGAGCGGAACTTTGCTCACCCTCAACGTCACCGTTCCCTTTACGCCGGGGCTTGCGTAGATATTTTCCCACGTTTGCCACTCGAGCTTGCTGATCACCGCCCGGACATCCGCATTGCGAACATCCAACGTCACGAGATTCGAGCGAGCGCGCATCACGAAAAACACGCTGTAGGCCAGCACCGTTCCGCAGGCCACCATTGTCCCTAAACGCCAAGTCTTATCCATAGAGCTATTCCTCAGTTACGAGATACAAGGAAGGGCAGGCTTCGTCCTTGGGGGGCAATTTCAAGCACGAAGCCGCCCCGCTCAATTTCTTACTGACGCTTACCGCCCACGCCGGGCGGACGCTGCCTGCGCGGACCGCCGGGCCGGGGCAGTTCGCCCTTTTCGATGGCAGCCTTGAGGGCGGATTGTTCGGCTTCGCTCAACGCACCGTCATGGTCGGCATCATACGGAGCGACGAGGCCATACATGCCGGCGATGCGATTGAGAATCATCTCGGCGCTGGGCGTGATGCCGGCGGGCGGTGTACGATGAGCCGGCGCTTGCACCGTGCCGTCGGCGATGGCCTCGGCGAGAGCTTCCAACTCCGTGGCGTCGAGCTGTCCGTCCTTGTTCGTGTCGAACGGCGCGACCTTGGCGAACGCCTCGGTGAGATGTCCCACGGCAGGGGTGGCATCCGTGGGATGCTGCGGCGCACCAGCGGGAGGCCGGGCATTGGGAGGACGTTGACCCCGAGCGCCGCCGGGGCGGCCTTGGGCGATTGCGGACGAGCAGAGGGTGAGGCCGAGCACGGCCGCCACTGCGAATGCTGTGATGTTTTTCATACGATTCGTCTTGTTTGTTACTTTGTTTCCCCGCCGTGGCGACTGAATGTTGCCCGGTCAGGTTGAGGAGAGATTACCCCGCCGCTAGAGAACCGCCGCGTGCCTGAGATGAAAACCGGAGAGGTTGAGATGAAATGGGCAAAGGACGGGATGAACTGATGGCGTGGCTTTGGGTGAAATCCAGCGGCAGACGGGCCTCCCCGCGTCGGCTACGAATTGAAAAGGTTTTCCACCTTCGCCTTCACCGAAGGCGGCAACGAATCTGAACATCAGATGGAACAAGCAAACCTACGTCTTCGAGTTGGTCGAGAGTGACACATCCGTGCTGGCGCTCAACCTCGAAGACCGCACGGTGACGGCGCAGAGCGATCAACCCGCGCCGCAGGTAACACCGGCGCGGTTGCTGGTGCTGCTGGACAAGGCGGAGAGCCTCGGCTCAAAAGCATCCCGCTCGACCGCGAATTCTCCGGTGACCAGGAAGGCTGGGGCATCACGGACGGCTGCGCGGGCCGACGTTCGTCGTGGGCAGAGGCAGGCGCCAGACACCGTTCAGCGAAACGCTTGGGGAGGAGGAATCCTGAGAGCCAAATAATCCGACGCCGGGATCCGGGTGATTTGCCACTGCAAATGCGACTGTTCATGGTCCGCCCATGAGCGGAGCATCGCGCGGTTCACGTTTGCCTTCGCACAACACCTCATCGGCGGCGGACTGGGCAACCAATCGCGCGGCGGGCTGACTTACGCACCCTACTTCGAATGGGGCGGCTATAACGCGGGCGGCCCGTTCCGTTACCGCACCCGACTCGTGCGCGGCCCGAGTGCGCCGACCAATTCGCCCATCCACCGGTTCTTCAACAACAGCAACGGCACCATCACCGACCTCGACACCGGCTTAACCTGGCAGCAAGGCGAAGCACCGGCCTTGATGAGCTGGACCAACCTTTTCACGACCAACCCGCCCGCAAGCCCCTTCCTCTGGGAAGTTCAGGGGTCACTGTTTCCGTGGCGCTTCTACCTTGTGTTTGCGGAGCCTTGGCCGAAAGCAGCCCTCATGGGGGTGCCGCACTACTCCACCGCGCAATGAATCGCCCACAGATGCCGTTCGCGATTCGGCCGGTTGTTCGTCTTGATCAAGAGTTGGTTGGCGCCCTTGTTGAGCGTGACGGGAACTTTAGCGGTGTCGAATTCTTCGCCATGATCCAGCACGGCTACCTGGTGCCCGTTGAGGTAAACGATCGCCCAGTTATCCAGGCCGAGACGGAGCTTCGCGCGGCGCTTGGAACCGCTGGTCAGGGTGCCACGGACATAGACCGACTGATCCGTGCGCGGATAGGGGTAGCGCGTCTGATACACTCCTTCGAGCCGAACCCAGCCGTATTTGGGGGTGAGTTTGTGGACGGTGAAATCCTTTGCACCCATCGTGACTCTCTCGGGCCAATTCGCTTGCGACAATTGCCGCACAAATTCATCCGCCGGTTTCTTGAACGCTTCAATGTCTTTACCGTCGGGGAAGGGCCCGACGACCTGCCAGTCTTGTGGCGCCGCGAAAGGCGGCGCCTTTGACCCTGGCACTTTGTAGAAGTAGGAGACGGCCTCGTAGTCATCAGGCCGCGCGGCGGAGGTGAAGATCAGGGATGAGCGGAACGGGATGGGGTCTGGGCCGAAGAATCGGTAGAAAACGCCATCCTGATCGACGCGCCCGCGGTTGTCGCGGTACGGGCAGCCGACCCAGCGGGTCTGATACTGGTTGAAGCCCCACGAGAAGCCGAAGTCGTCCTCGACATTATGGCCACAAATCACATGAGGATCGGTCTGGCCATCGATCAACAGTCGCGTGCCGCTATTATGAAACACCATGTCGCCGCGATCCCGCTGCCGCCAGCCCATGATGTACCCGGCGAGGAAACCGGTGCCCTCGGTTTCGGCAATTGGAAAAGGTTCCGTGGGCTTGCCAGGCTGGGCGATGTTCCGCTGCGCGTGGAAGCGGAGTGGTGTCAGCTTCACGCCGTCCCGATACTCCTGCCAATCGATCATGCCCGCACCGCCCTTTGCGGACTCCGTGTGGAGCACGATGCGACAGCCTTTTGAGAACGGGATCGGCAGGTAACTATTCCAACCGGGCGTCGCTTTGGGCGGGATATGAACATCATTGGTAACCGTGAAGTTCGGGAAGTTCGCGAATCCGGCGTTGTCGATGGGGTAATCTTCGAACCCCAACAGTGCGCCGAAGAACGAACGGAACGGCATCCGCACCTGAGGCTCAGCCGCGCCATCCACCGTGATCTCGATCGACAGATCCTCGGTGTTCTTATCCCCGAACACGAACCACATGTGGCGCACGCAGCCTGCGCCGGTGGCATTAAGAATCTCGACCGACTTGCCCGCTACCATGTCGAGGTTGGCCGTAGTGCGCCGGGCGCGAAAGTTGGTTGGCAATTGCAACAACGGCACCGCCGGATCGGCGTAGGTCGCCGGGAACGGGTCAGTCGATTGCGTGTGGGCGGCGGATGAGGAGAGACAAGTCACCGCAAAGGCAAAAACGCCGAAGCTCAGTAGCAGATGGCGGAGGGGCTTCGAATGGGTCGTTCGCATGCGTTTAATCTGGATGTGGCTTGGTCCGATTCATTCGGCCAGGAAAAACAGCCGTCCTTCGCCCGCGTCCAGCGAGAGTTGCAGTCCGGGCAGGTCGGGACTGTCGTCGATCACGGCTTCGGCGCGACCGGTCCTGGGGCTGACTTCAAGCACCTTCGACGGGTCGATGTCGAACTCCACCGTGGGCCACGCGCTGTAGGCGAAGTGGTAGTTGTTCAGCAGCACGGCGCGCCGGCCGTCCACGTGCCGGAACACGCCCATCAAATACTCGCCTTCACTAATCGACCGAAGCGGACTGCCCGTGAGCGCGTCGGATGCGGCGCTCTTCGGCTTCACGCGATGCACGCTCGTGCTGGTCAGCTTCATCAGCGTCGGGCCGAGGTTCTTCAGCCCGGCGTTGATGCGTTTCGCCTCGTCATAATGCCGCGTGCGCCGTCCGTCTGCGGTGAGGATGGCGCCGCCCTTCGGAAACTCGTGGCCCCTTGGCGTCCAGTAACAGAAGTACATCACGCCCTTCGCGCCGTAAGCCAGCGAGGTGAAGATCTGCCATCGAAGTTGCGCCTCGGTTGGATCGGTATGCGGGCCATACGGCATGGTGTTGAAGAAATTCCAGAACGGGATGCCGGCTCCCAGAGAATCGCAGCGCATCACCTCCAGATTGCGGCAATAGTTTTCCCGGCCATCCGCGTCCGGTTTGAAAATCGGATAGTGATCCATGCTCAGGACATCCGGCCGGACCTCGCTGATGAACCGCGCGACATGGTCGTCGTAATTCTTCGAGCCGAGTTGGCCGGGTGAGGCGTAGTTCGGGAACAGGTTGATGTAGGCAAGCTTGCCGGGGCGCGCCTGGCGCAACGCGTCCACCGTCTTGCGCAAGGCGGGAAACTGGCTGGCATTGGGTTCATCGACCACGGAGTAACCCCAGCAGGCCGGCCCATCCGGCAGCTTGTCCAACGCTTGCCCGTCGATGGAAACCAGTGCCTTGAGGTGGTGCTTCTCGCAGAGCTTCAGTTGCTCGGAGGCGGACGGCGGATTCTTGGCACCGCACAATCCGATGACGAAGGTGAAGTTCGCCTCCGCGATCTCGGCGTACCGGGCGTCGAGATTGTCATCCGTGCGCGGCGCGACCCAGAAGCCAATCGCAAAACGGTCCTGAACAAAACGTGCCTCGGCCGCGCCCGCACCGAAGCGCGCCACGAGGAAGGCCGCCGCAAGTCCGAACATCCACCGCAAGACGACCAGCTTGCTCGCATTTTCCATGAGCGGAAGGGCTTTGCCGCGCGCAGACTCGAGCCTGGCGAGCGCTCTCGCACGAAGGGGCATAGGGTGCTGCGGCTGGTAAGGGGGGTGCTTCATCGGAGAATCGGTTGGTTGGATCGCACACGCGAGGGCTGGCCCATCGTCTTGAAGGTTACTGTGACTTTGGGCGGCGTTTCGCCTTGGAACTCGCATTCGAACATCACCGCATTCCGGCCGGCCTGCATGACCGGCAGCTTGGTTGTCAGCGCCACGGACTTCACTTGATTCCCTTTCGCGTCGTAAACGCGAGCGATGGCGTCGCGTTCAACCAGCAGCGTCTGACCCGCTTTGACGTCGATGGGGATCGTCAGGCTTGCGGCGCGATCCATCTCGAAGACGGGATTGGCAATCGAACCGTTGGTGCCGGAGACGCGGAGCTTGAACTGCAATTCCTGCCGCTGGTCCGGGTTCGCCACTTCCCACTGGGCTGAGGTTGGCTCGCCGGGTTGCCGGGTCAGTTGTTCGTGCGCGAACTCGGCGGAGTCGTGGAACGGGAACAAATCCCAGCCGCCGTCCGCCACGCGCTCCAGGTGAAATTCCCGCTTCGGATTCCGTAGCGCCTCGCGTTGTGCGGCGGAGAAAACACCGCTGCGTCGAGCCGTTTCCCATTCGCGCAGAGCGTCGAGGATCTTGCCGCTCTCCGGATTCTTCCGCAGCGCGTTCGGGCTGGTGGCAAGCGCGAATCCCGCGTCGAACCCTGCAGCGCGGGCCAGCATCCATTCCATGTCCGAGAGGCAGGTCGTGGGCGTGAGTAGATACCAGCCAAGCATCTTCGGGATGAAATTACGCTCGCAGAAGGCCTGATTATTGATGCGGTACTCCTGCATGCTGTCGCGGAAGCCGCCATACCACGGCTCGCCCCAGTTGCAGTAACTGTTGTTGTGCCAATAGAAGTGCGAGAGCGGCGGGCTAGTGCCGTTGATGACCGTGTGGTCGAGGTGATCGAAGAATTCCTTGGCGAACACTTCGTTGCCGTAGGTGCCTTCGCCGGGCGCGAGGCAGCCTTCGTGACCGTCGAAATCCATGTGACTAAGCCCCGTCTCGTTGAAGCGGCGCGCAAGGTTCCGTGCGATCTCGCGTTGCATTTCGAGATTCGGAAAGAACACCTTGTAGGAATGATCCATCAGCTTGCCGGCCGCGGCGCCTTTCGCGTGCGCGGCGGCCTTCGTGCCATAGGCGCCGCGCTGGCAATCGAGCAGTTTCCACGGAGCCTCGGCGGAGACGGATCGGTAGCGCACGAGTTCCTCGCCAATGACGACGGTCTTCAGTTCGTTGCCCAACTGGTTGGTAAAGTATTCCGGTGACGCCACGGGAATCGTGGTGATGTTGGCGTCGATGTCTTCAGTGAGCGCGCTCGTCCCAGTCTTGACCAGACGCGGATCCGGCACCGGCGTGATGTAGGGATCGTGCGTGTTGATGAAGTTCGACAGCGTGTGCGCGCCGAGCCGGATGCCTTGGGCCTTGGCTTTGGTCGCACAAGCCTTCATTCCCGCGACTCCGCTGGGGAAAAATTTCGGGCTCGGCTCGTAGTGGCCCCAGCTCTTGAACGGATTGCCGTGATAAAGGCTCATCAGGTTCGCGCGCTTCACGTAGCCGAGCGTTTCGTCGATGTCGGCTTCGGAGAAATCCGCGATGAGATACGAGCGCCCGCGCTCGGGAGAAACCTTCGCCCACACGCCGTCAATGAGCGGATGCGGCAAGCCCTCGGCCACTTCAATCTGCCCAAGGGTCTCCAACGCCTTCGCCTCCGCGCAGCCGAAGAGCGCGATTCTGGACCCGATGACCGTCTCGCCTGGGACGGCCGGCACCGGCATGTTCGGCGCGCGTTTGCTCCACACGGCGATGGAGCGGGGCTTCGAGCGATCCATGGAATACGCCTGCAACACACTGCCCCAGGCCGTCTGCCGCGCGGCATAGGGACGGTCGGCACTGCCCTCGTCGTTCTCCGGGAAGCCGCCGAGCGTCTTGATGTTCAACGCCTGCAAGCCCAGGGCAAACTCGCCATCGCGCACCACGCCCACCACTTCGCCGACCGTTTGCCGAATCGTCGTGGGAAACGGTCCCCACAGCGCGACGCTGACGCGGCCGGCGGGTTCTGCGGCGATCAGTTCCAAAGCGACGTGGCTCGGTTTCGCCTCGGCCTTGATCGACGCAGTAACTCCAGCCTTCGCGAAGCGGAGCGTGAGTTGGTTCGCGGAGGCATTCCACACCGCGCTGTCCGGCGCGTGAAACACGCCATCCACCTTCACGCTCAACAGAGGCGCGGGCTGGTTGGTGGCGAGGAAGTTTCTCCCATCGCTGCGACGGGCGATGGAGCTAAAGGCGCCACTCGCATCGAGCGCGAACGCGGCGGAATCCGTCTGCCAGATAACCAGCGGAGAAGCGGTTGCCTGAACTGCGGCGAATGCCAGCAGCAATCCGTGCAGAGTCTGGTCGCGCAGGAACTGGAAAAGCATGGCGGCGACGATAGGAATCCAGCCGCGCGTTCGCAACGTTGAAGCGTCAACCCTCAGTCAGGAGTTTGAGCGTCCTTGCGTCCTCAAGGACGAACGGGACCAACTGCACGCAGTAATCGCGGTGGGGTCGCACCCGCCAGTCGGTATCCAGATTGTTGTCCGCCTGGCAACTGCGACGTCGTGGTTCGGCAGTTCCTTGCTGCGGAACTGGAATCCGCAGTTGATCCCCTTCGAGCTCAACACGCGATGCTTCAGCTTTGGCTCGAAATCCGCCAGTTCTCCTCCCTGCCAGATGCTACTCCACCGCGCAGTGGATCTGCACAAGCTTGCGGTTCCGTGGTCAGATTCGCCGCGGTGCGCCGGGCGCGAAAGTTCGTTGGCAAAGGCAACGACGGCGCTGCCAGATCGGCTTAGCTCGCCAGGGACGGGTCAGTCGATTGCGTGTGGGCGGCGGATGAGCAGAGACAGGTCACCGCAAACGCCAAAACGCCGAATACCCGTTGTAGATGGCGGAGCGTTTTCAAATAGGTCGTTCGCATGCGTTTAATCTGGATGTGGCTTGGGCTGATGGCGATTAAAGAAACGCCAGATGGTTTCTGCGGTGGTCTCCTGTGCGTCACCGAGAGTGCGCGGCCAGTTGTGGCCGCCCACTTGAAGGACATAGAGCCGCGCCTCGGTGACATCACTTGCCGTGGACCAGCGCCGCAACTGGATG
>SXGU01149196.1_pt1 | contig 12439 bp, 10 predicted proteins | sample 3174531 | NCBI WGS metagenome assembly SXGU01 (sample SAMN11356863, study PRJNA531348) | freshwater metagenome | isolation source: freshwater sample F1-140 | place: China: Fuxian Lake, Yuxi | collected 2017-12-25 | reverse complement strand
ATTTTAGATATTATGCTTCCTGGAATTGATGGTTTAACCTTGTGCCAAACCATACGTAAAACGCATGACACACCCATTTTTATGCTGAGTGCGGCTAATAGCACCGAAGATCGAGTTGCGGGATTAGAACTTGGTGCTGATGATTACATTTCTAAGCCGTTTAGCGCACGCGAATTGCTTGCGCGAATCAAAGCACAATTAAGGCGAACCAAGGGTGAGTTATACTCAGGTGAAAAACGATTAAACCCACTGCAAAAAATAGGGTTTTCTCATTGGAAATTGGATAGAAATACCCGTTGCCTCATTGATAAAGACGAGATTGCACTACCATTGAGTCAACGTGAATATGATTTATTGTTGATATTCTTAGAGCATCCCCGTCGGATATTAAGCCGAGATCAATTGATGGATCTCTTATATGATAAAGATTGTGATCCAATGGATAGAACGATAGATGTCTTGATTGGTCGTTTACGAAAAAAAATTGAATGTGATCCCCGCAATGCAGAACTCCTTGTCACCATTCGCGGTGGCGGTTACCAATTAAACACAGAGGTTACCCTGTTATGAATAAATTAACAGAAGCTGCTAAAAAAACTTACTTGGGTTTGGTGATTGGTAATTTATTAATTATTTCGGCAACAATGCTTCTTGGTCAGTATTTTTATTATGTGAATATCAGGCCCATCGTACCCCCAAATACCGTGCGTGCCTTATCGAAATTTGTCCATTTTATCAAAGAAAAACCAGCGGCAAATTGGCCGAAGGTATTGCATGGGCACACCATCCCTTGGTCTAAATTAACGTTATCTGAAACCCCGTTATACCAGGACAATGCGCTACTCAACGTCCAGCCGAAGGTTATTTTTAATATGCTAAAACAGAATAAAAAACTACAAGTATCTGTTTTCATCAAAGAAGGCGCTTGGCTTAATATTAGTATGCTACCGCCCTTGCCGAATCAAGTCGGTATTTGGTTAACCGTATTAAGTTTACTCCTGATCCTGCTTGCAGCCCTGCTTCTTATTAATTATTGGGCAATTAAAACACTCAACCAGCCGATACAAACCTTGATCCAAAGCCTCAAATACAGTGAGGATCAGGCCAATTGGCTGCCTATACCTGTGACCGGTAATTCTGATCAAAAATTAATTTTTCAAAAAATTAATGCACTGCAGGAGAAGGTGAGCAAATTACTGTATAACCGCACACGCGTCGTCACGGCGATCTCCCATGATCTACGCACACCACTCACGCGACTAAAATTGCGCGCCGAATATTTAGCTGATAATCCAAATTTTCTGAAAATCATGCAAGATATCAATGAAATGGAAACCATGATTCGTGAAACCTTAGATTATTTCACAGACGTAAATAGCGAAGAAAAAATGCAGCGGTTTGATGTGGTAGCCATGCTTGGCTCTCTTAGCGAAGATGCCATCGATCTTAATTTTGAGGTAACCTTTGCCAGCAAAATCGACAAGCTCATATACCTGGGATATGTTAATCAGCTAAAACGAGCCTTTTCAAATCTTATCAATAATGCTGTCTATTATGGTAAGCATGCCGCCATCCATCTACAACAATCAAAAGAACAAATTGAAATTGCAATTGATGACAGCGGACCTGGGTTAGAAGACGCTGATTTAGAGCGCGTCTTTACGCCATTTTATCGGGGTGAAAACTCACGCTCTCGGGTGACGGGTGGCACAGGGCTTGGACTAACCATTGCTCGAGACATTATCCAAAAACATCACGGCATGATAACGCTGACTAATCGCCCACAAGGTGGCCTACACGTATTAGTGACATTGCCCATAGTACTAGAAAACTCCACCGGTTAATGATAAGTCATTAATAAGTCCTGCTTCTCTAAGAGCTGATACGACCTTAGTCACTATGTTGCAAGCCGCTTGAAAGCACGTTTTGGGAGGAGCAACCAATAACGTCCTTTATTTTTCATGTGTTCACCAAGAAATGTCGCTTTTTTACCGGATCCCCAATAAATATCCCCGCGCATCAACCCATTAATAGCTCCACCCGTATCTTGGGCTATCATCAGGCGCTGAAATTCTTTCTCATTATCATGTTGTTTATCAGGAATTTTAGTCGTTAACCACAGTGGGGCACCAAGAGGGATCCATTCTTTGTCTATAGCTAATGAGTACCCAGGCGTAAGAGCCATTTCCTTTGCCCCCAACGCCATGGGCTTCTTTAAGTTTTGAAAGAATACAAACGATCGATTTTTATGTAAGATGGTGTTACCTTCTTTTGGTTGGCTCTCCAAGTATCGCTTGATAGCACCTTTAGAGGCATTGTCTTTCGTCATAACCCCTTTTTTAATCAGCACATGTCCAATAGACGTATAGGGCGCTCCATTTTCACCCGCGTACCCTAAATACAAACTCTTACCACTCGCAAGTTTTATAACCCCTGATCCCTCGATCTCCAAAAATAGTCTTTCAACTGGACTTTTGATCCACGCGATAACAGGTGCCTTATTATTAAGTGCTCCATGATCAATTTCTGCACGAGTATAATGGGCGAATGTACCCGACTTATTGCGATTTTTAAGTTTAGATTCTCGGAGCGCCTGCTCACCAGGCATACCATAAATGGGGGTATGGAATTGTTCTGTCCTCGTTAAGTTGCCTTTGACTTGCGGCATGTAATAACCAGTGAACAAACCATGAATGGGTTGTTTTTTTGCAAACTCAATAGGATAAAACCATTTTTCAAAAAAAGTTCTTGCAGAAACCTCGAAGTTTGAATCAATGGACAAAGCGGCCCGGCAGGCAGGATGCCAATCTTTTGCTTGTAACTTGATGTGCTGAGAGCCCACACGATGAGTCGGATCCTGCTTCAAAAATGTTTTACAAGACATCTGAAATGCAAGCAACGATTTTTTAACATTCGCCCCATTCCAGCCAGGCAATAGGTTGAAAGATATTTTCTTTAAGGTAATATTTTTGCTGATAACCGTTTTTAACGGTCCGGTATTATCAACTACCGCTTTATGAGTAACTACTTTTTTATCCGTAGGTTTTGTTCGATTAACAGATACTTTTTTCAACTTGACAATAGGCGATTGAATATATTTATGCTGCACAAGCGAAGAAAAGATAAACGCTAGACAAGCAATACCAGATAGTGTGTAAAATATTTTTCGTATCATAACTTTGTCATATTTTACACAACTTGAAATTTATTGCAACATTTTTATCGGTTTCCAATTTTTTGTACACAGAGGAAAGGGTGGTAGAAGGATTTTATTCCACCACCAAGGCCCATAGAATACGCTATATTCCCAAAAGAAAAACCAATGGGCTCGCATAACTGTGCATAAAGCTCCTACCCATCAGCAAAGGTAGAAAATTTTGATGGTTTTGTTATATCAACGGCATGAGCGGCCGAACGAATACAACTCAATATCAGTGCCGTGGAAAATTAACTCACTGGTAACGCCGGTAATCCCTATCGTACCAAGTACTGCTGCTTTTTGTAACATCCGTTTGTAGACTCTTTCACGTCCTCCTTCGATGAGTTGTGTCCTTTGTTTGATGTCACCACTGAGCATCGCTTTAAAACCTGAGCTCGCGCGGCTATAAAATCTAATGCATGAGCACGATTACCAACAAGAATATTCCCTGGAGCATATCCTTTTTTTTCGAGACAAAATATCTCATTGCCTGACAAACCCGTCGTAACGGGCATGTTATACTCCCTTATTTAATATATAAATTAATGATGCCCCTTTTCCAAATAGACATCCAATTGAAGAGGCAAACATTGCCAATTTAATTTTGGCTAGTACACAGTGGCTTGTAAGGAGCTAAGATGAACCATCGTCAATTCTTCATTAGCAACAGGTGGTGGGGGAAAATCATTGGTGCTGTTTTTGGGTACCTCGTAGCAGGACCGACTGGCGCTTTTTTTGGCCTTTTGATTGGCAATTTTTTTGACCGTGGTCTGGCTGATCATTTTTCTCGCCCGCACTGGCATTATCACGCGGAAAAAAGAAAAGCGGTACAGAACATTTTTTTTGAAACCACCTTTTCAGTGATGGGTCATATTGCCAAGACAGATGGCCGAGTATCCAAAAGTGAAATTCAGATGGCCAAAACCTTGATGCGTGAAATGGGGTTAAACCATGCTCAACAAATAGACGCACAACATTTATTTAATAGGGGGAAAAAATCTGATTTTAGTTTAAATGACGCTATCACCATCCTCCATGAAGCCTTACATGACAATCCTGAGTTGTTGAAACTGTTCATTGATATCCAGTATAGGGCAGCACAGATAGATGGGCTATCTTCGCAAAAACAACAAGCCCTTAATGCAATCCTTACCTTCATGGGCTTTGCTCCACTGCATAAGCAATACCGCTTTTATGAAGATTATGCCGATTACTCAACTCACCAAAAGTCCAATCGGCACTATTCTTCTTCATCCAGTCAACAGCGCGATCAAGCACCGCATCGTCAGCTTCTGCATGCCTATGCACTGTTAGAAGTGGAACCAACCGCGAACAAACAAGAGGTCAAACGAGCCTACCGGCAATTAATGAGCCGCAATCACCCCGATAAACTGATGGCAAAGGGCCTACCAGAAAAAATGATTAAGATGGCGAATGAAAAAACACAAGCCATCAGTAAAGCATACGAACAAATCTGCGAAAGTAAGGGATGGTAGATCATTTTAAGCTGAAGGTCTCGCAGGAAAATAACACCTCTCACCAACACCAGCGTCTTACCAAGCCCATATCATTCCAGCAATGTGCACCTATTGGTCAAAAGGAAAAACCTACTCAAAAATAACATTTTGCTCGTCAAACAGAATTTTTGTTCTTTCTGCGATCAGCCGATGAATGACTGCAGAAGGATGTACCGGATCAAAAAATAAAAAGCCATCACAAACGCCAGACCGATTCATCCGCTTTATCTTAACAGATGAGACCATTTTTAGAACAGATTTTTGTCCACTTTTACGAACTGCCTCTTCATAGCAGGTATCTGTTACATTAGTAAGACCATAGGTTTCTGGATGAAGTATCATATCCTCAAAGGTCACATTCACATCTAAATAAAACCAGTGAATATCCGGATAACGCGATTGAAAGTCGTGCACTGTTTTTTCGAGCCGTAAATTATGTTGTTTAGATAAATAGGTTAGCTCATCAACCGCATCAAAATCTCGTGCTGCGGGAGTATTTCCTAGGTTCGGTAAATCAACCACTGTAATGTATTTTGCACCCTTATCAACCAAGCGCTGCAATCCATGTTGGATTCCAAGATTTACATCATCCAATGATTTTTCAACATCATCAGGTACCGCTAAATAATTATTTGAACCTATCCACAACACAAACATGCTTTGTTCATCAGCCTTGTCTTGGTGGGCAAGAAAATAGCTGTCCATTTCACGATGTAATGTAAATAAACCATCATCACTATCCTCTTCCTCCAGAACCCCTGCTCCCCCAAAGGCATAATCCAACAAATGATCCTGACTATCCATTGGATAGTAGCTCTTCATAATAAGCTCAACCCAAACTGGGCCATTCGTAAAGCGACCCTCAAAATAAGGCGGCGAAACCGGTAATTGATGTTTCATGTATTCATAAAGATTACCGTTATCTGACAAGCTATCACCAAAAACAACCATCTTATTCAGTGGCATAGCAGCTGCAGATACCATAGTAGAAAAAATGAATGCAATGGCGGTGAGGATAATTTTCATACTAACCTTAACCAGAGGGTATTATTATGAACAAGATTATAGACTTGAAAAAGACGCTTAATCAATTTTTTTGAACCCATGTGTCATATTAATGACACAAATAGTTAATGTATGAGCATGCCATGTCGCGCATTTCATACATCAACACACGTATTTTAACGAGATCAAGCCCGAAAGGCACAAACAGGATCACAGGATGAACCCCACAATCCTCATCGTTCCTTATGGATTATAGTTAAGCCGCACCAAGAGAGGTCAACTTCAACTGTCTGCCGCAAACCCAAGCTTTATTTAAATCCTGAAAAATTTCCTTGGCCATACCCTTAGGTAGACGCACGGTTGAGTGATCATCATGAATTTTTAAGCCCGTAATAAAGCGACTCTGTAAACCAGCTTCATTTGCAATTGCACCAACAATATTGCCTGGCTTAACACCATGCACACGACCAACATCGATGCGAAAAAGCTCTTGTGGATAATCATCACGAAAGCGCTTTTGCTCACCATGGGTGCTGTGCGATGCCATACGACCTGATTTTGGCTCATGATGTCTCACCCGTCCTTCTTTGGCAGGACGCGTAGGTTTAGGCAACGAAATGTGATGTTGCCATGGTTTATCCTGATGAAGTAACAAAGCTAAAGCCGCTGCAACATCAGCGCCTGTCGCGTCATTTTCTTTAAGAAACGTCTCAATCATATGACGATAAGAGGGCAAATGTTCATGCTGCAACCGTTCACTAATACTATTCATGAAGCGGCGCTGTTTAGCGGTTTGAATCATGTGGTCATTAGGAATTGCAATTTTCTCAATGCGCTGCCTTGTATGACGCTCGATCGTTGTCAGCATACGCGACTCTCTTGGGGTCACAAACAATATTGTCACACCACTACGACCCGCACGGCCAGTACGACCAATACGATGCACGTACGTTTCACAATCATGAGCCATATCATAGTTAATCACATGAGTCACACGATCAACATCTAATCCACGGGCTGCCACGTCAGTCGCGACCAACACCTCGATAACACCTTGCTTGAACTGTGTAATGATTCGCTCACGTAACGACTGGGTCAGATCACCATGAATAGCCATTGCTTGATGTCCTTGCTGCTGCAACAACTCAGCTATTTCCTCGGTGCTACTTTTCGTTCGAACAAATACAATGACGCCTTGATAAGTTTCTGAGGCAAGAATTCGCAGTAATGCATCTGGCTTTTGAGCTTGGGAGGCAAACAAGAATCGTTGCTCTATACTCTTCACTGTGGCCGTTTCCATGCGAATTTCAACGGAGACGGGATCGTTTAAATAGCGATTAGCAATTTGCCGAATACGTGGCGGCATTGTTGCTGAAAACAAAGCGATTTGCTTTTGTTCAGGCAATTTTGCCAAAATAGTTTCAACATCATCAATAAAACCCATCCGCAACATTTCATCGGCTTCATCGAGGACAAATGTACTTAAATGATTTAATTGCAAGGTACCACGATCAATATGATCAAGAATTCTTCCAGGAGTTCCTACTACTATTTGCGCGCCATCGCGCAATTTTTTTAACTGTGGACGATAATCTTGGCCACCGCATAAAACGGTAACCCGAGTACCTGGCTGATGCGCACATAACGCCTCGAAATGCTCTGCAACTTGAATAGCTAACTCACGTGTTGGCGCCAAAATTAGCGCTTGTGGGCTTTGTTGGTTAGGGATTAAGCGTTGTAAAATAGGTAAAGCAAAGGCCGCCGTTTTTCCTGTACCTGTCTGTGCTTGGCCTATCAAATCCCTGCCTTGCAGTAACCACGGAATGGTTTGCTGCTGTATGGGAGACGGTGTTTGAAATTTTAAATCGTCCAACGCTTTAAGTAATACATCTGATAAATTGAGGGCGCTGAAGCTAGTGAATTCTTGGGTCATAGGTTTCCTGAATGATAATATAATCTGAAAATAGATTAATCAATGTAAAAATAGCTCAATATAATATCAAATATTGCATCTGAATGCACTCATTTTATCCGATTTCATCATTAATAATATGCTTAAGGCTAAAAATGGCCTAGCTCAGTCCAGATAGCCTGTGTTATAAAAGTGCAGCCAATCGACAGGCTTGATCGATTGCGTGGCGAGCATCTAGCTCCAAGGCCTTAAAGGCCCCTCCGATTAAATGAACCGTTTGCCCCGCTTGTTTTAGTGGCTCAAAAAGAGCTCGCAGCTCAATTTGTCCTGTACAAATGATGACAGAATCTACTGCAAGGACCCTTGGCTTTTCGCCAACTAGTATGTGCAACCCTTGGTTATCAATACGAACATAGGTGACGCCCACAAGCATCTCCACTTGCTTATGTTTTAAACTTAAACGATGGATCCAACCCGTTGTTTTACCGAGCCGACTCCCTGGCTTTTCTTTTTTACGCTGCAGCAAAAAGACTTGCCGTGAATTTCTGGCGATATCAGCCCTTTTAATACCACCACGGTGTTTAGCCGTAATATCAATACCCCATTCATTATAAAATTGTTCCAGCTTATTCTCGAGACCATCATGAGTTAACCACTCAGTTACGTCAAACCCAATGCCACCAGCCCCAATCACAGCAACACGCTGACCTGGGATTTTCTTTTGCTGAATAACGTCTAGATAAGTCATCACTTTTTCATGCGAAATGCCATCAATCGTTGGTATGCGGGGGCTTACTCCCGTGGCGAGTACCACCTCATCAAACCCTTGTAATAACGTAGGCGTAGCTTCAATACCTAAACGAATATCGACCTGATATTTGTCCAACTGATTGCTAAAATAATTAAGCGTATGCTGAAATTCCTCTTTGCCGGGTATATTTTTAGCTAAATTAAATTGCCCACCCAGTACATCGCTTTTTTCAAATAACGTGATTTGATGACCGCGTGCTGCGGCCACCGCCGCAAAGGCCAACCCTGCGGGTCCACCACCCACCACCGCTATCCGTTTGGATGGGTTCGCTAAGGAGTACACTAATTCGGTTTCATTGCATGCCCGGGGGTTAACCATACAGGATGCTTTTTTATTGACGAAAACTTGGTCCAAACAGGCTTGGTTGCACGCGATACACACGTTAATCGCTCGACTTTCACCACGTTTTGCTTTTTGTGCAAATTCTGCATCGGCAAGAAAAGGCCTTGCCATAGAAATCATGTCCGCTACGCCATCCTCCAAGAGTGCGTTGGCTAGCTCAGGGGTATTGATGCGATTGGACGTGATAATCGGTATCTTGATTTCGGGTTTCAATTGTTTCGTGATTTGGCTAAACGCGGCCGCAGGCACTGACGTCGCAATGGTCGGAATCCGTGCCTCATGCCAGCCAATACCCGTATTCACAATACTCGCCCCAGCCTGCTCAATCGCTTTAGCCAACATCACCACTTCATCCCAATTACTACCATCTGCAATTAAATCGAGCATCGATAACCTGTAAATGATAATAAAATTATCCCCCACAGCAGTACGGACAGCACGCACGATCTCCACCGGAAAGCGCATGCGATTGCTAAACGTGCCGCCCCACTCATCCTGGCGTTGATTGGTATGACTCACAATAAATTGGTTAATGAGATACCCTTCGCTACCCATAATTTCAACACCATCATAACCTGCCGCCTTCGCTAAGCGTGCACATCGCGCAAAATGTTGGATCGTTTTCACCACTCGACGTTGACTCATCACCCACGGCTTAAAGGGACTAATAGGTGACTTCAATCGGCTGGGAGCCACAATAAAGGGATGATATCCGTAACGGCCGGCATGTAGGATTTGGAGCGCAATTTTCCCCCCGGAGTCATGTACCACACTGGTTACTAACTCATGGCGTTGTTGCTCTTTTTTTGATGTGAGTTTCGCGGCAAACGGCGCCAGGCGACCCGATCGATTAGGTGAAAAACCACCGGTAACGATCAATCCTACCCCACCCAGTGCCCGTTCACGATAAAACGCCGCCAATCGATGCAAACCTTCCTTATCTTCTTCAAGCCCAGTATGCATTGAACCCATCAATAATCTGTTTTTAAGCACAGTAAAGCCTAAATCCAAAGGCTCAAACAACGCTTTAAAGGGGGTATTATCTATTTTCAATTCCATGAACACTCACTACGATAACGAAAAATATATGAACCCATACTCAGCAACAGCGTGACGGATTACCCAATGAATTAGACTGCATTTAACAGCCAAGCAAAGTATACGACGGCACACGTTAATCCGTCTATGTTATTAAGGAGCGAGTAACAAGCTGGGTCGGCCCGTTGAAACCAGCAGAGCGGCCTACTTTTGGCACCTAATTTGTGTTAGTTTAAATGCTGTTTTTCACACTAGAAAAGGACACCTATGAAAAAACTTAGTTTGATATTTTTTTCAACACTATTGGGCGTGGCCACAGGATTTGCTGCTAACATTGTTGTGCCCATTTACGCCACGAACGACGAATCAAAACAATTGGGACAGGTTGCTTTTAGTGACACCGGTTACGGTTTGTTAGTTTCTCCGGCCTTAAAAGCGTTGCCACCAGGGCTACATGGTTTTCACCTACATCAGCATGCTAGTTGCAGTGAGCACGGCGCAGGCGCTGGAGGACACTATGATCCACACAACACCAATAGCCACCTTGGACCCTATGGTAACGGCCACTTAGGCGATTTACCTGTGCTATATGTGAAGGCGGACGGCACAGCAGATACCACAACGCTAGCCCCTCGATTAAAAACGAGTGATCTGAAGGGGTTATCTGTCATGATCCATGCTGATGGGGATAATTATAGCAACACCCCTCCCCTCGGTGGAGGTGGTGCTCGAATGGCTTGCGGTGCTGTTAAATAAATACAGGCGTAATAACCACGGGTAGGCTTTTAGGATCTAACACAGATCCCCGCCCTCACAAAAAAGGACAGGGATCACACCTTCTCATGCGAAAACCACGAGCTAACTAACCCGCAAAAGGATCGCGCAAGATGATCGTAGAATCACGCTCAGCACCGGTGGAAAGCATGTCAACTGGGATCTCCAACAACTCTTCAATCCGCTTAATATAAGCTAAGGCATTAGCAGGTAGTGCAGCCATTGTCGTAACATCCGCTGTTGACTCTTGCCACCCAGGTAATTCTTCATAGATTGGTCGCAGAGCGGCAAAGTCTTCTGCCGCTTGTGGCGGACGAGAGAGCATTCGACCATGACTATCTTCATAAGCTACAGCAACCCGAATCGTATCCAATCCGTCTAAAACATCGAGCTTGGTCATACACAAGCCGGATAGGCTATTCAGCTCTATCGAGCGCCTTAACAGCACGGCATCAAACCAACCACAACGACGTGGCCGACCCGTAACGGCCCCAAACTCATGACCACGAGCCGCCAATTGTTTACCAATGTCATCATGTAGTTCCGTTGGAAATGGCCCACCACCAACACGGGTCGTGTAGGCCTTTGTGATTCCCAAAATATAATCGAGATAACGTGGTCCAAAACCCGCACCATTGATAACACTACCTACACAGGTATTAGATGAGGTTACAAAGGGATATGTCCCATGATCAATATCTAAATAAACCCCTTGCGCTCCCTCAAACAAAATGGCATCGCCTTGCCTCCGATGCTCGTGCAAGCAGGTTGTGATGTCTGTGACCATAGGCCTTATTTCTTCAGCCCAAATCAGCGACTCATCCAATAGCTGCTGCACATCAACAGCGGGTTGCTGATAATAATTGGTTAAGCTATGGTTATGGTATTGCAGCAACTCAGTCAATTTGCTAACAAAACGATCTCGATGGAGTAAGTCACTGACTCGCAGTGCACGTCTTGCCATTTTATCTTCGTAAGCAGGTCCAATGCCGCGTCCCGTGGTGCCGATAGCGGCCTTACCCTTATGAGCTTCTCGCGCTTTATCCAATGCCACATGACAGGGAAGAATTAATGGGCATGCTTGGCTGATGTGCAGGCGATTGCGCACATCAACACCCTTCTGCTCCAGTTCTTTGATTTCGGACAGTAATGCCTCTGGAGCCAACACCACACCGTTGCCAATATAACATTGAACATGGGGTCGCAACATACCCGATGGGATCAGGCGCAAAACCGTCTTTTCTCCCTTGATTTTTAGGGTATGTCCTGCATTATGTCCACCTTGGTAACGGACCACAACCTGCGCATTCTGGGTGAGTAAATCAACAATCTTGCCCTTACCCTCATCGCCCCACTGTGTACCTACAACAACGATATTCTTACTCATGTTAAGCTCTTAATCTGCAAATTGATGAACGATGGTGAGCAATGCTACACCGACCAACATACTAATAAAACCTGATATACGTAACATTCTCTCATCTTGGTCAATAATTTTTTGCAGTAATGTCTTCCATTGCTGCGGCATAGTAAACGGAATAATGCCCTCAAGTACGAATAGCAGCGCACAGGCTGAAAGAAAATGTGTTAGCACAAACCTCTCCTCCAATAAAAAAGGGTTAAGTTCACTTAACCCTTTTTTTAGGACACAGTCCTAAAGCGTAGATTATAATTAATTCTTAGCCTCAACACCATTACCTTTTGGCAAACCCCGCTTAAAATAAGTAAAAAAGGCGCCATCTTGATCAAGAACCAAGATATCGTGCTTGCTATTAAAACTATGTTCATAGGCCTTTAGACTACGATAGAAGGCAAAGAAATCCTTGTTTTGACCGAAGGCT
>SXGU01292243.1_pt1 | contig 12440 bp, 9 predicted proteins | sample 3174531 | NCBI WGS metagenome assembly SXGU01 (sample SAMN11356863, study PRJNA531348) | freshwater metagenome | isolation source: freshwater sample F1-140 | place: China: Fuxian Lake, Yuxi | collected 2017-12-25 | reverse complement strand
GTTGTATGTCGACACGGCTGGAGGGGCCGGCGCTGAACTTGTCGCTCCCAACAAGGTTGGTGCGTATCCCGCGACTCCGGGATATGCGGACCTGGACCTGAATCATTTTTCGCATGCGGGTTTTGTCGCGCTCCAAAAAGGCGTGGCGGGAGATTTGCTCAACCGCAACGCAAACGAAGATTTGAATTCCAACGGAGTACTGGACGCAGGCGAAGATTTGAATTCCAACGGAATTCTGGACCTGGGCTTTGAGCCCGCCCTCGCCACCACGACCGTCAACTTACGTTTGGAACGACGTCTGAATCCTGCCCTGGTGCGGTTGTCATTGTTGGCCAATCCGCCGCAAGTCGTCGATCAATTCAGCGTTGCAAAGCAGACTTTGGGACTGGCAAAAACCGACACACCGGCGCAGGCTGCGACAAAACTCGGAGCAAAGACTTCACGAGAGCGGAGTCAGCCGCTCAATGCTGAGGATTTCGCGGACAGCACGGGAGTGGGCCCCTCGGTCTTGAAGAATTCGCTGGGTCGCAACAACACGTACCTGCCCGCCGCCACGTTCTTCAATTTGTTTCAACCGCATTTTGATCGCGATTTCGCGTCGGTGATTGAGCTCTTCAATGTTCCGCTCGAAGGCCCCGAACGGTTGACGCAAATCATGGTGAATTCCCGTCGTCCAGCCAATTTGGTGGACAGCGCGGGTTCGCCAGTCGGACAGTTGCAGTTCGGAGGACCATTCACCTTCGGCGGCGCGGTCCTGATGCAATCCGAAGATCGAGACGGTGATGACACGGTGTTGACTTCGGAAGATACGGACAACGACGGAGTCCTGGATCTTGCCGAGGATTTGAATTCCAACGGAATGCTGGACCCAGGCGAGGATTTGAATTCCAACGGAATTCTGGACCCGTCCGAGGACACGAACTCCAACGGAGTGCTCGACTTCGAGGACTTCAATTTCAATGGCGTACTGGATGCCCACCCGTACCACTTCCATCGTCTGCTGTCGCTGGTCGAGGTGCCGACACGAACTCATCGGCAGTTGGGTGACCCGCTGAAGGTCAATCGCGTTCCAGGAAAGATCAATCTCAATACCGCTCGCGACCCTCGCGTGATCGCGGGCCTGATCGACGATCGACAAGTCGTTGGTTCTCCGGAGCGAACTGGCGTAGATATTGGTGGGAATGGAACCAGCACTACTCCCAATGGAATCATCGAAACCGGCTTGCCGAGCTTGGACGTTGCTGGCGTGACCGATTTCGTCGAAGACTCTGCCGGGACGGCGATTCGACGCGACTGGTGGTATCAGTTCTTGATTGCTCGCGACGGGCTGGACCCGACCACCTCTTTGGCGTTGCCAATCTCTGGGTCATCGCGGCCGTTCCACGATCTGGGATACCTACGGTACGACCAAGAATTTGAGGCCCAGGCGAGTATTGAAGATACGATCCTGCGAGAGTTGCCCGGTGGGACGAAGTACACAGGAACTCAATCCAAGAGTAAGGGGAAGGGCAAGGGGAAGGGCAAAGGCAAGGGCAAGTCGGGTGGTGGCACCGGCGCGGCCGGACCGTCCGACGGTCGTCGTTTGTTTGAGTTGGCTACGGAAAATGAATTCGTTGGGAATTATGCAACGGCCCCCGATCTGTCTATCGATCCGGCTGCGCCCCCCGACCCATTCATGCGCCACCGGCTCCTATCAAAGATCATCGGAAACACCACGACCCGCAGTAATGTCTTCGTCGTGCATGCGACGATCGGAATGTTCGCATGCAAGGAAAACGCGGACGGGTCCGTACGCATTGGCGGTCAGATGGATGTCGATGGCGACGGCAGCCCGGATACTCATCGAGCCATCTTCATCGTCGACCGATCCATGGTTGAGGAAGCCTACGACAAGGGGAGCGGCACGTTTGACTGGAAGAAACTGCTCCTGGCGAGACAGCGGATCAATTGAGCTCCGAGAGGCTGATGTGATGCACCGCTCGATTCTGGCCAGTGTGGTGGTTCTCAGCCTCGTTTTGTTCGCGCGGCCCGTTCGCGCGCAACAAGTCGGCGACAAAGTGGTGGTCATCTCGGACAGCGTCGAGATCAAGGTCCGGCAGGATGTGATCGACACCACGAGCGCCGGTGCGATCTTTGTCGTGCGCGAGGTGCAAGGGAATCGAATTGGCGTCAACAGCGTGCATGGAACTGGCTTCATCGAGAAGCAACATGTGATCCTGTTGAGCAAAGCCGTGAGTCATTGGTCCGAAGTGATTCGTTCTGACCCGGAAGATCCCGCCGCGTTCATCGGACGGGGTTTGGCGTACCGGGAGCACCGGGAATACGACAAGGCGATCGCCGACTACAGCGAGGCGCTCCGACTGGACCCGAAGTCGGTGGCTGCCTATCTCAATCGCGGCAGCGTCTGGTCGAAGAAACGGGACTACGACAAAGCTATCGCGGATTACACCGAAGCAATCCGGCTCGACCCCAAGTATGCCGGGGCCTACTCCAACCGCGGAGCCGCCTGGCAGACCAAAGGGGACTACGACAAGGCGATCGCGAACTACAACGAAGCGATCCGTCTCGATCCGAAAGACGCGGTCGCCTACTACAACCGAGGCCATGCCTGGCAGAGCAAAGAAGATCTCGGCAGAGCGATCGCTGATTACAGCAAGGCACTCCAACTCGATCCCAGATTTGCTCCAGCGTTCTACAACCGCGGACAAGCCTCCAGCAGCAACGGCCACTACGAAGATGCCATCGCGGACTTCAACGAGGCGATCCGGCTCGAACCCAAATACGCTCGTCCCTACGACGGCCGAGCGTGGATTTGGGCCACGTGTCCCGATGCTAAATTTCGGGATGGCAAGCGAGCCGTCGAAAGCGCCCTGCGAGCGTGCGAACTGGAGGCCGCCAGTGGCCGCAGCAACATCGGAACTCTGGCGGCTGCCTACGCGGAGGCCGGCGATTTTGAGAATGCAATCAAGTGGCAATTGAGGGCTGTGGAAATCGCATCGGCTGCCGAGAAAGCTCCCCTCCTGACACGCCTCGAACTGTTCCGCTCTGGCAAGCCGTTTCGTGAGGACCCGAAGAAGTAAGTCATTGATGGCATCATTCTGACTTGCTGAATTCGCGGGGCCTCCGTTACCCATGCGCTCATGGCAATTGTGACATCTGATTCTGAATCAGGGTTGGGGCGAAGGTCGAGTTGGTCCGACTGGATCGCGGTGCTGTGGATCGTCGGCTATTCGCTGTTCTTCTTTCATTTCACGCTGCCCAATAGCAATAGCGATCCGAAGACTGGACGCGTCGATGTCGGGATCGAACTTCCGGACATCTTGTGGTCGAACGTGGTCACTCCGGCGAATTTCTCCGTTTCGAGCTGGGCAAACCTCTCGCAGCGTCTCGATCTGATCGCAGTGGCGGCGGCGATCTGGCTGGGGAGTTGGGCGGTTGGTGGTTTGTGCTTGCGAGCGTTGCGAATTCCGCTCGCCTTGGGTTCAGCCGAGCGAATCGTGTGCGCGTGTGGCATTGGGTTATCGGCCGTGTCGCTGCTGACGTTGGGTTGTGGATTGGCCGGTTGGCTGTCGCCGGTATTGCTGGGCGGCGTGCTGATGGCGGCGCTCGTGTGCGAACTGGTGTGGAGCCGGCGAACCGTGAGCATGACCAACAGAGAACTGAGCGGCACGGCACTGGCCGCCGGTTTTGGGCGGATTCAGACACCGGCGGCTAGCGCCTTGCCGCTCACAGTGAGCACCATTGCGCTAACGCTCCCCGTTCGCCGGCGAACCATTGAAACCATCAAGGGAGTGATCTTGCGTGGCGAGCAGATTCCCTACTCGCTCGTAGAGAAGTGTCTTGCCGTGATCACGATCGGCTTGTTTCTGATGGCGATGTTGCTCGGATCGTTGCTGCCGCCGACGGACTTCGACGTGAAGGCGTATCACCTGACGGGGCCCAAGGAGTATTTCCTCAACGGCCAGATCACGTTCTTGGAACACAATGTCTACACGAACTTCCCGTTCCTGACCGAGATGCTGTGCTTGCTGGGCATGGTGCTGAGACAGGATTGGTATCGGGGCGCACTGGCGGGACAAGCGGTATTGATGGGGTTCGCTCCGCTGACGGCGCTGGCGTTGTTCTGCGCGGGACGGCGGTGGTTTAGCGAAACGGTCGGTTGGTTGGCGGCGGTGATTTATCTCTCGACGCCGTGGACGTACCGCTTGGCGGTCATCGCTTATGTTGAGGGAGCCTTATCGTGCTACCTGTTCTTGACGCTGTTCGCTGTGCTGCTGGCGGTGGAAACCTTGCGTCGTGAAGGGAGCGGTTCGGGGGCCAATCGGTTGTTCTTGTTGGCGGGTTTGTTCGCAGGCAGCGCCATGGCTTGCAAGTATCCGGGGTTAGTGTCGGTGGTCATTCCGCTGGGGTTGGTGAGTCTCTTGGCGGTTCGAGAAAAGGATAACGGCTCTCGGCTTTCGGCAATCGGCTTTCGGCCGGAACGGTTGCGGGGCGCGTTGATGTTTTTGATGGGAACGGCGCTGGCGGTGGGGCCGTGGTTGCTGAAGAACTTGGTGACGACGGGAAATCCGGTGTATCCGCTGGCCTTTGGGTTGTTCGGCGGACGCAATTGGGATGCGGCTTCTCACGCGAAATGGAACGCGGGGCATAGTCCGGCGACTTATGCGATCAGTGATCTGGTGGAGAAGTTCATCGACGTGACTGCGAAGGCGGATTGGTTGAGTCCGCTGTTGTTTGGTCTTGCCCCGTTGGCGGTGTTGGCTGGGGGGCAGATTGCCAATCGCAAATTGGAAGACACCGCGAGAAGCACGGCATCTGTCTCGCGACCATCCTTTCTCGTCGGCTGGCTGTGGTTGTATGTGGCGTACTTATTCGCTCAATGGTGGTTGCTGACGCATCGGATTGATCGGTTCTGGGTGCCGTTGATTCCGGTGGTCGCATTGCTGGCGGCGGTGGGCTGCGTCCGATCTTCGAGCAAGCTATGGCAACGCGTGTGCGGAGTCTTTTTTGTGCTGGCGGTGTTGTTCAATCTCGGTTTCGTCACGACACCGTTGTGTGGGTTCAATGCGTATCTGTCGGACCTCAATCAAGCTCGTGAGGGGACTGAGAGCACGGCGGTGGGGATTCATTTTCTCAATCAATTGGTCGACAGGCACCAGTTGAATGCGACTGTTTTATGTGTTGGCGAGTCTCAGGTTTTCGATGCTCGTATGCCCGTCATCTACAACACAGTGTTCGACCAGCCGATCTTGCGGGATTGGCTGGTTTCACGCCCGGCGGAGGACATTCCTGACGTTGATTGGCCGCAACGCCCGATCGAGGAAGTCCGTGAGAGATTTGAGTCGGCAGGAGTCAAGTTGGTGCTGGTCAACTGGCAGGAGTTGCTGCGGTATCGCAGGACTTATGGTTACTCGGACTTCGTGACTCCGCTGCGTTTTCGATGGCTGCGCGAGCAGGGATTGCTTGGCGATCCCCAGCAATTCGGGATGGGGATGCGGGGGTTTGAATCGCTGTCGGAAGCCGAGCAACAAGAGGTCGAATTGTGGGCTCCGGAACTCAAGGTGCCTTGGCAGGTCGCGATGAGCGGAGGGTGGAATCGAATGGATTTCGCGCAGTGGTCTCCGGAAATAAAAGCGGCGTGGCAAGGGAAGCCGATGTTCGTGACTTGGCAGTTGTTTGCCGTGCAGCCTCGCCGTGAAGATTCCTCGAAATGATTCCTGACGCCGCCCCGCTCGCCAATGCTTTGATGACTTCAATGACTCGCGAAGCAAGCGCGAGCATGATCGGTGGATTCGGTCAATCGGAGTTTTCAGAAGTCGGCATTGCGGGTTTCCGAATGCGTAGATAACGTGCTGCCTCAGATGGATGCTGTCGGGGCATCCTGTCTGGGTCTTGTGGGTGGTTCTCGAGCTTGTCGAGTGGACGTGAAACGAACACTGCAAGCGGCAATGCGTGCTCCTGCGAAGCCTAGGTCTCTGAGTCGCGCCGCCTGGAAAGCGGCGACAGTTCGAGGAAACGTGTGAATGGCAAAGAAACTTTTCGTGGGCGGGTTGGCTTGGGCGACGACGGACGATGGTCTCCGTCAGGCGTTCGACCGATTTGGACAAGTGGCGGAAGCCAAGGTCATCATGGACCGTGAAACGGGTCGCTCGCGCGGCTTTGGTTTCGTGAGCTTCAACGATGACGGCCAAGGCAGTGCCGCCATGCAAGAGATGGACGGCGCGCAACTCGACGGCCGAACCATCAAGGTGAATGAAGCACAAGAACGTGCTCCGCGTCCAGGTGGCGGCGGCGGCGGTGGCTTCGGCGGTGGTGGGCGTGGTGGGCGTGGCGGATACGGAAATCGTTAAACCGGAGGGTGCTCGCGACACTCAGCGAAGACGTGGCACGACAATTCGATGATTCACAGAGCCGGGAGCAATCCCGGCTTTTTTGTTGACTCATACAGCGCGGAACGCCTGGGAGCGATTCGCCACGCCGCCAATCAACAAGACTCTCTCGCAACAGCCGATGCGGCCCACACACTCAAAGGAGCCGCCAGCGTGCTGAGCGCGACTGCCGTCCAGCAAGCCGCGGCCCAGATCGAAGCCACCGCTCGCACAGGAGACCTGACAGAGATCAGCGATCTGGTCGCCAATCTGTCACGAGAACTGCATCGCTGCTTGGAGTCCCTGCCAACGATCCGGCAACGGCTTCACAACCAACAGGAGGCGGTCTCACGCAATTGACGCGGCAGCGCACTTTGAAATGCCTCGTAGCTGAATTCGTCAGAATTCAGAGGTGATCACAAACTGAATTCTGACGAATTCAGCTACAAAGCACCGTTCAAATCGACCGGCGATGGAACTCGCCATTCTTCATCACCGCGACCAGCTTACTGCGGTCGAGCAACACCTTCGGTTCGGCCAGCGGGTCGCCCGCGACCAGCAACAAGTCCGCGAAGAAACCCGGCTGAATCTGTCCGAGTTCATTGGGCAAATCCATCGCCGCGCCGCCGTGCTTGGTCATGCTCAACAGGGCTTCCATCGGCGTGAACTCGCAGTAGCGAATGAGATGATCGAGGTCGCGCGCGTTCTCTCCATGCGGCGTCACAAAGAAGCCGTAGTCGCCGCCTCCCAGGATGCGAATGCCTCGCTTCTTCAGTTCCTTGAGACCTCGCGCGGCACCGGCCAGTTCCTCGCGGAAGCCAAACTCTTGAACTTGTTGCTCGGTGAACCACTTCTCCCCTTCGTAGGACGCCGTCGCCGTAAAGCCGATGTTGGGACTGACGAAGACCCAGTCCTTGTTCGCTTCCAGCATGTCGAGCGCCTCCTCATCGGCGAAATTGGCGTGATAGACCACCTTCACTCCGTACTTCACCGCCAGCTTGACCGAACCGGCACTCCGAGCATGCGCGCTCATCCGTTTGCCGTGAGCGTGGACGACCTCCGCCGCGGCGGCGACCTCCGCTTCACTCATCACCGTGCTGTGGGACGGAGCGTGTGGCACAAACGTGTCGCCAGAGATCACGAGCTTGATGATGTCCACCCCTTCGCGAATCAGCTCGCGCGTCAGCCGCCGAAACTCCTCCGGCCCATCCGCCGTGAGCGCCATCGAAGTCGTATGCGGAGCAGTCAGCGTCCGCATGTCACCCAGCCCACCCGTCACCGTCAGCCACGGACTGGCCGCCAGCAACCGCGGCCCCGGAATCTCTCCCTTGTTGATCGCATTGCGAATCACCACATCCGTCCGAGGCTTCGCCGACGCCGCGCTAATGCAACTGGTGATACCACAGTCGAGATACAACCGCGCGTTCCGCACGGCGATTAGCGTCGTCTCCTCCGCCGAGATCATCCCGACCTGCGCCAGATCGGACACATCGTCGATGCTCAAGTGCGCGTGCGACTCAATCAACCCCGGCATCATCGTCGCACCGCCACCGTCGATCACGGAAACGTTGTCGCGTGACACTCGCTGCTCGCCACAAACAACGGCCGCAATGCGTGCCCCCTCGACCAACACTTCGCCCGCATACGGTTCGGCCCCAGTGCAATCCAGGATTCTGATATTGGTGAAAAGCGTTCTGGCCATCGCGTCACCTCAGTGGTTGGAGTTTCGGCAAGCGGACGAAATGTAGGGTGGGTCGAGTCATCGAGACCCACCTTATGTACGGCGGCGATTCTGGTGGGTCTCGATGACTCGACCCACCCTACGTTCTACTTCGTCGTGACTCGTTTCGCTTCGGCCTCTTTCCAGAGTGGGCCATAGACTTCTTTGTCGAACGGCGGGCAGCCAGTGGCATATTGACCGAGCGGATGGTCTTTGGTCCGCATCAAGTTCGTGCAGTAGGAGAACGTGCGGCAGACGCGCTTGCGATCGAGTCGCCCGGTATCGGCCAACTGCTTCACGAAATCCGGTTGCGACAACGTTCCTCGGCCAAGTCCCGCGAAGGCCGCTCGGCCGAGCGACACGTTGGCGGAGGCCGCTTGCGGGACGAAGTCTTGCAGCCAGCTATACCCGCTGCCGACCACTGGCACGTGGGGCAAGTTTTCAATCTTCCCGTCCTGTCCTGGCAGGTTGAAAACCTGCCCCACGCTCGACGTGATCCGAAAATGACGATCAACCCCGATCAGCGGATGTTCGGGAGCTTTGTAGCCGTCCACCGGTGGATACTCGGCCGGACGGACGAGATGCGGGTTCGCATACGGATTGCCGAGCGACACGTTTAGCAAACAGACACCCCACTCGCGCAGCCAGCGAGCAAGCAACAACGGCTCAGTCAGGTCGTCTCGCAAATGATCGTGCGGGTCAGTCCCGAAAGCCGTCGTCAGCGGCAGGTCATGAGGGCACGGTTCGCCCACGAAATCCTCTCCCGCGCCGCGGTAGGGAATGCCGTCGTAGGCATTGAACCGCGAAGCGATCAGCAGCGATGGCAGTTCCGCGCGGATACGAGTGATGACGTTGCGAACCAACCGCGTCCGGTTTTCCAAACTGCCTCCATACTCGCCGGGACGGTTCCTGGCGGCCAACAATTCCGACAGCAAGTAACGGTGACACTGTTTGATGTCGACGAAGTCGCAGCCAATCCGCGCGGCCAGCTTCGCGGCCGCAAGGTATTGGTCCTCGATCCGTTTGAGTTCATCGTCAGTCAACAACGGGTAAGACGCATCAACAAATCGGCCGTTCGATTTGTCGCGCGTTAGTGGATCGAGGATCCGATCGTGCGTCGCCAACAACGGACGTCGGCAATTGAATCGGCCGGAATGCGTCAGTTGCAGACCGAGCAACAGATCGCCGTCATGGCCGCACGCTGCTCGATGAGCCGCTCGGCAATCGGCGAGCATCTTTTCGATGGCGGCAGCCGAGCCGTCGTGCAGCCACAACTGCCGTGGGTTCATGCGGGCGTCGTCGGCAATGGCAGTCGCTTCGCCCCAGATCAGCTTCGCTCCGCCAGAACCAAAACGAACGTAGCGGCGAAACGTCAATTCGTCGGGCAGTCCGTCGAGCGTCCCGTCGCAGCCCTCCATCGGCTGAATCGCCCAGCGATTGCCGACCGTTCGGCCGCCGACTTCAATCGGCGTGAACATCACCGACAGGTCATCCGACATGGCGATGTGCGATAGGCCGAGTCGCTCGGCATCAGCCACAACGTCGGCGGCCGTCTTGTATCGAAAATAATGAGCCATGAGAGTTGGTCGGGTTTGTGGTGCGAGAGTCTGATCGACACCACAATGGCCGCCACAGCGACAGGAGGCAACCATGCGACTGGGTGATTTTGAATTGCGGACGATCTCCGGCGGAAACTATTGGATCGATGGCGGGTCGATGTTCGGCGTGGTGCCTCGCACCGTCTGGACGCGGTACATCTCGGTTGATGAGAAGAGCCGCATCCAACAACGAACCAGTTGCGTATTGGTGCGGACCGGGCATGAGAATGTTTTGATCGACACCGGATACGGCTCGAAGCTGACCGAGAAGGAACGGAGCAATTTTTCCTCGGAACCGGGTGAGCCGCTGGTCGAGAGCCTGGCGGCAGCCGGACTGACCGTGAACGACATCGACCTCGTCGTGTTGTCGCATCTGCATTTCGATCACGCAGGGGGAGCAACTCGGTTCGATGCGTCCGGCCGCGCCGTGCCGACGTTTCCGAAAGCGACTTACGTCGTGCAGCGTCACGAATGGGCGACAGCGACGGCCGAGTATCCAGAACTCCGCGCGGCCTATCATCAGCCAAACTTCGTACCGCTCAAAGAAGCAGGGCAGTTGCGGCTGATCGACGGCAACGTCGAGATCGTGCCAGGCCTCTGGGCTTGGGTCACGGGGGGGCACACGGAAGCTCATCAGGCCATCGTCATCGAAAACGGGGGCGAGGGAGCGATCTACCTGGGCGACTGTTGTCCGACATTCCGGCATCTGCCGTCGCTGTGGTGCATCGCCTATGACCTCGACTTGCTGACGCTGCGACGCATCAAGCCGGAAGTTCTGGGAACGTGCGCCGATCGCGGCTGGTGGGCGCTGTGCGATCACGACCCCGATCACGCCGCAGCCAAGCTGAGACGCGATGACAAGCGGGACTTCGCAGTGGTCGAGCCGCTGGCAACCTTGTGAGACTTGGGACGAGTCAACGCAGTGCAAAGTGAAGAGTGCAAAACGCAAAGTGCAAAATGATGGCAGCCAAACACTCTTCACTTTGCACTCTTCACTGAATGGAAGTAATCACCTCGAAGTTCATCGGCCGCTGTTCTCCGCGATCCGAGCCTTGACCAGCTTCCGCACCAGAGCAGCCGGAAGCGGATTTGCCGTCGAGAATTTGATGCTTCCTTTGCTGGTCTCGTAGTTCTTGAGTTCGTCCTGGAAAGCGGCCACCGTGGAGCCGTTCATGGGATAGAACGGGCAATGCTTCTTGGACGCGCCAAAGCCCACCAAACTTTTCCCATTCAGACGGAACGCGGCGACCCCATAGTTGATGTACTCCTCGGCCTGCGGCGCTGCCGCCCGAATGGTCTTGCGAAGCTTCTCCAGCACGGCTCGCTGGTCATCGCTGACGGCGGCGAGGTAGTCGTCGATCGATTGGGGTTTGCTTGCCACGGCTTATGCTCCTTTGGGGATTCACGACTTGTTTATTTGACCGTTTTGCCAGTCCTATCGACGTGGCCTAGCAACTCAAGATCCAAACTACTGTGGGCGAACCGTGATCTCAACCGGCGGAGTTTGCCGCTTGGAAGCATTTAGAAATCTGGATTGCGCCGCACAATCGCCACAGTTCGGCCAGCTTCGCGCCGATCTATCAGAAGTGACTGGCGAGCCGGAGAGCGTCAGCCTCCGGACGACTGCGGGGAACCGTCCGGGGCTGACGCCCCCCCGGCACGCCAGAAAGAAGATTGCGCAAAGGATTGCACGATGTCGGAAGTGGTGCGAGTCATCTACATCATGGGAGCGGGCCGGAGCGGCTCGACGTTGCTGGACACTGTGCTGGCGAATCATCCCGACGCGGTTGGTGTCGGCGAATTGGTCAACCTGCACAGCGCGGGCTGGACGTCGAACGAAGTCTGCGCGTGCGGGCAACTCGGCACCGAATGCAGCTTCTGGACGCGAGTGCGCGAAGCCTGGGTACGGCGAGTGCCGCAGGCCACCGTGGAAGGTTACGTCGCATTGCAAAAACGGATCGAGTTTTATTCGGGGCTCGGCCTGCTGCAGATCGGCCGCATGTTGCGGCAACGCTTCTCACCGACAACCGAATTCCGAGAGTACCTCCAACAAACGGAAGCGCTGTATCACGCGATCGCGGAAGTCAGCGGTAAGTCGGTCGTGGTCGATTCGTCGAAGCATCCGCTGCGCGGCGCGCTACTCGCGCATCTGAAAGGGATCGACCTGCGACTCGTGCATCTGGTCCGAGACGCACGAGCGGTGACGTGGTCCCGCAAGAAAGCACTCGAAGCGAATAAGCAGTCAGGCGTGCAATTGGCGATCAGACCGCGACCCGCCTGGTATTCGGTCGCGTATTGGGCCTTCGTCAACGTGCTGTCGCTCATCGTCTGCCTGTTCCGCCGCCGCCAATCTCTGCGGATGCGGTATGAAGATTTTATGGCCGAACCGAAGACTCAACTGGATCGGATCGGCCGGGTGTGTGGTTTGGACTATTCCGCGACCGCGCAAGCGTTGCTCGTTGGCGATTCACTGAAAGTCGAACATCCCATCGCAGGCAATCGGATGCGGATGAAAGGGAGCGTCACGCTGAAACCCGATTGGGAATGGCGTGAACGCCTGCCGGTTCGCGACCGAGCAGTCTGTTGGCTGTGTGCCGGCTGGCTACTGCTGGCGTTTGGCTACGGCTGGCGTGACCGGCGACCAAAGACGACGCGACCAACGAATTCGTCTTGGTTCGCGGGCGTGTGGGACTTCTTCACGTGCTCTGCGGCCCGTTCCGTGCCGCGACTGTGACCAATTCGCAAGCCATGTAG
>SXGU01573571.1_pt1 | contig 12442 bp, 13 predicted proteins | sample 3174531 | NCBI WGS metagenome assembly SXGU01 (sample SAMN11356863, study PRJNA531348) | freshwater metagenome | isolation source: freshwater sample F1-140 | place: China: Fuxian Lake, Yuxi | collected 2017-12-25 | reverse complement strand
GCGAACTGGGGCGTGTGGACGCCGACCGCGAGGCCGCCCGCCCCTGCGTCGAGGTAGTAGCGCGAGAGGGCACGCTGCCGGCGGACGTCGAGCGTGCGGTCCTTTGTGAGAGCCAGAGGATGCGCCGGCATGACCGCGCCACGGCGCAGCGTCTCGCGCACCTCTTCCGGCCAGTCATTCCAGGTGAGTCCCATGCTCAGGCCCGCAGCGCCTGGAGCACGATGTCGACGTTGTGCGTGCGCCGGGCGCGGCAGGCCTCCTCGCTGCCCAGGTCGCGGCCGAAGATCGTCGAGAGCGTCCAGTTGTTCGCCAGGTAGAAATAACCGACCGAGGCGATGGTGATGTAGACCTGCACCGGGTCGAGGCCCGAACGGAAGATCCCCTTGGCGATGCCGCGCTTCAGGATGCGGTCGACCAGGGCGACGAACGGGCTGTGCAGCTCGCGCACCTTCTTCGATTTCTTGAGATGGCGCGCGCGGTGCAGGTTCTCGTTGTTGAACAGGCTGACCATCTCGGGGTGGGCGCGCGTGTAGTCGAAATTGAACTCGACCAGCCGGCGGATCGCCTCTTCGGGCTCGAGATGTTCGAGGTCGAGCGTCCGCTCGGTGCCGCGCAGGCCCTCGTAGACGCGCTCCAGCGCCGCCAGGTAGAGCCCGTCCTTCGAGCCGAAATAGTGATAGATCATCCGCTGGTTGGCGCCGGCCTTGGCGGCGATCTCGTCGACCCGGCCGCCCGAGAGGCCCTTGGCGGCGAATTCCTCCTGGGCAGCGAGCAGGATGCCCTCGCGCGTCCGGTCGGGATCGCGCTTGCCGTTGGCGTCGCTCCTGGCGCGCGGCCTGGCCTCAGTACGTGCCATCGCGCGTCTCGTAGTGCGTTTCCTTGCCCAGGCTGGTCATGCCGCGCTGGACCCAGTCGGTCACCCAGTCGACCAGGCGGGCGAGCGGCACCGTCGGATAGCCGAAGAGCCGCATCGCCTGCGCGGTGTTGACCAGCCAGGCGTCTTGCGCCTCGCTGCCCGAGAACTGTGCGGTCTTGCCGAAGCGCTGGGCGAACTGTGTGGCCAGCCAGCGGATGCTGATGGTTTCCGGCCCGCTGACATTGATCGGCGAGGCCGGCACCGTGCAGTGGTTCAGGGCGCGCAGGACCATGGAATTCGCGTCGCCCTGCCAGATCACGTTCACATGGCCCATCGACAGGTCGATGGTCTTGCCGGCGAGCACCGTCGTCGCCACGGCGTGCAGCACGCCGGAGCGCATGTCGATCGAGTAGTTGAGGCGGATGATCCGCCCCGGCGTCTTGTGCAGGCCCGAGAAGTACTGGAACATCGCCTCGCGCGCGGCGCAGGAATTGGCGTAGGCACCCGGTGGCGGGTTGGCCGGCGTGGCCTCGGTGGCGCCGCCATGATGGACGTTCACATACGGGTAGACGCAGCCGGTGGAGAAGGAGACGATCCGCGATCCGGCAAAGGCCTCGGCGACCAGGGCCGGGACCTGCGCGTTCATCGCCCAGGTGAGCTCCTCGCTGCCGCTCGAGCCGAATTTGCGTCCGGCCATGAAGACGACATTGGGCAGCCTGGGCAGCGCTTCGATCTGCTTGCGGTCCAGGAGATCGGCGGCGATGCAGTCGATGCCATGGCGCTCCAGGCCTTCGCGCAGGCCCTTCTCGCTGAACCGGGCCACGCCGACGACGCGTTTGGCAGGCGCGGCACGCTTGGCCAGACGTGCCAGCGTCGGTCCCATCTTGCCGCCCACACCCAGGATGATGAGGTCGCCCCGGACCCGGCCGAGCTCGGCGACGAGGGCCGGCGAGGGCGTGGTCATCACCTCTTCGAGATGCTCGACATCGCGGAAGCGGTCGGGCAAGGAATCGCTCATGCGTGTCCTCGGGGCCGGCGGTGCTGTCCGCCGTATGAAGTAACCAAATGGATACTAATGCCAGGCGCCGCGGCGCCACAAGCCGAGAGGGACGCCGATGATCGCGGTCGACTGGGGCACGTCGAGCTTCCGGGCCTACCGGCTGGGGCCGGACGGCAAGGTGCTGGAGAAGCGCGAGGCGCCGCTCGGAATCCTGCAGCTCAAGGGCGCGCATTTCGCCGGCGCCCTCGAGAGTCAGGTCGGCGACTGGGAGATGGCCGGCGAGTCCGCCATCCTGATGAGCGGCATGATCGGCAGCCGCCAGGGCTGGTCCGAGGCGCCCTATGTCGAGTGTCCGGCGGGTGCCCAGGACCTGGCGAAGCGGCTGCATCCCGTTGAGTGGCGCGGCAAGACCTTGTGGATCGTGCCGGGCCTGGTGGATCGCGCCGCCGGCGTGCGGGACGTGATGCGCGGGGAGGAGACCCAGCTCATCGGCGTCCTGCCGGCGCTCGGCCCGGGCCGGCACACGATCTGTCTGCCAGGCACGCACAGCAAATGGGTGCAGGTCGAGGACGGGCGTATCGCCGGCTTTCGCACCCACATGACCGGCGAGGTTTTCGCCGTGCTGAAGCAGCACAGCATCCTCGGCCGTCTGATGGCCGAAGGCCCGGACGACGACTCGGCCTTTGCGGCGGGGCTCACCCGCGCCGGCGAGGCCGGTGGCCTGCTGCACCATCTGTTCGGCACGCGCACCCGCGGCCTGTTCGATGAATTGCCGCCGCCTTCCGCTGCGTCCTATCTCTCGGGCTTGCTGATCGGCCATGAGCTGACCGCGGAAGGCGCCAGGGTGGCAACCGTGCATGTACTGGGCGCGCCGCACCTGGCGCGGCGCTATAGTCAGGCGTTGCAGCATCTCGGCCGTGGCGCGTCGGTCCTCGATCCGGACGCCGTTGTCGCCGGCCTGTTCCATATCGCCTCGTCCTTGCCCCGAAAGAACGTTTGACCGACCAGCAAAGGCACAAGTTCAATGGCTTCGATGCCTATCGACCAGAGCCCGGAGTGGCAGGCGCTTGCTGCCCATCATCGTGCCATGCGCGACACGCGTCTGGGCGACCTGTTCGCCAGGGAAGCGGACCGGGCGAAGCGCTACACGATCGGCCTCGCCGATATCCGGCTCGACTATTCCAAGAACCGCATCACCGACGAGACGATGACGCTGCTGCGCAATCTGGCGCGCGCTGCGGACCTTGCCGGATGGCGGGAGAAGCTGTTCGACGGTGTGGCGATCAACACCAGCGAGAACCGCCCGGTCCTGCACACGGCGCTGCGCCAGCGCTCGGGTCGCGTGCTGGTCGACGGCAAGGACGTGATCGCCGAGGTCGCCGCGGTGCGCGAGCGCATGGCCCGTTTCGCCAACAGCGTGCGTGATGGCACCTGGACCGTGCACACCGGCACGCGCATTACCGACGTGGTGCATATCGGCATCGGCGGCTCGGATCTGGGGCCGCGCATGGTGGTGGAGGCGCTGCGCCCCGATACGGCGCCGCTGCGGGTACGCTTCGTCTCGTGCCTCGACGATTCCGAGCTGACGGGGGCGCTGGCCGGGCTGGCTCCGGCCTCGACCCTGTTCATCGTGGCTTCGAAATCCTTCACCACGCCGGAGACGTTGGCCAATGCGAGCCTGGCCAGGCGCTGGCTGCTCGGCGCTCTCAAGGAAGAGACGCTGGTTACGGGTCATTTCGTCGCGCTGACCTCGAAACCGGATGTCGCGGCGAAATTCGGCGTCGATCCGGCCAACATCTACCCGATGTGGGACTGGGTTGGCGGCCGTTACTCGCTCTGGTCGTCGATCGGTCTGCCCATCGCATTGGCACTCGGTCCCGAGGTGTTTGAGGCGCTACTCGACGGCGCTGCCCGGATGGATGAGCATTTCCGCTCGGCGCCGCCGGAACAGAACCTGCCGCTGACGCTGGGGCTGCTCAGCGTCTGGTACACGAATTTCTTCGGTGCCGAGACGCAGGCTGTGTTGACCTACGATTGGCGATTGCGCCTGCTTCCGGCCTGGCTCCAGCAATTGGCCATGGAGAGCAACGGCAAGTCGGTCGACCGCGAGGGTCAGCCGCTGCGTGGGATGACGGCGCCGATCATCTGGGGCGGCTCCGGCAATGACGGCCAGCACGCCTATTTCCAGGCGCTGCACCAGGGCACGCATCTGGTGCCGGCCGATTTCCTGGCGGCGCTGAACGGCGGGCCGAATCGCCAGGCGCTGCTGGCCAACTGCTTCGCCCAGACCGAGGCGCTGATGCGGGGCCAGGACTCGCGCGAGGTCGGGGCGCACAGGGCCATGCAGGGTAACCGGCCGAGCAACACCATCCTGTTCGATCGACTGGACGCCGGAACGCTGGGCGCGCTCCTGGCGATGTACGAGCACAAGACCTTCGTCGAGGGCTGTATCTGGGGACTCAACTCCTTCGACCACTGGGGCGTGGAGCTGGGCAAGGTGCTGGCCGCCCGGATCGAGCCCGAGCTGTCGGCGGGCGCGAGGCCCGGCAACCATGACTCGTCGACGACGGGCCTGATCGACGCTTATCGCCGCCGGGCTGAGTGATCAGCGGCGCTGGCGCGCGTAGCGATAGAGCGTGAGGAGTGTTGCCGCGTCCTGGATGGCGCCGCTGTCGGCCAGAGCCAGTGCTTCCTCAAGAGGGAAGAATTTGATCTCGCCCAGGCCCGGTTCGCTGAGATCAGGCGGGTTGCCTGTTGCCTTGCAATCGAGCGCGGCGAACAGCGCGCTCATGGCGGCGATGGTGCTGGGCTCCTGGGCAAAACTGCCCAGCGCGATCACATGGCTGCGCTCTCCCGTATAGCCCGTCTCCTCCTCCAGCTCGCGCAGCGCGGCAGCGGCGGTATCGGCTTCGCCGGGATCGAGAAAGCCGCGCGGCGTTTCCCAGGCGTCGAGTTCCAGCGGATGGCGATAGTTGCGTACCAGCCCGACACGGCCGTCGGGAAGTACGGGGAGGATCGACACGCCGCCGATATTGCTGGCGCTGCGTCCGCGCGGGACGATGACGAGATAGCCATCGACGCGGCTGTCATCGGCGCCGGTAATGTCGTCCCAGAAGACGTCCCACCTGCTGTTCTGTGCGGCGAGGCGGCGCTGGCGCAGCACGACCGGCGGCCCCTTGCGGGAGTCAGTCATCGTCGAACTTTCAGGTCCCGAAGCCGTCCGGCTCGTAGAGCATGATCTGGCTGCCGGTGCTGTCGATCTTGAAGGAAACGTGGATCAGTTTGGACAGCTTTGCGCGCACGGCGTCGCGCTTCTCCGGCGGCACAAAGAACACCATGAAGCCGCCGCCGCCGGCTCCCAGCAGCTTGCCGCCAATGGCCCCGGCTTCACGGCCGGTCTGATAGATCTCGTCGATCATCGGGTTCGAGATCTTGTCGGTGAGCTCGCGCTTGAGCATCCAGCCCTCGTGCAGCAACTCGCCGAGCTCGGTCAGCGGCCGATTGGGAGCGTTGAGCACCGCCAGCGCCTCATCAACCATGGCGGTCATGGTCTTCACGTGGCGCTTCTTCTTGTCGAGATTGGCGATCTTGGCGCCGGCGACCTCGGAGGCGATACGCGACAGGCCGGTGAAGACCATCATGATCGAGCCCTGAAGCTCGAGCCGGCGCTGGAGCGGCAGCACCAAAGGCGTCACGTTGAAACTGTCATCCTGGTTGAAATCGATGCGGTTGAGCCCGCCATAGGCGGCCCAGATCTGGTCCTGCGAGCCGACATTCTCGCGGATCACGTGCTGCTCGATGCGGATCGCCTCGCGCGCCAGCTCGGATTTGCTGACGTGACGTCCCTTGAGGGCGTAGAGCGCGTTGAGCAGCCCGACGGTGAACGACGAGCTCGAGCCCAGGCCCGAGCGGGCTGGCAGATCGCCGTCGTGATGGATCTCGATGCCGCCATCGATCTTCATCTCGCGCAGAAGTGCCCGGGCCGACGGGTGCTGGATCTGATCGAACTCGTTCACCAACTCGATGCGCGAATAGACGATGCGGTGCTTGTGCTCGAAGAAGGGCGGCAGGCGCCGCACGCTGATGTGGCAGTACTTGTCGATCGCCATGCCGAGGACCGAGCCGCCATGCTCCCGATACCAGGTGGGATAGTCGGACCCGCCGCCAAAGAGCGAGATCCGGAACGGGGTGCGGCTGATGATCATGCGACGTCTCGGGCGGGGTTGCGCGAACGGCCGATGGCACGCGCCAGGACGGCACCCGCTTCGGCCAGGGATTCCGGGGTACCGATATCGATGAAGGCGGCATCCCCGGCGGGGATGGAGCGGAAGCTGCCAGGTGCGGAGGCGGCGAAGACGTCGCGCTCCAGGGATTCGGCCTGGCCGCGAGCCAGCGTCTCGAGCCAGGTGCGGCCGAACAGGTAGATGCCGGCATTGATCGCGCCGGGCCCCGTATCGGACGGGTCTTTCTCCGCGAAGCGCTCGATGGTGCCGGCCGGATCGACGACCAGCCTTCCGTAGCGGGCCATCGAGGGGACGCTGGTTGAGAGGATCGAGGCCGGGCGGCCCGCGTGACGATGCGCCGCGACGAATTCCGGCAGATCGGCGTCGATGAAGGTGTCGCCGTTGATCACCATGACCGGATCGGAACGGAAGAGCGGGGTGGCGAGCCGCAGCGCGCCGGCCGTGCCCATCGGCCTGGGCTCGATCGAGGTCACGATATCGAGGCCGGGGACGGGATGGTGGCGCAGATGCTCGACGACCTTGTCGGCCTTGAACCCCAGGCACATGACGATGCGCCTGGCGCCGAAACCGGCGAGCCAGCGCAGCAGATGGTCGAGGAATGTCTCACTGCCCACCGGTGCCAGCACCTTCGGCGTCTCGCCGATGGCGCCGCGCAGCCGTGTCCCGAGTCCACCCGCGAGAACGGCGACGTCGATCGCGGCCAGGGAGGCGTCAGGCCGCGGCGGGCTGCTCATCGACCAGCTTCCGCTTCAGCCGATGCTTCGACATCTGCTCGACATGCTTGCGGGTTTCCCAGCCGAAGCGTTGGGCCACCATGTCGAGATAGCGCGGGTTGGCGAAATATTCGTGGAAGGCGTCGTCGCGGAACTTGATGACGCTGGCCGCCGCAACCTTGTCGGTGCGCAGCGGCTTGGAGTCGTAACTGTGCTGGGAGTATCCGCCCCAGCTCTCCGGCAGGTCCCAGCCTTTTTCGACCGCCATCTTGTAGAGCGGCGAGCCGGGATAGGCCATGGCCGAGTAGAAATTGGCGAACTCGCAGTTGAGCTCCTTGGCCAGCTCGAGGGTCTCGCGCATCGACTGCTCGTCGTCGTCGGGCAGGCCGAAGATGTAGTTGCCGATGACGTTGATGCCGGCCTTCTGGATCTCGCGCACGATGCCGACGATGTCGTTGCTCTTGAGCGACTTCAGGGCGCCGTCGCGCACATGTTTCGAGCCGGATTCGATGCCCAGCGCCAGCCAGCGGATACCGGCCTTGCGCAGCATCTCCAGATGCGCCGGCTTCACCGTGTCGACGCGGGCATAGGCCCAGATGTTGAAATGCTGGCCGAGGCCGCGCTCGATCAGCAGGTTGCAGATGCCGCCGACATGCCGGTCGTTGAGCACGAACATCTCGTCGACGATCTTGAAGGTCTTGACCCCGTAGGTCCTGTAGAGATGCTCCATCTCGTCGACCACGACCTTCGGGCTGCGCATGCGGTAGTTCGGCTTGCCGAATGGCGCGTTGATGCAGCAGAAGCTGCAGCGGTAGGGGCAGCCGAGCGTCGTGTAGATCGAGGCGTAGGGCTTGCGCGCCGAGAGGTCACCGAAGCACTGCCAGTTATGGGCGCGATACTTCTCCATCGGCAGGAGATCCCAGGCGCCGCCCGGGAGATCCTTGTCGAGATCGGTGATCAGCCTGGCGCCGAGGTTGTTCTGGATGCTCTCGCCGTCGCGCCAGACCAGGCCTTCGACCTTGGCGAAATCGGTGCTGCCCGCTTTCAGCGTATTGAGCAGCTGCTCGATGGTGATCGGGCCTTCGCCGTTGCAGGCGAAGTCGACGGCTTCTTCCTGCAGCGTGCGCACGGGGAGGGCGGCGACATGGCCACCGACGATGATGATCCGGCGCTCGGGCTCCAGTTCCTTGATCGCCCGGCACTCGAGACCCGCACCGACCATCATCTGCGTCGAAGCCGACGGTTGATGGCCGAAGACGACCATGCCGACCAGGACAGGGTCGTACTCCTTGACCCGCTGGGCAACCTGGGCCGCGCCCAGATGCTCGGCCTCGGCGTCGATGATCCGGACGTTGAAACCGTGATTGCGCTGATAGGTCGCGATGATGCCGGCCCACATCGGGGGCTCGATCGCCGTCAGATCGGTGGCGAGATCCTGATAGGTGATTTTCCCGGTGCCCGGATTGATGAGCACGAGATCGATTGCTGCGGCCATACCGAATCAAACCTCTGATAACTTATCGGATTCATTCATTTTCCTAGCAATATGGTTAATTTGGGCTAAACGACGCCGAAAACTAACCATTTGATTAAAAAGGACTATTTTTGCTGCGCCAGATAATGGGCGAGGGCGGCCAGATCGGCCGCCGGCACCCCATAGACGACCGCGGCCATATTGGTGTCGATGCCGGTACGCTCGTTCCTCTGATACTGCTCCATCGACATCAGCAGGTAGTCCTCGCGCTGACCGGCGAGACGCGGCATCTGGGCCTGCCCCTGATATCCGCTCCCGTGGCAGGAGGCGCAGCGCAGACGCTGCGACAACTCGGCGCCACGCTGGTAACGGCTCGCGTCGCGCGGCTCGTCGACGGGCTCGAGCTTCTGGCCGGCGAAGTAGGCGGCGAAATCCTCGAGATCCTGATCGGGGCGGCCGTCGATGAAGGGCGTCATGGTCGGCACGTTACGCAGCTTCTCGCGGAACAGGAAAAGCTGCAGGAAGCTGGCGCCGGCCGGCTGGCCGGCCAGCGAAGGAATGTTCGGCATGGTCGAGTTGCCGGTCTCGCCGTGGCAGCCGAAGCATTGCTCGGCTTTTGCCTTGCCGCGGGCGGCGTCGCCTTCGGCCAGCGCCGGGGCTGATGCCAGCACCAGCATCCCCAGCAGAACCACCCCCCGCCGGATCATGGCCGATCCGGGCGGCGGTCGGGCAGGTCGCGTTCCTCGATCACGGAATACTCGACCTCGATCGGCTCATCGGCTCGTGGCGGCGCCCGCCTGGCCTTGTGGGCGAGCCACATCACACGAACGATCGTGATGGCGAGAACGACGGCGGCGACAGCCAGGGCGACGGTGAGGAAGAAGAGGGTGATGATGACCACGCCAATCCCCGCCAGCGCCGCAAACACCCGGCCCAGCATGGTCTTCGGCAGCAATTCGACGATGACGGGATGCAGCAACGCTCGCTCCTCTGTCTGACAGCGATCAGATAATTCCCGTTGTGCGGATTTTCAACGTGCTCAGACCAGGGTGGCGACGACCGCCCAGACGACGACGAAGACCCGCGCCAGCGTCGCCCAGGCGGAATTGCCGCGATAGTGGCCGGCGCTGCGCCAGACGCCGACACCCGCCACGATGTTGTAGGGCAGCGGCAGGAGATGGATGAGCGCCACGAGCACGGCCGGAGCACCGGCCGAGAGTGCCGCCAGGCTGGCGATGGTGCCGAACAGGTTGGCGAGGGTTCCGTAGAGCATGGCGCAGAGCCAGAAGGCCCGTGCCAGCGGGAGCTGTCCGTTCCACAGCGCGAGAAGCCGATGTCGGAGAGAGGAGTCCACGGATAGGCGCGAGCATAGACTCCGCGATGCCGGGCGGCGAGGTCCGAAGAAAGAACGGCGGGGAGCGCCGTGAGCGCTCCCCGCCGCGCCAGGCGGACTCAGCGCTGATAGCTGACGCGGTAGATCGCGCCGTTCTGCTCATCCGAGACCAGCACCGAACCATCGGGCTGGATGTGGACGTCGACCGGCCGGCCCCAGAAATCGTTGCCCTCGAGGAAGCCGGTCAGGAACGGCTCGATCTTGGGGTTCTCGCCGTTCTGGCCGACGGTGACGCGGACGACGTCGTAGCCGTTCTTCTGCGTCCGGTTCCACGAGCCACGCCGGGCGATGATGATGCTGTTCTGGTATTCCGGCGGGAACATGTTGCCGCGATAGAAGCGCATGCCCAGTGCCGCGGCGTGGGCGCCCAGGGTGACCACCGGCAGGGTGACGCCCTGGCAGGGGTTGGGCTTCTTGAAGTCCGGATCGGGGATGCCGTTGGCGTGGCAATACGGGAAGCCGTAATGCGCGCCGATCTGCGAGACGCGGTTGAGCTCTTCCTCCGGGCCGTCCTCGCTCATCCAGTCGCGGCCGTTATCGGTGAACCAGAGCTGGCCGCTGCGCGGATCCCAGTCGAAGCCCACGGTGTTGCGCACACCCTTGGCCACGATCTCCATGCCGCTGCCGTCCGGGTTGTAGCGCCGGATCTGGCCGTGCTTGTTATCGTCGATCTCGCAGATATTGCAGGGCGCGCCGACCTGGAAATAGAGCTTGTTGTCGGGACCGAAGGCCGTGAATTTCCAGTTGTGATGCACTTCCGGCGGCAGGTTGAAGGCCGTCGTCATCTCGACCGGCGTGCCGGGATTGCCCAGCTTGTCCTCCACGCCGTCGTAGCGGAAGACCTTGTTGATCGCGGTGACGTAGAGCGCGCCGTTGCGGAAGGCGAGGCCGTTGGGCTGGGTCAGTCCCTGCGCCAGGATGACATGGTCGCGCTGGCTGCCCTTGTCGCTGATGGCGTAGACGCGGCCGATGATGCGCGTGCCGCCGAAGATCGTGCCCTTGTCGCCGCGGGTCATCATGCGCACGCCGGGCATGCCGTGGGCCCACAACTCGACCTTGAAGCCGGCCGGGACCTTGAGCTTGTTCAGCGGGATCTTGTCCGGTGCCGTCACCTGCATGACCGGCGGGTGCGGCGCCAGCGAGTTGTTGGTCATGTGGGACGGTGGCATTCCCGGGCCGGGCAGGGCCGGGTTCTGGGCGGGGGCGGGTTGCTGCGCCAAAGCGCTGCTGGCCACAAGCAGGGCCGTAGCGGCGAGGGTCGATCCGAGCTTCATGACGTTTCTCCCTTGGATGTTTTTATCGTGGCTACCGGCGTAGGCGGCCGAAAAGCACCACAACTATAGGCTGGAAAACTGATCCGGATAAAGGGATGCCACCCCCATCGGGCCATGGTCTTTGGTAGGAGTGGGAACAGTGGCGCTTTCGGGCGAGTTCACCTATCGGCGCGTGGACAGAGCGGGGTCAGTACCTTATCCTTTGCCGTGCGACCTCAATTGCGGAGGAACTCTGCGATGTGGAAGAAGCCAAAGATCGTCGAGATCGCGGTCGGCATGGAGATCAACTCCTACGCCTGCGCGGTTCTCGCCTGACTTCCTGACGCCGGCGGCGATAACGGGGCGAGGGCTGCATGCAGATCCTTGTCCTGGGCTCCGCCGCCGGCGGCGGGTTTCCGCAGTGGAACTGTAACTGCGCCAATTGCCGCCGTGCCCGTTCGGGCGACCCGGCGGCCCCTCCCCGTACACAATCCTCTCTGGCGGTCAGCGCCGATGGCGAACGCTGGCTGCTGCTCAACGCCTCACCGGATCTGCGCCAGCAGATCCTGGCCAATCCCGCCCTCCATCCGCGTGGCGGCGCCCGGCACAGCCCGATCGCCGGCGTCGTTCTGTCGAATGGCGATGTCGATCATGTCGCCGGGCTGCTGACCCTGCGCGAGAACCAGGCCCTTTCCGTCTACGCCTCCGATCGTATCCAGGCGACCTTGCGCGACAATCCGGTGTTCAACGTCCTCAATCCGGCGGTCGTTGCCCGCCGGTCCCTGTCGCTGGAGAAGCCGGTCGAGATGACCGGCTTCGACGGTACAACGCTGGGCCTCGAGGTCACGGCCTTTGCCGTGCCGGGAAAGGTGGCGCTCTACCTGGAGAACGAGAAGGCCGGCCCGGGATTCGGCACGCAGAGCGGCGACACGATCGGGCTCGAGATCCGCGCCGGCACGGGCCAGCGCTTCTTCTATCTTCCGGCCTGCGCCGCGCTGTCGCCGGAGCTGGCGAAGCGGCTGCGCGGCGCACCCTTGGTCTTTTTCGACGGCACGCTGTGGCAGGATGACGAGATGCTCTCCGCCGGGGTGGGCAGCAAGACGGGTCGACGTATGGGCCATATGAGCATTGCCGGGGAAGACGGATCGCTGGCGGCCTTTGCCGGGCTCGGCGTGCAGCGGCGGATCTACGTCCATATCAACAACACCAACCCGATCCTGATCGCCGGCTCGCCCGAGCGTCTGCAGGTCGAGGCGGCGGGCTGGGAGGTGGCTTATGACGGGATGGAGACGCGGCTGTGAGCGGCCTGATCAGTCCGGACGAGCTGGAGCGGCGCCTGCGCCAGATCGGCGCCGAGCGTTATCACAACCTGCAAAGCAACTACGCCTGATTGGTTTTTGGAAAAACTAGAGATTCAGCCGAACTCGTTTTTGGTTTCGGCTGATGATGACCATACCATTCACCAAATTTGGGACGGACGTCTCTCATCGGTTGATGCTCGGTCTTCTG
>SXGU01090076.1_pt1 | contig 12442 bp, 10 predicted proteins | sample 3174531 | NCBI WGS metagenome assembly SXGU01 (sample SAMN11356863, study PRJNA531348) | freshwater metagenome | isolation source: freshwater sample F1-140 | place: China: Fuxian Lake, Yuxi | collected 2017-12-25 | reverse complement strand
TTCCGTAACCCCTACCTGGGGAAATACGGCAAACGGAGTCCAGGAGTTGTATGGCCTACCGCAAAAGTTCTGCTACATTAATCAGCTGACATCAGCTGCAAATGTGGCAGGAGGTAATGGACCATGGATGGTTGCGGATATTCTACACCGGATGTGAGAGTTCGTGCAGTCAAAGCGGTGCGAAACGGAATGCCTGTTTCGCAAACTGCGAAAACCTTTGGCATTCATCGAACAACGCTTCATCGTTGGCTAGCCCGGAACGAGGAAGGTGGCGAGGTCGGCATCCAGCGTCGGCCCGTAAGCGGCAGGCCTAGAAAGTTGCACGGCTTTTCTGCCAAGCGTCTCAAACGCATGGTGTTGGCACCGGCCACGAAGTTCGGATTTGAAACGGAATTGTGGACCGTCGGTCGTCTGCATGCGTTGCTGGTCGATCGTCTGAATGTAACGGTATCCCAGGACACCATTTGGCGGCGTTTGTGCGAGGCGGGCCTAACCTGGCAAACACCCGAGCGACAATACTTCTAGGCCGATCCCCAAACGCGGCGACGCTGGCTGGAGGAAACGATTCCCAAAATCCGCGAAACCATGAAAAAAACCGGCGGAATCCTGTATTGTGAAGACGAGGCTTCGGTCTGCCTGACGCCTTTGTTGGGCAAGACCTGGGCGGAACGCGGCAAGCCTCGAAAGGTCCCCGTGACGGGAGGCAAGGCCAGCTCTCGGCGCTGGCGGCGATCCGTCCCAAAGGCCACTTGGTGTTCCGGCTTCATGACAAGCGCATTACATCCGTGGATGTAATCGACTTTCTGAAACAATTGTTGCGTCAACATCCGGGTCGACATGTTGTCGTTGTGATGGATCAGGCCAAACCGCACACATCGAAAATGACAAAGGCTTTCATCGAGACGAGAACGCGCTTGCATGTGTTTTATTTGCCGCCGTATTCGCCGGACTGGAATCCCGACGAGAAAGTGTGGAATCATTTGAAGAACCACGAACTCAAAGCACACAGGGCGACAAACAAACAAGAACTCTATGACCTAACCGAGAAGAAACTGGAAAACATGAGCGATAATCGGGACCTTCTCCAGGGTTTATATTACCGGTGTTGTGTTGCAGAACTTTTGCGGTAGGCCATAGGAGACCAAAAAGGAGCGGCGGTCCAGGAACACGCCACGAGTCAGGATCCGTGGTCCAAATACTACCATCGCATTGGTACAGTGTCCATATTCAGGACGCGGTTGACTAAGATCCTCACCCCTTCCCTGGACATGTTTGAGAGCTTTTTGAACGGTCAAAACCCCTTTGGCGGAATGAAACTTTTGGCACCTTTCCAAAGAGTTGACCCTGGCAGCTCTTAATAGGATTTTGTGAACCTCGCAAACGCTTTCAGCAATGGGTATGGGAAGATCGTCGAGGTCGGACAGGGTGATGGCATCGGTGCATGTGTCGTGCATTCCGCCGACAAAAATCGTATCGTTTGGGATGTGAATGCCCCGGTTTGCCAGGCCTTTGCGAACATCGGGACGATTGCCCAGGTGAGCAAAGATCCGGGCGTTGGCAAGACCTTCATTTCCCCCACAGGCCCCACAATCATAAGCCGACTTGTAGGGATTATTAACACTAATCGAACCATGGCCCAAAAACACAACCACCTTGGCAAAGTGATGGGTGAGGCCGATATTTTCCAAAAGCTGGGCAATGCATGCAATCTGGTCGTTTAGGCCAAATGCCCTGGCGGCAGGTGGTGGTTTGCCTTTGATATCGTTCATTTCGAATTCCGTTCGAACTCTTGGCTTGGTGAATCGGGTTGCAAACCTCCTGAATCGCAAGCCCCAAAGTGGAAAAAGCAACCCCGCCACCATCACCGGGTAGGCAAGCAAGCCGAGGATACCCAATAAAAGAGGTCCACCAACTCCTTCTCTCCCTTCCGATTCCAGGCGGTGGATAACCCGACTAACCCTTTGTTGCCTAAGCAATCGGGAATGGTGAACATCGCTTGAAGGAATTTCGCTCACATTATGGAGCGGGGCAACATGGATCGGGCACGAAGGAATGAATTCGACCTGGCCCAACCCCTGAAACCGGATGGGCAATCCGAAGAATCCCGGGCCGCCAAAAGTTTCCGTATCGGGGCTGGATTCCTCGATCGCTCTCCTGAAAGATTCTTCACGATCATCCAAACAGGTCATCACCTGAAATTTGGGAGTATGATTTCGTCCCCTTTTCTGCATGTTACCTTGGGCGAGAGATTGTAACACCTGGTTACGGAAAGCCGCTTCATGGGCTTCCTGCCATACTGCAAGTCGGTCGCTGCGGCCAAATTGAAATACCAGGTCGATCAGGCTTTCCTTTTCCTTGGGATCAAGAGCGGCAAATCTGGCAGCGTGAAACCTTTGGTGCTTCAGGGCCCAGAAAAGGTCCCATGCCTCATCCGGAACAGAAATAGGCCTCGGAGGAGAGCAATCTCCCATGAACCGGCGCAATTCCCCGGGCCTTTCCCATGAACGGGCATGGCCAAAAGTTCCGGGAATGGCGTCCAGGCATCGGTGCTTTTCCATGACCAATTGGACCGCCAAATAGTCTATCAAATGAACCGGAAGATTTGGGGATGCCCTCTCCTCCGGATGCCGCTCCAATCGCCAAAACATCGAGGCCCAACCACAGTGGGCTAATACCGTTTTTTGAACAATATGGGATTGACAACGAGGGTCGGGTTGTTGCCAATGAACCTGATCTTTGACGATGTCAAGCGAAGACCTATTTTGCTTGAGGGTAAGCCTGGCCTCGGTAGCCACCGCCGCAAGCCATGGTTCAATTTGTGGTGTGACCGAAAGGAGGTGAAAGGAAAAAACGGCAAACCCTCGCTCCCTTCCGGGCATTGACCTTGATGAGCTTCCCCGGTCAAGAAACATCCCTGCCAGGCTGGAAAGAATACGCCTTACATCATGGCTGGGCAAGCCGCCAAAGTCCTGGCGGAAAAGTCCTATCAGGGGTGTAGAGGCATCCTCCTCAACGGGGTTTCGTGAAACCGGCCACCCCATGCGCCTGATTTCTTCCCAAAGTTGCCGGTCATCGGGTGTACCGGCAAGGTGGTTTGATACATACCAATCCCGACTGGAAGGGGCAATTTTTGGTGTTTTCGCCACCAACAAAGCCAAAGCATGGTTTAAACGGCTTGGGGATTTTGTGTCCCAAAAGTCACATCCAATGCGGCGGATTCCTTCCAGCAAATCAATCCTTTTAATGGCCCCATTGAGGAAAAGGTTTTGGTATTCCAGTAACGATAGGTAAGGTTTTGCACCCCATATTTGGGTAACCTCCCTGCATGCCTTGTGAAAATCAAGATTCTGGAGTGCCTGAATTGTGTTTTGGGCAACAAAGGAGGACAGTGGGGCCTGATCCGGGAGCATGGCCGCCCATTCCTTGACCAAAGTGTCAATCCAATCTGCGTCGGTTTCGGAGATGTTGAATGCAGGTTCCTGATTCAGTACCAAATCCAACCGATCCATGTATCAACCACCTTGGCTTGAACCCAATTGCGACGGCCCAAGCGACGATTGCCACGAGTGCGATAGGTTCATAATCGGTGGGAAAATCCACCAAGGCAAACATTGATTTATTACAAACGGGAAAGGTAGCGGCACTATTAAGAGAAAGAAAGCTTTGCGGCAAAAAGCTTTCGGTAACGACAGGAAACAGAATTCTTTTTGGAGCTAACCGACTTCGGTTGCTATGGGAAACCTGACAAGGACCAAGGTGCCTTTCCCCAATGCACTTTCAATGGTGATGGTTCCCTTGTGGCCCTCCACAAGGGATTTGCAAATGCTGAGACCAAGGCCCGTGCCGGTCCGATTACCATCTTTTGAGCGGGCAATATCGGTACGGTAAAACCGGTCAAACAACTTTGATAGCTCATCCGGGGATATTCCCGGTCCGGTATCCTGAATCGAAAGGAGCGCCGAATCACTGCCATTGGGATCCACGCCAACATGAAAGAAAACCGTAGCCCCGGGGTTGGAATACTTGAGGGCGTTGTCAAGCAGGTTATTCAGGATGGGCCTTAAGTGGTGGATATTTACCCCAATGGATACGGGTAGGAGGTTGGGTACAAGCTGGATTTGGTTTTGTTCCGCCACACCTTGGAACATGGAAATGGTTTGGCGTGCCAAATCGTCCAAACGCACCGGAGGTGTCACCTCATTCCAAAGTTTGCCTTCCATTTCGGCCAAAAGGAGCAACTGGTTGACAAGCATGGAAAGACCTGCGCATTCTTCCGCAGTATCTTCCAGGATTTCCCGGTATTCCGGTGCCGTCCTGTCCCGATGCAAGGCAACCTCGACCCCTGCGCGAATGGCCGCCATGGGCGAGCGAAGTTCATGGGCCGCATTGGCCAAAAAAGTCTTCTGCCGTTCAAAATAGGTAGTCAACCGGTCGAGCAGACTGTTGATCACCAGGCAAAGTTTGTCCAATTCGTCCCCGGCACCTGACAAGGAAAGGCGTTCGGAAAGTCGCCCGGGTTGTAATTTTTCCGCGGTGCGAAGAATTTCTCCTATTGGTCGTGTAGCCCGACCCGCAAGCCAATACCCTGTTCCCGGAGCAATGATTACCATCAATAGCCATGCAACAAGTATCAAATCATCAAATTGGTCCATGTCCGATTGGATAAAATCAATGCTTGATCCTACCACGACCCGGCCAACTCCCAGACCAAGTTTCTCTGTGGAGACCTCAACCACCCGAAACCGCCCGAATGAAACCGGGCCATTACTATCCAAAGCCCCTTGGGGAAAGGAAATCGGGGTGCTGGGAGTCCGGAAAAGGACCTCCCCCTTTGGACCTATGATTTGGCCAAACCAGCCCCGCTCCTCATGACTCAAAGATTTGCGCCTTAGTTCCTCTGTAATGGCTTCGGGAGTCGCATGAAAGCGTTCCCAAAACATGGCTGTCTCACGGGCATCCTCCTTGATGAGAAGATCAAGTTCGTGCTCAAGGGCAAGGGACATCCCGGCCCGCAAACCAAGGAGTGTCAATCCAACCAGGATAAGGAGGACCAAGGAGTTCCAAAAGGTGAGGCGAAACCTCAGGCTTCGAAACCAGGAATCAGTTGAGACCAAGGGTGTAACCTCTGCCCCGGACGGTTTGGATCATGGTAGGCTCCCTTACCTTTTCAAGTTTTGACCTCAACCTGTTGATATGAACCTCGATTACATTGGTAGTTCCTTCCCAGTCCGCTTCCCAAAGGTGTTCACAAAGCATCTTGCGGGTGACGACATGGCCCTTCTGGCGCATAAGTAGTTCCAAAATGCTGAATTCGGTGGGTGTAAGTTGGAGTTCCGTCACCCCTGAGGTCACCCGCCGGTTGCTCAGGTCGAGCTTGATCAAGCCTATCTCGTGGACAATGGCCGGGGCGGCGGTTCGCCTGGTAATCGATTCAAGCCGGGCAAGCAGTTCAGGAAAAGCAAAGGCCTTGACCAGGTAATCGTCCGCCCCGGCTTGAAGCCCGGCCACCCTTTCCTCAATCGAACCCAAAGCAGTCAACAACAGGATCGGCGTACGATCTCCTTTGATTCTTATTTTCCCCAGGATTTCCATTCCCGAAAGTTCCGGCAGCATCAAGTCAAGGATGATGGCATCAAATTGCCTGGTCAAGGCCTGATCCAATCCCCGTTTGCCATCCTTGATCCAAAGGACTTCATGACCCGCCTCACATAGTCCGGTTTCCAGATGTTTGCCGGTTGTCGGATTGTCTTCGATTACCAACAGTTTCATGGAATTCCTTCCAAACTAGCATGGCCAACTGAGTACTCGGGAAAGGGGACTTTTGCCCCCTTGTTTTACGCCTTTGTAATCCTTTGACTGATGGCCTGAACCAGACGCTTCATGCCAAAGCCATCTTCAGGGCAGACATCCACCCGAACGCCAAGCCGCATGAGCGTCCCGGAAGCGATTGGACCAATGGAAGCGATCATGGTCTGTTTCAACCCTAGGCGAAGGTCATCCTCCAGATTGTTTTCCCTGGCCACATCAAATAACCGGTCTACTTGTGGGGAGCTTGTAAAGGCCAGGAGGTCTACCTCGCCTTTACGCATGAGGTGGATAACCTCACACACCCGGGTGGCATCGGATGCGGGGGCATACCGATAGGGCTGGACGACCAGGGCCCGGGCTCCCGCCCCTTCGATGGCAGCAATCAGGGGAGTATTGTCGTTACCATGCAGTTGGACTCCAATCGTCCTTCCCCGAAGGTCCTCGGCTTCAAGGGCCCGGATCAGTCCCTCGGTGGTTGGGGAGGGAGCTTGCAGCGTGGGAACAAGGCCAATTTCCCTAAGAGCAGCGACGGGTTTTGGGCCCCTGGTTAGAATTCGGGTCTTGGATAGCCCTTCCACAAAGGCCTCTTTTTGTCCTTGGCCTTCGGCTCGGGCTACCAGGCGGCGGATTCCTTCACCTGTCATGAACACGAACAGGTCCATCAATCCAGCGGAAACTTGGGTGATCCAGACATCGACCGGTGCCATGTCTTCGGAATCGAGCATTAAAACGAGGGGGACCCGCAGCACGGAGGCACCCTCTTTTTCAAACAGGTTGGCCAATGCATCGAGAAACCTGTTTTCAGCAAGGGCAACCACCCGGCCCGCCATGGGGCCTAACACTTCGGGAGAACGCATCGTGATCCATTCCTCTTTCCGGGGTCAATTACCGGCCTAGGAATGTTTTACGAATCCAACCAATGAAAAATGTTGATCAGCCGGTCATTAACCACTGGTTTAAGAGCTGGTTATAGGTGCAAGATCCAAGGTCGGGGGGCAGGGTTGGCGCCGAATCCCAAGAACGGTGATATGGAGCCACCCAAGGGAAACCAGAGTAAGGACCAAAAGGACCAAAAAGGCCAATTGGGGTTGGCCTGTCGTTCGGGAAACCCATCCAAACAAGGGAGGCAGGGCAAATCCCCCCAACGCCCCAAGCAGGCCGACAAGCCCTCCCACGGCACCGACATCCTTGGGGAAATAGACCGGGACATATTTGAATACCGATGCCTTGCCGATTCCCATGCAAATACCGACCACCAGAATCAAAACGGTAAAGGTTGCCACATTCAGGGAAAGGATGGTTTGAGGCAGGCATAAAAGAAATAGAGCCGCCACCATCAACCAAAACACGGAATAGGTAATCAACCTGGCCCCAAAAAGGTCCGCAAGCCATCCCCCCAAAGGGCGCAACAGACTGGCGGGAAAAATGAACACGGCGGTTAAAACTCCCGCCGTACTCAGGTTGAGGCCAAATTGATCCACATAATACGAAGGCAACCAGGCGGCCAAGGCCACATAGGCCCCAAATACAACCACATAATAAAGCCCAAACCTCCAAACTCGAGCTTTTCCCAACGGGGCCAACATTTCACTTATCGTTCGACCCTTACCTGGGCAATGGTCCGGTGAGGGTGAACCAAACCAGACCCAAGCGGCCATAAGCAAACACAAAACAGCATAGCCCAAGGGAATCAATCTCCAGCTTCCGGGAATCCAACCCCCCAAAAGACCGGCGGTGGGTATAAAAGCTAAAACCACAGGGGCTAAAAACTTGGTAAGCGAAGCCCCGACATTGCCGGCCCCAAATACCCCAAGGGCCGTCCCAAGTCGGTTTGATGGGGACCATGCCGAGTTCCAGGATACGCCCACCGAGAAAGAATTTCCTGCAAAACCGGCCAGAAACGCACAGGCGAAAAATTCCCAAACATGTACCGCCTTTGAAAGCCAGAAACAGGGCACAGATGCCCAAACAAGTAGCAAGGTCATGACCAACCTGCCCCCCAGCCGATCGGTTAATATGCCAAAATGAAGCCTTGGCAGAGACCCGGACAAAAGTGCCGTGGCAAGCAACCACTCCATCTGGTGTGAACCGAGGTTAAATTCTTGGCGGATAGGGATTCCAAGCATTCCAAGCATTAACCAAACGGCAAAAAGGAGCGTAAAGGAGACAGTTGAAATCAAAAGGACCCGGGATGGCGCATTTGGTAAGGTGGAAATCTTTGCAACAGAGGATGGCATGAACACTCCCGTTATCTACTTTGTGGGCAAGGGCGGACCTATCCCGGGAGAGTGGGATGAGCCTGTCAGGCACAGAATCGGTCAGACCGAAACAGCAACCGACTTTTCTGTTGTGTTTCTCAGCAAAAGGGATGCCAACTGACCACGACAACTTCCACATCCCGATCCAGCTCCGGTCTTTGCCGTTATCTCTTGCAAAGTCCGGCAGCCGACCCGGATGTGATTCAGGACAACTTCTTCTGTTACCCGATTACAATGACAAATCACACCTCCCCTTTCTGCCGACCGAAATGGCGTAGCCAGCGCATCAAGTCTGTTGGCGGGCATCAGGTCCTGGCGCTCGAATCGTCTGGCCAAAGCGGGAGCACAACCGGCATCTCCCACCAAAACGGCTCCTGCCAATCTCCCATTCCTGATGATGAGCTTGCGATAGATACACCGTTTTTCTTCGACCACCTGGACAACCTCATCGTCCCTGTCGGCTGGTTCGTTGATCCCCATGGAGGCAACCTCCACGCCGGCCACTTTGAGTTTTGTGTAGGTTTTGGATTCCTGGTATGCCGCCCCGGTTGGATTGCCCGATAACACCTCCGCAAGAACAGAACATTGTTCGTAAATGGGCTGAATGGTACCATGGGTAATTCCCCTGTGTTCCGCACATTCCCCCAAAGCAAACACACCCTCGATGCCAGTCCAAAGTTGGTCGTTCACCAAAATCCCTGCATTGACCGGGATGTCGGATTCCCTTGCCAAACTAACCCTTGGTTGAATGCCAATGGCCAGGACGACCATGTCCGCCTCCAGGATTTCCCCATCCGCAAGGCGGACTCCAATCACTTTGTTTTTGGGTCCGAAAACGATTCCTTTGGTCAATACCCCGGTCCGAATTCCAATTCCAAGCCGCTCCATGGCCCGACCTAGCATGAGTCCCCCCATCCGGTCGAGTTGGCGGTTCATGAGTGTTTCGAAAATATGGGCAAGGTTGACACTCATCCCCAAATCCGAAAGGCCTTTGGCCGCCTCCAATCCCAAAAGGCCACCACCGATCACCACGGCATTTCTACCTTTGGACGCATACTCCTTCATTTTTTGGCAATCGGAAACATCTCGAAATGCACAAACCCCAGGAACCAGATTCCCTTGGGGATCCTTCAGACCTTCCATCTGGGGGAGGCGAGGCTTGCTTCCGGTTGCAAATACAAGTTTGTCAAAAAGGTGTTCCGTACCGTCTTCGGTCCAAAGTCTTTTTGCTGCCGGGGAAACCATGGTGACCTTTGCCTTTTTGTGCACCATGATACTTCGGTCCTGGTGCCATCCTTCTGGCTTGAGCAGGATGTCTCCTACATTACCCCCCTTTAGTATCCGGTCAAGGAGGATACGGTTGTAAGCACCATGGGGTTCTTCTCCGAATACCGAGACATCCATTTTGGAAAAAGCGTGTTTTCGATCCAGTTCCTCGAGAAGCTTGCTGGTTGCCATGCCATTGCCAATGATGGCGAGCTTGATCCGTTTCATCTCCCCTCCCCCAAACACAAATCGGGATTCGTTCTGGATTTGATCCGGCTTGCGCAAACTTTGAACTCGGGCATCCTGCTGATAGGATCAAGGGCCGGATTGGTTAGTAGATTTGCTGCACCCATTCCTCCCCAATGAAAGGGGGCAAAAAGGGTGTCAGGACGGATATCAGGACTGATTCCTGCGACAAATCGGGCGGCACCACGACGGCTTTCTACTTCCACAATTTCACCCTCGTTGATCCCATGAAGCATCGCCAATTCCGGGTGGATTTTCAACACCGGCTCCGGGTTGGCAAGGACCAGGGATTCCATGCGACGCGTTTGGGACCCAGAGTTGTAATGTTCCAAATTCCGACCAGTTGTAAAATACAAAGGATACTCCCGATCCGGTTCCTCAGCGGCTTGGGTATAAGGTGTGGCGTGGAATCGCGCCCGACCATCCGGATGACCGAACCGGTCGAGGAAAAGCCTTTTTGTGCCAGGATGATTGGAATGGGGACAGGGCCAAAATACTCCCTTTTCCTGGTCAATGCGCTGCCAGGTAATTCCCGAGTAATCCGCCTTCCCCCCGGCCGTTGCCTTCGCCAATTCGGCAAAAACATCCTCAGGGTCTTGTGCAGTAAATTTGTCACCGACACCCAAACGCTTTGCCAACTCGCGTAGAATCCAAATATCTGACATCGCCTGTCCGGGAGCATCCGTGACCTTTCGCCTGAGGATGACCCGACCCTCGAGGTTGGTGGTTGTTCCGGTTTCTTCCATCCACTGCGTCACGGGAAGTATGACATCCGCACCTTCGGAGGTTTCATTGGCAAATGCGTCCAAAACCACCAGGCAGTCCAGGGCCCCCAGTCGTTGCCTGATGCGATCCACATCAGGCGATGCCACAACAACATTGGACCCGACCACCAGAAGGCCTTTGGGGCCTCCAGGTTGTCCTAATGCGTCTAACAGCTCAAAAGCACTTAGTCCCTTGGTCGGCAGGTCCTCTGGTGATACCCCCCATATCGAAGCAATGTGGGATCGGTGATCCGGATCGGTAATCGATCGATAACCGGGAAGTTGGTCCGCTTTTTGACCATGTTCACGACCGCCTTGACCATTTGCCTGGCCGGTCAAACACCCATACCCGCATCCCGGTTTGCCCGATTTGCCCAATGCCAGAACCAAATTGGCACAGGCCAACACCGTAGCCACGCCTTTGCTCTGCTGTTCGGGCCCCCGACCGCTGAGCACCATGGCGGGCCGGGCATCGCCCAACCAATCAACGGCAAGGCGCATTTGCGACTCGGAAACGCCAGTGATCTGTTCCACCATAGCGGGATGATGTCCAAGGGCGTTGGCCTTGGCCGCTTCAAAACCACTGGTTCTTACGGCAATGAATTTTTGATCCACCTTTTCTGTCTCAATGATCAAATGGAGCAAACCATTAAGCAAAGCAAGATCGGTACCAGGTACCGGTGCCAGGTGCAGATCCGCCATGAGGGCCGTGGCACTTTGCCTTGGATCAATAACGATGAGTTTGCCACCCGATTGGCGTTGGGTTTGGAGCCAATGGGTCATGGGGGGTAGCGTTTCTACCGGATTGGATCCTACCAGGAGGATGGTTCCGGCAAGTGGCAGGTCTTCCATGGGAAACGGCATTCCCCGGTCCAGGCCAAAAGCGAGGTTGTTTCCTGCTGCCCCACTGGACATGCAAAACCGGCCGTTGTAGTCAATATTGGCGGTTTTAAGGGCAACCCTTGCAAACTTGGCCAGGTAATAGGCTTTCTCGTTGGTGAGGGCCCCGGATCCAAAAACAGCAACCGCCTCGGGCCCATGATTGGCTCGCAATTGACGAAACCGGTTCGCCACAAGATCAAGGGCCTCCTCCCAGGATGCTTGGCACAACTTTCCAGAAGCATTGCGGATGAGGGGTGTTAAAAGTCGGTCAGGGCGGTTGTGAAGTTCGCTTGCCCGGAATCCCTTGATGCACATTCTGCCCTGATTGATGGGAAAAGATTCATCACCCTCGATGCGAATTTGATTCCCCTCGGGCGAAACGACCGTTCCACACTGAAATGCACAAAATGGACAATGGGTGCGGACGGGTTGCAATTGGGGCAAAGCAAACATTAACCAGCACCTTCGGAGGCTAGGCCGTCTCCGGGAATACCCACCCGGACCATTCCATTGGTAATGGCAACCGGATGGACTCTGACAGGACATTCACCGGGTTGGTCGCATTCCCCGGTGATTCCGTCATAGCGCCTTGCGTGCATGGGGCAAACCACCCGCCCTTCGGCAAGCATCCCTTCGGCAAGTGGTCCTCCCTTGTGTGGGCAGGCATTATCCATGGCAAACAGGTTGCCGCCTCTTCGGTGAAACAAAGCAACAGACCTTCCACCAATGACGAAAGCCCGCCCCATTCCCAAGGGTAGATTATCCAGAGGGCACACATCCACAAAACAAACCGCAGGGGCGATAGACGACATTAGCTAGCTCCTTTGCCGAATTTTTTCAGGAAAAAACCAAACGGGGCCCCGCACTAGGCCGTAGTCCCTGCCAAATACATAGGCCCTACCTGAATGGGTTCGGAAAATTGCCCGGGATAGACCGGTTGTTCCCTTTCAAGCCACGGATCCACAAACCCCTTGACAGCCTCTTCGATTCCCTGGTCAAGGTGTTCGGCAATCCCAAGACTGTCGTTAACGATTATCTCCTGAAGTGTTTCGATGCCAATGCGTGGGACAAAATCATAGGTCCGTTCGAGGTATTTGCCATGTTCCCGGTAGTATTGCATGAAGCGTCCCACTATTTTGAGTGCTTCCCCCTTGCTTTGGACACGGCAGAGGACCTCGGTTTTTTTCACATGGGCCCCGGCTCGGGGGGGGGGGGGGG
>SXGU01391602.1_pt1 | contig 12444 bp, 12 predicted proteins | sample 3174531 | NCBI WGS metagenome assembly SXGU01 (sample SAMN11356863, study PRJNA531348) | freshwater metagenome | isolation source: freshwater sample F1-140 | place: China: Fuxian Lake, Yuxi | collected 2017-12-25 | reverse complement strand
TACGCAGCAGGATTCACCAAACTTACAGCAAATTACGTGCCAGTGACATTTGCCGCTTTGCTTGGCAGCTTCTGTGGGGGAGGCGGGCGTGCTGCCAGAGGGCCTGGCCGGGTTGCGGCAGGCTCGGGCGGCAAAGATTTGCCGCTTTTGTTGCCCTTGTGGCATCAGGGTTGCTCATTGACGGCCACCTGGTTGTTGCGTGGTGTGGGTTGCCTCATCGAGGCTGGCAACCACTGACCCAAGCGGGCCGCAGCGTTTTGCAGCAGGCCTTGGCGTATGGATTGGCGGGTGATGGGCGCCTCGGTGTCGCTGTCGGTGTAGAGCATGCGGGCCTGTTTGCCACCAATATCGAGGGCTGCTGTGCTTTGGCGTTCGCTGCGCGATGCCGGGTTGAGCACCGAGAGGTACAGGTCTTCCAAGCCAGCAGGGCCCTGGTTTTTGAGGCCCACATCGTCAAAATACTTGTCAACCAGGCTGAGCTGTTTGTGCACGCTGAGGTTGAGAATGCCACGCGGGTTGTTGGCAAAGCCGGCTGAGGCGGCGCCGCGGGCCGGCCCGTCGCAAAACTGGATGATGCCGTGACAGCGCTGGTTGCTGGCGCGGGGGTTCATGCCATCGCTCTCCATCAGGGTCATGCGGGCAAAGTCATCGGGCGCGAAGCGGTGATCTCTGGCCATTTGCAAAATCTTGTCATAAACCGGCGCTTTGTCTGCCGCGGGTATAAAGCCCTTGGCAACCGCCCGCTCCAATGTTTGTTCCAGCACCGGGTGGCTGGACTGCAGCTTGGCTTTAGGTGCCATGACAAGGGGTGCGTTGGCTATGGGCGCCCTGCGGGCCAGGGACTCGGCCGCTGGAACCACCCGCCGCGCCTCGCCCACCACCGCTGGCGCCACTCGCCGCCCGGCTGAGGCCGGCAGGGTCTGGAGTTCACTGTGCAGGGCGGTGGTGTCTAGGCGTTGGCCAACATGAATCAGGTCAGCGTTGCTTATATGGTTGGCACTGGCGAGCTGCTGAGCTAGGCGGTGTTCTTCTGGGCCGCTGAGTTTGATGCCCCTGGCTTCGGCCTGGGCTCGCACAATGCCCGTGAGCGTGTTGCCATTGCCCACGGTGACTTGGGTCTCGGCATGGGTATTGGGCTGGGCTTGTTGCAGTGCCTTGGCAAAGCTGCTGGGCTGGGGCTGGGGAGCTGTTGAGCGCGCGCGCGCCAGTGCATCAGTGCGAAAGCTGATTTGCTGGGTGCTCAGAAGGTTGAGGTCTTTGGTCACCGGTTTGCTCCAGTTTGAAATATCAGGGGCGTATTCATATCGTGTGGCTTGCTGTGGCATGCTCAGGTTTTGCATCAGCCCCGCCGCGCATCGGTGGCACTCTTCTTGCACGAACCTGGCTTGTGTCAAACCAAACTGTCATTTTTTCAACACCAACGGGTTTATTTCAGCAATTGCTGTGCCACGCTTGGCGCTGGTCTTTGCCGGTCATGCTGCTGGCTTTGTGGCTGCCACTTGCCGCTCAGCCGGTGGCCAACCAGGCGCGCCTGTTGACCGAGGTTGGTGCCTGGGTGCAGCAGACCCAGGGGGTGACCGCCAGCCAGTACAGCTTTGCCCCAATGGACAGCCGGGTACAAACCCAAAGCTGCGACCGTGCCCTGGTGATGGACCTGCCCTTTGCCTCGCGCGAAACCGTGCGGGTGCGCTGCCTGGGGCAACCCAATTGGCAGCTCTATTTGCGGGTTATTTTTGACCCCAGTGCAAAACCCCCGAGCAAGCCCGCCACCGAGACAGCTGCCGCGCCAGCCGGGCCACCCGCGCCCCTGGGTGCCTCAACCCCGGCGCCGGCCATGCGCCGGGTGGTGGTGGCGCGCCAGCTGCTGCGTGCTGGCACCCTGGTGACGGCTGATTTGCTGGCCGAGGTAGACCAACCGGGTGCTGGCCTGGATGCGCAGGTGCTGCGCTCGATCAAGGAGGCCGAAAACGGCGAAATGGTGCGAGAACTACCCGCCGGCGTGCCGCTGCGCAGCTATGACTTGCGGCGTGCGGTGCTGATAAAAATGGGCCAAACTGTGTTGTTAAGCGTGGGCCAAGGGGGCGGTTTTTCAATTACCGCCCGGGTCGAGGCGCTGCAAGAAGGCAGAATGGGAGACCAGGTGCGCTTAAAAAACCCCGAGTCGGGCCGAATACTGATTGGCGTAGTGACTGGGCCCAATACGGCGCGCGGGCTGTAAAAAAATATTTTTACTAATTTGGTAAAAACATTCAAGTTTTTTGGGCTGGCGCCGACTCCCATAACGAGACGGTTTTATTTGCCTCAAGTTTTATAAGTGAGAACACCATGACCGACGCTATCACCCCTCCGCCTCGTCCGGCTCAAAGTGACAGCTTGTTGCGCAAGGCCCTTGACAAGGCGGCCAAAACGGCCGACGCCACCGGGATGCCGGTGCTTCAGGGGGGTGGCGCGCCGCCCCGGATGCCGGTCGAGGAAGACAGCAGGGCCGATTTGGCGGGGTTTGGTGATCTGCGTGGGCGCATCAACCAAGAGCCTGAGTTTGATCGCGCCAAGGTTGACGCCATACGGCATGCGATACACAATGGGCAATACCCGCTCGACCCCCGGCGCATCGCCGAGAGCTTTGTAGCGATTGAGCAAATGATCAGTGACTGAGAACTTCTTGAGCGAAGCACTTCACCAAGCCAAAGAACTTGCCACGCAGCTGGCGCACATCCTCGAGCTAGAGTTTCAGGCTCTGCGGGAGCAGGAGCTTGACCAGTTTGAACAGTTGCAACCAGTTAAAAACGATCTCCTGAGCGCAATCACCGCCTTGGCACCCGGGGCGCAGGAGCTACAGCAGCAGCCCGAATGGCAGGATTTCCGTGAAACCATGGTTATCTGCCGGGATTTTCACCGGCGCAACACCCTGCTGATGAACCGCAAACTCGAGGCCATCCGGGGCACGCTTGATAGCCTGCGCCTGCAAGATACGGCCAGTCCGGTTGAGGTGTATGACCGCCTAGGTTCGATATCGCGTTTTTCTCGCAACAACGGCTATAGCGACGCCTGATCGCCGCGTGCCGCAGGCACTGCGCTGACTTTTTCGTCGCCCGGGCGCATGTCTTTGAGCCAATAAACCCACGACAGAATGACCGAGACCACGGTGTAGAGCTCGGGTGGAATTTCATCGTCCACCTTGATGCGGCTCAGCAGGGCCAGTAGTTCTGGGTCTTGGGTGATGTAGACGCCGTGCCGGCGCGCCTGTGCCATCATGTCCAGGGCCAGCTCGCCTTCGCCCTTGGCGGTGACCACCGGGGCGCTGTTCAGGCCATATTCAAGAGCAATGGCTTGGGGCTTGGGGCTCATACCAGAATGTCTAACACGACGCCGGGGTCAGCCGGCGGCAGCGCCACTGGCGCGGGCCGCGGCCGCGCGCCGTGGTGGACCTGAAAAGAGCGCATCACCAACCCGCTGTCTTGAAGGCTTTGTCCCAGCGCTTGTGAGCCGGCCTGGGCCAGCGCGATCACCGATTCGCGCAGGGCCCACATGGTGAGGTCAATCTGGTTTTCGCCGCGCAGCTGGGCCTTGAGCCAGAGCTCGCCAAAATCGCTGCTGTTGGAGTGCACGCTGACCGTCAGTGCCGGCTCGCGCCCCTGCATGGCGGCTTCCCGCTCAAAGCTCAGCGCCACCGGGTTGGCATCGCCAAAGGGCAGCAGCACTTTGACTGCCATTTCGCCGGCGCGTTGGGCCTGCAGCGCATTGAGCTGGCTGGATTCAAGATCGTCAATCGCCCGCCTGACTTGTTGCAGCTCGGCGTTATCGACCAGGGTTTCGGTCTGCTCGCCCAAAGCTGCCAGCAGCTGGTAGAGCAGTTGTTTGGTGTCAACTGGTGAGGGCCGGCCGGTGCGCAGGATGTTGGCCTCGCTGCCCATGGCGGTGGCCACAGCCAGGCGGATCGCGTCTGGCGCGATAGTCTGGCTTTGGGTCAGGCGCATGGCGCGCCAGCGAGCCTGCAATTCGGGGTGCTCGGCGCCAACCTTGGCCAGCAACGCGTCCAGCGCGCCAGGTAGCAGCAACTGCTGCAGCTCATGCAGGCCGGGCTGGCGGTACAGCAGGCTGGCCAGTCGGGAAAAACCGCCATCCGAGCCAGGCGAGCGGGCCAGGGCAAAGCCTGGTGTGTTGGGGTTGTCCACAATTCGCACATCAGCCAGGTTTGGGCTGATCGCCGCTTTGGGTGCGGGTGTCGGGTTGGGCGGGGTGGTGTCAGACAGCGCGTAGAGGGTGATGCTGCCGTCCGGGTTGAGTTGGGTGACAAAGCTCATGCGCCGGCCGACCTCCCAGTCGGACCGGTTGGGCACGCCTATGAGCCGGCCGCGCAGCATGAGTGCGAGTTGTTCGCCTTGCGACTGCACCGTGCCCTGGATGACCTGACCGTCTTTGAGGTTGAGTGCCCGGGCAGTTAATGCCTCAACCAGCGGCAGGGACAGGGGCCCTTGGGGAAACAGCGGTGCAAAGCGGGTTGGCGAAGCACTCTCTGTGACTGGTATCACGGGTATTTGACCCAGCGCTTACGGTCGTCGTCTGGCGATGGCTCGGCTTGGCTCTCCAAGGCAGCTATTGGGACAGGGACTGGCGGCATCAGGCTAAGCAGCAAGGAATTGTGGTCCGGCACCATGAGTACCGCGCCCTTGCGCAGCAGAGGCGCTTTTCCCTCCACAAACGCAGCCGGGTTTTGCTGGATAAAGGCGGCGCGCAGCACCGCAAGCTTGAGCGGGCTGTCGCCCAGGGTTTTGGTGATCACCGCGTCTAGTGACTCGCCTGGCTTGGGCTTGTAGCTGCCCGGCGGCAGCGCGGGTGCGGCCGGTGCCGGGGCTGAATGCGCCTTTGAAGCCGCGGCAGGTGCGGCCGGTGCAGGTGCCGGTGCCGGTTGAGCGCCGTGTGCTTGACCGGCTGCAATCAGGCAAATCAGGCAAATCAGGGTTGTGGCCCGGCCAAATGCCCGGGCAGAGGTGTCAATTTGCGTCATGGTGGGGCTCCTGGTGTGTCATGGCGAAGCCTCTGCGCTCCAGGCCAGCCAATGCTGGCGAACTGCCGCCTTGCTGCCGGCCACCGGGGTGAGTTGCGCATGGTGTTCATTCAGGGCCGTGACCCGGGCCAACACGGTGTGCGCGGACATGCTGGCCTCGAGCACCCGTTCGGGTATTTTTTGGCCATCAGCCAGCAGCCATTCATCGCCCAGGCGCAGGCCAGCGGCAGCGCCAGCGTTGATGCGGATTTGGCTGCCCATGGCCTGGGTCACTTTAGCCACCACCGGCTGGCAGCTCAGGGCCGCCTCAAGCTGGCGGGCCCAGCCTTGGGCCTGCTGGGAAATTTGTGCCTGGGAAGCCTCTGTCAGGCCGGCAGGCTGCCATTTGCTGCCATTGATGTCCAGGCCAATCGGGGCGCTGAGCTGGAGCAGGGCTTTGCCCAGGCCATTGGCGCTCAGGGTTATGGAGAGCTGGGCTTTCAAGGGGGAGGGCGCTTGGGCCGTACCGCCAAATGGCAGCACTGGTGCGATGACCGGAATCGGTTGTACGGCGAAGCTGATTTGCCAGGGAATGTCGTCGTCCGAGCGGGCGAGCAGGGCCTGGGCGTAGGCTGTGCGCTCGGTGATGACATCGGTTTGGGTCAGGCGCCACACGGTGGACCCGGCGCTGGCCTGGCTGAGCTCGGTGAACAGCAGGCCGCGCAAATTGCGTAGCAGTGGGCGGGCCTCGGCAGCCCAAGCACTGCCCTCTAACCAATGGATTGAAGCCACATGTTGCAGCCGTGCGGCGCCGCTCAATTTACAGGCCCGGGCGGGTTCACGGCCGGCCGGCAGCCCGCTTTTGATATCACTCGCCTGCACAGATTGCCACTGCAGGGTGGCACTGGGCTGGCCTTGGCTGTCTTGGCCATAAGCGGTAACCCGCACACCACGCACCTGCATGCCGCTGCGAAATGCGCTGCTTTCGCGCAACACGCCTTGGGCGTCTATCCACTGGGTGGCTTGAACCTCGGTGGGGCCTTCCAGCGCAGCTTGCACCAGACCCTGCCGGATGGCGGTGAGTTTGTCCTCTGGAGACAGGGCTCGACCCGGGTCTGCCAGCGCGCAGCCACTGGCACACAGGCCCGCAAGGCTGACAGCCCAAATAAGAGCGGGCAGGCGGCGCAGTTGTTTCATGAATTGCACCCGAGCCAACCGGCTCACCTGATTTTGGCCACCAGCTGGCCCAAATACAGTGCCCGGAGGTCTTGCACCACCGCGCGGTCTAGCGAGAGGGTGGTTTCGTAGGTGTCATCGCCGGTTGGGGTGATGCTGACCAGGGTGGCGCCGTGAATCACGCCTTCAACCCGGCTGCGAAAGGTGTCGTTTTGCACCACCATGTCGGCCACGGTGGCGGTGGCGTCAACTTTCAGGCCATAGACCTGCTCGGTGAGTGAGCGGTAGGCGTCGAGCTTGGCGGCGCGGATGGCCAGCAAACGCTGCTGCGCCGGCAAGCGGTGGTTTTGTATGCTGATCACTGCATAGCCGGTGGCGGTCAGGCTTTCGCGCCGCTCGACCAGGGTGACCGTGGTGGCGGGTTTTTCGACCGCTGCCGGAATGCTCAGGCTGGCAGCGTCTTTGGGCGTGGTTTTGCTGGGTGAGAACACCTCTGCCAAAGACACGGATGAGCTGGAGTTCAGGGGCGTCAGGCTGCAGCCGGACAACAGCGCCATGCTGCTTGCAGCCAAGATGAGTAGAGTTTTCATGGGGGGAATCCTTGCTAAGTCTCCGTAGGATTCGTCACGAGGGACCCAAACTTGAGTGTTGTATCCCGCCCAGCGGTGCGGGGACCACGGGGCAAAGGGGGTCAGGCCGCCTGGTGCAGGTCTTGGTTCGAGTTTGGGTTTGGGTTTGGGTTGTTTGAGCGCAGCCCCGCTGCTCTGGGTGGGGCCAGGCCCAGGCTGGTGGTTTCCTGGCCGGCGGCGGCTCGGTACCACTGCAGTGCCACCGCGTAGTTTTGTACCGTGCCTTGGGCATGGGCATGCATATAGCCCAAGTTGAAGCGGGCGGCCGGGTCGCCCAGGGCGGCGGCCCGGGCGTAAAAGGCCAGAGCCTGGACCTGGTCTTGGGCGACCCACTCGCCCACCACATGCAGACGCCCCAGGGTGTACAGGGCGGCAGCGTCGTCTTGCTGCTCTGCCTGTTGCAGCAGGCTGAGCGCTTGTTGGGGGTCTGGCGCGCCGCCTTGGGTTTCAAACAGCAGGCAGGCAAGGTTGAATTGGGCCCGGGCATGGCCCAGGGCGGCAGCATTGCCCAGATACAGGCGGGCTTGTGCCGGGTCAGCGGCCTGCCCCCGGCCCTGGCTGGCCAGCAGGCCCAGGCCGTACCAGGAAGCGGCCTGGTTTTGCGCGGCAGACTGCTGGTACCAGTGCAGCGCCTCTTCGGGCTCCAAGCCCGGCAGTTGGCGGTTGGCGCACAGCACAGCCAGGTTGTGCTGCGCTGCGCAAACACCTGCCGTGGCCGCGCGGCGGTACCACTGCTCGGCCAGCGCAGCGTCCGGGGCGGTGCCCTGGCCCAGGGCGTACATCAAGCCGAGGTTGAACTCGGCCTCATGGTCTTGTTGTTCTGCGGCGCGCTGGTAGGCGGCCAGCCGTTGGGCGTAATCAGGTGCTGCATCGGTGGTTTTGGTTTGCAATAAAGAGAGCCGGTATTGGGCGCCAGCATGGCCTTGTGCGGCGGCGCGCTCAAACAGACGCAGTGCCATCACCGGGTCTGCTGGTGTGCCCTGGCCAGCGCTGAGCATGGTCGCAAAAGCATATTGGGCGGCGGCGTCGCCCAGGTCGGCGGCCATTCGGTAGCACTGGGCTGCTTGGGCCAAGTCCTGCACCATGCCCTGGCCTAGCGCATGCATGACGCCCAGGTTGTGCAAAGCTGACGGGTTGCCCAAGTCAGCACTGGCTTGGTACAGCTTCTGCGCCGCTGGCAGGGCGTCACCGCCCAAGCCGGCCTGGTTGAGCGCCAAATTGAAGAGGGCGTCGCTGTGGTGCTGGTCAGCGGCAGCCTGGAGCCAGTGTTGAGCCAAGGCTGGATCAGCCGCCAAGCCCTGCCCCAGGGTTACGGCAAGGTTGAACTGGCTCAATGCCAGCCCTTGCCGGGCAGACTGCTCAAACCACTGGCCGGCCTGTGCCGAATCTGCTGGCCCGCCCTGGCCTTGCAGACACATCAGCCCGAGGTTGAACTGGGCCAGCGCGTCGCCTTGTGCGGCGGCTTGTTGGTAATACTGCCGGGCCTGCGCAAAGTCCGGCTCCAAGCCTTCGCCGGCCTGGTACAGGCCACCTAAATTGCACTGGGCCATGGCATGGCCCTGGGCGGCGGCAAGCGCATACCACTGGCCGCCCTGCGCAGCGGATTGCGCCACGCCCTGGCCGGCCTGGTACATGGCGCCGAGCTGAAACTGTGCGGCTGCCAGACCCTGGTCGGCGGCCAACTGGTACCACTGCAGGGCTTCGGCGTAATCCTGGGGCGTGCCCCAGCCCTTGGCGCTCATGCTGCCCAGGTTGTACTGGGCCTGGGCATGGCCCAGAGCCGCAGCCGAGCGGTAATGCCCCAGCGCTTTGGCAAAGTCTGCCGGTAAGGCCTCGGCTACGAGGCCGTCATGGGCATGCAGCACGCCCAGGTTGTAGTGGGCAGCGCTATGGCCTTGGGCAGCTGCGAGTTCATAGTATTGAAGGGCGCCTGCGAGGTCTGGCGGCAGACCCTGGCCCTGGGCAAGCATGAGCCCGAGGTTGTACTGCGCCGGCGCGTCGCCCTGGTCTGCGGCCATTTTGTACCACTTGGCGGCCAGCCCGGCATCTGGCGCCAGGCCGCGGCCGCCAGCAAGCATCAGCCCGAGGTTGAACTGGGCATAGCAATGCCCCTGGGTGGCAGCAGATTCATACCATTGGCGCGCCTGCTGGCTATTTTGTGGCAGGCCTTCGCCTTCGGCGTACATGCTGGCCAGGTGAAACTGGGCGGTTGCATCGCCCTGGATGGCGGCCCGTTCAAACCACTTGGCGGCCTCGGCGGCGTCCTGTGCCACACCCTGCCCATTGGCATACATGAAGCCCAGGTTGGTTTGCACATCGGGCAGACCCTGTTCGCCGGCCTTGAGGTACCAGACCAGGGCTTGCACATCGTCCTGCGGGACGCCCTGGCCGTTGGTGTACATGAAACCCAGGTTGTACTGGGCTGGTGCATAATCTTGCGCGGCTGCCAGGCGGTACCACTTCAGGGCTTCGGCATAGTCTTGCGCCACGCCCTGCCCATTGGCATACATGAAGCCCAGGTTGTTTTGTGCGGCAGCATAGTCCAGCGAGGCGAGTGGCCGTGAGATGCGCAGGGCGTTGACATAGTCGCCCCGGCTGTAGGCGGCGTCCGCATCGGCGAGCAGGCTTTTCATGGCGCAGCGTCCGCCCTGGGGTCTGTGGCCGTGCTCGGACTCACTCTTGATGGTCCTTGAGTTGGGGCAGGCTTTGGTGCAGGATGGGGTGGGCCTGGTGGGTCAGGGCATAGCCTTTTTGCCCCTGGGGCACATGGGCTTTTTCTGAAATGATGGGCGCGCTGATGGCTACATGGGCCTGGTAGGGCGCGCGCGGCGGATGGGCCGTGGCCTCCATGTGCTGGGCCTCGGTTTGGCGGTGTTTGACTTGGGCCATGGGCATCCTTTGGGGGTATCGCTTGCTGGTCTGAAATGGCCCTGTCGGTTAGCGGCTCGGGCGCAGCGCTGTTTTGGGTGACAGTTTTCTGACAAGCAGGCTTGAATTCGACAGTTTTTAAGCAAATTTTATACCCGTGAAACGTTGCCTGACCCTTCGGCTCAAGCTGGCGTTCTGTTGGGCTGGGCTTGCAGCAGGGCCTCGATGTCGGCGCTCTGCAGGGTCTGAATGCCGAAACTTTGGTGCACGCTCACCAGTGGGGCGAACCAGTGCGCATGAAAGGCCTGGTAAAAGTCGGTGCTCCAGGGCAGTTGTGCCTGGCTGCTCAGGGTGGCCCAGTTCCAGTTGTCGAGGTAGGTTTGTATCAAACCCTGGCCCCAGGGCAGTGCCGGGTTGGCGCTCAGGCGTTCCCAGTCCCAATCTGCTGCATGGTCAGCGATCAGGCCCTCGGTCCAGGGCAGCAGCGCATTGCTGCTCAGACCGGCCCAGTCCCAGTGATTGGCAAAGCGGGCGATCAGGGTGTCGGACCAGGGCAGGCCGGCATTCCAGCTCAGGTCGTCCCAGTCCCAGCGCTCCAGGTAGCGGTTCAACAACTCGACCGACCAGGGTAGGGCAGGGTTTTGGCTCAGGCCGCGCCAGTCCCACCGGTCTGAATAGGTGTCAAGCAGTGACTCGTTCCAGCACAGACCGGGGTTTTTGCTCAGCGCCGGCCAATCCCAGCGCTCTGACCAGGTGGCTATCAGCGTTGGCTCCCAGGGCAGGCTCGGGTTGCTGCTGAGTGCCGGCCACTGCCAGCGCTCGCTGTTGAGGGCAATCAGGTCTGGGCTCCAGGGCAGCTTTGGCTGGGCACTCAGGGCCGGCCAGTCCCAGCGCTGGGCATGCTCGGCAATCAGAGCCTCGCTCCACCTCAGGCTGGGGTTGCTGCTCAGCCAGCTCCAGTGCCAGTAGGCAGCGAATTGTCCAATCAGTTGCTGGTCTGCATGCAGCGCCAGGTTGGCGCTCAGGCCGGTCCAGTCCCAGCGGTCGCCGTGCCGCTCGAGCAGGCTGGCGTTCAGGGGCAGGTCGTGGTTCCAGCTCAGGCCGGTCCAGTCCCAGCGCTCGGCATTGGCAGCAATAAAGCTGGCAGTCCAGGGCAAATTCGGGCTGCGGCTCAAAGACGCCCAGTGCCAGCGGTAGGCGTTGGCCCGCAGCAAATCGCTGCTCCAGGGCAGGCCCGGGTTGTCACTGAGCAGGGGCCAGTGCCAGCGCTCAGCATGGCGCTCTATCAGTGCCGCAGACCAGGGCAGGGAAGGATTTTGGCTCAGGGCCAGCCAGTCCAGTTGGTCGGCCTGCTCGTCGAGCAGTTGGTCTGTCCAGGCCAGGGCCCGGCTGCTGCTCAGGCGCCGCCAATCCCACAGGTCCGGCTGGTGTTCGAGCATGGCCGGTGTCAAGGGGTAGTGCTGGTGCAGGCAGTGGTCCAACAGGGTTGCAAACTCTTGGAAAAATTGCCGGGCCTGGCGGGTTTCGAGCTCGGCCAGGGTGCTGGCAACGATGTCCAGGCGCTGCTGCAGCGGGCCTTGCAGTTGTCGCGCCCCGGGCTGGACCACCAGCCCGCTCATGCGGGGGTCTGCGCCGCCATGGCCTGCAGTTCTTGTTGGTAGCGCGCGATTTCGTCTTCAAGGTAAGTCGATTGCTGGACAAACCAAAGTGCCCAATTGCTTTGTGTGCTCAGGGTGCGCCAGGTTGGGCTGCGCACTATGCTGGCGCGTGCCAGCAGGCCGGCAGCCATTCGGTCCTGCATCTTGGCCAGTCGCCAGTCGGGGCCAGCCGCCGGGGTGTGGTCGGCTGGGCCGCTGAGGGCCTGGGTTTGCAGTGCTGCCTCGAGCTTTTTGAGCGCTTGCAGGTTGCTGTTGCGGTAGCCCAGCTGGAGCTGCTGAAAAATCGTTTGGGCCTGGCTTTTATCGCCGTCCTCAACCCGGTCTGGGTGGCAGAGCATGGCCAATTTGCGGTACAGCTGCTTCATATCAGCTTGCTCTTGCTCGTCGAGCGGGGGCGCAGGGCTTTGCTGCATGGCTTGGTGGCTATGCTCGAATTCTTCAAACGCCGACTGCGCGGCCTGTGCTTCTTGTTGCCTGTGCTGCCCACCGAGTTGGGCATGGCGTTGTGCGAGGCAGCGCTGTTTGGTGTCAAGCAATTGGCGCAGAAGCTGGCCAATGGCATGATCTTGTTGTTGGTCAAAGGCCTGCATTTTTCGCTGCATTTCGGCGGTGTCGGCCTCCAGCGCCAAGACCTGATGCTCTAGCAGTTGGACCTGCCACAAGGCAACACCCTGGGCGGGATCTTTTTGCTCGACGAGTTGGCCGCCTGCCGGGTCTGCTGTGCTGGCCAGCGCTGCAACCGGGTTTTGCGCCGGCTGGCCTGGTCGGTCTGGGTCCAGGGGGTCATGGTCAAGGGTTGGCAGCCCGGCCATGGCGGTCTCGCAGCGCGCCGCAAGTTCAGGGCTGTGTTGCACCAGAACGCCTCCGAAATCTAGGCCGCTCAGGCTGCTTGCCTGAGCAAAGTTGCCGCTGATGACGGCCTGCGAATCAAGCACGCACACCGAGGTGTGCAGGGCCACGCTGTCGGGTGCCAGCCAGGCCAGACGGCCACCCAACGCCGTGAGCCGCTCCCAAGACAGGCTGGCGTTGAGGTTGCCGGCAACCGCCTGCACGCTCAGGCTGACCCGCAGCCCCCGGCGCAGGCCAGTCAGCATCAGCTCAAACCAGGCGCGTGAGCAGGGCCCGG
>SXGU01549048.1_pt1 | contig 12446 bp, 9 predicted proteins | sample 3174531 | NCBI WGS metagenome assembly SXGU01 (sample SAMN11356863, study PRJNA531348) | freshwater metagenome | isolation source: freshwater sample F1-140 | place: China: Fuxian Lake, Yuxi | collected 2017-12-25 | reverse complement strand
GTGCATCTCGGCAAGGGGATCATCGAGCGCGACGTGGAGCAGGCCATCCCCGACAAGGCCGCCGAGATCATCCTCTACTGTGGCGGCGGATTCCGCAGCGCACTCTCGGCGGAGAACCTGCAGAAGATGGGCTACACGAACGTCTACTCGATGGACGGTGGCTGGCGGGACTGGGCGGCCGCAGGGACCCCGGTCGATCTGTGACCAACGCCGAGACTGAGGCCCGCGTCCGCGCGAGTTTCGGGAGGCAGGCATTTATGGCGCTCCTCGGTGCGACACTCACCCGGGTCGCCCCTGGCGAAGTGGAGATTGAGTTGCCCTGGCGCGCCGATCTCGTGCAGCAGCACGGATTTCTTCACGCCGGCGTCACCTCAGCGAGTGCGGATAGCGCCTGCGGGTATGCCGCGTTGTCAGTGATGCCAGCGGACGCGGCAGTGTTGAGCGTAGAGTACAAAGTGAATCTCCTGGCCCCAGCCCGCGGCGTCCGTTTCCAGGCGGTTGGACGCGTTGTCCGATCTGGGCGGACAGTAAGTGTGGTCCAGGGCGACGTACTCGCGTTTGACGAACAGGGTCAGTCGCAAAAAGTCCTGACGATGCTGGGGACCATGATCGCTGCAGTGGGCCGTGGGATTGCTGACTAGTCTCTTTACACTGGTCGCCCACCGATTGATCGACAGGTTATTGTTAGCGAGCCAACCATGAACAGCCCAACGCCTCCTCCTCCTCCCAATCGCCCGACTGGCGTTTCTCGCCAGCCGGCTCCGCCGGGCCCGCCGCCGAGTTTCAACTCGCTGGCAAAGGCCATCGTGCAGGAGCAGAAGGAGCAGAAGAGTGCGATGGCCGAGGCGATCGACAAGCCGTCCGCCCGAAAGAAATGGGGCCCGATCGCGCTCGCGGCATTGGTGCTCGCCAATCTGGTCGGCTGGTTCATCATTCCTCCCGTGAGCGACGGGCGCGGTGACCGTCGCACCCCGGTACAGATTGAGCGCGACCTGCGCCTCGTTGTGGCCTCGGCTGCAAGTGAGGTAGAGGTTTGGCGCCGATTGCACGACAACGCGATGCCGAAGGCTTTGCAGGAGGCCGGCGTACGGGATTCCGGGCTCGTGCTCGTACCAATCGACAGCGCCGTCTATGAGATCCGCGGCAAGGACCATGAGATCTTCGTCACCTACCGCTCAAACACGACGGTGACCGACTTTCTCGATGCCGCACCGGTGAGCCGCCGATGAAGCCGCGCCTCCGACGCCGACGCCGGCTGGGCTTTACGCTCATCGAACTGATGATCACGGTCACGATCGTCGGTTTGCTGGCGCGTATCGCGATTCCGCGCGTGAACAGTTTCCGCCTGAAGGCGCGCGCTGCGCGTATTGTGTCAGACCTCGAAGTGATCCGCGGTGCGGCCTTCGCGGTTATGGCCGACAGCAGCAGGTGGCCCGAGGGGGAGGCGGTCGGGACGGTGCCGGCGATCATGTCGCCGTACCTCTCTTCCAGTGTGTCGTTCAACCCAGAGGTCGGCGTCTCGTATGCGTGGCGGCTGACCGGTATGCCCGATGGCGATCCGGGTCAGGCAACCGCCGGCGCGACGATGGGGATGGGCGTGCAAGTCACCGATGACGCACTGCTCGTCGAGTTGCAGCGTCAACTCGCCGTCCACGAGACGCTCACCGCGAGCGGCGTCGTCTACTGGCTGCTCTGGAGTCCGACCAGCCGACCCTAGCGGGCGTGGCACGACGCGGTTGCGCGACGTATCTTCGCGTCAACCCCCTCAGGCAGGCACATTGACAGTTTCGCGTCGTGATTTCCTCGCAACAGTTGGCGTTGGTGGCGCCGCGTACGGCGTCATCGGAACCAGCGGACTCGCATTTCCCGAGCTCTCCGCCCGTGGTCACGAGGCGCTGGTGGCTCAGGCGTTCGCTCAAGGTGCGCAAGGCAGGCCGGCCGCCGTTGATCGAATGGCCGACCGCCGCATGTCGGCGAACGCCGCGGTCCGGCTCGACAGCAACGAGAATCCGGTCGGCCCATTTCCACGGGCGCTCGATGCCATTCGCTCACACCTGAACGAGTCCAATCGCTATCCGATTCTCGCCGAAGAAGACGTCATCAATGCCATCGCCAAGCTGCAGGGGGTCAAGCCGGAAAACGTGATCCTCGGCTGCGGCTCGGGTGAACTCCTCCGCGCTGCCGATCAGGCCTTCACGTCGCGCACCGCGGCGTATGTCGGTGCCGGCCCGACGTTCGAAGCACCCGGAGGATTCGCGAGCTTCCTGGGCGCCGAAGTGCGGTCGCCGGCCGTGGATTCCAAGCTCAGCCTGGACCTCGGCGCGATGGGTGCCGCAGCGCGCGGTGCGGGGTTGGTCTTCCTCTGTAATCCGAACAACCCGACGGCAACGGTTCACACCAAGGCCGATGTCACCGCGTTCATCAACGATGTCCTCAGTGCCTCGCCGCAGACGACGATTCTCGTGGACGAAGCCTATTTCGATTACGTCGATGCCCCGGGATATGGCACACTCATTCCGATGGCGATCGAGAATCCGCGCGTCCTTGTGCTGCGGACGTTCTCCAAAGCCTACGGAATGGCCGGATTGCGCATTGGGTACGCCGTAGGCCGTCCCGAGACGATGGCGAAGATGAAGCAGTGGGTGATGGGGTCAAACGTCAGTCAGTTGACGCTCCTCGCTGCGACAGCGGCGCTTGGTGATCCCGCCGCGTTGGCCGCTGAGGTGAAGCGGAATCGCGAAGTGAAGGCGTTCACGCGCAAATTCTTCGCCGATGGCGGCTACACGATGACCGCCGGCGAAGCGAACTTCATGATGGTGGACATCAAGCGCAATGTGGCCGACTTCAAGAAGCTGGCGCTGACCAAAGGCGTTGCCATCGGACGCCCGTTCCCGCCGCTGACCACCCAGGCGCGCATCACGTTTGGGACGATGGATGAAATGAAGAAGGCCACGGCCGTTTTCCGCGAGCTGCTCGCTCAGCCGGCCGCCGCCGGCGGTTGAGCGGCGGTTCAGGCGTGCCTGCGCTATCTTCCGGGTGCTCCAGGCCCCGGAGGGCGTAAGGCCGCCAACTCCGCCAGGGCCGAAAGGCAGCAACGGTACGTGGATTCTCACGTTGCTTCGTCAGGCCTGGGGCACTGGCGCGGGGGGACATCCGGGTTCGGGTGGCCCCCCGCGCTTCTTTTCTGAGAGGAGATCCTGACGTGTCACGATCGCGTGCTTGGGCGTTGCTTCCCGTCGCTGCAATCCTCGTCGCCGTGTCGGCATCGGAATCCGCAGTGCCGCGGCAAACCCCGCAAGCGATTCCGTCCGGTCCGCCGAAAGCCGAGGTGCTGCGCGCCGCCGCCGACGTGATGCGCCGGGCTCGGTACGCCACGCTGGTGACCATCGGTGCGGGCGGTCAGCCCGAGGCGCGGATTATCGATCCACTCGCGCCCGACTCCGCGCTCACCGTATGGGTGGGGACGAATCCCCGGACGCGAAAAGTGTCGGAAATCGCGCGAGATGCCCGCGTCACACTGATGTACTTCGATGCCACGTCCAACGAGTACGTCTCGCTCGTGGGACGTGCCGAGGTCGTGCGAGACACCGCGTCCCGGCGGCGGTACTGGAAGCCCGATTGGGCACCCTTTTATCCCAAGGGCGCGTTGAGCGAAGACTTTGTGCTGCTCCGTGTGCGTCCGACGCGCCTCGAAATCGTCAGTCCACGACACAAGCTCGTGAACGACTCGCTCACGTGGCGCCCGGTGACAGTCATGCTGCCCTAGCGCGCCGACCTGCGCCCTCGCGGCTCGCCTACGGCCGGACCGTGATGCGGACCGGTGCCGATATCAGATCGCGCGAGATCACCTTGTGTTCGAAATCCCCAAGTACCGCGCGCAGCGAGTAGCTACCCGGCGCGAGCGTGATCGTGGTTTCGATTGCACCAGTGCCAAAATGCCGGTGTAGCGAATCGGTCGGAATCACGGTGCCCGCCGCCGGCGGCTCGACGTTGATGAGCAGGTGAAAGTGACCGGTGCTTGAGACGTTCATCCCTGCCGGTGCCACGCCGAAATTGCGCAGTCCGAAGGCGACCGTGAATGTCGGAGAAACGGTCGCGCCATTGGCCGGTGCGCGCAGGTAGATCTCGGGACGCGGTGCCGGGGCAGCGGCCGACGCGGGCGAGGCTGCCTGCGCAGCGGCCAACGTTGGAAATAGAAGTCCAGCGACGAGCACGCGAATCGACACAGCATCCTCCGAATAGCCGGCGGCCGGGTTATCCGGCTGGCCTGAAGGGTGGATGATATTGCATCGCGGGCCCGAGCGCCCAGCCCCGGCGGTGCTGGCAGCGACCGGCGGTCCGTCTCACATTGCAGTCACTCAGGCCTCAGGCTACAAACCCGTTGCACACCGTCCCGGTCACATGACCCGTGAATCCGCACGATTGGCGCGACTTCCCCTCGTCGGGCGCGAGCGGGAGCTCGCGCGCTTGCGCGCGCTGGTCAAGGCCGCAGAGGGCGGCGCGTCGCAGATGGTGTTCGTGGCGGGCGAGTCTGGGGTGGGCAAGACCCGCCTCGTCGAAACCCTCGCGGCCGAGGCGGCGGAGGCCGGGTGCTGCGTCATCGTCGGGCATGCGTTTCCTGCCGAAGGGGGATTCCCGTTCGCACTTGCCGCCGATGCGCTCTCGCAACTCGTGCGCGCCCTCGGCCCGAACTCGGTAACACTTCTCACGCGGGGCCACGAGAACGACCTCGCAATGATCCTTCCGACGCTGGCGCGCCCGGGCGCCCCGGCCGAACGCCCGTCCGGTGATGATGCCAAGGCAAGGATCTTCTGGCAGGTTGAGCGGTTCGTGCGGCGTGCCGCGGAACAACAACCCATCGTGCTGATTCTGGAAAACGTGCAGTGGGCCGATGCATCGTCGCTCGAACTGCTGCACTTCCTGGTTCGCCAACTCACGGGCGCTCGCGTCGCGGCGCTCTGCACATACAACCCGCATGAGCGCGAAATGTCGCCCGCGCTGCGTGCTGCTGAGCGATCGCTCCGCCGCGCGGGCAAGGCCGAGCATCTGGACGTGGAGCCACTCTCGCGCGAGGACGTCGGCGAACTCATCCGCCAGTGCCGGCCGTTGGGCGCGCAGGCCACCGACGCGTTTGCCGATCTGCTCTTTGCGCGCACGCTCGGCAATGCATTTTTTGTTGAAGAACTCCTTGCTGCCACAATCGCCGCCGGTGGGTCCGACGGCACAGCGGAGTGGGCGCAGGCCACCGGGGCGCTGCCCTCGTCGGTGCGTGACGCCGTGCTGGCGCGCGCCGATACGCTCGACCCCGCCGCCCGTGCGGTGCTCGACTGCGTGGCGGTCATGGGCATGCGTGCACCCCCCGCAGCGTTGCGCGCGGCCGCCGGTACCGACCCTGACGCGCTTGGCGCTGCGTTGGCCACACTGGGCGCGCGAGGGCTGTTGCGCGAGCACGATAACGGAGCCGACAGCTGGTATGAATGCGACCACCCCATTGTGCGCGGCGCGCTGTACGACGCGCTGGGCCGCGCACGGGCTCAGGCGCTGCATGCGCGCATCGCAGACGCGTTCGAGTCGCTGCAGCCGGCCGGAACAACGCCGTTCGCCAATGAGATTGCCTTCCATTGCTCGCGCGCGGGGGATGCGGCGGCGACGCCACGCGCGACGTACTATCTCGCCGTGGCTGGGCGCGCTGCGTTGCAGCGCCATGCCGACCGAGAGGCCGTCGCGCTGCTGCAGGCTGCCGTCACGCGTACCGAACACGCCACCGGCACGGGGCAGGGCGGGGATCGCGGTGCGCTCCTCGACGATCTTGCCCGCGCAAGGCAGCGGCTGGGGGAGTACGATGCGGCCTACGCCCTCTGGTCGGAGGCGCGCCACCATGCCCAACTGCCGAAGGACGCCGAGTTTCGCGCGCGGATTGAGCGGCGAATGGGGCTCAGTGCATTCTGGTCCGGCCGCACCCTCGATGCCGTCGCGCATTTCGATGCCGCCATTGCGGTCGCTCGTGAACACGGATTCCGCACCCTCGTGGTGCGCACACTGATTTCGCGCGGCACGGTGCTCCGTGCGGTCGGCGACATTGGCGCTGCGCGGGAAAATGTCGAAGAAGCGCTCAGCCTCGCGGGCTCAACGGGGGACGCCGCTCTGCTCGCGCGCGTGCATCGGGCAGCGCTGCTTGACTACGCGTTCACCGGTCCTGCGTCCACGGCGCAGGCGCACGCGGCCAAGGCCCTCGAGTACGCGGAAGCCAGCGGCGACGGGAGTGTGGCATGGTCGGCGCACTGGGGGCTGGCCGTGCTTGCCGGGTTCACTGGCGACGGCGCCAGCGTTGCACGCCACAGCGCGGAGGCCGAAAAGTGGGCGCTGCGCCTTGGCTCACCCGTGCTCGGCGCGTGGACGAGCGAGATCGGCGTGGAGTATGCGGCCGGCGTCGGCGACTGGGCCAACGGCCTCGCGCGCGCCGACCGGGCGATCGAAACCGCCCGCACCGTTGGCGACCGGACGCTCCTGCCAAGGCTGCTCGTCTGGAAAGGACTGATCCTGCTCGCGCGCGACGAGACCGACGCTGGCAAGGCCTGCCTCGACGAAAGTTGGAGATTGTCCGGTGCGGAAGCCCCTGAGCATCCCGGCGCGGATCTCCATGCAATCATCCTCGCGCACACGGGACGCGCGGCGTACCACGTGGCTGTGCGTGACTTCGCCGCGGCGATTCGGGTTGGCGAGCGGGGACTCGCGCTTGCCGAACGGCATGGGTTCGTCGCGTGGGCAGTGCATCGGTTGCTTCCCGTGCTCTGCGAGGCAGCGCTCTGGGCGCGGGACTATGCTCGCGTGACCCGCTACGTGGCGCGATTGCGTCAGGGCGCGGCGCTGCTCAACCACCGACTCGCCCGCGCCTGGGCCGACGGGGCTGACGCATTGCTGATGAGACTCCGCGATGCGGATCCGAGGGCGGTCGACGCGCTGATCAACGCGGCTGCCGACCTTGAGCAGGTGCCGTTCGTCTACCACGCGGCCCGGCTGCGCCGCAATGCGGCGCAGATACTCGCCGCAGACGGCGATCGCGATCGCGCGCTCGCTGAGCTCCGTCTTGCTCACGAGATGTTTCGGAAGATGGGCGCAGAGCGGGAGCTGAGAGGTACGCGTGAAGAGATTCGCGCGATGGGCGGCCGTCCGCCTCAGCGCATGACGCCCGGCGCAGGCGCCCTCACCGGGCGGGAACGACAGATTGCCAAGCTCCTCGCCGACCGCCGAACCAATCGCGAGATCGGAGAGGCGCTCGATATTTCACCGCGGACCGTGAGTACCCACCTGGCGAATGTGTTCCAGAAACTGGGGATCGACTCGCGAGGCGCCCTCATCGACCGCGTGCGCGCCGACCCGGCGCTGACCGAAGACGACGCCGGCGCCGACTGACGGAAGGCGGTCAGCAATCAAGTCGGCCAGTGTGTCGGCCATCGGGGCGACGGCCGCGGCGTCGAAGGCGCCCATGAGCGCCGTCTGAACCCAGCCCCGCTCGCGGAGATAGCCGCTGTGCCAGCTGATCTGGAAGCCCATCCGCTCCATTGCTGCGCCGACGTCGGCGCTTTGCCTCCGTGCGGGAACGGGCCAGGTCGCAACCGCAGGCGCAGCGCTGGCACCCGAGGCCAGCGCCGCAACCCCCGCTGCGGCCATGCGCGCGCGGAGCAGGGCATCGGCTGCGGCGATGGCAGCAAAACGTTGGGGCCAGTCGGTTGATCCGATGGCAGCCGCCAGCGCGCCGACGAGAAGCGACGACTGCGTGAACGGAACACCGTCACCCGTCAGGTACGATGCCAGATCCAGGGCCCGCGGCGCCGTGGGGCAGGGGCGCGGCAGCTCATCGGTACAGACAATCGCGAGTCCGGCCACCGCGCCCAGCGCTTTGCCACTGACGGTTGACGCAAGCGTCACGCCTTCGAAGTCGGTGGCGACGGTCCCAACACTCGAAGCGGCGTCGAGCGCCAGGCGGACACCCAACTCCTTCGCGATGTTCCGGAGCGCCGCCACGTCGAGGAGGATACCGGTGCTCGTTTCACAATGCGTGGCCCAAATCCAGCTGGCGCCGGTCCGCCGCACAGTGTTCCGCACTGCGTCGGCGTCGATCACCGTTCCCCAAGGGCGCCGTACCACCACGTGGGGAATGGCGTGCCGCACGGCGTGGTTCACGAGCCGTTCCCCAAACTCCCCGTTGGCCAGAATTACTGCCCGCCCGCCGCGTGAAGCGATCTGCGTCGCCACGACATCATTCGCCAGCGTGCCCGAGCCAGAAACCAGCGCGATGTGACGTGCGCCCGTGAGCGCGCGCATCCCATCGCGAATGGTGGCGCAGTCCGAGGCGAACTCGCTTCCGCGATGTGAAGTGAGGGGTGCCGAAAGTCGCGCGCGCACTGCTGCGCTCAGCGCAACCGGACCAGTCAGGAAACAGTGTGGCTCCCGGGGCGCGGCGTCGAGCAGTGCACCCACGCGCTCCACCAGTGCCTCACGCGTGACGTACATCGGCTGGAACTGCGCGCCGGGCGCTCCCACCAGATGACCGAATGGCACGCAGCCGAGGTGCTTGTAGAGCCGGAGCTGGCGTGTCGTCGCCGACATCACGGCGAGGTCCAGCCCGCGAGTGTCGCATTCCCGCACCAGCCGCGCGAGAAGTCCTCGCAGCACCGTCCCCTGTCGATGGGACGGCGCCACGGAGAGCAGTCGCACTTCGCAGATTCGTCGGCCCGGGGGGAGGTACCGAGCGAATTCCGGAAGCTTGGACTCGAGCGAGAACGGGCGCTCCGGGCGAACGGAAAGCATGCCGACAAGGTCAGTACCGGCACGTGCGACGATGAACAGAGAGTCGCCCTCGAATCGGTCGACAAGGCGGCCGTCGCCGCGAACGGCGTGTTGCGGAATTTCTTCCGCGAAGGTCCGGTGGTTGAGTTGCCGGATCGCGTCGAAGTCGCGTGCGGTGGCCAGATCGAAGTGGACGGTGGCCAAGGATGCGGACATATGTTCCTCCGGGTCAGGTGAGGCTCTCGGTCCGGAGAGTCGCCGATCGGGGTCCGAGTCGTAATACGTCAAACGACGTACCTCCGGTAGAGAGGGGTGGGTCCGGGGGGGGAGGCGGCCCAACGGGCTGAGACACTGGCGCGTAAGATTGTTTGTCCTACATTAGAGCCATTCCCCAATCATCACGTGGGGCGTGGTTAGCCGGCTCCACGACACTCCAGGATCGCGATGATGACCCTCAGGCGTCTCCCTGCGGTAGCGGTGTTTACTGCGCTTGCCTTCGTGGCCGGCGCGAGTTCTGGTGGTTCCGTCGCCAGTGCGAACACCGGTGTCTCCCCGGCCTCCGACAGCCTTCCCAAGCACGCCACGCGTGCAGCGAAACCAGCTGACGTGCGCGGTGCCCGAGGGATCGACGCCAAGGCGCTCGACGCCACGGTAAAAACGTACTGTGCCAGTTGCCACAACGCGCGCCGTGTCGCGATGAACAACGGGGTGGCAGATAACCTGGACGGCTACAGCGTTGCCGATCCCATGAAGGACATCCAGCTCACCGAGAAGGTCGTCCGTAAGCTCCGGACGCAGATGATGCCGCCGCCCACGTCGCGCAAGCCGGGTGGCGACACGCTCGCAGCTCTGGCCGAGGCCATTGAGGCGAACGTCGACAAGGCCACCAAGCCGAGTCCGGGCGCGCGCACCTTCCAACGCCTCAACCGCCCCGAGTATGAGCGCGCGGTGAAGGATCTGCTCAACGTCTCGGTGGTGGCCGGGGACTATCTCCCGCTCGACACCAAGAGCGCCAACTTCGACAACATCGCGGACGTGCAGGCCCTCTCGCCGACGCTCCTTGATGCCTACCTCAACGCTGCGTCGGCAGTGAGCCGAATGGCCGTTGGCGACAAAACTGCGCCGCCGATCCCCGTGACGTATCGGCAGTCGCCCTTTGTGTCGCAGCACCCGTGGGATCGCATCGAGGGCGCCCCGTACGGCACCCGCGGTGGAATCGTGGCCACGCACACATTTCCTGCCGACGGGATGTACACCATCCGGCTGAACGTGGGCGGTGGTGTCGGCACGAAGTTCGAAGATCTCGATGTCTCGATCGACGGAACGCAGGTTGGCCTGCTCCATTACGAAAAGGGGATCGAAATCACCTTTGCGTCCGCCGATGCTCCGCAGGGCGCTGATTACGTCAAGAACGAACCGGTGTTCGTGAAGGCCGGACAAAAGCTTGTCTCAGCCGCATTCGTACGCCGCAGTGAGGGCCCGTACGAGGACTTGATCAAGCCGCACGAGTGGTCAATGGCCAGCAATGGCAACGCCAGCGCGGGCACCACGGCCCCGCCGCACCTGTCCGAGCTGACCATCATCGGCCCGGAGAAGGTGACGGGTGTCTCGAACTCACCAAGCCGCCAGGCGGTCTTCTCCTGCACCCCGAAGACCAAGCTGCAGGAAGTTCCCTGCGCCACCACCATCATCAACCGGCTGGCCACCCGTGCCTATCGTCGCCCGGTGAAGCCGAACGATACCGCCGCGCTGCTCCGGTTCTATAAAGAGGCGGCCGCGAAGGGTGGCTTCGATGAAGGTGTCCGCGTGGCGCTCCAGGCCATTCTGGCAAGCCCGCACTTCATCTTCCGGTTTGAGAAGCAGCCGGCGCACCTCGCCGACGGGCAGAATTATTCAATCACTGATCTCGAGCTGGCGTCGCGCCTCTCGTTCTTCCTCTGGGGCAGCATCCCGGATGACCGCCTCATTACGCTGGCGTCCACGAACCAGCTGTCGAACAAGGTCACGCTGAACGCGGAAGTTCGACGCATGCTCGCCGATCCCAAGGCCGGCGCGCTCGGCACCAGGTTCGCCGCGCAGTGGCTGAGACTTCAGGATCTCGAAAAGGTCCATCCGGATGCCTACTTCTTCCCGGACTTCGATCAACAGCTGGCCGACGCGATGGTCAAGGAGACCGAGCTCTTCTTCACGGATGTTGTGAAGCGCGATCGTCCCATCCTGGAGCTCTTTACGGCCGACTACACCTTCGCCAATGAACGGTTGGCGCGGCATTACGGAATCCCTGGCGTGGCCGGCAGCCATTTCCGCCGGGTGCAGTACGCGGATAGCACCCGTCGCGGCCTTCTGGGCCACGGCAGCATCCTGGTGCAGACGTCGTTCGCCAACCGGACGTCGCCCGTGCTGCGCGGCAAATGGGTGAGGGAAGTACTGCTCAACTCGCCGCCGCCGCCGCCGCCGCCGAACGTGCCGACCCTCGAGGAGACCGAGGAAGGGCGCGATGGACGCGCGCTGACCACGCGCGAGCGGATGGAGATTCACCGCAAGAATCCCACCTGCAACGCCTGCCATCAATACATGGATCCGATCGGGCTGGCGCTCGACAACTATGATGTGACGGCCAAGTGGCGCTACCGCGAAAGCGGTGTCGAACTGGATACCCGCGGCCGGATGTACGACGGTGTGGAAGTGTCCACGCCGAGCCAGCTCCTTGGTTCGTTGATGTCGCGGCCGATCCCGCTGGTTCGCGCCTTCGCCGAGAACCTGACGGCGTATTCGCTGGGCCGCCGAATTGAGGACACTGACCAACCGCTCATCCGCCAGCTTGAGCGGGACGCGAAGGCCAGCGGCTACAAGTTCTCGACCTTCGTTACGGGGATCGTCAACAGCCCCGCTTTCCGTACCCGCCGCGCTGACGTTGTCGCTGACGACGCCGGTGCGGGCAACAATAGCTCGTCGCATTTCCCCGCCACCCCGCAGCAACGGTAGCACTAACTGGAGCCCGAGGATAAAACTCCAATGAATTTCCTGACTCGCAGTGCCATGCCCCGTCGCACCTTCCTTCAGGGACTTGGTGCCACCGTTGCGCTTCCGTACCTCGACGCGATGGTTCCGTCGCTCGGCCGATTCGGCGCCGGCGCTGCCGCCGCCGAGGACGCCAAGACGCGATTCATCGCGATCGAATCCGTCCACGGTGCCGCCGGCTCCAACACATGGGGTGCCAGCAAGTACCTCTGGGCGCCCAAGGATGTCGGCCGGAACTTCGAATTCGTGAATGACAGCGCGCTCAAGCCGCTCGAGGCGTGGCGCCAGCATCTCACGATCATCAGCAACACCGACGTTCGGATGGCCGAGGCATTTGAGGCTCCCGAAATCGGCGGCGACCACTTCCGGTCAAGCGCCGTCTTTCTGACGCAGGCGCACCCCAAGCAGACCAACGGGTCCGATCTCTTCGTTGGCACCTCGATGGACCAGATGATTGCCAGCCGCATCTCGGGCGACACGGTTCTGCCCTCCATGCAGCTCTGCATCGAGAATCTCGACCAGGCCGGCGGTTGCTACTATAACTATGCCTGCGCCTACACCGACACGATCAGCTGGGGCAGCCCGGATGAGCCGCTGCCGATGATCCGGAATCCGCGCGTGGCGTTTGACCTCCT
>SXGU01395932.1_pt1 | contig 12446 bp, 11 predicted proteins | sample 3174531 | NCBI WGS metagenome assembly SXGU01 (sample SAMN11356863, study PRJNA531348) | freshwater metagenome | isolation source: freshwater sample F1-140 | place: China: Fuxian Lake, Yuxi | collected 2017-12-25 | reverse complement strand
GGCGTTCGTGATTCTCAAGGACGGCAACCTGCCGACGGCGGAACTCAAGGACGATCTCAAGGACCACGTCGCCCGGAAGATCGGGGCCATCGCCAAGCCGGACGACATCTTCTTCGTGGCCGACGTCCCGAAGACTCGAAGCGGCAAGATCATGCGCCGGCTCCTCAAGGACGTGGCCGAGGGCCGGGCCCTGGGTGATACCACCACGCTGGCCGACCCGAACGTGGTGGCCAAGTTGAAAGAGCAGTACGAGAGCGAGGAAGGATGAAGGAGACCGCGACTCTGGCCGGCGGGTGCTTTTGGTGCGTCGAGGCCGTCTTCCAGCGCCTGAAAGGCGTCGAACACGTCGCCTCAGGCTACCTCGGCGGGTCGGTGAAGAACCCAACCTACGAGCAGGTTTGCAGCGGCCGATCCGGTCACGCCGAGGCGATTCAGGTGACCTTTGACCCCGCTCGGATCACCTATCGGCAACTGCTCGAGATCTTCTTCGCCTTCCACGACCCGACGACCCTGAACCGCCAGGGGGCCGACAGCGGCACCCAGTACCGTTCCGCCATCTTCCCACACACCGACGCCCAGCGCGCCACCGCGAAAGCCGTCATTCAAGAACTGACCGACGCCAGAGTCTTCCTCGACCCGATCGTCACCACCATCGAACCCGCCGGCACCTTTTACCCCGCCGAGCCATACCACCAAGACTACTATCGCCGAAACCCCAACCAGCCATACTGCGCCTTCAACATCAGCCCCAAACTCACGAAACTCCGGGAACAATACGGGGAACTCTTGAGGAGCTAGGTTCTCGGAGTGCCGAGTGCCGAGTGCCGAGTGCCGAGCGCCGAGTGCCGAGCCCTTAGATCTGCACTTGGGCGCCCATCTCCACGACCCGATTCGGGGGCAGGTTGAAGAAGCCGGAGGCTGATTGGGCGTTTCGGGTCATCAGAATGAAGAGCCGTTTTCGCCAACCAGCCAGCGTGGCGCTGCCCGTGGGAAGCAGCGTCTCCCGGCCAAGGAAGTAGGATACTTGCATCGGGCCAACGACAATCCCGAACCGGGCCAGTTGGGGCAGAAGGGCCGGCACATCGGGCGATTCCATGAAGCCGTAGCGGGCCACCAGCCGGTGGAACCCGCCGGTCAGATCGGTGTGGGTGAGACGGTCCGCCTCGTCGATCGAGGGCACGTCCTCGACCCGGAGGGACAGGAAGATCACCCGCTCTTTGAGGGCCCCGTGGTGCTTCAAGTGGTGGAGCATCATCGGCGGCACGCCACTGGGATCGGAATTCATGAACACGCCGGTCCCAGGAACCCGGTACACGTCACCCCGCGCAATGCTGGCGACGAATTCCTCCATCGTCATCGGGCTCCGGGTGACCGCCGAGACGATTTCCCGGCCCGTCTTCCAGGTGGCCATGAGCACGAAGGCCACCGCCCCCAGCACCAGCGGGAACCACCCGCCATGCGCGAACTTGACCATGTTCGCCCCAAAGAACGCCAGGTCGACGATCAAGAACAGCCCGGTCGTCGCGGCCACCCTCCAGACCGGCCACTGCCACCGGTAGTAAGCCACATGCGCGAACAGAACCGTCGTGATCGCCATCGTCCCGGTCACGGCGATGCCGTAGGCCGCGGTCAGGTTGGCCGAACTCTGGAATCCGACGACACAGAGCAAGCACATTACCATGAGCGCCCAGTTGACCTCCGGAACGTAGATCTGTCCGGCGGTGTGGTGGGACGTATGCACCACGGTGACCCGCGGACTGAACCCGAGTTGCACGGCCTGGCGGGTCAACGAGAAGCAGCCGGAGATGAGCGCCTGCGAGGCGGTGATTGCCGCTAGCGTGGCGATAAGGATCATCGGATACAAGAAGAACCGGGGGACCAACTCGTAGAACGGGTTGGCCGCGGCTTCGGGGCGGCTCAAGAGCAGGGCCCCTTGGCCGAAGTAATTGAGCATCAGGGCCGGCAACACCATGCCAAGCCAAGCCAAGCGAATCGGCCGGCGGCCGAAGTGGCCCATGTCGGCGTACAAGGCTTCGCCGCCGGTCAGGACCAAGACCACCGAGCCAAGAATCAGGAATCCGACCATGCCGTCGCGAATGAAGAAATCGACGGCGTACCACGGATTGATTGCGGTGAGTACGATGGGATTGCGGACGATCGCCACCACGCCGAAGAACGCGATCGTGGTGAACCACACCAACATGATCGGCGCAAAGGCCTTCCCGACCCGGTCGGTTCCGAACCGCTGCATCAGGAACAGCCCGAGCAGGATGACCAACGCCACCGGAACGATCAGGGGCTGAAACGCCGGCGCCGCCACCTCGACCCCTTCGAGGGCGCCGAGGACCGACACCGGCGGCGTAATGACCCAGTCCCCGTACAACAGGGCCGCCCCAAAGAGCGCCAACAGGACCAATCGGCGGCGCAACCGGTCCCCGCCACCGCCGGCCCGCACCAGCGCCAGCAAGGCCAGAATCCCCCCCTCGCCCCGGTTGTCGGCCTTGAGCATGACGGTGACGTACTTGTAGGTCACCACGAACATCAGCGACCAGAGGATCAACGAGAGGACCCCAATCACATTCTCGGGCGTGGGAGCCAATCCATGCTCGGGCGCAAAGCACTCCCGCAACGCATACAACGGCGAGGTCCCGATGTCGCCGTAAACGACCCCCAGCGCCCCGAAGGTCAATCCCGCCAGGGCCTTACCGGTCGGCGCTCCGATCCGCTCGCTCATGGTTGTTCCTCGGCGCTCGGCACTCGGCACTCGGCACTCGGCCGCCAAGCCGAGCGCCGAGCGGCCGAGAACCGAGTGCCTAAATCTGAATTTGCGCGCCCATCTCGACGACCCGGTTCGGCGGCAAATTGAAGAAGGCGGTGGCGGGGCGGGCGTTGTTGGCCATCAGCACGAACAACCGCTTCCGCCACATCGGCATCCGCCGAATGAGCTTCTCGCCGAGATCTTCCCCCCGGCGTTTGGTTGGAATCAGCGTTTCCCGGCCCAGGTAGAAGCTAGTGCTCCGAATGTCGATGGTCATCCCGCGGCTCTCGAGAGCCTCGAGCACTTTGGGAACATCGGCGGTTTCCATGAAACCGAAATGGGCCAGCACGGTGAAGAACCCGCCACCGAGATCCGTGACCGCGATCCGCTCGTCCGGGCGACTCTGGGGAACCAGGTGATTGACGATCGACAGCAGCACGACACGTTCGTTGAGCACCTTGTTGTGCTTGAGGTGATGCAGCAACACCGGAGGCGCACCGGCTGGATCGGAACTCATGAACACCGCCGTGCCGGCGACTCGGGGCACCTTCGTGGCCACGTCCTTGACCAGCAGTTCGAGCGGGAAAGATTCGTCCCGGAGTTTCTTCGCCAAGATCGTCCGGCCCTTTTTCCAGGTGACCATGACCACGAAGATCACCACCCCGATTACGAGGGGAAGCCAGCCGCCGTGCGGAATCTTCGTGAGGTTCGACGCGAGGAACGTGCCCTCAACCACCAGCAGCACCGCCCCGAAAGTGAAAACCTTGAACCGGCTCCACCCGAACCGGGTCCCGGCAATCGAACAGAACAACAGGCTCGTGGTCATCATGGTCATCGTCACGGCCACGCCGTACGTCCCCGCAAGGCTCGTTGCGTCCCGAAACGCCAGGACCAGAAGCACGCACGCCACCATCAAGGTCCAGTTGATGGCCGGCATGTAGATCTGCCCCACTTCCGACCGGGACGTATGGAGGATCTTGAGCCGCGGGACATAGCCAAGCTGGAGCGCCTGCTGCGTCAGGGAAAACGACCCTGAGATCAGCGCTTGAGAGGCCGTCACGGCCGCCGCGGTCGCGATCCCGACCATCGGATAGAGGGCCCAGCCCGGCACCAACTCGTAGAAGGGGTTGCTGATCGCCTCGGGCCGGGTCAACAGTAAGGCGCCTTGACCGAAGTAGTTGAGGACCAGGGCGGGAAAGACGACCCCGAGCCAGGCCAACCGGATCGGCCGCTTGCCGAAATGTCCCATATCGGCATACAACGCTTCACCACCCGTTACGACCAGTACCACCGCCGACAACACGATGAACGCGTCACGCGGCTCTCGCATGAAGAAGGCGGCCGCGTGCCAGGGGTTGATCGCCTTCAGTACGCCCGGATCGAGCAGGATCCCGCGGACCCCGAGAATCGAAATGCACACGAACCAGATTGCGGTGACCGGTCCGAAGAGAGCACCCACCGCGGCCGTGCCCCGGCTCTGGACGGCAAAGAGCGCGATGATGATGGCGATGCTGATCCACATCACCCACGGGCCCAGAGCGGGGGCCGCCACCTTGAGGCCGTCGACGGCGCCCAACACTGAAATGGCCGGTGTAATGATCCCGTCGCCGTAGAGCATCGTCGAGCCAAAGAGCCCAATCGACACCAACAGCCACTTGGCGGGCGTCTTGATCTCACCGGGTTTGGTCAGCGCCAACAACGCCAGGACGCCGCCCTCACCCCGGTTGTCGGCCCGGAGCATGTTGATCAGATACTTGAACGTGATCAGGAACGTGAGGCTCCAGAACACCAGCGAGAGGATCCCGTAGACGTTTTCGGGCGTCAGTGGCACCGAGTGGGTGCCGACGAAACTCTCCTTCAGAGCGTAAAGCGGGCTGGTGCCGATGTCGCCGAAGACCACACCGAGGGCCGAGAATGACAGGATTCCAAGTGCCTTGCCGGTTGGTTCCGGGCGGCGTTCGCCACTCATGTTTCGAGACTCCTGGCCCGGCGCCATTCGACTACGGCCAGAACGAACATCGCCGCGATGACCACCGCCGACGCAACGCACCACCGGCAAATGGCTTGAATGACGAAGAACTCCAAGTACTTGAGGTAGGCGGTGAACAGCACCGCGCCGGCGGCGAGAATGGTGAACCACTTGAGAGGCCAAGTCGGGCCGGCATACTTCGGGTTCACCGCCAACAAGGCCAGCCCGAGGAGCACCGCGTAGCCGAGAACCCCGATCAGTGCGACCTCGACGCCGAGGAACCGGCTTTGCGCCGAGAGCTGCACCGTCTCACACCCGCCGGTGCCACAGGCAATGGTTCCGATCTTCCCAAGCTTATAAAGCCAGAGGTAGAGCGAAATGAAGAGCCCCGCCACCGCCAGGATGGCGAGGGCCAACCGGTTGGTCATTGCGCCGGAGTCGCCACCAAACGACGGACCTTAGCCGCCAGGCTATCCGACGATAACGCGCCGGGATAGAGCTGGCCGCCGATCAAGAACGTCGGCGTCGACGGTACCCCAAGCTTGGTCCCCTCTTGCAGACTCGCCTCGATCCGGCCGGCATACTTGGCCGACTGCATGCACTCGTCGTAGGGCCCCCGATCGACGCCCACTTGGGTGGCCAAGTCGGCGAAGAAGCCGGCGGCCGACCGGAGCGGCGACCACTCCGCCTGGCGGTTGTAGATCTGCGCCTTCATCTCCCAGAACTTGCCCTGATCGTTGGCGCAGGCCGCCGCATGAGACGCCAGCCGGGCATGCGGGTGCATCGGGAGCGGGAAATCCCGGTAGCGATAGCGGACCAACCCGGTTTCGACCAGTTGCCGCTTGACCACGTCGAACTGGAGCACATCGAAAGTGCCGCAGGCCGGACATTGGAAATCGGCATATTCGGTGATCTCGATCTTGGCCGAATCCGAGCCCAGCACGTAGCCCCGAAAGCCGGCGGTGTCGGCCGCCAGCACCGTCACGTTGGCCGGAATGCTGACATCCTTCGGCTTCATGACGAGGTAACCGAGCACGACGGCACCCAAAGCGGCCAGGCCCCCGATCAACAGATAGGACCGGGTCGGGGCCGGCGGCGGGGCGTTCTTCTTCATTTTGGCGGCTGACGCCATGGCTCATCGTCCTCGGGTTCGGAATCCAAAGATTCTGGTGGTTGTCCGGCCTCGTCGACGATCCGGCGGCTGTCGGCGATTTCCGGCGTGTCGTACGTCGATCGGACCTCGTAGTGGAACAGCTCCGAGCGGAGCTCACCCATGCGCTTCAACAGTTCAGGCGCCGATTCAAGCAACTCGCCCCGTTCATCGAGGTCCTGAATCCGCTCGGACAAGTCCCGAAGCAGCGCGGTGAGCCGCCGCTGCCGTTCTCGGCCATATACCTCGTCATGCTCGCCCATGGGTGGTCCCTCTCCCTGACCGGGTGACCGCCCGCAAATGTAATCGGGTCCCCCGGCCGCTCCGGCACCAGCCCCCTTGGCCGAAGCGGGCTTCCGAGGCTATAATTGGCTGTCTGTGATCCAAAGGCGCGGGAATCGCCACCCGCCCCTACCAGCAAGGAAGGTCAATGGCCAAACCGAAGAAGCCCTTCAGCAAGAGCGCGTCAACCCCAACTCTCTTTGATCAAGCCCGCGATGAATTGTTCAGCCACATCCTGCGGTGCGGGGTGGTTGAGGCCGAGCCGGATCAGCAAAAAGAGTGGCTGGACGACACCGTGCAATACCTGGTCGAACGGTTCCCCGATCTCGATGAGGAGCAACTCGCCCAAGTGCGAGTCCTCGGCGAGCGGTTCTGCCGCCCGGTTGCCCGGAAGCCTGAAGTGGCCGCGTCGAACGCCGAGTAATCCGTCCGGCGGAGAAATGATGAAAGGCCGTCCCCCGGGACGGCCTTTTGTCGTTTCCGGGCCCTGATCCGGACTTGATAGCCCCCGGCCACCCGGGCCCCACCCGCGATCCCGATTTCAGCCCACCAGGCCGAACCCTTGCCGGCCGGCGTCTCCAGTCCGGCCCCGGCCACCAAAAACCCGCCGCCCACGGGCCCCGTCACGCCGGCAACTCCACCGAAGGCGTACCACACGGTCTTGACCCCGTCCCAAGACCCGAACCGAAACTGGAGGGTCACCTCCCCCCGTCCAGCCCAATCGCCACCCCGTCGAGCCAGGCTTGCCCCCGCCGCCAGCCCTACCTCCCGGGCCAGCCGCCACTGAAAACGAGGCCCCAACCCAACCGACGCCGGATCGCTCGCCACGAACCCGAAGGCCGGTCCGACCGCCAGCCGGCCCTGAGCCGCCCCGACCACCGGTTGGCCACCCCAAAACCAGCCGAGGCCAGCCAAGACCCACCCGACTTTCACGGCTCGATAACGAGCTCGTAGGTAACCGGAATATCAGGGTTCAGCGACAGGAGAACCGAGCAGTACTTGGTCAGGGATAAGTCGATAGCTCGTCGAGCTTTATCCTCATCCAGGCCATCGCCGGCCAGGACAATCCGGTAGGCAATGGCGGTGTACCGTTTGGGGTGGTCCGGCGCCCGAACCCCACGAACCTCGGTGGTGTATTTCCGGAGCTTGACCTTCATTTTCTCGAGGATACTGACCACGTCCGCTCCACTGCAGGCGGCCCCGGCCAGCAACAGCGCCAGCATCGGGCCCGGCGCTTCCTTGCCATCGGCATCGATGGTAATGGCCGGCCCCCCGGGAGCGCCGCCCCGAAACCGCATCCCACCCTGCCACTCCACCGCAACTGTTTTGACGTCACTCATGCCAATCTCCCACCATTCACAAGGTTCGATGCTCCTGACGAGCCACCAATACGTAATCGAGGATGGCGTAGACCGCGACCGCGCCGGTGGCCCATGCAATCGGCCGGAGCAAGGCCGACTCGAGCAAGAACGCCCAGAGCACCAGGAGCTGCCCGATGGTGACGATCTTGCCGGCCACCCGGGCCTGAATGGCCGAAGGACGCCGGAAGGCCACCGTGGCCAGGAACGCCGCCGTGGCCGCGAGATCCCGGGCCAACACCGCGACAACCTCCCACCAGGTGAGCGCCCCAGACACCAGCACCACCCCGAACGCGGAGGCGACGAAGACTTTGTCCGCCACCGGATCGAGCACCGCGCCGAGCCGCGAACTACCCCACTTCCGGGCCACGAACCCATCGATGAAGTCGCTGATGCCCGCCATCCAGAGAAACGCCAGGCGCCACCCGGTGTCGGGCACCAAGACAAACGCAATCGCGAGCGGGATCCGGACTCCCGTCAAGAAGTCCGCCACGGTCCAATGAGAGGCCAGGCCGGCCCGGCCCTCGGGAGCTTCGGTCGACTCGCTCACCGGCCCCGCACCAATCCCTCGGCTCGCGCCTCGGCCACCAGATACCGTTCCGCCACCCGGTGGAGATCCCCGGCGCCGACTCGGCGGTATCCGGCCGCGGGATCGTCCAGCTCCGACAAGCCGGTACCCAGCAACCACGCGTCGACGATCTCTGACGCCCAGGCGCCGGCGGTCTGGCGTTGCACCGTCGCCTGGCCGGCCAGGTAGTTGACCGCTCGGCTGAGTTCCTCCGGCCGGACCAGTTCGGACCGGAACCGGGCCAGTTCCTCGAGCATCGCTTCCCGAGCCTCGACTTCCCGACTTGGCGAGGTGGCGATGTAGGTGACGATGGCCCCGGCCGATAGCCGCTGCCAGCTCGACATCATGACGGTGTAGGCCAGCGACCGCTGATCCCGGAGCGCATAGAACAGCCGCCCGCCCAGACCGCTGGCCACCGCCGCGAGGACCTCGGCGGCATGCCGGTCGGGGTCGGAGCGAGACGGGCCCGGAAAAATCATCGCGAGACCGGTCTGCGATTTGTTCCGGTCTTCGGCGCCCAGGGCCTCGGCCCGGGTCCAGGGCACCGAGGCTCGGGCCGGGGCGGACGAGACCGGGGGCAGGTCGGCCAGAATGCCACCCAACCGGTCGAGGGCCTCGTCGGGATCGAGGTCGCCAACGGCCACAATCAACGGCCGAGACTGTCTGAGTTCGCGACCATGCCACTGCCGGACATCGTCGAGGGTGAGCGCGGCCAGGGTGTCGGGCGTGCCCTTTACCGGGAGACCGTAGCCGCGGGGGCCGAACGCCGCGCCGAGGGCCAAGTCGACCGGCCGCCGAAACATGTCGTCGGCGGCCTGGATCGCCTCCCGGATCATGGTCGCCCGCTCGCGTTCCACCTCGTCCGGATCGAACCGGGGCGCCAGCACGACCTCGCGGAGCGTCTGGAGCGCCTGATCCCGGTTGGCGGCCAGGACCGAGGCCCCAAAGCCGTGCCAGTCGGCGGCGACGCTGGTGCCTAACGTGCCGCCGAGGACCTCGAAGGCGTCAGCCAGGCCGGCCAGATCGAACGGGCCGGCCCCCCGCGCCGCCGCCCGCACCGCTAGGGCTCCGACGCCGGCCCGGCCCGGCGCCTCCGGCCCGCTCCGGCGGCGATACCATCCAACGGTCACCAACGGAACACTCGGTTTGGCTTTGACCAACAGATCGGCGCCCGGCAACGCCAGGTGAGCCACCCCAGCCGTTCGGGTTATGCCGGCCGCCCGGACCGGCGGCGACACCGGGAGGACGGGGGCCTTCGGCGGCCGATCAGGGGTCCGGGCCGGCCCCCCGAAGCCCCGCCGGAGACCCTCAACCGTGAGATCGGCGCCCACTTCGTCGGGCAAATACGCCACGGCCGAGACGGCGTCCGCGCGAAGATAGCGGCGCACCGCGTCCTGAACCTCGGCGGGGGTCACGCTCATCATCCGCTGGTATTCCTGGTCGAGGGCGGCCACGCCCCCTGACGCTTCAGCGGCGGCCACCGTGGTGGCCCGGCCGTCGACCGACTCGAACCGCCGGGCCCATTGGGCCGAGATCAGGGTCTTCACCCGGCTGAGATCGAGCTCGGACGGACCGGTCGTCCCGAGGCGGGCCACCAGCCCCCCGATGACCGCCAGGGTCTCGTCGATCCGGCCCGGCTCGAGGTCCGCTGAAATCGAGAACACCCCGACCTCGGTCGGCGTGTAGTGATAGGCTCCGGCCGACGTGACGATACCGGGCTGGCGGAGGTGCCGATAAAGCCAGCCGCCCCGGCCCGCCGACAACACCGACGCGGCCAGATCAAGCGCCGGAGCGTCCGGGTGCCCATATGGGACGGCGCGCCACCCGAGGACCAGGTCGGCTTGCTTCACGTCGCCGCGGAGGGTCCGAACCCGGTTGTCGGAGCGCCAGGGCTCCTCCGGCGAGGGATCCACCGCCGCCGCACCAGCGGACCAGTCGCCGAACAACTCCTCGACCGCTTGAAGCGCCGGTCCGGCCTCGACCGCCCCGGCCACCGACACGATGACCCGCCCGGGCCGATACCGAGACCCGTAGTAGCCGGCCACATCCTCGCGAGTAAACGTGGCCAACTGGTCCTCGAGCCCGATCCGCCACCGGCGGATCCGGTGGTGATCGAACAGCACTTCGTGCATCACCTCATGGGCGCGGGCCGACGAGCTATCGAATTTTCGTTTGGCCTCTTCGATGATGACCTGGAGCTCGCGCTTCAGTTCGCCGGCATCGATGGCGGCGTTCCGGAGGGCGTCGGCCTGGATTTCGAGCGCCTGGCGGAAGCCGGCCGCCGGGAGGACGACGTAGTAGGTGGTGGCGTCGTAGCTGGTGTAGGCATTGAGGTACCCGCCGAGCGCTTTGGTTTCCGAGGCGATCTGGCCAACCCCGCGGGTCGGGGTACCCTTGAAGAACATGTGCTCGAGCACATGACTGATCCCTTGCCACCGGTCAGGCTCGTCGAAGAAACCGGCCCGGACGTGAATCACCACGCTAACCGCCGGAGCGGTTGGATCAGGGTGGATCAGCACCGTGAGGCCGTTCGGCAGGACCTCGCGAACGACTCCGGAGGACCATTCTCGGCGCTCGGCGCTCGGCACTCGGCCCTCGGCGGGTGACATCGGTCAGTGAACGATCCGGAGCACTCCCGCTTCGGCAGAGCCTCGGATGAACGCCTCGGCGTCGGTGGTGGGGATGACCACGCCGGTTTCCTGCTTGCCACGCTCGGCTTGGCCCGCCATGAATTCGACGACGGACTGATCCGCGGCGAGCCGGTCGGAGGCCTGGAGCTGGGTCAAGATCTCGTCCCAGGTGCCCCGGACCATCTGGCCGGCGAGGGTGCTGACCTGGTGGAGCTCGGGCCGGTGACCCGGTTTTCGGAGCATCTGCTGCAGTTCGGTTTGCATGGTGCCGAACAATTCGAGTTGGGCGGGATCGCGGACCGAGCCGTTGTTCTGGATGGCCTCGATTTCAGCCAGCAGCTCGTCGATCGGGTCGGGTTCGACCGTCAGCTCGGCCACCCGGTGGTACCACGGCTCGAGGGTCCCGTCGTCGTCGGCCAAGCGGAAGAACATCTTCTTCAGCTCGATGGTTCGGAACAGGCCGAGTTCGTCGAAGTGCTCTTCCGGCTCGGTCCGCTCGAAGTGGATCAGGGCCGCCGCCGTCTCGCCGCGGTCGTAGAGCATGTTGGCCAGGTACACCCGGGGTTCGGCGAAGGTGGGGTCGATGGCGAGCGCCCGGCGCAGCCAGAACACCGCCGAGCCGTCCCGACCCACCCGGTGCGACACGTACCCCATACAGGCCGCCGCCTCTTCACACTCGGGCTCGGCGTTGGCGGCTAATTCGAAGAACCGATGGGCGTGGGCGAGGAGCCCCTGGCGGAACAAGGCCCTCCCGATCTGGAGCATGAGGTCGTGATCTTCTTGGAAGCCGAGGCCGAGGACCCGTTCGAAGGCCTGGAGAGCGGCCGCCTGGTCGCCGATCCGGAGCAGGGCTTCGCCGGAACCGGCCAAGGCGTCTTCATGATCGGGTTCGAGAAAGAGGGCCTGGGTAAACGCCTCCCGGGACCAGGCGTATTCCTCGCGGGCCAGATAGGCGTACCCGGCCCCCACGTACAATTCGACCGAGGACGGGTAGATCGAGAGCCCGTCCTTCAACACTTGGAGCGCTTCGTCGTAGCGGCCTTGATTGTAGAGCTGGTGGGCTTGCTCGTCGAACTCGTCGGAGCTCCGGAATACTTCCGACATCCGGTGCGTCTCCCCGTGAAGGTTCACGAAACATAGGAGAACGCGAGCCGCCCACACAAGGGGTTTATTCCGCTCGATGGCGACCCGCCCGCGCTCGCGCTCGAAGCGGTACCGGCAGCGTGGCGGCGCTGTCGACGGCGCGGTACCTTCGCACCATGACATCCCTCCAGCGGGCAGTGGCCCGGCGCGGCGTCGCGACCAGCGCGGGAGCCTTGGCCTGCAGCGCGGTCCTGGCGGCCGTCGCATGTGTTTCGCCCTCCAAGTCGGCAACCTCGCCACGCCCCGAAGGCGCCCGAGGCAACGTCATGGTAATGGACGGCCACTTCGCCGATTGGCAGCGGGCCGGCGCACGGTTGTTGACCCGCTCGGCGACCGGGGACGGCGGCGGCCTGCCGCTCGACACGCTGTGGGCGGCAGACGATCCCGCGTGGATGTACCTGTCCTTCGCGGTGCGCGACACGATCACGGCGCAAGGGCTTCCGGGAACGTTGCACCTGCTGCTCGACACCGACGACGAGCCCGCCACCGGCGCGACCGTGCTCGGGATGGCCGGCGTCGACGCGGTCATCGACCTGTCGCGGACGAATCCCGGGACGCCCGGGACGCGCGGCGCCGGCGCGGCGCTGC
>SXGU01324917.1_pt1 | contig 12446 bp, 9 predicted proteins | sample 3174531 | NCBI WGS metagenome assembly SXGU01 (sample SAMN11356863, study PRJNA531348) | freshwater metagenome | isolation source: freshwater sample F1-140 | place: China: Fuxian Lake, Yuxi | collected 2017-12-25 | reverse complement strand
TTGCAGATTTTGTGGGTTTTCCCTGTGCTCAATTCGATTGGGAAGGGGTTTTTGCTAAAAACAGCCCTGATCTTACTCACGGCGTTGTTGATGATGTCGCCGGCATTGATGATCAGGTCCTTCCCGGCACTTTGGCAATTGGGTAATTTTAATTTTTCAGACCAAGCCTTTTATTGGAGCCTGGCGATTTTTATTTTGGCAATGGTACTTTTTGCCTTGGGTGATCCGAACCAACAGCCACTCACCTGGCTCTCGCGGCTTTTTTATCTTCTGGTAATGGCCGGTGCCGCAGCCGATATGGTATTTATTCCATTTCCGGGAGACCATGCCGGCTTTGTTCGCCTTGGTTTGCTGATGGCAATTCCACTTTTGTTGATTGTTCCACCACTGGTCCAGCCGGCTACCCGAGAGATTGACCAGACGATTTTACGTGCCTTTATTCGGCGTATTGAAGAGACCACAGACGAGTTCATTGAACAGAACATAGCCAGTGGCTCCATTTCCCCGGCAACAATCAAAACATTGGAAGTTTCTACTGCCGCTTCTACCGCTACCCATATGGCTGCTGTTCCTGCTGATACTGAAGATTGGACAGAGGAACACACGGCTTTACTGAATGAAGTGAAGCAACCGCTCTTTTCCATCGTTGGTTATGCCGACTTGCTGGCCCGGCAAACTCATGGAACATTGGACGAGGTTCAGAAAAAATATGTCGATCGAATTCGAGCTGCAGCCAGCTCGATCGAGCACAAGGTGGATGAGATCAGCCGTTTGCGAGAGGTCGAACTTGGTACCGTTCGCTACATCCCCGAACTGGTAGACCTGGAAAAAGTATGCGATATTGCAATGGCTGCGTACGAAGCCTCCTTGCGCGAACGGTCATTGGAAGTCGTCAGGGAAATAAATTTGACCAATACGCAACTTGTAGCAGATCGCACATCCATCCAGTCTGTGATCAATTTGGCATTGGAGAATGCAATTGGCGCGAGCAAACCCAATTCAAAAATCACCTTGACAGCCAACGACTCACGTGAGGTTGCAGGATTTTTACGCCTAACCATCCGGGATGAAGGCGAGGGAATTCTCCCCGAAGACCTGCCGAAGGTATTTGAAAAAAGGCTGAGTGTTTCGGCTCCATTGATCACAGGAGTTGGAGATAAAGGTGTTGGTCTGAACATATTGAGGTCGTTGGTAGTGGGAATGCGTGGCACAGTGGAAGTTATCTCATCACTCGGCGAGGGTACTTCACTGGTAATTCTCCTCCCGCGCAATATTGCTGGCAGTTTTCAACCGGTCAATTTACCCCAATAGCGGTAGGGTTTTGTAATTCATTCGATATGTTTCCCTTCCCAATGCTTGGTATGATGAAAATAGGATCGATTTTCGGATGACCAAGCGAATATTATTTTTTGTCAGCATAACAATAACTGCAGCCATATTGCTTGTGGCCTGTCAACTTCCCGTAAATAATCTGCCTGATCAAGGCGCCATAATGGCTACAGCTACGCCCTTTCAACCAGCTGGCCAAGCCCACTCCGCCTACTATCGCGATTATCCTACAACCGCCAGACGGGTTGTTCAGACCGTGCCGACCTTGCCACCAATGCCAACATTGGTCGTGTTGGATGCTCCTGCCATTGAAGGACTTTCACCTACACCAACAAGCCAACCTTTGCGGGCGGAAGGCGTGCCAACCGCGCAACCAATGCCAACGGTACAAATTAATATGGATGACCCTGCCATCCTCAATCTTCCCGAAACGGTTACATTTTTGTTGTTAGGTTCTGACACACGCGGTGGTGCTTCGTTCAGAACGGATACCATCCTGATAGTTATTGTCCGTCCCAAAGACGGCAATGTTTCGATCATTTCTGTTCCGCGTGATCTATGGGTCAATATTCCAATGGTTGGAGAGCAACGGGTAAATGTTGCTTACCAATATGGCGATCTGTATGAGTATCCGGGCGGCGGGGCAGGTCTTCTAAAGGATACGATCTTGTACAATTTGGGAATCCAGATCGACCATGTAGCCATGGTCGACTTCAATGGATTTCGAAAGATCGTCGATACGATCGGTGGTATCGAGTTGCCGGTTTTTTGTGGCTATACCGATTGGCGCCTGATCGAACCTTCGCTGGATCCAGAATTGGAAGAAAGTTGGCATCTTTATACGGTTGAGCCTGGGGTGGTGAAGATGGATGGCGATCTGGCATTATGGTATGCCCGTAGCCGCAAGATGAGCAACGATTTTGATCGCGGCCGCCGGCAACAAGAGGTTCTACGTGCCATTTATCAGCAAGGCTTGCGCGCCAATTTGCTTCCACGAATTCCTCAACTATTTAGCGACCTTTCCAGTTCTTTTTCTACGGATCTGGGTGTTCTCGATTTGGTTTCCATGGCTCCCTTGGCCTTGAACCTAACCAACGCCAACATCCGAGGTTATTACATTGCTGGTGACTTGGTGTCGGATTGGGTCACTGACCAGGGAGCCTACATCCTGTTGCCCAACAGAGAGCGTATCGCTGAAATGGTTGTCCAGGCTATGTCTCCCTCTGCAAGGCCGCAGGAAAGCAACAAAATCAAGATTGAAGTCCTCAATGGGTCTTCCAATTTTGGGGCTGATTCGCTCGCCGCTGAGAGGCTAAACTACGCGGGATACCAAACTCAGATCACCGCCTTTGACCGCCACGATTACACCACCACGCTGGTGTACGATATGACCCAAAGCCAAGATCCACAAGCCGCGAATGCCATTTTGCAGTCTTTGGGATTGTCTCCAATTTCATTGGTTGCCAACCCGCAGGCTTCTCCTGCTATTCCTTATGCTGTTATCGTTGGTAGTGATTACAATGCATGCTTTGACCCAGCGGATGCCAACCCCTAACAAAGGATAAAAACGATTCCTTTTTTTGTTGTTCTGTGCTAAACTATTCGTATAGTTTATTTTGTACCGAAAGGAAATTGTTATGTCCGAAGAAAAGCAGGTGACCGTTCATATCACTCCCTCAACTACGATTGCGCCTGCCATTAGTGCGTATGAGTATTACATGTCAGACCAAGGTCGCAGTTCGCATACTGTAAAGGCTTTTCTATCTGACTTGCAATTGATGCAAAAGTACTTCGCGCCTGACAAAACCCTCGACTCCATTACTACAATTGACCTAAATAGCTTCCTCGATTGGTTACAAAACGAGCGTGGTGTACCCTGCAGCCCCAAGACCTTGTCTCGCCGTATTACCGCAATAAAATCCTTCTTTAAATGGCTTTCCAAGAATGGTATCCTGCCGCTGGATCCTGCCGAGAAAGTAGTTCAGAAAACGGTGTTAAGCCCGTTGCCCAAGGTGCTGAATGATACCGAAACGCAATCAGCACTCATCACTGCCAGTTCCTATCGGCGAAAAGCCAAGCCAGATGTCCGCCCCTATGCGCTTTTATTCCTGTTGCTACACTCCGGCCTTAAAAAGAACGAATGCCTGGGGTTACACCTTAACCACATTCACCTAAATGAAACCGACGGGCCAACGATTCATGTACGTTATCCGACCGATGCGAACCGCTACAAGGAACGCAATCTGGTCTTGCCGGCAGAATGGGCAGATATCTTCCATGAGTATGTAGCCCAATACCAGCCTACCGATAATCTCTTTCCATGGTCTCCCCGCCGTTTGGAATACATTTTGGAAGATATCAGCACCGACTCGAGGATCGGCAAGCACATTTCGTTTGATATGTGTCGCTGGACCTTCGCCCTCAACCAATACAAGGATGGGGTGGACCAAGATACGATTCGCCAGTCATTGGGTGTTAGCAAGATCCAATGGCGGGAACTTTCGAACAAACTTGGCAAATTGGCCGAAATTTCTTAAGGTTGATTTAAATCCCCGGGTGGGACAAGCTCTAATCGGATAAATCGAGTGGGTTGGGAGCTGGAACGGGTCCGTTCAGACCTGCGGAGGCCGGGCACCCACAAGATCGAATCATCATCCGCTACTACCGGAAAGTTGCCGCGATACCTTCGCGGCACTTTGTTGTTTACGAACAGGTCACTGAGCTTGATGGTTTGGTGTGCCATGCCAAATGGTTCAAACCGGTCTCCCGGTTGGGTTGGTCGGATTTTTACGACGCCCCGCAGATTTTCCGCTGGCAAGGCAACGACATTGTTGCCTTTGATGCCATCTTCATCAGTGCTCTGCTTGTCATCCAACCAATCTACTAACAATAACCAACCGTTTCGCAACAGATGTGTACCCTGCTTCAACTCCCTGGTGTCGACCATCTGCGGCCATAATGGGGTGGGCAGGCTGCCAGTGTCCGTAGTTAGGTAAAGGATGCCATTTTCGGGCAATGTCTGCAATCCAGCACCAAGGTCAGCGGGTTTGTTGAGGTTGGCACGGTCCAATGCTTCTTTATCAATATCGCGCAGGGTAGGCAACAATTGCCAGGAACCCATCCGAATAACTCTTTGGAATAGCGCGCGCGGGTAACTGGCTAAAATGCCACGGTCGAATGCAAGGTAGGTTTTCCCTTGCTCCAACAAGGCATGGCGCAACTTGGCAGTTGTAAGTTGTTCCAATAATTCCGCTTCGCCCTGTAAAACCATTGCCGAGCGCGATAATGTACTGACCAAGCCATTATTGTATTGCTTAAGGTCTGGCATCAATCGCAACCGAATACGGTTCCGCAAGTAATCTTCCTGTTGGTTGGTTTCATCCTCAATAAAAGGGATCAGTTTTTGCTGGCAATAGTTCACTGTATCTGCTCTTGTCCATTCCAGCAAAGGCCGTACAATTGGCAGCTCCGTATTGAACACCGATAAAATCACTGAAGCCTGCATGCCCTTTAACCCCGACAGGCCTGAACCACGCAAAAAGTGCATCACCATTGTTTCTGCCTGGTCTTCAGCTGTGTGGCCGGTGGCCACAGCTTGGGCTCCCGCAATTTGGGCCTGGTCAAATAAGAATCGGTAACGCAGGTCCCGAGCAGCTTCTTCCATTGAAAGATGGTTGGAAACCGCGTGAGCGGGAACATTGCCGCTTCCCGCAACAAATCGGATTCCCCCCTTGTGGCAGAAATTCTGCACATGAGCTACATCCGCGGTGCCAGCTTCACCCCTGATCTGGTGGTCAAAACTGGCAACGATCACATCGTAACCCCATTCTCGCAATGCACATAGCAAGGCCATTGAATCCGCTCCGCCGCTTACTGCAGCAAGAACTGGCCGGCCCTTGGAGAGAATTTGTCGCGCTAACGCGGCAGGATCTTTCATGCCAATTGATACAGTTCTACCAATACCCCGCCGGTGCTCTCTGGGTGGATAAACGCGTATTTACGGCCATCTGCTCCACTTCGCGGTTCATCATTGATCAGGCGAATATTCTTTGTTTTTAGTTGTGCCAGCATTGCGGCTACATCATCCACTTCCAGGCAAAGGTGGTGCATGCCTGGTCCGCGTTTTGCCAAATATTTGGCAATGCCACTCTCTTCGCTGGTAGGTTGAACCAGCTCGATTTCCGCGCCGGCCAAGGGTAAAAACGCTACCCTTGAGGCCTCCGCGGGTACATCGCGCACCTCATGAAGTTCCATTCCCAATGCGTCTTGCCAAAATGACAGCGATTTTTCAATGTCATTCACCACCACGGCAATGTGGTTGATTTTGTTCACAGCTACCATTGGATTCTCCGAATGTCTTTTTGTTGTAGTATATCAGCCAAATCGCCGGCATTGCCGGCTCCGAAAGTAAAATGAACCTCCATCCTTGGATTGTGATACCTTAATTGCCTACTTACCGGGTTTGAAGATAGCTACAGTGATGTCGTCAATGTATCCCTTCCCCAGGGTATATTCCTCCAATTTTTCCTGTAAGATCGCCATTTGTTGATCTGGAGCCAATTTGGGGTCCAACCATCCGCTTGCCTTGTCCCTGCCGCAGGGGCGGCCATCCTCGCCCAGGGCATCGGTCAAACCATCGGTATATGCCAGAAATGTTCCCCCATTTGCGGGAACTGTTTTTGCCACAAAGTTGGCTTGGCCAAATATACCCAAGGCTGGCCCGGTTGGCATTAGCAAGTGAGCGGGGTGTTCTCCATCCGAAAGCAACATGGCTGGTTCGTTGCCACAGTTGATGTAAACGACATCCCCTTCTTCTGGAAGGTAAGCAATAAACAATGTCGCGAACATATTGTCGCGTTCGTGTACTGACGATACATACCCATTGGTAAAACGTACAGCCTCAACCAACAATTCTTCGGGCGAACGCGCTGTTTCCATACACTGGGCATGCAGCATACTGCGAAAAAGTGTCATAAATAAAGCTGCGCCAACACCTTTTCCACAAACATCTCCTACAAAAAGGATGGTGCCTCCATTGGGGGCCTCAAAGGCATCGTAAAAATCACCGGCTACTTCCTTGCAACTCCGCAACCACATAGCCACATCCCACCCCCTCTGTGCAGGTATCTCGGCAGGCAAAAAGCAAGACTGAATTTGCCTTGCTACCTGCATTTCGTCTTCCAGGGTCTGCAAGTACTTTTTTTCTATATCTCGAAGATGTTTTCGGGCAAGGCAATTGCCAAGCCGTGCTTTAAGCAAGGTTGGGTTGTAAGGCTTGGGCAGGTAATCTTCCGCACCCAGAGTGATGCCTCTAATTACGTTCTCTGAATCAGTAGCCGCTGAAATAATGATCACCGGAAGTTCAGCGAAATTTTTGTTTGATCGCAAGCGCCGCAAGACCTCGAACCCGTCCATACCCGGCATCATAATGTCCAAAAGCAGGCAATCAGGCGGGTCGTTATCAATCATTTGTAAGGCACTGGGTCCGTCTACAGCCGTATTGGTCACATACCCCAAATCCTCCAGGTCCTGAGACAGGGTATCCAGATTGAATGGTTCGTCATCGACGATTAAAATATGGTCGGGCATTATTCCCCCAAGTATTCTCTCAGTTTGGTTGCCAACAAACTTTCGTCCAACGGTTTGGTCAGGTAATCCGTAAAGCCGTATTGCAGGGCTTTTTCAGCATCACCTTGCATGGCATGTGCCGATAACCCAATGACCGGCAATCCGGGCTTTTGTTTGTGTATCTGTTTGGTGGCTTCGTATCCATCCAAAATGGGCAATCCAATATCCATCAAAATTAGGTCTGGTTGGTTGTTCAACGCCATTTGAACAGCTTCTGAACCATCGCGGGCGATGAGCAAGACATACTCCTCCTCTAAGAGTTGAACCAGCAGGTCCAGGTTCATATCCATATCTTCAACGATCAAGATGGTTTTCATTGCTTTCTGTTTCCTGTTTCAATCGACCCTCGTAAAACTTTTTGTAAACCGCCGATCAAGCGGTCTTGGTCCAGGTCTTGTTTGCGCATTGTCATTGAAACGGTCTTTTGCAAACTCTCTTTTTCTTGGCGGGTTAGGTCCTTGGCGCTAATGACGATGATCGGTAGAGCGCGAGTGGTCGGATCTGACCTCAACCTTTCTATCAATTGAAAGCCGTCCATTACTGGCATCAGCAGGTCCAACAGTAAAATGTCGGGCATGCTCTGGCCGATCAATGCCAATGCTTCCTTGCCATTGGCCGCATATTCAATGCCATACTGATCAGTTGGCAGGGTTTGGAGGATCATGTCAAATATTAAGGGGTCATCATCCACCAAGTAAACTTTTCGCTTCCTATCGGATACCTGGCCCAAAACACCTTCGATGGCATTTTTAACCCGCGCCGGATCAAGCGGTTTCAGCAGGTAATCGGCTGCGCCCAAACCAAACCCCAGCGCTTTTTTATCCACAATTGTCAATAAGATCACAGGGATGGATTTGGTATCATCCTTGATCTTTAACTCGTGAAGTACCTGCCAGCCATTCATTTCTGGAAGTTCGATCTCCAATAAAATGGCCGCTGGTCGCAGCTTGGTGGCAAGCTCGATTCCGGTCTGCCCATTTGCCGCACCGACGATCTCGAACTCTTGGCTTCCTAATGATTCTTGCATCAGATAAACAGCGTCCGGGTCGGAATCGACCAGTAATATGGTTTTCTTGTCAACGGGTAATTTGGTTTCTGCGGCATTTTGGGCATTGTCGGCCAAAGCAGTTGGTTCTTTTACGTTGCCGCTGTAGTGTGTAGGTAATCTCAGTGTAAAAGTACTTCCTTCCCCAACAATACTCGTCACCTCAATATTTCCTCCCAGCAAGTTAGCGAGATTGCGGCTAATGGTTAGTCCAAGTCCGGTTCCACCAAATCGGCGGGTCGTTGTCGCATCTGCCTGTTGGAATTCGTTGAAAATTCGCCCCAGATCTTGCTTTGCGATGCCGATCCCGCTATCACTAACCGAAACACTAAACTCCTGCGGATTTTCCATCCGAGCCAACAAGGTCACTGATCCTTGGTTGGTAAATTTGGCAGCATTGCTTAGCAGGTTCAGGATTATTTGCCGGATCTTATCTTGGTCCGAAAAGACAACGCCTACATCTTCCGCTGTAGTGGCGGTAAATCGGACCGCCGGCTTAAATAGCGGCTGGCTGGTGTGGGCACACAAGTCAACCAGCGATGACAACCTAAAATTGGCAGGGATCACATCCATTCGGCCAGCTTCTATCTTGGCGATATCTAAAACCGTGTTGATCAAATTCAGCAGATGTTCACTGCTAACCAATACCTTGTCCAGGTTTTCGGTCTGTTTTTCGGGTAATACCCCCTCGGCTTTGCGCCGGACAATGCGGGTAAATCCGATGATGGCGTTAAGGGGTGTGCGTAATTCGTGGCTCATGTTGGCTAAAAAGGCACTTTTGGCTTGGTTGGCTTGTTCGGCTTCAGCCCTGGCTTTTTGGGCATCACCAAAAAGGCGGGCATTTTCCAGCGCAACGCTCATGCTGTTGGCGAGTGTCTCGAGCAATCGCACGCTGTTGCTATCAAAAGCGTTTTCGTTGCGGAGATCCTGAATCGACAATACTCCAAAAGTTTTGGTGCCGGCACGCAAAGGCATAAACAAAGCTGAAAGAGGCCAATCTCCAGTCACAACCGGATTATTGTTTTCTTCAGCAAGTTGTTTGAAATTGGAGTTAGCCAAAAAGGGTTCGCCGCTCTGCAATACCTTTTTTCGAAAGCCAAAAGGTGCGCGCGGAGGCATTACGCTTCGGTCGCCTTTTTCGTATGAGTAAGGCATTACCATCAGGTTGGTTTTCTCATCAAGCAATACGATATCTACCACTTCTACCCCAAATACCAACCGAATGTTCTCACCGATCAGTTCGTAAATGTCTTGCAGGTCCAACTTGGCAGCCAAGTTTTGTTGAACCCGATTGATGGCATACAGCTCGGCTACGCGTTGTTGCTCTGCCTGGAAGAGGCGCGCATTTTGCAACGAAACCCCCATGCCAGCGCTGATGGTTTGCAATAACTGCAGGTCGCTCTGGCTAAAAAATTCCTTTTGATAATCACCCAAAAAAACTACTCCGATCACAACATCTGATGCCATCATTGGCACGCCCAACCAGGATTGGGTTAGCATGCCTTCACTTTGTTTCAGCAACTCTGGTGGAAAGTACGCACCGTTTGCGATCTCTTCTTCCAAGGTGCTCAGCAAAAGCGCTGACCGGGTTTGGATAACCTTACTGGTAAGTCCACGGCCAATCGGAAAGGGCTGTACATTTTCTATGTAACCACCTTCATGCCTATCGTACTCATATGCTGGTGTGATCATTCCCATTTCTTCATCCACGATCATGATCGAAACCACATCACAATCGAAGATCTTCCGCAGGTTATCACCTGCCAGCCGCGAGATCTCGGAGGTACCCAAAGACAGCCGGATGGCGTTGCCGATCCGGTTGAGTGCTGAAAGTTCGTTGTTGCGTTTTTGTAAATTGTCAAGGCTTTCAGCCAGCTCTTTTGTTCGCAGGGAGACCATCTCTTCGAGGTGTTGCTGGGTATGTTGTAATTGCGCCCTTGCATCTTGTTCCTGTTTGATTTGGCGCAAGATCAATCGGTAAAACATGATCAACAACGTCATTACCACCCCGAATAATGCGATGGTATCGATCGATTCCGCGACCCAGTCTGCCCCGGCCAGTGAATTACGGTCACTTACCAGAAACAGTTTGATATTTCCGCTTGTTGCCAACCAAATGCCTGCAAGCAGGGTGGCGATGCTGATTCCGAGCCACGCCAGAGCCGGCTTTGCGCCAAGCAACACCAAAGCACCAATTGGCAACGCAATCAGGTAAATTCTTCCACTGCTGCCCAAACCACTGGTGAACAACGCCGTAAGGCCTACAACGTAAGGCACAAGCAACACACCATGGGCTCTCACTCGTTGGTCAATTCGGCGAAACAATGCCAGAATGATCAGTAAGATCTCCATGATTGAGAAAAGCGCCACCGCGCCCCAATGTCCGGGGCGGTTGATCGCGTCTATCGCGGTGAAAATGGTCATCCCACCGGCAGCCAAGGCAACCAGGGTAAGAAATTGGTCTAACACCTTTCGGCGCCACAATACCAGGGTATCGGTGGATTGGGTAGTATCTATGGATGGTTTTTCGAAATTGGAAGAGGAGGGTGTTCGATCAATGTTTTGGCCTTTACTCATCTGCGCAATTCTCCATTCGGTTTTTTTGCCAGTTTTGTTAAGCGCGTATTTCCCTAAAAAAATGATACGACCAAGAGCCCATCCATTACAAGCGACAGTTGAATAATGGCCATCCATATCCATAGCATCGTGGATCCTTCAGTGACAAGCCTGTCACTGGGCAGGGTGTATTCTATAAAAAAACAGGAGATATTTATGTGCCAAGTATTCGGAATGAATTTCAACATGGTTGTCAGACCTTCCTTCAGTTTTCGCGGATTTGCCAAAAAAGGGACCCGAAACCCCCATGGGTGGGGGCTTGCCCGGTATGATGGTTCTGCCTGCCAGGTGGTTAAAGAACCAGTGGCTGCCCAGTCTAGCAGCTTGTCTGAGTTTATTAGGGCATACGATCATTTTCGCAGCCATACGTTTATTGGGCATGTACGTTATATGAGCCGAGGGAACAAAAGCCTTGCCAACACCCATCCCTTCTCCCGCCCTTTTCGCAAGATCGATCTGTGCCTGGCGCATAATGGAACCTTGCGCGACCTGCCAGAGACAGGATTGAAATTTCACCCGGTGGGCGAAACCGATTCTGAATTGCTTTTCTGTAACTTGCTAACCCGCCTTTCCGTCCAAAACATTCAGTTCACAGATTTTGCCCAATTGGCTGATCTGCTACGGGGCTTCAACCACTTTGGGTCTATGAACCTGCTTTTTTCGGATTCGGTCCACTTGTTCGCGTATCGAGATAAGAATGGGTATAACGGTTTGTGTTACACCCAGCGTGCCGCGCCATTTGCTGGCATCACATTAAAGGATAGTGACTGGGATATCCAACTTCGGGAGGAAAAATCAGCGGACCTGAGGGGTGTGGTAGTAGCCACGGAGCCTTTGACAAACGAAGAATGGCAAGACCTGCCAATTGGCAAACTGGCGGTGTTTCGCCATGGAGAATTGGTCTACAACCAATAAGTGCCAATAAAAAAACCGGGCAGCCTTATTGGCTACCCGGTTTACAGAGCGGGTGATGGGATTCGAACCCACGATATCGTGCTTGGGAAGCACGCGTTCTACCACTGAACTACACCCGCGCGAACGTTCGCCTATTATACCAAAGAATCCGAATGGACTTGCCGACATGCGCACGGTTTACCATTAGGTTGGGTGTTAATTACTGACCTTCAATCGCAGAACGTTCGATCAGTTTCTTTAGTCCCGCTGTTAGTGCCTTCACTGCTTGCAAGTATTCTTCAACCTCAATGTACTCATTTGGCGTGTGGTCCAAGGCTGAGTCTCCTGGGCCGTACACAAGGGCTTCACAATTCCAAACAGGTGCGACGATGTTTAGGTCTGCGGTGCCGGTCTTGTAAACAAAACTGGGGGTTCCGCCAACAGAGCGAATGCCTGCCAACATACTCTTTACCAGGCGTGTATTCTTGGCACACTCATAAGCGGGGATGGCAAACCCGAGGGGTTCAACATCGGCGCCATCAGCGATTTGTGCCAGCATGGCGTACCAATCGGCAGGCGGAAGGTCCACCGGTAACCGTGCGCCAATGGTCAGGCAGGCATATTGGCTAAGCCCGTCATCTTCGCTACGCATTGACCGAATGGTCAATAATATTTTCTCAAAAATCTTGGCGCGGCTTTCGTTAAATTTTGCCGCATGTTGTTTTACTTGGTTCCAGAGGTCGATCACTTTTTCGCTGGCGCTCTGTTCGGCATGGGCACTATGGAATTGGTCCTGGCGCACGACAACATCAGCCCAGGCACTTCCTTTATAACCAAGTGCAATGCGATCCCATCGGTTTGGTTCGCCAATTATTGCGTACTGGGGTTGATATTGGGTGCTTACAAACCGGGCGCCTTCACTGTTGCGTTCTTC
>SXGU01278680.1_pt1 | contig 12449 bp, 12 predicted proteins | sample 3174531 | NCBI WGS metagenome assembly SXGU01 (sample SAMN11356863, study PRJNA531348) | freshwater metagenome | isolation source: freshwater sample F1-140 | place: China: Fuxian Lake, Yuxi | collected 2017-12-25 | reverse complement strand
CTCTATCGCATCGGCGAGGTGGACCTCGGCAATGTTGTAGTCTCCGCGGGTGACGCGGATCTTGTGGGCCTCGAACAGCACGTCCGCATGGGTGAAGCCATGGGGCGGCTCGAAGCGGTACGACGCCAACTCAATCAGAAGTCCGAGCGGATCGGTGAAATAGATCGAATCCATGAAGCCACGATCTTTGACACCGCTGTGTTTGATCTTGCGGTCATCCAGCCGTTTCACGGCTTGCAGGAAAGTCACGCGGGAGACCGAGAACGCGATGTGATGGACACATCCCGGCTCGGTCGGCGTACGCCGCGGATCGGGCTTGCGGCCTTCGTCGCTGAAGACGGTTATAAGGCGGCCGTCGCCTGGATCAAAATAAAGATGGCTTTCGGCGGCTTTATCGAGATTGTGTTGCTCGAACACGTAGGTCATGCCGAGCACGCCCTCACAGAAATCAATGGATGTCTGACGGTTGACACAGGTGATGGTGATGTGATGGACGCCTTGACTTTGGATTTTTTGCATGGGGCCTCTCCTCGTGAGCTCAATGCTGGACCAGTTTCGACTTATATTCACTGCGCTGCAGGCTGCCGAAAGGCACAAGTTTGATACCGGCGGTAAACACCAGGACACTGCGAAGCCTGGCGCGGATGGCCTCCGCCAGGGCCGCATCCTCCACCTGATCCTTCGCCAATTCAACTTCTATTGGAAGGGGCGGCTCCTGCTTCACGCCGGGTTTCCCGGATTTCACCAGAAGGTGGCCACTGACCTTGGGCGCAAATTCACTAATGACCTCGCGGATGGCGGAGGGGAAGACATTGACCCCCCGCACAATGAGCATGTCATCGGTGCGGCCGATACAGCGGATACGGGGGGCGGTACGTCCACACGCGCAGGCACTGGTCCAGACCTCGACATGATCCCGGGTGCGGAAACGAAGCAATGGCGCGGCACGATGCCGGAGGTGGGTAAGCACCAACTCACCCCTGGCACCGTCTTCCAACGCCATGGCAGCTCCGCTGTCAGGATCAATCAGTTCGGCATGGATGAAGCCGCGCCCGCCCAGGTGCATGCCCTGCTGGTGTTCGCATTCGCCCCACAGAGATACGCCGATGTCGCCGATGCCCATGGCCTCGGTCACGCGAGCCCCCCAACCTTCTTCGAGCTTCTTGCGGAAGGCGGGTTCCCCTCCGCCGGGTTCGCCGGCAACCAGTACCCGCTTCACGCTCGAGCCCCTGAGATCAAAACCCCGGTCGGCCGCCCATTCCACCAAGTGGGCAGCATAGGATGGCGTCAGCACGGCGGCTTCCGGCTTCAGCATCCTGATTGCCGTCATCAAGCGCTCGGTATTGCCGGTGCCTACCGGAATGTGGCACAGGCCCAGCTTGTCGAAAGCACCAAGGGCTGCTCCCGCCACAAACGGTCCAGCGTTGTAGGTGGAAACGATGCGCTGGCCTGCCGTGACACCGGAAGCGGAATAGCTTCGGGCGGAAGTTGTGGTCCAGCGGTCAAGATCGGCAGCCGTGAGGGGAATGTAGCTGGGCGTGCCTGTCGTGCCGCTGGTTGAGTAAATCCGGATGATTTCCGAACGATCAACGCAGAGGTGCGACCCGATGGGGTTTTCGGGGGTGCAACTCGCCCTTACTTCGGACTTCCAGGTGAAAGGAAGCTGCGAAATTTCGGCAAGGCCCCCTGCCGCCGCGGCTGAGTCAATCCCCGCCGCCTTCAGTTTCTCTTGATAGAAAGCCGAGCGTTCAAACAGATAGCTGATTTGCGTACGGTAGTGCGCATCATCAATGGCGGACTGCTCAGGCCAGGGAAGAGATTCGACTTCCGGGGCTAGCATCACGGCTTGTCCTCCAGCCTATCCCCGCGGTAGGTAATCGCCTCCTCCGCCTTGCCCGCCATGAAAAACCCGATGGGATTCTTCTGTTCTTCGGCCAGGTGGCCGAGAATACCCGCCGTGCGCGCCAGCAGCGGGATGGCCTTCACCACATTTACCGGAAAACCAAGATCGAGCAGTACCGCCGCCATGGGCATGGAGACGTTCATGACCAAGGGCCTGCCCCAGGCCTTGGCCACGGCTTCGCGAAATTGGCGGGCCAGGGCGACGTGAGGCCCGCTGACGCCACGTATGTCGGCCAACTCCAGAATGCGTTCAGAGCGAGGATCAAGCGGGCGATGCACTGGATGACCGAAACCGGGCGCCTTGCCGCCGGATTTCTTGATGTCGCCGGCCAATTGCTCGGCCACTGATACGATGCTGCCGCCGGCAAGCACCTTTGCCTGGGCCTGTTCCAGCAGTTGGGCGCAGAGTTCGGCGGTTCCAAGGATGACCGGGCCGCAGCCGAGAAGTCCCGCCGCCAGTGCGCCCTGGAGCGAGCCGGGGTCGGCAGCGAGCGTCATGCGCGCGGCAATCGAGGTGGGCATCATGCCATGCTCGGCTGTGGCAACGAGTAGAATATCGAGAAACTCCCGCTGGGTTTTCGTGGCCTTGCGCCCGGTCAGTAGCAGGTGAAAATACTCGGTGAAGCTCATCTGCCCCATGAGGTCGCGGCAGAGATCAAGGCCCCGCACTTCGACCCGATCGGGATAGGCCTGACAGATTTGGCTTTCCGCGGCGCCTGCCTTACCGATCTGCATGCATCACCCACCGATCATGGAAATGTAACCTGCGGCATCATATATGTGCCCGGGCAATCGGCAAGGGCTGTCGGCTAAGCTTTGGGACGGGCTGCCAGCCACGCCCTTTTCAGCCGCTGCGCCTCTGCCAATTCCTCCGGTTTCAGGCGCGCTTCAATCTGGTCACGGTTGGCAATGGCATCCGCCATGGCGTCGGTTGTGAGTGGCGGAAGGGCCGCAATGGCCAAGTCCAGCCACTGGTGGGCAACCACAAAATCGGGAAGCACGCCCCGGCCATTTGCATACATGAGGCCCAGATTGTACTGGGCCCTGGCATAGCCCTGGTCGGCTCCGAGCCTGTACCACTTCACCGCCTCGATATAATCCTGGGGAACGCCAAGGCCAAATTCATACATTGACCCAAGACTATTCTGCGCGGCGGCATTGCCTTGCGCCTCGGCCAGCCGGTACCATTTCAGCGCTTCGAGATAATCCTGGGCGACGCCCTGGCCATTGTCGTAACAGACGCCAAGGCGGAACTGGGCCTCCGCAAAACTCTGCTCTGCCGCGAGCCGATACCACTTCGCAGCTTTTCCATGATCCTGCGGCACACCTTGACCATTTTCATAACTCATACCCAGGTCGTGCTGGGCGGGGGCGTAGCCCTGGACAGCAGCAAGACGGTACCAGCGCGCTGCCTCATCGTGGCTCTGGGGAAGCCCGCGGCCAGCGGCCGACATTTTGCCGAGGCTGTGCTGGGCAGGAGCATAAGCCTGGCCTGCAGCAAGCTGAAACCATCTTGCAGCCTCTGCGGCATTCTGGGCCACGCCATGGCCGGCGTCATACAGGGCTCCGAGATTGGCCTGGGCCGGAGCATAGCCCTGCCTGGCCGAGAGCTTGTACCACTCTGCTGCTGCGCCGTAATCCTGCCCCGCGCTTTTGCCATTTTCGTATAAGGCCCCAAGATTGTTCTGGGCGGAAAGATCCCCCTGACCGGCGGCGAGCCGGTACCATTTCAGGGCCTCGGCAAAGTCCTGTGTGACGCCCCTGCCCTTGTCATACAAGATCCCCAGATGGCTCTGGGCCGTGGCATTGCCCTGGTCGGCTGCGCGAAGGAACAAGGCGGCGGCCTGGGCATAATCAAGCAGGCCGCCATGGCCCAACTCGTACATGGTCCCCAAATTGACCTGGGCTTGCGCCAGTCCCTGTTCCGCGGCCAAGTGATACCATTTGGCGGCTTCGGCAGGATCGCGCCGCACACCGTGGGCGCCGTCGTAGGCGAGCCCGAGCTCATGCTGGGCCAGAGCAAACCCCTGGTCAGCAGCCAAGCGATACCACCGCAATGCCTCGGCCGGATCCTGCCGTACGCTCCGGCCTGTCTGATACAGCTCTGCAAGCCTGAACTGGGCGGCAGCCAGGCCTTGACCGGCGGCCAGCCGGAACCAGCTTTCGGCCGCGGCGCTGTCGCGCTGCACACCCTCCCCATTGTCGTACAGGACGCCGAGATTGTATTGGGCAGCAGCGTTGCCCTGCGCGGCCAAGGGGCGCCAGAGCTGCCATGCGGCGCTGTAGTTCCGGCGGGTATAGGCCGCTGTCGCCTCTTCGAAGGGCCCAGCTAAGGCCGGTTGGGTCACCAGGAACACTGCCAGGCCCAAGACTGTCATCTGCAGTGGAAATTTCATACGGGCAGCATAAACAACATTTCAAAGTCACTGTCACGCCCGGCAAAATGGCGGAGACGGAGACCGCCGAACCCAAGGCCGCATCTGCCCGCGCGTGCGCGTGTAATGGCCTCAAAACTCCACTCCTGTCAAGGTTTTCGTTGGATAAGTGGTCGTCCGTGGTCGCAGCCGGTTGCCACAAACCACGTTTTCCGCTAGGGCAGAAACTAGGGCAAAAGAATTTGCATCCCAAGGACAATCCATGGCACGGGGCATCAACAAGCTCACCGCACGAAGAATCAGCACATTGAAAGTGCCGGGCCGCCATTCCGATGGTGGCAATTTGTACCTGTCAATTTCGCCAAACGGCGGCAAACGCTGGATGTTCTTGTACATGTTCAACGGACGCCAACGGGAAATGGGTCTTGGCGGTGCATCCGCAGGCCAGGTCACCTTGGCAGAGGCAAGATCGAGAGCGGCAGACGCCCGCAAGCTCCTGAACGCCGGTCTTGATCCACTTGCCGATAAACAGACCCGCAAGCAAACAGAGCGAGAGATTCCCACCTTTGGAGCCTTTGCTGATGAATATCTCGCCAGCCACCGTAGCAAGTTCCGGAACGACAAGCACATTGCCCAATGGGAAATGAGCCTTGAAGTCTATTGTAAGCCTATCCGCTCAATGAGGCTGAACGACATTGACACCGAAGCAGTCCTAAAGGTGTTGAAGCCCCTTTGGACCAAGGTTCCCGAAACGGCTTCAAGGGTGCGGGGACGTATTGAAAACATATTGGATGCAGCCAAGGCCAAGGGGTTCCGCAGCGGCGATAACCCGGCGACCTGGAAGGGGCACCTCAAAACCCTTCTGCCGGCCCGCCAGAGGCTCACCAGGGGCCATCATGCTGCCCTGCCCTATGATGACCTCAAAGACTTCATGACCAAGCTACGCGGCCAGCAATCGACTGCAGCGCTGGCCCTGGAGCTATGCATCCTCACCGCCACCCGCTCCGGGGAAATCCTGAACGCCAGGTGGGATGAGTTCGACCTCAAAAAGGCTATCTGGGCCATTCCAGCCGAACGCATGAAGGCGGGACATGAACATAGGATTCCACTCACGGACCGTGCAATTGAAATCCTCTCGTCGCTCAAAAAACTCCCCCATCAGGACTATGTGTTTCCCGGCCAGTCCCGCGAAAAGTCCCTGTCCTCAATGGCCATGAGCATGTTGCTGCGGCGAATGGGAAGAACCGACATTACCGTTCATGGCTTCCGGTCCACTTTCCGTGATTGGGCCTCAGAACAGACATCTTTTCCCCATGAAACCTGCGAACACGCTCTTGCCCACCGTATCAGTGACAAGGCCGAAGCCGCCTATAGGCGGGGTGACCAATTTGAGAAGCGGCGCGATCTCATGGAAGCTTGGGCTGCGTTTTGCGAACCTGGACATGTTGCAAATGTCCTGCAAATGCGGCGTATACCGTGAAGGGCAAGAAGATCACCAAGGCCAAGATCGGCGCGTCAAAACGCAACGTCATGCCCGACCGAACCTGGCCACCGATAACCGTGCCAACGATGGAAAGAATTGACCAAATTTGCAGGAAGCACAGCATTGCGGACCAGTATCGGAATGAGCTTGAGACCCGTCTGGAACTCATTGCTTCCCTGGCCGAAGCAATGCGGAGCGACCAGCGCAAGGTTAAAGGACCCGCACAACAAGTCGTGAGGTTTTCAAAGATTGCCCGTGAACTTAAGCAGGCTTCAATATGGGTCCGCCAGTACGACCCAATATTTCTGGCTCCCGATGATGCCTGGACTCTTGACCCGCCAGGCTTCGCCGAATTGAGCAAAGCCGCCTCCGTTGAACTGTCTATGGTTCTGGATGTAGGATTTATTAACCGGCTGAGCCTTGGCCCGAGCGGGGTGGGCCCAAAGATAACACTGAAGCCCTCGGCAAATTGGACGGTCTCCAAAAACATTTCAGTGAACCCGGGGCTGATCCTGGCCGACATGTTGCTGCGACTAGCCGTGACATTTGAAAAGGCAGGTCGTGACCTCAAGAAAGCCACCAAATCCGGCCCCAAACACACCCTTATCGGGCGAATGATGATTGCGAACTTAGCCAATTTCTATCAGCAAGCCGGAAAAACGCCGAGTAAGGCCAAGGTTGGCCCGTTCAGGCGGTTCCTCGATGATGTGCTGATGGCAATGGGTGCGCCCACCGATTTCATTGATGGGCAACTGAATGAGGCCATAGCCCGTTGGCAAATGGCAAAAGACTCACCCCAAAATACAGAGAGTTGATTGCTGGTATCGGGCAATGAATGGGTCCAGCATTTCACCCCAGGTCCGGCGTGGGCGGGCGAACGGAGGTGAAGATGAACCTGCTTATGACCTTGAACGAAACGGCCAATTCTCTGGGTATTGGCAAGACCAAGACATATGAACTGGTCCGCGAAGGCGAGTTGGAACTCGTCAAGATCGGGGCCAAGTCACTAATTACCCACGAAAGCATCATCGCGTTCATCAAAAAAATCAGCGCGGCGGGCCATGATAACCGCTGAGCGCATTGCCATGGCCTTGGGCGGGCACAAGGCTGGGAATGGCTGGTCTGCGCGTTGTCCGGCCCATGATGACCACCGGCCCAGTCTGTCGTTGCGGACTGGCGATAATGGCAACGTACTGGTCCACTGTTTCGCCGGTTGCAGCCAAACCCAGGTCATCGAGGCCCTTCGCTACCATGGGCTTTGGGACAAATGCGGCCGCCAATTCACTTCTCCAAAGCTATCGGTTTCCAAGAACAGCAAGCCTCACCGTGGCGATGGCAAGCGTGAGGCCGCACATGCCATCTGGCAGGCGACCAAGCCCGCCAGTGGTACTCTGGTAGAAAGTTACCTTGCCTCCCGCAAATTGGTCCTTCCATCAACGACGGCTGTTCGTTTTCATCCAAACTTGAAGCACTCTACAGGCCGCCACTGGCCAGCCATGGTCGCTTTGGTGACAGACGGGGCGACCGGGGAGGCTATCGGTATCCACCGTACATTCCTCGCTCTCGACGGCTCCGGGAAGGCACCAATCGAACCACAGAAAATGATGCTTGGCCCCTGCCTTGGCGGCGCTGTTCGCCTTGCTGAACCCGGCGATGTCCTGATGGTTGGTGAAGGTCTTGAGACCTGCCTCGCAGCCATGCATGCGACAGGCAAACCAGCATGGGCGGCGCTCTCGACCTCCGGCATGCACGCACTGGAACTGCCTCGGGCAATTCATAATGTCGTTGTTCTCGCTGATGGCGATGATGCGGGCGAGGCGGCGGCCTGTGACTGCGCTTGGCGTTGGCAGTGTGAAGGTCGCCACGTCCGTATTGCGCGTCCCCCTCGTGGGCAGGATTTCAATGACATGTTGTTGGGTCACACAGCCCGGGTTGAAGTGACGGCACCATGAGCAGCTACCCGCAACCCATCGAGCCGGAGGACCTGATTAACTCTGCCATCAATAATGCAGAAGAAGTCGTCGATCCGTTGGAAGGGCTCGTAGAGAAGACTGCTCGCGATCCCGGAACGCCTTTCTTACCCAATGTGCTGGCTCGGCTTGCCGCGCTCAAGAAAGAAAACCGCACCGCTTTCGAGCTGCTTCGTGTGCAGCTGAAGAAAGTTGGCTGCGGGTTGACGACACTTGACCATGCCATGGCCGAGGATAAGGGCGACACCCACGGACGGGCTCCCAAACAGGCCGACATCCTGATCGACCTCGCGCAAATCGCCGCGTTGTTCCACACCCCAGACGGCAGCGGCTTTGCCGACCTCGATATCAATGGCCATCGCGAGACCTGGCCGATTCGCGCCAAGGGCTTCCGTCGCTGGCTGGCGCGGCGCTTCTTCGAGGAGACGGGCGGCGCGCCAAGTTCCGAGGCCTTGGCTTCGGCGCTGAACGTTATCGAGGCCAGGGCGCATTTCGATGCGCCGGAACGGCAGGTGCATATCCGCGTCGGCGGGCTCGACGGGCGGCTCTATCTCGATCTTGGTGATGAAACATGGCGCGCCGTGGAGATCGACACCACCGGATGGCGCGTTATCAACAATCCGCCCGTCCGCTTCCGCAGGGCTTCCGGCATGAAGCCGATGCCGATCCCGGTGGGCGGTGGTTTGATCGAAACCTTGCGCTCGTTTCTTAATGTGCAGACCGACGCCAATTTCGTGCTGGTGGTCGCCTGGGCGCTCGCCTGCTTGCGCAATCGCGGTCCCTATCCGGTGATCGTGCTGTCGGGTGAGCAGGGTTCGGCGAAATCGACCTTCTCGGCAATCCTGCGGGCGCTGCTTGATCCCAATACCGCGCCGCTGCGGGCCTTGCCGCGCGAGGATCGCGACCTGTTCATCTCCGCCAGTAACAGCCATTTGCTGGCCTTCGACAATGTCTCGGGCCTGCCGGCGTGGATTTCAGACACCCTGTGCCGGCTTGCCACCGGCGGCGGCTTCGCCGTGCGGCAGCACTATAGCGACGGTGACGAAGTGCTGTTCGATGCCGTTCGCCCTATAATCTTGAATGGTATTGAGGAAATCGTCACGCGGCCCGATCTTGCCGACCGCGCCATATTCCTGACGCTGGAACCGATCCCCGAGGATCACCGCCGCCCGGAGCAGGAATTGTGGGCGGACTTCGAGGCTGAGCGCCCACGCATCCTGGGCGTGCTGCTGGACGCCGTGGTCAAGGGGTTGGCGATGCTGGCACAGACGAGGCTGGAGAAGCTGCCACGCATGGCTGACTTCGCCCTGTGGGCAACGGCCTGTGAGACTGCGCTTTGGCCCGCTGGGACTTTCTGGTCGGCCTATGGTGGCAACCGCGATGAGGCGGTGGAAGCCGTGATCGATGCTGATCCTGTAGCCGTTGCCGTGCGCAGCCTGATGACAAGGCAGACGGAGCAGACGGTATGGACGGGGAAGGCCTCAGACCTTCTGGGTGCCCTTGGCGAGGTCGTGGGCGAACGCGTTGCCAAGTCCAAGGCATGGCCCGATAGTCCGCGGGCACTGTCGGCGAAGTTGCGCCGAGCCGCTACCTTCTTGCGCAAGGTTGGCATCGACATCAGCTTCGGGCGGGAGGGTAAGGCGAGGATCAGAACGATTACCATCACAATCAGCCCCAATTTTTCTTTGCCAGATAACAGGGGGGAACAACCGTCCGCATCGTCCGCCCCGTCCGCCACCAAGGCAAATTCCAATCCCTCCAATGGCTTAAGTGTTGCGCCCTTGCGGACGGTAGCCGCGCAAGCGGACGGTTGGGCGGACGGTCGTGGTCGGGACGACATTGATACCGTCCGCCCTAAGCCTTTGAAAACTGGCACAGCGGACGAAGCGGACGGTGCGGACGCAAATTTCCCGCCCCAATCCGGGACCGCTGAATCAGGGGACAAGCAGGATGAGGCACTTGCGGGCATGCCGGCCGGTCATAAGCGCATAGTGATCTGATGGCGGCTGCGTTTCAGCTTATTGAGGACCTCAAGGGCGCTGGAGTTACGATAAGCCGTGACGGCGACATGATCGTGCTGGACGGGCCCGAGTCCGCCATGACTGACGAACTGGTGGCGAGCCTCCGCTCACTCAAGCCCGAGATAGTTGCCTATCTCCGCGACACCGCAGACTGCTGGACGCAGGAGAATTGGCAATCCTTCTTTGACGAGCGGGCGAATTTCTCACAGTGGCAGTTTGGCTATGATAGGGCAAGTGCAGGACTTTGTGCATTTGAGGACTGTGTTGATCATTGGCTGGTTCTGAACCCGCCTAAACCTCTCCCTGCCACGCAATGCATCCAGTGCGGGCAACCAATCTTGCCGCAGGATACCGATGCCATTCCCGTAACGGCTGCTGTCGAAATTGGGACCTTGCATTCGACATGTCATGGGAAATGGATGGTGTCCCGGCGCTGGGAAGCGCGGCGCGCCCTGCTTTGGCTGTCTGCAAGCAGCGGGAGGCATTCAACCCAATAAACAATTCTATCCCGCGATCGAACAACTAAACCCGATCTCCGTCAAGATTAACTCGGAAAACAAAGGAAACAAAATGTCTACAGAATTCAGAACCGACAAATCCGTCACCGTTTCCGAGCCTTTCGACGGGCGTCTCGAACGTTATGGAATCAAGCCTGCCGAACAGGCGGACGATTATGATACGTGTCGTGGATTGACAGATGGGCAAAACTATCTTTCGACCTATGCCGATGAAAACGGATTTTTGAGTTTTATGTCTCGGTGTGGCCATAACGATGTAGAAAAAATATTGGATGCCATCGCAACAGAGTTTCAGACAGTTATTTTTTCGGAACACGAGCCACAATATTGGGGTTTTGAAAGCGAAGAGGAATTGATAGCGCATATTTCGGCTATTTCACAGGAACGTGCAGCTTTAACGGAAAAGGAGACAGTGGGAGATAGCCAGCTGTGCATCGCCGCGTCAAAAAACACAGCGCGGGGTGACCTAACGGATTAGGCGCGGACAAAGGCAGTTTAACCAAATCGAGTAGGAAAGTACGCAGCAAATAGAACAATGACTCAAAAAAAGATTTTCGCAAGCGGACGCCATATTGCGGCAGCAAGAACAATTGCCGGTCTCACGCAAACTGAACTTGCGGAAATCGCTGGCATACATCGAAACTCCCTGGCGCGGCTTGAAAGCATGGAAAGGATCACCGACACCATGGCTGCCTCAGCCGTGCACCAGGCATTACGTCAGTTGGGGGTGATATGTCAGACACGCCCCGTCATCGCTATCCTTATGGGAGGGTGATCCAAATGCACAGTTTTCCGACGCTTACGTGCGCGCGTCACGGGGTCTTACAATGAAGCGGGTACAATATGCACAATTCTGAGCCCATCTGTGGGGCTCGAAATCGCAAGGGAAAGCCTTGCCAATGCAAGGAACTCCACAAGAATGGGAGGTGTAGGTTTCATGGCGGCCTGTCCACGGGACCAAGAACAAGACAGGGAAAAGCCGCGATTGCAAACGGGCAAAGAAAGCGGTGGAAGAAATGGCGGCGAAATCACCATCCGACATGAGCCGTTGAGCGCATTGGGCGGCCGTTTGGCGGGCGCGCTATACTGACCCCTTTCGACCGCGAAATCCCGCCCAGCCCCATATGTCCAGCGAAGCATTTCAGTTTGCGAAGGATGGGAGACTGCGATCTCTCGCTGGATGTCGACCTGATTTTCAGTGATGGCGGGGGCCTGACTGGTCGCGTCGAATTCGCGGCCAGCAAAACGGGTTGCTACTCTGAGGGCGGTGGCAGAGGCTTTGTCGCCTTTCGGGGGATAAAGTTTACCACGTATTTCCCCGAATCCGTTTGTGGCTCCCGCTCCGTCACCGTAAGCCCAGAAGCGGTCCAGTCCTTTGTCAGCTCGTCTAGCATTATTTCCAAGGGATGCTTTGGCTCTGTCTGCTGCGGCTCTGAATTCTTCGATTGCTGCGACATTTGTTGGGTCCTTCGTGTAGTAGGTTTCAACGTAATCGTTGGTGATCGTCAGACCCTCAAGGCCGGACTCGTCAATCACTCTTTGGGCTTCGGCTTGGGTGACCCGCCCGATATTTTGTACCAGACGCAATGAGAGATTATTGCATGAGTGAGGCCTCGTCGAGAGGGGTTGGTTTTGCTGCCATTGTGAGGGGTGCGGGCGGCCTGTATCCCAATGCCGAGTGCGGACGTTTGGTGTTGTAGTGGATGCGCCACTTCTCGATGACCACTTGGGCCTCCCTGAGACTATAGAAGATCTCCCCATTGAGGCATTCATCCCTGAGCTTGCCGTAGAAGGACTCGCAGTAGCGATTTTCCCACGGTGATCCGGGTTCAATATAGAGGCTCCTTGTGCCAAGCCCTGTCAGCCATTCACGCAGGACCTTTGCAACCATCTCGGGCCCATTGTCTGAACGGATGTAGGTCGGCAGGCCTTCAAACAGCATGGTATCGGCTAACGTCTCTATGACTCCGATGGCGTTGATCCGCCTGGCGATGCGGATGGCCAGGCACTTGCGGGTGAACTCATCGATCAGCGTCATCAGACGGATACGCCGCCCATCATGGCTCTGGGTCTCCACGAAGTCGAAGCTCCAGACATGGTTGGGGTATTCGGGTCTCAGCCGCATGCAGGATCCGTCGTTGAGCCAGAGACGGGCCCGTTTTGGTTGTTTCTTCGGGACT
>SXGU01468620.1_pt1 | contig 12453 bp, 10 predicted proteins | sample 3174531 | NCBI WGS metagenome assembly SXGU01 (sample SAMN11356863, study PRJNA531348) | freshwater metagenome | isolation source: freshwater sample F1-140 | place: China: Fuxian Lake, Yuxi | collected 2017-12-25 | reverse complement strand
ATTTCTTGGATGACTTTTTTCGCATCACGAAATCATGCCTGAAACCGAGGATCAGTCAATTCCTATCAATGCCTCTTCTAGACGGCGTTTCATCAGGAAAATGCTATCGTTTTCTCCCCTAAATTCCACGATGAGCCAATATTATGTGGCTTACCTTCGAGCTCACCATTCTCATAGCCGGCAAATCGATAGAACGTTGTGTTCGCAAACTTTATTATCCCGCGCGAATCCGTCACGGAAATCAGAACATCCTTATCGCCCAAACGCATCTCACCGGTGTGATCCGTGAAACGCGCGTTGTTCTCGTAAGTACTGGCGTCGACCAGCGGCTGCAACCGTTCTAGCGGGTCATTCAGGCGTTCAAAAACTCCCTGATAGCGCAAGAGACTGATCATGTTGTCGAAAGTCGTGCCGATGACGGACACTTCGTTTAACTGGGTTTCGGACTCTTTCAAGGAGGAGCTGATCTTATCGAGTTCATCGGTTGTGGCGTGCATGCGAGTTTGCATTTGTCGCGAAGACTCCAAGATCGATTCCGCACTCGAACCCGTTTGCTCAGAGGACACATTGGCCTGATCAATCAGACCATGAACATTCTTTAGTTGAGCCGATAGACGCGCCACCGACTCGGAAATTTTCGTCATCGTGTTCTGAATCTCAGAGTTCACTTTCTTGGTATTCTTAGAGAGTTCCTTCACCTCAGTGGCGACAACCGCAAAACCCTTTCCCGCATCTCCGGCACGCGCAGCCTCGATGGTCGCATTCAACGCCAAAAGGTTGGTTTGGTTTGCAACCGCATCGATCGTGCGTAGCAAAGCATGAACTGCTTTAAACTCATCTTCAAGCCGTTGCATCGCGCCTGTGGCTTGCAGGATTTCGGTCGAACAAGTCTTACTCTTCGACACGTTTTCACGAATCGCCGCGCCAATCTGCGAGATCTTCTTGTCGATAACCGCCAGAACTTCACTTAAGTTGCCGAAGGCGCTGGTGACGCTCCTAATACCATCGGTCTGTCCGCGGGTGTTGGCGGCGCTGTCCGCGATCACTCGTGTCAATTCCACGCCAGCGTTGTTGATAAGCTCCCAACGAATTAGATCTGACATGACGTTATCCCCCCCGGAGTAAAGCTCTTAAGTTCATTCTGAAATAAAGTTCTCCATATCAAAAGCAAAAATTAGTCAGGGCGAGTCCGTGAAAAACCGCGAGGCAATATGAGGCATTTCGAAAATGTGCTCTGAGCCATTCTGTCCCGACGAATGTCGTGGCTTAGTGTTTTCTTCAAGACCAGGTGGCCCTCAGGTTGCTTATCTAGACATTGATTTAGAACAGACTCAAAACAGCTCTTCATTTGGAAAGGGGGATTTATGCATAAATACTTTTTCACCACCCTTCAGGCCTTACTGCTGGTTGGCGCGTCGCTCACGCTCATTTCCTGCAGCAAGTCACAAGACAGTGGCGGAAGTGATGGCAAGGACTTGAAGCAATTCACCACGCCACAGAGTTATGCTCTTGTTGTCGGCACAGTTCGCGATCTTGATGGCCGAGCTCTCGATGGCGTCAAAGTGGAAGTGAACGGCCAGGATGTCGCCACCAACACCCAAGGCTATTTCGCGGCCTCGCGGATTCCGGAAGCTGAACGCATGGTCGTCACCTTCAAGAAAGATGGCTTCATTCCGCAAACTAAAGTTGTTCATACGCGAATTGGGCAAAGCAGCCGCATTGATGCCAACCTCGCCCCGCGCTCTGCTGAGATCAGCTTCAACGCGGGCACTGGTGTTGTCGCCACCCAAGGCGGCGCCGTCATTAGCATTCCTACCAATGCTCTGCAGACACCCGATGGTGAACTCTACACGGGCGAGGCAAAGATCAGCGTTACCGTCTTTGATCCGACCACCGAACGCGGCATCCTTGCCTTCCCTGGCAGATTTGAAGGTCTCGCAGCAGACGGGCAGGTCATTCCATTTCGCTCCCTCGGCTTCCTTGACGTGACTCCGGTCACAGTCGACGGACGCCCGCTGCAACTCCGCGCTGGCGCGCAAGCGGATTTGACCGTGCCGATCGGACAAGGGGCTCTCGAAAACGCCCCCCCAACCCTGCCACTCTGGTTCTTCAATCCTCAAGACGGTCACTGGCATGAAGAAGGTGTTGGCGTTAAAACCGGAAATGTTTATAACGGCAAGATCAGTCACTTCTCCATCTGGAATTGTGACGTTGGCTACCGTAGATCTTACGTTATCGGCCGTGTCGTGAACTGCTCCGAAGATGGCCAACCCGTTATGGGTGCGCGAGTCACCATTCAGAACGTGCGCGCTGGCTGGACCAGCGGCGAGGATTCCACTCCTGCCGACGGCCGCTTCCGCATCCCGGTCAACGCCGATGAACCTGTGAACCTATGGGCTGAAAAAGGGGGCCAAAAGAGCCGGGTGATGTCGTTTACCGCCGCACCTCGCGACCAGGTCTACGACGTCGGCGATATTTGCCTTGGTGTACCCCGCGTGCAAATCGTCTTGAGCTGGGGTCCGCGACCGCTGGATCTTGATGCCCATCTCACCATCCCCAACAGCACCAGCAACCGTGGCCATGTTTACTTCAGCCGCAAGAATGACAGCAACGCCCAACTCGATACCGATGCCACCCGCGGCTTTGGCCCCGAGATGATCACCGTTTTCAAACTACACGATGGCGTCTATCGTTATTCGGTTCACCATTTTGCCGGCGACGGCCAGATCTCCAGTTCCAAAGCCTATGTTCACATGACCATTGATGGCCTAGGCATTTTTGAAATGAATGCGCCGGGCGGATCTCTTGGCAAAAACGATGTTTGGGCACTTTGGGACATCGAAGCTAAAAACGGCCGCGTAACTCGCTTGACCGCACTCGCCACGGTGGAGAATGCCAAAAAGGCCAGCGACGTCACCGCCTTTAGCCCGCGTTGAATTCTGGCCAGAAAACGCTGGCCAGAAAACGCTGGCCAGAAAACGCTGGCCAGAAAGCTATGGCAAGCTGTGGATAGTGGGAGAAGATCTCTGGCATGGCTCTCGGCTTTCAGTCTCGCTCCGGCGGAGTGAGGCTGAGAGAATGAGTGAAGGGCGCTAGACAAAAACATGTTGACTCAAGTTTCGCAGCTCTAAACCCGCCAGTGTCTCACTGGCGGATTTATTTTCTTTTCGCCGACGTCTTTGCTCAGTTTACGCGCTCGGTGCGCGATCCTCGCTCGTTTGGTGGCAAATGAAACCGGCGCCGACAACACGCTCAAAAAGTTGATGTAAAAGTTCATGCTATACAAGTCTCTCTTCAAAGGAGGACTTTCAAGATGGTTTCCCTTCATGAACATGCTCTTAGACTTAGCCGTCAGCACCGGCGATTGGAATCGGAGTTAGTTGCGGTCTTGACTGAGATCGAAAGGCTCAAGCTCCATAGAACTTTGGGCTTTTCAAGTTTATTCACGTACACGGTTTCGGCCCTTGGCTTAAATGAGCCAGTGGCTTACACGCTGATCACCGTTGCACGAAAGGCCAAAGAATTCGAAGCTCTTGGCGAAGCCATTTTTTCGCAGCAACTCAGCGTCAGTCGAGCCAGTAGAATCGTCGCGGCATTGACGAAAGAGAACGCAACCGAACTTATTGAGTTCGCTGCCACTCATACCCAACGCGAAACCGATCAAGAAGTCGCGCGCCTAAGTGATCGCAGGACCGAGAGGCACGAAAACCTGGATGTGTCGCTCGAAGTACTGGAACTTCTAAAAAAAACGCAAGACCTGATGGCGAGCAAAAAGAAGCGCAACCTGAAGCTCGATGAAACTCTTAAACTCGTCCTCGAAGAATTCTTGGATCGCCATGAGCCCGTGCGCAAGGCTGAGCGGGCGCGCCAACGGGTGGAGAAAGACACGCCCAAAAACACTGCCCGAGTCGCGCCCAGAAGTGCGCCCAGAAGTGCGCCCAGAAGTGCGCCCAGAAGTGCGCCCAGAAGTGCGCCCAGAAGTGCGCCCAGAATCACGGCGGAGAACTCTGTTTGCACAGATGAAGCAGTTCCCAAAGTAAACAAACGGCGCACTGCCGTCACAGCGCGAGCACGACACATCGTTAATATCCGCGACCAGGCCCGGTGCACATTCGTGGATATTGCGGGGCATCGCTGCACCAATGATCGCTGGCTTCACGCCCATCACATTATTCCTGTGAGCCGCGGAGGCACCAATGAACCGGCGAACCTCGTCACTTTATGCTCGTTTCACCACGATCTTGTTCACCAGCTGCGCTTTGCGCTCGATGGACAAGTGAACTGGATCAGGGAAACTGGGAGAGCTTACTGCTCTTGAGCCGCTCCACTGGGGGACTGTGTGGGACGCATGCGACAGCCCCCATGCTGCCGTCAACCGCCAAATTCCGTCACCACTGTTCACGACTCTTCGGCCTTTGAACGCTAACGAAAGCCGTATTCGTTTATAAGGGGGGGCTTAATGGGCATCAAGCTTGCTTCATGCCTGTCGGACCCGCAAAAGCTCACTGGAAGGTCACTCGGAATATGCAAGAGTTCTCAATGTCAGCTGGGCAAAATCCTAGGCCACAAAAAGGCTCGCCAACTGGTTTGCTTCTCGGGCTTGCCTCCCTGCTTTTGATTGTTGGCTCGAGCGGACCAAAGCCGCCTTCACCTCCCGCTGCCCTCATTCGCGAGCAGGCGAACCCAACTCATCCAGAAAAGCACAGCGCCTCGCTATCAAACTCTGCGCCTATGAAAAAAGCTAAGCTTTAATCTACTTACAGGTCGTGCGAATTTCGGAGAATTTATAATCTGGGCACTCCGGGCCTTCTTCATCACTTTCAACAGTTGTTCTCACGTCAATGAAGCAAACCTCAGCAGGATCACTTGCCAAGCGCGCCAAAAGAACAATTCGAGGAGTTTTGGCCTGATTATAGTTATAGACGACTTCATTGATAACACCGACCGCTTTTCCCTTTTCGGCAAACTCACGATCAAGAGCGACACTCGCCACTCGGAGCAACTTCACTTGGCAGGCCGGGCGAAAATCAATGTGAGCCTGCGCCTCCAAAGAAATTCCAAAGATCATCGCAGTCATGAAAAAAGCTGAAAGTACATTGCGCATCGGTATTCTCCTTTTTGCTGATTCGTTTTTCGAACTTTAAAAACATCACAGCTCGGAGTGAAATACCATCGTTTTCGCACCCATCCTATCGAACAGCGAGAACCATCCCCGCCAACTTATACGGGGATGGAAATCGGCGCACAAACTCTGCTTAGCGATAGCACGCGCGATTGTATTGCGCTTGGGCCTGTTGAAGTTCGACCTTAGCTGCGTTGTAGTGGCTGGCAATTGCTGCCATACAAGCGGCATTTCGTTGCCAGCCTCCAGGACAGAGCGATGCATTGTTTAGCACCATCGACCAAGCCTCGTCATGTACAGCTTGCGCGCGCTCCAAACGATGCGCAGCCTGCCTGCAACGACCATGATCAGCATTGGCCACACCAGTTGTCAGTAAAACCAGAGCAGAAGCCAAAAGAACTTTTGTGAAGCGAATCTGTGTCATCTATATTCCCCTATTTATTGTTGCTGTTTAAGGAGAGTTTGTACTCCCAATAGCTATGCTTAATTGGCACTGCTCTATCGGCAATGCATCTTCAATGCCAAAAGGAACAGAGTCATTTCGACTCCGGCGTACTTGCAAGTAAGGTTCGTTAGTGCAAAACTCGCTTCTTGATGATCAAGTTTATTTCTCACGTCTTGCATGAGTTTGTTTATCGCCAAAACGCGTTAACAGCAAAACAACCAACTGCATTTGGATTTAAGTTTACTTGCATTTTGGTTTCAGCATTTGCTTCCGCATCGGCATTTGCCTTCGATTTTTACCCTGAGTACCAAGGCATCAGCGAAACTGAGCTTGCGAGAATTGAAAGTCCTACTGAAATCGACTCTGAGTATCAATCGCAAATCAACGCCTATACGGCGCCAATTCAAAGAGAGTTTGCCTGGTTCACGACTAACAAGGCTCTTGATACCTCTGTCGGTAGCATCACCAATCAGCACTTTCTCATTCATAGCCGCGCAAAGTTTGACGCTGCTCTTCTCGAGAATCTGCGCTTTCGATTTACTTATTTTGCGATGCGCGATCGCGAGATCGATCAAACTCGTAGCGTTGTTGAACTCAGCCAAAGACTGACAAGCTGGCTTCACGTAAATGCCTACGGGCAAGCTGACCACTATAAACGCGGTAACGATGTCGGCTTTGCGCTTCTCATTTTGCCCGTGGAAAATTGGGAAAATCGATTTTATGCTACCTTTCACGATTTCACTCGCGGTAACCACAATGATCAACCCGATCGTTATATTGGCCTTGATCCTCTTTCTCTCGGCTGGAACAGCTTGTATACGAGCGCGAATACATTGCTACGCACCGGCGTGCGCTTTGATCGTTCCGTGAGCTGGAACCTTCCGCAATTGGGTGAGACGTTTGCTTACGAAAAACAGTTGGCCTATGCCGATTTGCTTTGGCCACTCACGGAGACGACAGCACTTGGCCTACGCGTTCAATGGGATACGACGTTCAAGGGACAGACACCGCTTCCGGCAGCAAGCGGCACCCCTTCCAGCTTCAAACGCGAACGTGTTTTCTCCAGATTGTCCTATTTCAGCGGCCTTCCAGAGGACTGGATTTCTTATGAGACTTCGTTCATGTTCGCCAGCCGTCATTGGATTGATAAGAACGGCTTGCATCTCTATCATCAAAACCTCATGCCGAGTGCCACTGTTCGCGTACGAAGCGTTCGGCGCGAACAAGGCTTCGATCACTTCCAGGTTGCTTTAGAGGCTACTGATTTCCGCACTCTCGGCGATCTCGCACTTGCTCCAGGAAATCAAAAACACCAGGCTTTCGAAGAACGCCTGCAAACAGCTTATGAATTCAACTTTCGCGCCGGCGGACTCCTTCTGCTAGCTTTGAATTTTGATCTTGATGAATGGTCAGGACTTCCGACCTTTGACGGTGGTAATGCTCAATTCCGCGTCAACTTCTAACCCGCTTTGGGGGGACGCAAAATACCCATAACTACATCGACCACCCGCAAGGCCGACGACATGATCCGCTCAGCACTCCCATGATCTGGCGACGACGGGTTATGCGCATTGCGTTTAATGATCTGGCCGGCTTCAACACCGAGCATTTCAACTTCAGTCGCGAGCGCCAAGATTTGTTTTTTCATCTCCGCCAGCTGCTCTTCAAGAGTTTGTTTTTCAGAGCGTGACTGATCAAAACGTTTTTTCATCAGGCGCGCATCAGCCGACAATCCCGCGGTGGCCGAAAATAGATCCCGATAGGCCTCGGCAATGCGAATCAATGAGGTAATCGAGGTCTTTGCATCCGCGCCAGTATGCGAATCACTAAGAACTACAGCGGCCTTCTCTTTGGCGACAGTAAGTGCAAGTTTTAATGACTGCTCGGTGTTGGCCGACATTCTTACTCCAGATCTCTCAGCTTCTAGGTTAGGGCATCCGCCGACTTTCTGTCCATGTTTTACCTGATAAACGCACCTAGACCTGTGTCGAGCCAACAACCAACGGTCGCTGCTCCGGCCGTCCCATCGATAAAAGTGGCGCGCCTGAGCCAGTTTGCATACGAGTGAAGTCAGCTTTGGATTTCATGGCGTGCCAGTCTTCATTGATCATGATCTGGCCTATCGATCCACCAAGACTCGCCCCAGGACCCAATAAAACCAGATGATCCGGAGCAAACTCTCTAAGAGCAACTGAGATCGCACGAGTGAAATCAAACGGCTCAACCACCTGATGTCCAAGCGTATAATCACGCAAGGCCTCTACATCCGTAGAGTAAGGTTGCCAAACGCAACCGCGACCATCAATGAGTGGTATCTGCGGCGCCCGAAAAAGATCCACCGGTAGACATTGAAAAGCACGCTCGCTGGTTGCCACCAAAAGCGGCGTATGAAAGGCGGCGTGATTGATCAATTGAAATGGGTAATTCTCCACCGCCGGAAGCTCTTTGAGTGCGGCCGCAACACCGCCCCGATTACCACCGAGCACGATGTAGCCGCCCAAATAAATCGAAACATAGAGGTCGCACTCAGGCCGTTCATTGATCGCGCCAACCACCTGACGAACTAAGTGAAGTTTCTCCGTCGACATTCGCCAGTTCTCATCCGAGATCGGATAAATAACTTGCCCGCCGATGATCTCGGTCTTCATCATCGAACCCATGGTATTGACGACCTCAAAACCACTGGCCCAGTCGAGGCTTCCGCCATAAGCGAGCGCCAAATACCATCCCATCGAGTTTCCGGTAACCGCGACGATTTCATACTTCTCGCGATCAATCGCCATAAAGTCGGCATAAGCGCAGGCATAGATCAAACTCGAAGCGTGCTCTCCCTTGGTGTGCACACCAGGCTTAAACACCTCGGCACCATCGAGCTCGGAAATCGTTAGCTCTCCAAGCGCCCTTCGCCTTTGATCAATATCCGCCACGAACGCGGCCACATGGCCACTGAGAGGCTCCGAGTTCTGGCTGCCACCAAATTGCCGCCCGAATTGCCGAAAATAACCAAGTGTTTCCTTCGTATAACTACCCCGCCCGGGACATACGACAACAATACGTTTCTTCTTACTCATAACGACACCTGCCCATTAAATTTTGTTGAGTAGGCGCAATGCCGAGATCACGATCTCATCACGACTCGGAAGCCCAGCGGCCGCAGCCTTGCCTAAGGGAATAAAGCAATCATCCGCGGTGACGACTTTCACCCGTGGCACCTTCTCTGCCTTTTCTAACAATAATCCGCACATCCATTCGCTCCACGAACCGGTCTTGCGGCACTCGTCCACGATCAACACCCGCTCAGCTCCAGCGATCTCAGTCAAAAGAGCCGACTCGTCAATAGGAGCTATCCAACGCATGTCGATAATCTTAATCCCTTTAAGTTTATGCTTCTCAAGCAGGATCTTGGCCGCTTGGCGCGAGTAGAAAGTCCCGTTACCATAGGTAACGATCGTCAGCTCCTCGGATCTCACATTGCCGAGTGCTTTCTCCCCGTCACTGCGCCATACCCCAAACTCGCCAAGCGCAATTTTCTCACCCAGCGGCGGATAGGTAAAGGTCCACTCTTTATCGTTTTCCTGATGAAGATCGCGAGTCATGTAAAGAGCGATCGGCTCAACAAAGACCACCACTCGTCCTTTTTCCCAAGCAAGCTCCGTACAGGTTCGCAGCATCTTTACCGCATCAAGACCGTTTGAGGGCACGGCGATGATCACTCCGGGAATATCCCGAAAAACCGCCAGCGAATTGTCGTTATGAAAGTGCCCGCCGAAGCCTTTTTGGTAAGGCAGCCCTGCGACCCGAATCACCATGCCGTTGGTGAACTGCCCTTGCGAGAAAAACGCCAAGGTCGCCGCCTCGCCACGAATCTGGTCTTCGGCATTGTGCACATAGGCCAAGAACTGAATCTCCGGAATCGGCAAGAACCCATTATGCGCAAAGCCGATGCCCGTACCCAAGATCGTTTGTTCATCAAGCAGTGAGTTGAAAATCCGGCGCGGGCCAAACTTCTTGTGTAGGCCTTCGGTGACATTGTAGACACCACCCTTTTGCGCGACGTCTTCGCCGAAAATCACCGCTCCCGGAAATCTGAGGAGTGTTTCATGTAAACCCATATTGATAAGTTTTGCCAGGTGCATCGGCTGCTGCAATTTGGCGTATTCGCTCACGCCGTAGGACTCATGAACCTCGGCCGGCGACGGCACCGCAGGAAGCGCCTTCGGATGCGCACAGGCCAAAAGACTCTCACGAACTTCGTCGCGAGTCAGGTACTTCGGCCTTGTTTTCGCGTACTCGCCGATAGCCGCCACTTGCTCTTCAAGCGTTTTATACATCTTCAAGATTTCATCCGCAGTCACTAATCCCTCAGACAAAGCGATCCGCGCCGAATGCAAGAGCGGGTCATTGAACTCCATTTGCTCAATTCGGTTGAGGGTATGATACGAAAATTCCATATCAGATCCCGCATGCCCTAACAAACGCACCGTTTTCATATGCAGAAATACCGGTTTGCGATGCGTGCGCGCATAGCGCTCGGCCTCACGCATTTGCCGATAAGTATCGCAGATATTCAGACCGTCACAGCGGATATAATGCAGGCCAGGACGATGGCCAAACTGCGTTTCAAGCCATTGTTGTGGTGTCGGCACCGAAATACCAATTCCGTTGTCTTCACAAATGAACACCAAGGGCACAGGCAGATTCTGATGCGCAACCCAAAGAGCCGAATTAACCGCGCCCACCGCCGTCGAATGATTGATCGAAGCGTCGCCAAAGGTACAGACCACAATCGCGTCGGCGGGCATCACCGCGGTTTTAAGCTTCATATCACGCGCCCGGCCGATCGATAGCGCAGCACCCACCGCTTTCGGCAAATGCGAGGCGATAGTGCTGGTTTGCGGCGGCACCATGAGCGGATAACTGCCAAAAACCTTGTGCCGGCCCCCGGCGATCGGATCATCACTTGAGGCAACAAACGACAGCATGGTGTCGTAAAGGGGTGTGGAACCTGGGATCTGTTTTTGTCGCTGAATCATCAGAGCGCAGCTGCGATAATGAACAAACGCCATGTCGGTAAGACGAAATACCTTACCGGTGACCGCATTACCTTCGTGACCAGCCGAACCGATGGTGTAGTAGCATTCATTTTGATTCTTAAGTATCCGCGCCCTGAGATCCATCTGCCGGCTCATCATTTGGGTTTCAAACAAATCCATGAACTCGGCAGGCTTCAGGCCACTATCATGGAGGCTGGTGTGGGTGCGTGCCTCCGGCAAATGCCCTTCAGCGACAAACTTCAAAAAGTTGCGATCGACGACTTCGGCTCGATTGTACATTTAGTGTTAGCACCCCTGTTGAGCTCTCATTCATATAAGCGCAGAAATCGTACTCCGGGCTTCACGACAGGGACAACTGTCTGACGGACAATTGATGCCAAGCGTTGCTTAAGACTGGAATTGCCTGCCCCACCGGTAATTGGTAATTTTCGGAGCTCATCTTGTTTGAACGCCCAATGAAAGCTGAGACGTGCACTAAGGAGACAGTGAAATGGCGAGCTACGAGTCTTTGAACTACATGGAAGAAGATAATCTTTTAACCCACGACGAGTTGATGATTCGCGACTCGGTACGTGAGCTGGTTGAAAAAGAGGTCATTCCTGTACTGCAACAGGCAAATCGCGACGAAAAGTTTCCAATGCAGCTTATCCCGCGCTTTGCCGAGATGGGTCTTCTGGGCTCGACTATTCAGGGCTACGGCTGCGCGGGCCTGGGGCACGTGGCCTACGGCCTGGCCACGATGGAACTTGAGCGCGGTGACTCCGGCATCCGTTCCTTCTGCTCAGTACAAAGCTCGCTCGTCATGTACCCTATCTATACTTACGGCACTGAGGCGCAAAAGGAAAAATATCTCCCGAAACTCGCCAGTGCTGAAATGATTGGCTGCTTCGGTTTGACTGAACCCGATGCAGGCTCCAATCCCGGTGGGATGCTAACGACGGCCGTACGGGTGCCTGGCGGCTATAAACTCAATGGCAATAAAATGTGGATCACCAACGGCTGCATCTCCGACATCGCGGTGGTTTGGGCAAAGCTTGATGGCGAAGTACGCGGATTTGTCGTTGAAAAAGGCACCAAAGGCTTTACGACCACTACTATGAAGGGAAAGTTTTCGTTACGCGTGAGCGTCACAAGCGAACTTCACTTTCAAGATTGCATCGTGCCTGAGGAGAACATGTTCCCCAAAGGTATCGGCCTCAAAGCACCTCTGAGCTGCCTCACTCAGGCGCGCTACGGAATCGCCTGGGGAGTGCTCGGCGCTGCCAACGCCTGTTTTCACGAAGCCCTGCACTACTCGAAGGCACGAACCATTTTTCAGGGAAAACCCCTCTCCCACTATCAATTAGCACAAGCAAAATTGGTGAAAATGGCGCAAGAAATCACCAAAGGAAAGCTCCTTTGTATTCAGGCCGGACGTTTAAAAGAGGCCGGTAAACTTGAACCCAAGCATGTCTCGATGATCAAAATGAATAACTGTCGTCTGGCTCTCGACGTCGCTCGCGACGCTCGCGATATGCTCGGCGCCAACGGAATCATCGATGAATATCCCGTGATCCGGCACATGATGAATCTCGAAACCGTGAATACTTATGAGGGCACTGAAGACATTCACCGTTTGGTGATCGGGCAGGCACTCACAGGTACGCCCGCGTTCCGCTAGATGCCACAAATTGTTGACGCCAACACAGACTCGTCCCTCCCGCCTAACCCCACAGGCGGGACGCTTAAGGCCGAGGTGCGCGATCTTAGCTTTTACTACGGCACCCATAAGACGCTAAAGGCAGTCAATCTTGAGATTCCCCAGCGAACGGTGGTGGCCTTGATCGGCCCCT
>SXGU01286765.1_pt1 | contig 12455 bp, 10 predicted proteins | sample 3174531 | NCBI WGS metagenome assembly SXGU01 (sample SAMN11356863, study PRJNA531348) | freshwater metagenome | isolation source: freshwater sample F1-140 | place: China: Fuxian Lake, Yuxi | collected 2017-12-25 | reverse complement strand
TGGCTCCAACTGATATCACTCATTCCATCAAACGGGTGAACGAACTGAACGAAGCAGCCTGGTTTGAAAAAATGGCCATGCTAAAGCGGAAATGGCGAGGCGAAGAGCGATAAGTGATCGGCGTGAGCCAACATTTGCAAACGCCTGTCGCAACATAATTTTCGGTTGCCTGGAAGTTAGGATAGATTTTGTTAAGCCATTCCCCACTAATCGGCGCTTCCAGTATTCCATAACGCCACAAGGGTAAGGCAGAACCCCACCGCTGGCCTTGGTCAGCCGGTCCATTTGCCCTGGGGATATGCGCCAAACTGGCGAAGCGCAGGTTATGTTTGCCGGCCTGTGCGGCTGCCGGAGGGCCGGGCGAGTGCTATCAGGGACTCTCAACTTTGGGCAGGCGGGGAAGCCGCTGGGTTATAATCGGAGTAATATCCTCAGATTAGTAAGGAGCATTGTGTGACCGAAAAAATGTATCGGGTGGCGGTGGTTGGAGCGGGGCCGGCGGGCTTGTTCGCCGCTCGCGAAATGGCCAAGAATGGCGCCGAGGTGACCATTTTTAATCGCGACATCAAACCCGGCGGGTTGGCCGAATACGGCATCTACCCCGATAAATTCGCCATGAAGGACGCGCTGCGCAACCAGTTCAGGCAGATCTTGGAAATGCCCAACCTGTATTACTATGGCAATATCCGCATTGGCCAAAACGGCGACCTAAGCCTGGACGACCTGCGCGAGTTGGGTTACCAGGCCATTTTGGTGACTGTGGGGGCGCAAGGGACCAAAAAACTGGGGCTGGCCGGCGAGGGGTTGCCCGGGGTGTACCATGCCAAGGATGTTGTGTACCATTACAACCGCCTGCCCCCGTTTAGCCAGCGCGAATATACTTTTGGCAAGCGGGTGGCGGTAGTGGGCGCCGGCAATGTGATGATGGACATCGCGAGGTTCCTGATCCAAAAAGAGATGGTGCGCTCGGTGACGGCCATTGTGCGGCGCGGGCCGATGGAAGTGAAGTTTGACAAAAAAGAGACCGAAGAGTTGGCCCTGAATATTGACCTGGATGCCTACGAGGCGGAAGTAGAGCGGGTGGCGGAGAGTATGCGCTCGGTTGGGCAGGACCCTGCCCGCGCCGGAGATTTTATTGAAGAGGCATTGTCCAAAGCGCAACCGACCCATTCCAACACGCGTTTCAAATTCCGCTTTTTATCATCACCGTCGGCCATTTTGGGCGAAGATCGGATGACCGGACTGCGCGTAGATGAAAACGAGCTGGTGCTAAAAGACGGCGCCGTGGGCATAAAAGCTGCCGGCCGCCAAACCGACCTGCAATTTGACAGTGTGGTGTTTGCCATTGGCGATACGGTGGAGCCTGAACTGGGATTGCCATTGGAGCGGGGCGAATACGCCAAGAACCCTTCGCCGGTGTACCCGCAAGAGGGCATCAGTTTTGAGGCGTATGACCCAGCCAATGGGCAAGCGGTGGAAGGTGTATTTATGGCCGGTTGGGCGCGTCAGGCCAGCAGCGGCTTGGTGGGCTATGCCCGCAAAGACGGCACCCTGGCGGCGCGCGCGATGCTGCAATACCTGCAAGCCAAAGGGCAAGATGGCCCCGATGTGCAAGACCGCCTGCGCCAAAGGCTGATCCGCCTGACCAAGACGGTGGTGAGCAACAGCGACATTTTAAAGCTGGATGTGATCGAGCAGGACATCGCCACCGAGAAGGGTTTGCGCGGGTTCAAGTTTGCCAGCAACCAAGAGATGCTGGAGAAGATCATGTCGATCGGGTGATCATCGCCGGCCAGATGTTTTGGCCAGGTTGCCCCACCCCAAGGCAACAAGGGCCTGAATTTGCCGTTGGGTTGGCTGCGGTGTTGGCCACCAGGCAGAAATCACCTGTTGAACGAAGCGCCAACCGCTGGCGTGGCAAATAATGCCGCCGGATTTTGCGCCAAAAACCCCCAAAAAACAACCATGTAGACGCCAACCCATGCCATGCAGGCACCCTGCCAAGGAAGTGGCGGGATGCTTCTATTTGGCATGGCGGCGCAGCGTGGGATGGCGATGGCTGGTTGGATGGATCAAGCGAACAGGATGAACATCACCATGGAATGGTTACCGGCATCGCTTGCAGGTCTTTATAATTAATAATGGCCGCATAAGGTACAAGGAGCAGAACATGATGAAAACAACGAAGATGGTTGTGTTTGGGTTGGTCCTTTTGGCGTTGGCCTTGCCCGCCAGCGTGTTTGCAGCCGCGCCGGGTTTTTTTACCTACATGGTGAGGAATCACAGCGGCCAGGCCGTACAGTTCAATTACCGTGGCGAAGACGGGGTGACACATTGGGTTGAGCTGCCCGAAGGGGTTTCTGAACTGAGGTTGGCCGAAGGCCAAACCGATTACTGGGCAGACCCTGCCTGCGGGCACGTGGCCGGCAGCCTGAATGTGGACGCGCCGAACAAGATCGTATGGGTGGAGTGCCCCGAGAAACGAGTTACGTTGGATAACCAGTTCACCTGCCAAATTGGCTTTCGCAAAGGCCCTTGGTTTTATACCTATAAAATGTATGGCGATGTTTGGAAGGACCAAGTGTTCCGGTTGTACGGTGTAGAAGCAAAGACCTTTCAGGATCTGGTTCGCGCCTACCGCACATACTCCGGTGTGCAGGTCTTCCCGGGATGTGAATAAGGTTCAAACGCGGCCAAATGGGAACATCATCACGCAGGCTGGCATATCGCCAGCCTGCGTTTTTTGTTTTATTGGCCCAAGGCCTTGCTGATCTGGCTTGCCAGGGCGAGTGTTTTTTGGGGGGCGTTGCCGATGTGGTTGTCGGCGTTCATCAGCGCCGTTAGGTCGGTGGGGGAGAGGTATTGGCTGATCAGGCTATCGGCGGCCAGCAGGTTTGCCAGCGGGTTGGGTTGGCCGGCCTGGATGTCCTCCCAGGCTTGCATGGATGCCTGGCGGATGCACTCGTGCAGGGCTTGGCGGTCGCCGCCTTTTTTGGCGGCAGCCATCAGTACACGTTCGGTGGCGGCAAAGGGGCCGTAAATGGCCAAATTTTTGGCAATGGCGGCCTCGTTTACCCGCAGGCCGGCAACGATTGCCTGCGCGGTGCGCAGCATCTCATCCAGGGCCAAAAATGCCTCCGGCAATATGGTGCGGCGGTTGGCGCTATCATCCAGGGTACGTTCCAGCAGGCTGTGGGCGGCGTTATCCCAGGCGATGCGCGGCAGCTGGGCGATGTAGCGGCCCAGGCTATCCAACTTCTCGGCGCGGATGGGGTTGCGCTTGAAGGGCATGGCGCTGCTGCCGACCTGGCGGCTGCCGAAGGGCTCGGCCAGCTCGCCGATGGGCGGCGATTGCAGGATGCGCAGGTCGAAACCGAATTTGTAGAGGGTTTGGGCCATGCCGGCCAGCGCGCACAGTATGCTGTAATCTTGCTTGCGGGGGTAGGTTTGGGTGGCGATCGGGAAGAATGGCAGGCCCAGTTTTTCGCTCATTTGTTGTTCAAATTGGTCCAGTTGGTCGGCGCCGTACAGTTCGGCATAGCTGGCGCTGGTGCCTACGGCGCCCTTAAAGCCCTTGCCCATAAGGCCTTGGCGAACCTGTACCAATTGGGTATGGTCTGAGAACAGGTCCTGGGCGGTTTGGGCCAGGCGGTAGCCCAGGGTGGTAGGCTCGGCGGGTTGCAGGTGTGTAAAGGCGATGACCGGCAGGGTTGCGTATTTTTCAAGCAGGCCGGCCAGGGTCTGCAACAGGCGGGCGCTGGCTTGCAGGGTCAGGTCCAGGGCTGCGGCAATGCGCAGCACCTCGGCATTGTCCTCAATATCCATGCTGGTGGCGCCCAAATGCAGGATTACGCCGCCGATCGGCGCTTGCTCGGCATAGGTGTGCACCTCGGCCATCAGGTCGTGTTGCAGTTCTTCTTCCAGTTGCAGGGCGCGGGGCAAGTTGATGTTGTTTTGCTGGGCTTGCAGGTCTGCCACCTGTTCTGCCGTAACCAGGCCAAAACCTTGTTGCACCTGGGCCAGCGCCACCCACACCTGGCGCCAAACGCGGCGCCGCTGCTCCTCGCTCCATAACTCGCGCATCTCGGCAGAGGCATAGCGCCAGGAAAAAGGGGATCGGTACACAGGGGTTTGGGGCATGGGGGGCATCCTTTTGGTGGTGATATGTTTATGATAACACGGCCCGAAAAAGGTATACTTGAAAAATATGGCCAAAAGAGACCTGTATTTAGGGAAACCGTTGCTAAACGCGGCCGGCTTTTTGGGGTACTACCCCAATGGCAACAACGCCAACGCCATTAAGCGGCTGGAAGGATGGGGCGGGTTGGCAGCCCTGGTAACGGACCCGATCAGTTACCTTCCGCGCCGCGCGCCAGAGCAAGCCGCCCTGATAGATACCGAAGGTGGCAGCCTGTTGCATAATGGCGCCCCCAATGCCGGTTTTTGGCAAACGCTGAAGGTGGCCAGCCGCAAATGGGATGCCAGCCCGATGCCGATCATCGTACACTTGATGGGTGAGGATGTGGAACGGGCGCGCAAAATGGTGGCAGCGTTGGAGCGGATGGAAAATGTGCTGGCGGTGGAACTGGGGCTGCCGCTTTACCGGCCAGAGATGCTGAACGCCTGGCTGGAAGCCATGCCGGCCTTATCGGTAGAGATGCCGGTGATCGCCAACTTGCCAATGCAATTGGCTGCGATGTACGGCGAGCGTTTTGCCCGCAAGGGCGCCAGCGCCATTAGCCTGCGGCCGCCGCGTGGGCGGGTAAAAATGGCAGAGGTGGCAAGCGCTGAACAAACAATTTTGCCGACTGAAACCATGCCTGTTGCAGGCAGATTGTATGGCCCGCAAGTGCACCCCATGGCCGCGGAAGTGGTGTACCAGCTGGCCAAAGCCGGCTTGCCGCTGATCGCTGGTGGCGGGTACGACAACGCCGATAAGATCGGCGGGGCAATGGAGCTTGGCGCACTGGCGGTGCAGGTAGACCTGCCCTGTTGGTGGTAGCCAGGCCCCGCAAGGGTTGTTGTACCGCCCACCGCAAACGCCGTTGGCAAAATAGGGCCCAAAAATGGCAACAAAAAACCCCGTCTCACGACGGGGTAGTTTATTGGCGATGAAGAGATATTAGACAGCTTTTACGTTCGCGGCCTGCAGACCCTTGGGGCCCTGCTCGACAGTGAACTCAACCTTCTGACCTTCTTCAAGGTTGCGGTAGCCATCGGCTACGATAGCGGAGAAGTGGACGAAAACATCGGGGCCACCATCACGGGAAATGAAACCGTAGCCCTTGCTACCATTGAACCACTTGACCGTACCAATTACACGTTCTGACATTTCTTGCCTCCTGAGCAATAAAACAAAAAGGGTTTCTTACGGAGCCAAGGGATCGTCTTATTAAAACAAACGCCCACCAGGGTGGGCAACTCGTCTTGCGAAGAACGAAAACAACCTTGCTTCCTTTACAAACACAAATATACCAATAATGGGATGTATTGTCAAGCAAAATGGAGCAATATTGGCATATTTGGCAGAAATTGTGTGGATATTGTTAGAAAAACGGGTTGGTTTGGCAAAAAATCGGCTGCATTAGGTTAATTTTTGCATAATTCATAATTTTATCCCGCGGCCGATCGGTTATGGGTAATAAAAAAGGCTTCCCCGAAGGGAAGCCTGTGAGCGTAATTCGGCAAAAACCTGAAGATCACTCGATCCCCGGGCAGTCCAGCCAATAATCATTTACATCGGTAAAGCCCAGGTAGTAAAAGCCTTCACAAAAATCGCTCCAGCCATCGCAGTTGCCATAGCCAGAATCCTCGATGCCGGTGGGCATGTACAGATACCAGTAATCTTCACCATCTCCCCAAATGTTGGCCCATTCGCCATAACCTTCGGTTGGGGCAGAGTCGTAGCAGAAAGTTCCGAAGATACCCCAATCGCCTTCACCCCAATCATAGAAGTTGTATTCGTAGGCACCGCTGCCACCATTAAGGCAACGGAAGAAGACCACGCCGGAGCCAGCCTTGCCTTGCGGCGATGCGACATCAACCGAGGGGGTGGAGTCATCGCAATCGATCCACAGTGTTTGGCGTTGCTGGCTTACATTGAAAGTGCCTGCAACAGAACCGCACTTGGGGGCGGCCCAGTAGTTGTAGGTGCCTTCGAGCAGGGTCAGCTTGCTGGTGCCAGCGGGGATGCTGGTGGTGTGCAAAATGCCATCGGCGCCGGTGTAGTTGAATTCCACCGATTGGCCGGTGCGGTTGCGCACATCAATGGTGTACTCGGCGGGGCCGGCGGCAAATGCGCTGCCAGTAATGCCCAGCATTAGGGCGGCAACCAACAACAGGGTAAACAAGGTCTTTTTCATTTCTATGGCTCCTTATTGGAATTTAATCGTTCTCCATTAGTTTGACACATGCCCTGAAAAAAAATTGTACTTGTCGGAGAAAAGGGTCAGGAAAGGTCGGGAAAATTCCCGACCATGCTGGCCAAAAACGAAGATGGGAGAGATATGGAAGCGGAAATCTAATTGCGGCGGTCTTCGATCAGACCGATCTGAAAGGCGTACTGGATCAGGCTGGCACGGTTTTCCATGCCAGTGACTTCCAGCATGCGCTCCATATGGTATTTGATGGCCGATTCGCTAAGCGACAATTCGCTGGCGATTTGTTTATATACCTTGCCTTTGGCAACCTGCTGAAGGACCTCGATCTGTTTTTCTGAAAGGCCGGCCGAGAGCAAGGAGCGTACCGCCTGCTGGTGCAGGTCGGGGCTGGGTTGTTGCAACAAACCAGCAAGACGGGCCGCGATGGCCGGAGCATAATAGCGGTTGCCCTGCTGAATAGCGGCAAGCGCCATAACCACCTCCGGAAGTGATTGGTCTTTTAGCAAAATGCCTGCCACGCCGGATTGAAGGCACTGGCGCAGCAGTTCGTTGGTTGGCTCATATGCCAGCAATACCGCCTTGGCGGCCGGGGCCTGGCTGGCAAGATCTGCCAACAGTTGTTGCAGGCGGGCAGAGGGCCAGCGGGAGGAAAGCAAAACGATCTGCGCCTGGTTATGGGCAGCCTGGGGGGCTACCTGTGCGGGGTTGGTGACGTTGCCGAGGGCTGTAGCGCCGTGGTTGCCGAGGCTTTGCAAAAGTGCCTCGGCCGAGAGGGTTTGCTGGTCTGCCAGCAATACGCGCAATTTGCTCAGGCTGTGCAAGGGCGGGCTTGCGGGAATGGTCAGCAGCATTTGGGTACCGCCAGGCTGGTGGCCCAGGTCTGCCACAGCGTTGGAGATGGCAGCGCGGTTTTTTAGGGCTTCGGCCATGGCGGGGTTTTGGTGGGCGCAATCGTCGGTATAAATGCAGGCGATCTGCCCGTATTGCTGGGTGAGCATTATTTGGGCACGGGTGGCATTGCCGTAGGTTACGGCGTGGTTTAGCAGCTCTTGCAATGTTGCAAGCAACATGCTGGCATTTTCTGCCGATAGCTGGCCATCCAGCGAATTGGCGGGCAAGCTTAGCGATACGGGCAAGTTATAGATCTCGCTGACACGCCGGGTATATTCTTGCAACAGGCCGCTAATACCTGCGCCAGCCTGGCCGCGGGCCAAAATGTTGAAGATCGTAAGGCGCATCTCGCGGTCGGCATTGTTGGCGGCCACCAAAAGGGTATCTATTTGGGTTTGGGCGGAGGTATGGTTGCCTTGGCGCAGGTCTTGCTGCACGCGTGAAAGATTGGCGTGGATCGAACCCAGCAAGTCGGCCAGGTCGCCATCCAAGGTTTGGATCAGGGTATCGCGCTCGCGGTGTAGTAGCGCCTGTTGGCGCAGCAAATTGGACTCGTGTTCGGCGGTGATGTCTGAAATCAGCAAAATGGTGCCACGGTAGGCCTTGCCCGCAAAAGCGGAGCGTTGGGCGTGGTAATGGCGGGTACCAACCGAAGGCTGCAAGCTAAATGAGAAATAATCTGTTTGGAACTGGCTTGCCAAGTGTAACGGCTGACCCGGGCGGGCAGGCAGAGGACCGGGCAGGCGAAACAACAAGCTGCCAGCCTGTACCAGCAGGTTTTGGGCAGGCTGGTTGATGTAAACCAGCCTTTCGGCGCTATCGGTCACAATCACCGCTTGCGAAAGTCCATCCAACACTTGGCCAAGCTCAAGCGGGGGCAGTTCCATTATGTGGTAGCGGAAATAATTGATCGCAAAAAGGATGGCGGAAACGCTGATAAGTGATGCAACCGGATCATAGCCCGGGATGGGAGCGTAATCGAAGACGTATAAAATGTTGCCGACCACGGGGATAAGCGCGGACAAAAACAGCAAAATGGCTTGGGAGCGGTAAGGTTGAAGGGATGCCAGTGCCGAGCTAATGAGAAAGACTGCGCCGAAGGCAAACACCAGATAAGAGTACCCTACCGAGCCCACCCAGTACCAAGGGCCATGGCCAAGCACCGTGGTGTTGTGGGTTGGGTCCAACTGAATACTGGTCCAGAGCAGGTGGTGGGCTTGGTTGGTAAGCGCCAGCGCAAAGGTGATGGCCGGGATGGCAAACAGGGCGGCAACCCATTGGGTTGAGATACCCGATCGTGAACCATGGTTCTGACGGATCAGCTCCCATGTGCCCAGCAAGAACAAGACCGGGGCTGTTACTACCCCCAGGTATTGCAGCTGAACGAAGGTGAACTTGACCGCCAGATTGGTTGCGGCATACTCCAAGGAGGCAAAACCAGACCAAATAGCCAGGCTGTACAACAATAAGGAAATGTACACACCGCCGTGCCTGCGCAGTTTTGGGCCGGTAAGAACGGCCACCCCCAATGAAAGCAAAGCCGAAATAGCGGAAGTTATGGCGTAAGGGGTGGCAATAAAGGCGGGGGTTGGCATGGCCGGGAGCTGGTTAGGGGTTGGGCGAGGGGTTGGTTGTTTCGCGTTCGAGCCAAATGGTAACGGGGCCGTCGTTGTGGATCTCCACCTGCATATCGGCGCCAAAAATGCCCTGGCCGGTGGGTATGCCAGCATCGCGCAGGTGTTGGGCAAAGGTATCTACCAGCGGGCGGGCGTGGCCGGGCAGGGCCGCATCCACAAAACTGGGGCGGCGGCCGCGGCTTGTATTGGCATACAGGGTGAACTGGGAAACGACGATGGCTTGTCCGCCGATCTCTTGCAGGCTCAGGTTCATTTTGCCGGCTTCATCTTCAAAGATGCGCAGCTGGGCAACCTTGGCCGCCAAATAGGCACACTCGGCGGGGGTATCGGTGTGGCCAATGCCCAGCAAGATCAAAACACCGCGGCCAATGCTGGCGGTAAGTGTCGCTTCTGCCGTAACCGATGCCTTGCTGACGCGCTGGACGAGAGCTCGCATAGGAGCGATTATAGCACGCGCGCGGCGGGCTGCCGCACGCTTGGGTGTGATGGGTTGGGCTTGTTTAGGCTGGCAACGCGCCAACCGGCAGATGGCGGCAATTACTTAAACCAATCGGTTGCTTTTAATGCCGTCAGGTGGCTATCTGTTGGCGCCGCATGGTTCAAAAAAATGGCAGATGGTGGGTGGGTATGGTAGAAAGGGTGGGAATGGAAGACAGGATAGGAACGAAAAAAACCCCCGCCTGGAAGGCGGGGGTTGGTTGGCATGTTAGCGGTTTACTTGGGCAGCTGAATGGCATCCCGAACGGCGGCCATGGTATCGTCGGCGATGGCGCGGGCGCGGGAGGCGCCGTCGTGCAGAACATCCCAAATGGCGGCCGGGTTCTGGTTCAGCTCGTCGCGCTTTTGCCGGAAGGGCGCCAGGTTGGCGTTGAGGTTGGCGGCGAAGCGCTTTTTGCAATCTACACAGCCAATGCCGGCGCTGCGGCAATCGGCGCCTATTTGGGCTACTTCCTCGGCGGGGGTAAAGATCTTGTGCATTGAGTACACGTTGCACACATCGGGGTTGCCGGGGTCGTTGCGGCGCAGGCGTTGCGGGTCTGTCACCATTTGCATTACGCGCTTTTGGGTCTCATCGGGGCTGCTGGCCAGCTCTATGTGGTTGTTCAGGCTTTTGCCCATCTTCTGCACGCCATCGATGCCCAATACCTTGGGGATCTCGGTGTTTTTCATTTGCGGTTCTTTTAGAACCGGCTTGCCATAACGGTAGTTAAAAGAGCGCACGATCTCGCGGGCAAACTCCAGGTGGGGGGCTTGGTCTACACCCACGGGCACAAAATCGGTATTGTAGAGCACAATATCGGCCGTCATTAGCACCGGGTAGCCTACCAGGCCGTAGTTCACGTTGCTCTCGTTTTGGCGCACTTTCTCTTTAAAGGTAGGCAGGTCGGTTAGCTTGCCCAACGGGGTGACCATGCTTAGGTAAGTGTGCAGCTCCATCACCTGTGGCACATGGCTTTGCACAAAGACGATCGATTCTTGCGGCCGGATGCCAGCGGCGAGCCAATCGAGCGCCATGTCGTAGGTATTTTGGACCAATTCCTGGGTGGTTTCTACGGTGGTGAGGGCGTGCACATCCACAATGCTGTAGACGCAATCATAGTCATCCTGCATTTTTACGTAGTTTTGCATTGCACCCAGGTAATTGCCCAGGTGCTGGCGCCCGGTTGGGCGTGCTCCTGAAAAAACGCGTCCTTTTTTGGCCATTTGTGATCCCTTGCTTTGTTTTAGTTTAAGCCCAACAGGGCGATGATCTCTTCGGCTGCGGGGTGGCGGCCGGTTTGCAATTTACTGTATACCAGGCTGCCATCTTTGGCCACCTCAAAACGCCCGCCATCGGATGGTACCAGCGTGACCGCTGAGATGCGGCTCTCGTAGCGCCCAAGCAGGGTTTGCAGCAGGCTCACGGCCCGCGGCGTGTAATGTCAGACAGCGCAATACGTGATCTCGATCCTCATGGGCTTCCTTTACAGGGTTAGGTGCAAAAATTATAGCATAGCCTTGGCTGCATAGCGGCGCCATGGCAGGTTTGGGGTAAGCCGGGGCACTGCCGCCGGAGATGAGGCGCGGTACAAGCGGCCACCCCGAAATGGCCAGCAGGGAGGTGGATTAGGCAAGCCGACGATAGGGTTGCGAATGGAATAGTTTGGGAAGATGGCACGCGGGAGGGCAAGAACAGGCCGTTGGCAAAGGAGCAGGCGCGGAAGCCGAAAAAAGGTGGCGCTGGTTGTTTAGGCTACCTGAACCTGGTTGCGGCCATTTTGTTTGGCACGGTAAAGGGCTTGGTCGGCGCGGTGGATCATATTCTCAAGCGGGTCTTGGCCCTGGTTATCGGCGATGCCGATTGAAATTGTAAAACTAACCGGCGCAGAATCGCTGTTGAGGTGCAACTCGGAGGCTGCCTGGCGAATTCGTTCCGCGATCTTGCCGGCGGTGGCGGCATTGCTATCGCTGAGAATCACAAAAAACTCTTCGCCACCATAGCGTGCGGCTGCGTCTCCCAGGCGAATGGACTTGGTCAGCAACTCCGCGAGCTTGACCAGAACACGGTCGCCGACGATATGGCCGTGGGCGTCGTTGATGGCTTTGAAGTGATCCAGATCGATGGCCAACAGGCAGACAGGCTTGTGGGTGAGGTACGCGAGCTGCAAGGCGTGTTCTGCCAGCTGCTGAAACTTGCGCCGGTTGAACAAGCCAGTGAGCGGGTCGGTAGAGGCGATGTATTCCAACTCGTTGGCGCGCATTTGCTCATTTTTTATCTGATTTGCAAGCGCTTTGTTCTCCAACTGCAGGGTTTCGGTTTGCAAGCGATCGATGTGCATTTGGTGGGCAACCATCTTGCTGATCATGTTGCCGTTTGCTTCGCGGCCGGTAAGGTGGTCTTTGAGGTGAATGTATTCTTTAAGGTAGAGGAGCGCTTGTTTGTGTTCTTGTTGGGCCTCAGAGATGTTGGCAAGCAATTGCCATAGCGATAAAAGCAAGCGGGTTTGGTTGGTTTGGTCGGCAATGGCCTTGCTTTCCAGCGCGATAGGCAGGGCATCTTTGGGGTTGCCCATTTGCAACAGGCAGTGCGCGTATTGGAATTGGAAATGGGCGATCGTGGCGCAGTTGGCCTGAATGATGGCGCTGTGTTGCATGCCAAGATCGATCGCCTGCTGAAAATGCGTAAGCGCTTCTTCTGGCTGGCCCATGGCCAATAAAACAACGCCGATAGTATCGGCTGCGTTGGCCATGCGCATGATCTCCTGGTCTTTGCTGGAGAGATCGAAAGCTTGCCGGGCGTGGAAAAGGGCGCTATTTTGGTCGCCGGCATCCAGCAACATAATGGCCAAGTTGTTGTGAGCGCCAGCGATAATGCGGTCTATGGCGTTTTGGGTGCCAATTTGGAGCGCGTTTCGGGCTAACTGAATGGCGGAATCGTGATTGCCGGCCAGCAATTGGGCATTGGCGTAGGTGATGAGGCTATCGGCCAGATCGAAAGGCTCTTTGGCGTTTTCGGCGTATAGCAGGGCTCGTTTGGCATACGAGAGGGCGGTGGCGATGTCGAAGG
>SXGU01508521.1_pt1 | contig 12458 bp, 8 predicted proteins | sample 3174531 | NCBI WGS metagenome assembly SXGU01 (sample SAMN11356863, study PRJNA531348) | freshwater metagenome | isolation source: freshwater sample F1-140 | place: China: Fuxian Lake, Yuxi | collected 2017-12-25 | reverse complement strand
TCCGGGCTCGCCCCAGATGACCGTTCCCGTTTCATAATTGACTGGATTGCCATCACGCCCGATGCTCTTGCCGTTGCTTTCCATGATGCCTTGCTGAAGGTATGGGGCCAACTTGTGCAGGTATTGGGAATACGGGATGACCGCCTCACTCTGCGCACCATAAAAATTGTTGTACCAAATGGTCAAAAGCGCTGCCATGACCGGAATATTCTCCTCGAACGCAGTGTTCCTGAAATGGTTGTCCATCCGGTGCGCGCCCTGGAGCAATTTCTCAAAATTGTCGTAACCCGTGGCAAGTGCAATGGACAGCCCCACGGCGCTCCAAAGCGAAAACCTGCCGCCGACCCAGTCCCACATGGGAAAAATGTTGCGGGAGTCGATGCCAAATTGTGTCACCCTTTCAATGTTGGTGGAAACCGCAACAAAATGGCTCGCGATATCACCATTGTGTGCCGATTTGAGGAACCAGTCACGAGCCGTCTCTGAGTTTGAAAGCGTCTCTTGGGTCGTAAAAGTTTTGGATACGATGACAAAAAGTGTCGTTTCAGGATCAAGGTCCTTCAATGTTTGGTGCACGTGGTCGCCGTCCACGTTGGAAACGAAATGCACGCGAAGGTGGTTCCGGTAAAACGCAAGCGCCTCGACCGCCATGGCAGGGCCAAGGTCTGAGCCACCGATGCCGATGTTGACGACATCAGTAAACAGTTTTCCCGTAAAGCCCTTGCGTCCGCCGTTGATTACCTCATGGCAGAAAGCGCGCATCTTTTCCTTGACCGACTGGATCTCCGGATATACGTCCACGCCATTGATCGTGACCGGACCCGACGGGGCGCGCAGGGCGGTGTGCATGACGGCGCGGTTTTCGGTTCGGTTGATCGCCTCCCCCGAAAAATAGGCCTTGATAGCCGTTTCGAGTTCCATTTCGCGTGCCAGGTCAAGCAGCAGGGCACGCGTGCGGTCGGTGATGAAATTTTTGGAATAGTCAAAAAGGAAATCCTCAGACCTGATATTGAAACGCTCGGCCCGTTGGGAATCTGTGGCAAAAAGTTCTTTGACCGAGGCATATTGCATGTCGGCAAAATGGCGGCGGAGTTCCTGCCAGGCCAGTGTGCCGGTTGGATTTGTCGTGGATAGTGGCATGGTAAAAAATTAAGACTCAAATTTACGCAAATGTTGCCCATGTAGCCCGGGGTGAAGTGAAAATCCTGCCGGTGCGGGATGTATTGACAATACGGGAAGGCGGGCGACCGGAGGAAGCCTGAAATCCCGTTTTTGGAAACCGGCCCGCACCGGCAGATTGCAGCGGAACACCGGCAAGAGCTGCCAGAAAAACAGTCATATTTTTTCCCCCACCCGCCACCCACAATTTCCGCATCCACCACATTCCACCGCTGCGGGAAAACCGGAATTGTCGTGGTCAGCCCATTATGAAGCCAAAAGGTACCAGATAGAGTATTAAGAAATGTGACTTTAAGCCCCTTAGTCGGGGTTCAGGAATGAGTCAAAAACAATTAAGTCATTTTAAAGCGGAAGTCCCGCAATGGAATCCAGTTCGCGTTTGAGCGGTGTCATCTGGGCTACGAAACGGGGGCGGTGTCGCTTGTCCATGGGTTCTGCATTGGGCAATTTGAGCCGAAGCGCATCAACCTGGACGCCGTTTTTCCAAAATCGATAGCACACGTGCGGCCCGGTGGCCAATCCCGTACTTCCCACCTTGCCGATGACCTGGCCCTGGTTGACGCGTTGGCCGCGCCGGACCAGGATCTTGGACATGTGGAGATATTGCGTGCTGTAGGTTTTGTTGTGCTTGACCTTGACGAAGTTTCCGTTTCCGGCGGTATAACCGGTTTGTTCTACAACGCCCGCCGCGGTGGTCATGATGGGCGTCCCGTGGGGTGCGGCGTAATCGGTGCCCTTGTGGGCCTTCCAAACCGCCTGCACGGGATGGAAACGCCGTGGTGAAAATCGGGAGGAAATGCGACTGAACTTGAGCGGGGCCTTGAGGAAGAAATTCTTGAGCGGTTTGCCGTCCTCGTCGTAGTATTCGAGTTTTCCGCCGGGCTGTTGCGCAAACGGAAAGGCGTAGATGATCTTGCCCTTGTATTCAAAAAAAGCCGCCTGGAGGCTGTCCACGCCGTCATACACCGTGTCGTTGATGAACCTTTCGGTGAAGGTGACGCCAAACTTGTCGCCCTTCTGCAACTTAAAGAAGTCGATGGACCACTGATAAATCTTGGAAATGCGCGTGGCGAGTTCCGGTTCAACCTTTTCCTTGGCCAGTGCCTCGGCGAGCGAACCGTCAAGGCTGCCGGCAACCGTGCGCCGCTTGATGGTCACGGGATAGGTTTTCCTGGTGACCGTCACCGAATCGCGCAGGTCCACGACATAATAGGAAAGCCTGTCAGGCTGGTAGATGAAGGCCTGCAGCCTCTTTTCGCGGTCAAGCGATCGGAGCAACGTAAAGGGTTTGCCCTTGCGGATGATGCGCACGTCAAAGGTGTCGCGAATCCTGGAAACGATGTCGTACACCCGCAGCGTATCGATATTCTGGCGGTTGAGGATGCCGCCAAAGGTATCCCCCGGGCCAACCGTATCCTGAACCACATTGAAATCGTCCAGCCTGAACCCAAAATCAAACTTCCCTTCCGGGCGCGGCGCCACGGGCTCTTCTACGGGCTCCGATTCCGGTTTGCACGCGAAAAGCAACAGCGATATAAGCAGAAGGATGATTCGGGTTTGGGTCATTATTTTTCCTCTCCCCAATTTTTGAGTTCGTCGGCGCTCCAGAGTTCGGGGAAAAAGATGCGGCGCTGGAACTTGGGGTGCATGTAGCGCTTCCAGTCGCTTCCGCCGGTTGCCTCGCCGGTGCCGTGGCCGCTCTCGATGTATTTCCGGGCGGCATTTAAATGCCCCATGACCCATTTGACATTCACCGTGTGGTCATAATGGCGCATGGCTTCAACAAGTCCCTTGTCCTGTTTTGCATCCTCGGGAAGCTGGCTGAATTTTTTCCAGATGTTGGTGGTATTGTATGCCTCCATCCTACGCAGGAAGAGGGCCTTGTATTTGGCCTCGAATTGCTTGATCAGATAAGATTTTTCGCCGGTGGCGTAGTCCTTACCCGCGGCTTGCCAATAAAGATGCTCAAAAGCATGTTCGTACGGCGTATTGCGGTCGATGGTTTCGCGGAAGCGGTGGTCGATCAGGTTGATCAGGTCGGTGGACCCAAACTCGATTAATCGGTACTGCGCACTCTGGAAACCGGAAGCAGGCGTGAGGGTGTTGCGGAATTTCATGTACTGCTCCACCTCCATGCCGTCCCCCATGATGTCAAAGGAGGTCGTCAGCATGTCAAAATAGCGGCTGATGCGATGAAGTCGCTCCGTAAAAAATGCCGTCTGAATGTTTTGGGCCGATGATATCTGGTCCACTTCCCAAAGGATCATCTTGAACAGCAGTTCGTTGACCTGATGGTACATGATGAAGACCATCTCATCCGGGAGCGACGTGCGCTGGGTCTGGAGGTTGAGCAGCGCATCGGTCTGGATATAATCCCAATAGGTGATGGGCCTGGACCATAAAAGCCCCTCGAGATGGGTGTCGAGCTTTTGCCCGATGGCCGAAAATTTATCGTCTAATTCCTTGAGAAGTGATTGCGTTTGACTGGTTTGGGTCATGTGTTTATTTTTTAACCTTGAAGGGATATTTCAGTCCTCGAAAACCATCCAGGTCGGCCTTGATCGACCCTACCGCAAGGCTGGCCTTAATCCTGACCGGAAGCTTGTTGTCGTCGTCTGAAATCCATACCGTAAGGCTCTCCTCTTCCTTGAAGACGCGGCCTGATTGCACAAGCGGCCTGAACATCATCGTCGGGACCGTCCCGTACTTGGTCTTGAGATCCTCGCGGCCGATGAACTTGAGCTTGAACTTGAAGAGCTCGTCGTCAAAAAACATGTCCACGGTCACTGCCTCGCCCACCTTCATCTTGTCAATGTTGGGATGGTTGCGCAGATAATAGAACGTCGACATGACATCCTGAGTATTGGCCGGCACCGAAAATGTCTTTTCCTTCTTGTCCTTGTAATCCTTGAGCAGGATCTTGTGCCCCGCCTGATCGACAAAACCTTCCTGGTTCTTGGTATAACCGCCTTCGTTTATCTTACGGACAAACTGGTAGGGATTTCCGGTTTCCTTGTCAAAGTAGCTTTCGTAATTGTCCTCTACCTTAAAAAAGAACCGCGACATGCCCGTTGTGTAACCTTTCCCGATGGCATGGTAAACCTTTTTCCCATTCTTTACCGCATCCTTTATCTCCAGCGTGGCATACCCCGCATTGATGACCCCGTAATGAATCCTGAACTTGAACCATTCGCCGGCTTGGAATGCGCGTTCCTGCTTACTCGAGAACCCCGCTGTAACCAGAAAAATAAGCGCTATTATGAATTTTCTCATTGCTGTTTTTGTTTTCCGGCGCCGCGCAGGACAATTACTGTTCCAAAAGTACCAAAACAAAAAAACCCAGTCAAACGATGACCGGGTTTTTATGCTATTAACCAACCAAAAAAAACTATAAATTATGAAAAATTTACTTTCAAAAACACGGGAACCACCCCTTGTCTTTGCGCTGGCAAATATACACCGACAATTGCATAATAACGTGTCAAAATCCTACTTTAACAAGAATTTTGCAATTGCTGATGGGTTATTGATTCTTTATATGACAAATCAGCAATAAAAAACTATAGTGTGCCCCGAAGTTGCTGCTCGCGCTCGATCGACTCAAACAACGCCTTGAAATTGCCCGCGCCAAATCCCTTCGCGCCCATGCGCTGGATGATTTCAAAGAATAGGGTCGGGCGGTCCTGTACGGGCTTGGTGAAAATTTGCAAAAGGTAGCCTTCCTCGTCGGCATCGACCATGATGGCCAGGCTTTCCAGTACGTTCAGGTCTTCCTTCATTACCTTCATGTGCGCTCCAAGTCTTTCCGGTACCAGTTCGTAATACGCGTGCGGCGGCGGCGAGAGGAACTCAACACCCCGTGCACGGAGTTCGCTGACGGTCGTGATGATGTCATCGGTGGCTATGGCAATGTGCTGGATGCCCGGGCCACCGTAAAAATCAAGATATTCCTCGATCTGGGACTTCTTCTTGCCTTCGGCGGGTTCGTTTATCGGAAACTTGATGCGGCCATTGCCATTGGACATGACCTTGCTCATCAGGGCCGAATATTCGGTGTTGATCTGCTTATCGTCAAAAGAGAGGAAGTTCACGAAACCCATCACGTCCTCATACCATTTGACCCACGTGTTCATTTCGCCCCAACCGACATTTCCCACCATGTGGTCGATGTACTTGAGGCCAACGGGAGCAGGATTGTAGTCGGATTTCCACTCCTTATACCCCGGAAGGAACACGCCGTTGTAATTTCTGCGCTCCACGAAGATGTGCACGGTTTCGCCGTAGGTATAGATCCCCGACCGCACCACCGTTCCAAACTCATCCTGTTCGACCATCGGTTCCATGAACGGTTTCGCACCGCGTTTCACGGTTTCCTCAAAAGCGCTGCGGGCATCCTCTACCCAAAGCGCGGCCACCTTGACACCGTCACCGTGCTTGCGAAGGTGGTCGTTGAGGATGGAATCGCCTCCAAGTGGAGTGGTCAGCACCAAGCGGATCTTGTCCTGCTTGAGCACGTATGATGCACGGTCGCGGACACCGGTCTCCAATCCGGCATATGCCAATGACTGGAAGCCAAAAGCCGTTTTGTAAAAGTGCGCCGCCTGCTTGGCGTTGCCCACGTAAAGTTCCACGTAATCCGTTCCCAGCAAGGGCAGGAAATCCTGTGCGCCTTCAAATATTTTCTCGAGGCCGTATTCGACCGATTTTATCTCATTGTTCATATGCACTATTTTGTTTAAATGGCTACTTATGTATCCATTAAAAATTTACAATTTATAATTTATAATACCCAAGGCTACTCCACCCAGCTTTTGTAGTACTTCCCGTCATCGATATCCATTGCCGCTTTGGTTACCTTGAGTGGCCGGAAGGTATCCACCATAACCGCGAGTTCCTGCGTTTGGGTCTGGCCGATGCTGCGCTCGTATGCGCCCGGTGCCGGCCCGTGGGGAATTCCCTTTGGATGGAGCGTGATGTGGCCCTGCTCAATGTTGTTGCGCGACATGAAATCGCCGTCTACATAGTACAGCACCTCATCGCTGTCAATGTTGCTGTGGTTATAAGGCGCCGGAATCGAAAGCGGATGGTAGTCGTAAAGCCTCGGGCAGAATGAACAAACCACAAACGTCGAGGTTTCAAAAGTCTGGTGGACCGGAGGCGGTTGGTGGACGCGGCCCGTTATGGGTTCAAAGTTGTGGATGCTGAAGCCGTACGGGAAATTGTACCCGTCCCATCCAATCACGTCAAATGGATGCGTCGCGTACACGATCTCGTGGATCATGCCCTCCTTTTTGACCTTGATGATAAAATCGCCTTTCTCATCGTGTGTCTCCAGATGTGTGGGCAACTTGAAATCGCGTTCGCAAAATGGCGAATGCTCCAGGTGCTGGCCCGATTCGTTTTTATAGCGCTTGGGCGTGTAGAATGGCGCGTGAGATTCGACATAGAAGATCCTGTTCTCGGCCCCGTCAAAATCGATCTGGTAGATCATGCCGCGCGGGATGATCAGGTAATCGCCGTATTCAAATGCGATGTTGCCCATCATGGTGCGGAGCGTCCCCGAACCCTTGTGGATAAAAAGCATTTCGTCGGCGTCGGCATTCTTGTAGAAATATTCCCGGATCGATTCCTGCGGGGCAGCGAGTCCGATAACGCAATCGGAATTGACCAGCATCGGCTTGCGGCTCTCGAGAAAATCCTTTTGCGGTTTTACCTCGAAGCCCTTCAACAAAAGCGATTTGATGTTTTTGTCGATGGCAATCTCCGGTTCCACCGAATAAGACTTTTTGATGTCCCGGACCTGCGTGGGCCGGTGCACGTGGTAAAGAAGCGAGGAATGGCCGTGAAAACCCTCGGTGCCAAAGAGTTGCTCGTAATAAAGGCCGCCATCGGGTTTTTTGAACTGGACGTGCCTCTTTTGGGGAAAATCCCCAAGTTTATGGTATATCGGCATAACTTTAAAATTGAATGATTAATACAAAAAATGCAATTTCAGGCCGATCATTCAGGATTTCTCTTGATGAGGAATTGAAGGTGTGCCAGCAAGCCTGCCCATGCTTTCATAGCGTAAATATCGGGAATTTTTAAAAGTCCGGCGTCGGGCGCCAAAAATTAACAACAAAAAAAGGGCGCCATAGTGACGCCCTGATATCTTTAAACCCTTGCCCGCTTGAAGCTGTAGGCGTAAACCATCGCATGTATGGCCGCGAACACCAGCGAGAAGTAGAACAGTGCCGTATCGTCTATGTCCGGGTCTGAATGGTGGACAAAGGCCACGATCACTAGTGCCAGGACCATTCCAAGCCCTGACCCTGCCACGACCTTGTAATTGCCGTTGCTGAACATGCCCTTGTTCTGGACCGAATGCTTCATCCCGTAGAAAAGGTAAAGGTCAAAACCGATCATCATCCATACGATGAGCCTGATCCAGGTGTCCATCGGCAGGAAGACCATCATGAAGAGGCAGACGAGGATTCCCGCAATCGGCACGAACGGTACCAATGGCGTACGGAAGGCACGCGGCGCCTCGGGCATTTTATTGCGCAGGATCAGTACGCCGATGCACACCAGGATAAACGCGAACAGCGTCCCGATGCTGGTCATCTCTCCCACTACCCTTGCCGGAACGAATGCGGCAAAAAGGCTTACCAATACCATGAAAAACAAGTTGTTCTTGGCCGGCGTGCGGAACTTATCGTGTACGTCCGAGAAGATCTTGGGAACCAGGCCGTCCTTGCTCATCGAGAAGAAAACGCGGCTTTGTCCCATCAGCATCACCAGGATCACCGATGCGTAGCCCGCCAGGATGGCCAACAGGATGGCGTTGTTGAGCCATGGATATTCGGGGGTAATCATTCCGGATGCATCGGCCGGGCCCATGGCCTCGACGGCTACGGCAACCGGGGCGATCCCGTCCTTGCCGGCGAAGGCCTCATAATTGACCACGCCTGTCATAACGTGGGCAAACAGGACATACAACAGCGTACAGATGCCAAGCGAGGCCAAAATCCCGATGGGCATGTCGCGCTTGGGGTTCTTGGCTTCCTGTGCCGCTGTTGAAACGGCATCGAAACCAATGTAGGCAAAGAAGACGATTGCGGCCGCACGGATGATTCCGCTGAACCCGAATTCACCAAACGAGCCCGTGTTGTCCGGAATGTACGGCGTATAATTCTCGGGCCTGATGTATTGCCAACCCACCGCGATGAAAATCAACACGACCGAAACCTTGAGCAATACGATGACTCCGTTCACAAAAGAGGATTCCTTTGTCCCGCGAATCAGGATCATGGACATCAGCATCACGATGAGTACCGCCGGAATGTTGATGATCCCACCTTCAAACGGCGAAAGCATGTAGGCATCGTCAAGGTGGATGCCGTAGGATTCCAGGAATTTGCCCAGGTACCGCGACCAGGAGATCGAGACGGTCGCCGCCCCAACGGCATACTCCAGGACCAGGTCCCATCAGATGATCCAGGCGATGAATTCGCCCATTGTGGCAAAGGAATAAGTGTACGCACTGCCCGCAACGGGGATCATGGAAGAAAATTCGGCATAGCAAAGCCCGGCAAAAATACAGCCCAATGCCGCAACGAGGAAGGAAATCGTGATTGCCGGCCCCGCATTGTTGGCCGCGGCCAGTCCCGTTATGGAGAATAGCCCCGCGCCGATGATCGCGCCAACACCCAGCGCAACCAGACCTTTGGCGGTCAATGTTTTTTTGAGGCCTTTTTCAGACTCCGTCGCTTCCTCGAGCAGGAGCGCCAGCGGTTTTCTTTTCCAGATTGACATAAAGATTGATGGTTTTTAAATTATTATGATTGGTATAGCCTTGTCACGGCCCCAAATATATCGCTTTTTGCCTAAAGCCAAAGAAATTGTTAAAAGGCAAAGCCGATGCTGAACCACGTGTAGCTTCGCGATTGGTCCGGTGACCAGGTATACTTGATTTCCAGCGGCCCGATGATGGTCTCCATCCCATATCCGAGCGCAAAGCCCGTATATTTCCTGTTTTCGACCCAATCGGCCTGGCTAAAGAGCTTGTCGCCGATGCTGGCCACGTTAGCCGAAAAATTGAGGTGGTTCTTCTTCAAAAATTCATAATTGATCGTCGCCGATGCCTTCACGTAACTGTCTCCGGCCAGGCTGAGGAAATCATAGCCGTAAAAGGGCCTGAAATTATTGATGGGGCTAAAACCGTATCCGCCCAACACAAAATCAAAGAAGTGCGGGCTCTGTTCGCCGATGGAGAATCCCAGTTCCGACTGCGCCCTCACGGTCCATTTCCTGAAAAAGGTGCGTGCGATGCCAATGTCGCCCTTTGCGATGGAGAAAGGTTCAAAGGTTTCGGTAAAATCACTGGAATCGTGGAAATACTGAAAATCACCCGAAAAATACCAGCCGCGCCTGGGGAAATAGCGATTGTCAAAGGAATCGTACCGGATATAGCCAAACAAACTCAGGTAATCGCTGTTTTCAAGGACCGGATCGGTGGCCTCAAGATTATCCGATTTAATTTTAAGCCTTTTGACCTCGGCGCCAATACCTGTAAGTAATTTCTCTACAAACACGGTCTGCACGTAAGCCTGATTGGTAAAATCGGCATAGTCAATGTTGATCGCGTTGAGCCCGAAAGCATCCAAAAGCTCCCCGTTGCTGAAGTCGGTCTTGAGGTTGCGGTTGAAGCGGTTGTATCTTGATTTGAAGCCAAAGCTAAAGTAAAAGCCGTTGTCGATGTAGTAATCGAGGTTATACCGGAAGTTGTCCCCCAGCACAACATCGAGCGATACCACATCATTCTTGAAAAACGAATTTTTGTGCGTCAGGTTGGTCAATATCCCCGATTTATACAGCCCATCATAGTGCAGCCCAAATTTCAGGTAGGTCTTCACGGGATTTTCAAGAAGCGTCAGCCTGAGTTCATCCTCCCCCTGTGCGTTGGGCTCCAGCGAATAGGTGATGGCGCTAAAGTTTTGCGTCGCCGTCAGGTTGTCCACGCCGGTCTTGAGGTCGCGGTAGGAAATGCGGCGGTCCTCGCGAAACCGCAACTTGCCCAGCACGTAAGCGCGCGTGAAATTTTCCTGTTTGTTGACATGGATCCCGCCAATGTTGAGCGTATCGCGCTGTACCTTCATGGGAGCCTTCCGGTGAAGGTTTGTCGTGTCGGCGAGCAACTTGATCCTTTCGTAAACGGCAAATGCCGCCTCCTCGCCCTTCTTGATGATGGCCGGCCCTTCGTCGAATGAAATGACGCCAAACTTGGTAATGTCCGGCTTGATGTAAATGTCGGTCTGCGCGGCCTTTTCCTGCATACTGTGGATCATTTGCAGATTGGAGATCTGGACAAGGATCCGGGTGGCGTCCTTAAGGTCCTCGCGGTCCTTCAAATCGTCCTGCACGTCCACGCCGATGATGAAATTCACACCGCGGCTGCGGACCTCATCGATGGGATAATTGTTTGTGATCCCGCCGTCCACCAGGAGCCTGCCGTCGAGTTCCACGGGCGCAAAAAGCGACGGGAACGCGGCGCTCGCGAGCATGGCCTGGGGAAGATACCCCTTGTCCAGCAGGACCTCCTGGCCGGTCTCGATGTCGGTGGCCATGCAGAGAAAGGGAATCGGGAGTTTGCTGAAATCGCGTTCATGCCTGACCTTATGGGTCAATTTGGTCAGCAGGTTGTAATTGTACAGCCCCTTGGACAGCGCATTGGGGATCGTGATCCGGAATTTGTTGAACGGAAGCGTCACCGCATACAGTTCATCGTTGCGTTTGCCGTAAAAATTCTTGGACGACCGCGGAATGTAATCCTGCAGCAGCGCATCGAAATCGGTGTCGCGGAATATCGAATCGATCTGCCGGGCATTGTAACCCGATGCATACAGCCCGCCCACGATTGCGCCCATGCTGGTCCCGCCGATGTAATCGATCTTGACGCCCGCCTCTTCGATGACCTTCAACACCCCGATATGTGCAAAACCCTTGGCCCCGCCGCCGCTGAGCACGAGCCCGACCCTGAGCGGCTCCTTGCGCTCCTGCCCGAATGCGGCCATTCCAATCAGGAACAGCACCAGCAGAAGCGTAGGGTTTTTCATCGGTTACTTGAGAATATTTTTGTAAAAGTCGATAATTTTTTTGGCTTTTGAAACTCCAACGACAGCCGATATTTCGGCCTCCGATGCCGCCGTCATACGCTTGACCGACTTGAAGTGCCGGATGAGCGTGGTCATGGTCTTTTCACCGATGCCGGGAATGGTCTCCACCGAGGTCTGCAGCGCCGATTTGCTGCGTTTGTCGCGGTGGTGCGAAATGCCAAACCGGTGCGCCTCGTTGCGGAGTTGCTGGATGATCTTGAGGGTTTCGGACTTTTTGTCCAGGTAGAGCGGAACCGGGTCTTCCGGATAAAAGAGTTCCTCGAGCCGCTTCGCGATCCCGATGATGGCGATCTTGCCTCGCAGACCCAGCGTTTCAAGGCTTTTGAGTGCCGAGGACAATTGGCCCTTCCCGCCGTCGATAATAATGAGTTGCGGCAACGGTTTGTCCTCTGCAAGCAGGCGTTTATACCGACGGTACACCACTTCTTCCATGGACGCGAAATCGTTGGGGCCGTCCACGGTCCTGATGTTGAAATGGCGGTATTCCTTTTTGCACGGCTTGCCGTCCTTGAAAACGACACACGCCGCGACGGGATTGGATCCCTGGATATTGGAGTTGTCAAAACACTCGATGTGGCGCGGTTCTTCCGGCAGCCTGAGGTCTTTCTTCATCTGCGCCATGATGCGGTTGGTATGCCGGTCCGGATCTACAATCTGGATCTGTTTGAGCTGCTCCATCCTGAACATCTTCGCGTTGCGCGTGGACAATTCAAGCAGGTCGCGCTTGTCGCCCAGCTGGGGCACCGTGATCTTGACATTCTCGCCAAGATTGACTTCAAAGGGAACGATCACTTCCTTTGACGTCAGGTTGAACCTTTCACGGAGTTCAACAATCGCGATCTCGAGCAGTTCAAGATCGGTTTCCTCGAGTTTCTTCTTGAGTTCCATCATGTGTGACCGTATGATGGAGCCATGGGCGATCTGGATGAAATTCACGAACGCCGAGCTCTCGTCCGAAACGATCGAGAACACGTCTATATTGGTCAGCTTCGGGTTGGCAACCGTGGACCTGGATTGGTATTTTTCAAGGATGTCGATCTTGTCCTTGATCTTTTGCGCCTCCTCGAAACGCATTTCGGCTGCACAGGCTGCCATCTGCTTCTTGAAATCGCGCAGCGAACCCTT
>SXGU01159157.1_pt1 | contig 12458 bp, 13 predicted proteins | sample 3174531 | NCBI WGS metagenome assembly SXGU01 (sample SAMN11356863, study PRJNA531348) | freshwater metagenome | isolation source: freshwater sample F1-140 | place: China: Fuxian Lake, Yuxi | collected 2017-12-25 | reverse complement strand
TCCTTGATCATCAATAAAAAACTGGGCCTAAAGGCATTGCGGCGTTGCGCAAACAAGCTGTTTAAACTGGTGCCGTTGTACTCCAAGCCGGACACTTCATCGCGCACGCTAAAGCTCATTTGGCTGGCTTGCGTGGCCACGCCCAAATCGTCCAGCAGTTGGATGAAATGCGGGTAAGTCCAATTGTTGTAGACTATAAAACCGGTGTCGATTTGGTAGTCACGGCCAAAGGCGTGCACCGAGTGCGTGTGCGTGTGGCCACCGACATGGCTGTCGGCACTAAACACCGTGATGTCGTGAGCTTTGTGTAAGTGGTAAGCCAGGGTGTTGCCGGCAATGCCTGCTCCTATGATGGCTATTTTCATTTGCTGGTGCGTTTCTGGCTTAATACCTCTACCGGGACTTTTCTTAAATCCCATATCAACCCCATTGCCGATAAGATTTTTAAGCCGTAATAGGTGAGGTCAATTTCCCACCAATAAAAGCCTTGTCTGGCCGAGCTAGGGAAATGGTGGTGGTTGTTATGCCAGCCTTCACCCAAAGTAAACAAGGCAATCACAGGGTTATTGCGGCTGTCGTCGTTGGTTAAAAAGCGCCGTTTGCCCCAAACGTGGGCCAAGGAGTTCACGGTAAAGGTCATGTGGTAGAGCAAGACCGTGGAGATGACAAAACCCCAGATAAACAACTGCAGGCCATTGGTTTGCAAATGCGGGGCGGCGTATTCTAACCAAGCACCCAATCCAAATAGGCCTAAGGCTAAAGTCAAGGGGGCCACCACATCGAAGCGGTCTAGTAATTTTAATTCTGGGTATTGCAGCCAATCTTTAATGCGTTCTTTTTTTAATCTGAAGTTTTTGTTGGCCAAAAACCAGCTTAAATGGCTCCAAAAAAAACCGTGTTGTTTAGGCGAATGCGGGTCTTCTGGGTGATCGGAATGCGCATGGTGATGGCGGTGATGCGAGGCCCACCACAACGGCCCACGTTGCGCGGCACTGGCGGCTAAAAAAGCAAAAATAAATTGCACGGGTCTGGACGTTTTAAAGGCCTTGTGCGAAAAGTAGCGGTGGTAAAAACCGGTAATGGCAAACATCCTTAGTAGGTACAAGACCACGGCCACGCTAACGGCAACGGCGCTAAACTCCACCCAAAATACCGCGAAGCAGGCTAAGTGCAAGACTATAAAGGGCAACACCCTAAGGCATGCTATTTTTTCTGGGTTGGCATCGCTGGTCTCGACGGCATGGTTATCGAACCAAGAAACGAGGGTTTTAAAAAACATCTGGGCCTATCCTTATTGTTTAAGCTGGTGTGGAATTCTGACTAATTTGCTGACATCGTAGCCCATGCTTTGAATTTGTGCCACGTAGCCTTGGTAAGCTTGATCGGACATGCTGGCTTGGCGTGACATCAGCCAGACGTAATCCCTGGCATTTCTGGCGATGATGGTGGTTTGGTAGCCCTCATCCAAATAGACGATGCGGTACTCGGCTTTAATCGGCCAAACAAATTGCATGCCCCAGATGGCGTTACCGGTATTGGGCACGACAAAGCCGGTGGGTTGGTAGCGTTTTAGCTCACCATCAAAGCTGCCTTGGTTGAAGGTGAAGGTGGTGTTAATGCGGCCGTCGTCGGCCAAGGCATAGGATTCGATGCCGTTGTGCACGCCTTTTTCTATGAAGGTAGGGATGCAGGCAATCACGTACCAATCGCCCATGAATTGATTCAGCTTCACTTCTTTAACCGTGGGTATGGGCGCCATGGAACTGCATGCGCCCAATAAAACGCACAAGCTGCTGATTAAGGTTTTTTTCATGTTTAAGCTCATTTATTTAAGGGCGTAATCGATACGGCCATCGGGGGTGGTGGATTGCAAAGCTAACCATTCACCGCCTAAACCGTACCATAGGTCGATGACAAATTTATTGGTATGAATTTTATAGCGCTCGGCTTTTATAGTCTGGCCTTTTACCACTATGTTTTCTTGCCCTAGCGCGGTGATTTGCGTATTCAAATACTCACCGGTTTGTGGGTTTAGCAATTTCTTTTGCTGCAGGATTTTGGGGTTCCAATAGGCAAAGGTCATCACGCATTGTTGGCCTATCTCCAGCGGGCTAGGGGCATTTAGTTTAAACACCGATGGCTCTTGGGTGCCGCCCACCACGGTGGCTTTGCTGTTTTCTTGGGTTTTGGCGTCTAATTTTATCAAGCAATCGTTTTGCCACAATTCGTTGGCCACATGCTGGTATTTGAACACGCTAATTGACAAAAACTTGACGTTGAATTTCGCCTCACTTTTCAAGGCCAGTTGGCCGTCGGCTTTTTCATCCAAGACAAAGTCATGCGTGCCTATGGCCTTGCCGTCCATGGACACATCGAATTGCCAAGTTTGAGCCGCCGCTATGCTTGGGAAAAGTAGGCACAACAATAACAGTGTTTTGAATTGTAAGCGGGCCACGACTTAATTGCCTTTTTTGGGAAACCAAGGCACAAAGCCTGAAGTGGTTTGCATGTAAGTGCTGTAGCCAGGGCGACGCTTGGTGATGTCGGCTTCCAGTAATTTTGCACCGGTCACTTTGACCAATAGATAAGTCATGAAAATCGAAGAGACCAGTGTCCACCAGGCGCCGCTGCCTACGCCTAAGCAACCGTAGCCAAACCAAATGCAGGCTTCCCCAAAGTAATTGGGGTGACGGGTATAACGCCAAACACCGCTGCTTAGCACCTTAGTTTTGTTGCCTGCTTGCGCGACAAAGCGCGCCAATTGGTTGTCGCCCAGTACTTGAAAAAACATGCCGATTAACCACAGCGCTATGCCTAGGGCATCCCAAGCATTGAGCGCATTGCTTGAGACCGTTGCCGCATGCAAGGGCGTGGCGATCATCCAAGCCAACACGGCTTGCAATAAAAACACCAAGTACAGGCTTTTGATTCTGAAATTAGGTTGGTTGCGCGCGCGTATGGCTTGGTAGCGTGCGTCCTCTGGCTTATTGTGGTTGCGCTTGTGCAAGTGCCCGCTTAGGCGGCAAGCCCAGGTCGCCACCAAGCTTAGGGTTAACCAAGCACGTGGGCTGGGGTCGGCGTAAGCTACAAAACTAAACAGCGTGCTCACTAAAAAGAACAGTGCCCAGAGCGTGTCCACCAGGGTGACGTTGTTGTGTTTTAAACTTAAAGTCCAAGCCAGTATGGCCATCATGGACAAGGGGATGAGGGTCAATAAATAATGCGCAACATTAAACACGGTTTATCCCCTTGTTCATTAAGGCTGAGGCCACTTTTAGCAACAGTGGCACAGCTATGGCCCAACCAACGGCTAAATAGACCATGGCTAAATTGAAATTGACTAAGTGCAGTGCACCGAGGCGCTCGCCTGCCCAGTAACACAGTGGCCCAGAAATAGCGCCGAGCAAGCAGGCCAGGGCGGTGTATTTTTTCAGCCAATTTAGGCTGATGTTTAAGGTGCTGGCAAACGAAGCCCATAGCGCTATCATCCACGGCGGCGATATGGCATTCGGCCAATACGCCACCGGTTCAAAAGCAACCCAACCCAATTGCAGCAACAGGCTGTCAAAAACTAAGCCGAATAAAGCCGCCAGCAGCAACAAGCTGCTTTCGGCTTGTTTGTGCTGGGACCGTTTGCAGTGCAACATCAGTATAAATAAAGCGTTAAACACGCCTAACCAAGGTGCGTAATAAGCCGCACCTAACACGCAGGCAAACCAAGCAATTTGAAAGGCTATGATGTTAAATGCCATGCTTACACCGCATTTTTTTCAAACAGGTAGTGGCTCACCCACCATTCTTGACCGCCTTGGTAGCCAAACAACTCGGCACAGGCCATGAAGAAAATGCGCCAGCGTTGACGCCACAGCACGACGTTGGCTGGGCCATAACAATCGGCCAAAATGCCATTGATGACGGCCTCGTTGTCGTCCATATTGGTCAACCAGGCATTGGCGGTTTTTTCGTAATGCCTGCCATCCCAACGCCATTGTCGGCTTAATCTGAGGTGCGATTGAAATTGACTGGGTGTGTCGTCGCTGGGCATGAAACCACCGGAAAAAAAGAACTGGCTCATCCAATCGTCGTCGCCTTGCACTTCAAACGCATAGGGCACGTCTCTGTGGCAAAAAATGTGCATAAAAAACTGGCCTTGCGGCGCTAACCAGGAGTTGATTTTTTCAAACAGCACGTGGTAATTGCGCATGTGTTCGAACATTTCAACCGAGACGATGCGATCAAACTGCTGCTTGATATCAAAGTTGTTCATGTCGCAAGTAATGACATTAAGGTTGTTTAGGTTTTCTTTTTTAGCGATGGCTAAAATAAAATCGCGTTGCGATTTGGAATTGGAGACCGAAGTGATTTGGCTGTCCGGATAATGCCTGGCCATCCATAAAGACAACGAGCCCCAACCGCAACCCAATTCCAATACATTTTGGCCGTTTTGCAAGTTGGCGTGCAAGCAGGTTTGACTTAAGGCGTGGTACTCGGCTTGATCTAAGTTATCCACCCCGTTAGGCCAAAAGCAACTGCTGTATTTGCGGTGCTTACCCAGCACCGAATCAAAGAAAGCCGCCGGTACTTCGTAGTGTTGGGCATTGGCCATTTCCGGTAAGGGAGCAATTTGCGCCTGGCGCATGCTTTGAAAAAAGCGCGCGCGAAACTCGCTGGCCATTTCCGTGTTGCCAGCAGAGATCTCAATCAAACGTTGTTTGCTAAGTTGGCGTATGCCGTAGCGAATTAGAAAATCGGGCATCCAACCCGATTCGGATAATTGAATGGCTAACTTGGAAAAAATCATTTTCTACCTCTATAAATTGCATATACGTTAGTATGAGCCATAAGCCACAAAAAGGTTTGGCAGTTTGAACAATTTCTTATAAATGCACTCAGAGACGTCATGAAAAATACAGAAAAATTATACCTGGCCGGCGGCTGTTATTGGGGCATGGAAGAATTATTCAGGCACATGCCCGGTGTGGTCGCCACCCAAGTGGGCTTTTCTGGTGGCCACATCGCCAATGTGGCCTACCGTGAAGTGACCACCGGCACCACTGGCCACGCTGAAACCTTAATGGTGGAATTTGACCCGGACTTGGTGACGATAAAGCACCTGCTGTTTGAATTTTTTCGGGTGCACAACCCGACCAAACCCAACCAGCAAGGCAACGACATCGGCACGCAATACCGCTCGGCTATTTTTTTCCAAAATGAAGCGCAAAAAGCCGTGGCCGAGCAAGTGATCGCCACGGTCAACGCTTCCGGCCAATGGGGCATGCCGGTAGTGACGCAGCTAGAAGCATTTCAAGCTTTTTACCCAGCCGAAGACAAGCACCAAAAATACATCATGCAGTTTCCGGATGGCTATACCTGCCACCACAGACGCAACTTTGATTTAGGGGAAACGCCATGATCAAGCTAGTGTTGTTAGCTATTGCGCTGACAGGTCTGCTGGCTTTTCTCTATTTAAAATCCGCGTCCAGTGGGCAATTAAAAGTGGGGGACCTGGCCCCGACTTTTAGTCTGATGGACCAAAACGGCCAGCTCAGAACTTTGGATGAATTTAAAGGGCATTGGTTGGTGCTGTATTTTTACCCAAAAGACAACACGCCGGGTTGCACCAAACAAGCCTGCCGCTTTCGCGATGAGCACTCGGCTTTGCATAAAATGGGCGCTCAGGTAGTCGGTATCAGTGTCGACAGCAGCGCTGCCCATGCTGGCTTTGCTACCCAGCACCGTTTGCCTTTCCCACTGTTGGCTGACAGTCAAGGTGAGGTGGCTCAAGCTTACGGGGCCTTGCTGAATTTGGCTTTTTTAAAATTAGCCAAACGCCATACTTATTTAATTGATCCAACCGGTCGGGTGGCGAAAATGTATTTGACTGTGGAGCCGGATACGCATGCGCAAACCGTGCTCAAAGACCTGCAGTTGTTAAAGGAGGCTTACCATGACTAAAGCACGTTTTGTGATCCCACTATTGATAGGCTTGCCGCTATTAGGCTACCTGTGGACACTTTATCAAACGGATGGCAGCGAACCCAAAGCGATAACGGCCTTACAGAAAGCCGTTGACGAATGCGCCGGCATTGCCGATAACGCTGTTGCCCACATGCAGGCAGTGGTGGCTTTTCAAGTGCTGGAAAAAGAAGGCCGTAAGATTAACGTGATGCGCCGTTGCATGGCCGATCATGGCTACACAGAAAACCCCAAATGGTTGGCTTATGGCGCACCTATTGCCAAGGCCAATGCCTTAAAACAAGGCGTATCCGAAGACGAAGCCATGGAGAACTTGAGGCGGCTTAATATGATGGACTTTACCGACAGCGACCAGCGGCCTATTTATTGGACGGTAAAGCCTTAGTTTGTTTTAAAGCCGCTATTTTTTCGCTCAGTAATTCCGCTGCGTAGGGGTCCAAACTGGCAATGCGTAGGCTTAGTTTATCCAGCGCGGCAAAGTCTGTTTCTTGCAAGGCCATCTGCGCTTGTTGCATGAAGACCTCTAAGTGTTGGGGGTTTAACTGCAAGGCTTTATCTAATTCAGTCTTAGCCAAAGGCGCGTGGTTCAAACCGAAGTCGGCAACCCCTAAGTAATACCAAGCATCGGCCGCATCCGGTTGGTTTTTCGTCCAAGCTTCGGCTATGGCATGCAAGCTAGCCCAGTCCTGGTTTTGATAGGGAATCACCACCTGCATAAAGTAGGGTTGCTGATTGCTTGGCAGCGCCCAAAACGGCGATTCATCGGTGTTTAAACTCAACAACTCTTTGCTGGCGATCAATGCCTTAATCCATTCCACCGGCAAGCTGTAAAAAAAACCATTTGGGCCCGGGCTTTTAAAGGTGGTCATGCCTATCAAATTTAGCTTTTGGTCAAACAAGGCGCCACCGCTAGAGCCCAATGAAAATGCCGCGTTGGAGCGTATGATAAGGCTGCCGTCCATGGCGTATTTGGCTTTTATTGAACCGTAAGAAGGCTGCGGCACGTTGTTGCCGTTTGGGTAGCCTAGGCTGAAGACTTCCTCTTCAAAAGCCAAGCTGGCCGAATCCCGTAATTGCACAGGTTTAAACGGCAGGCCTTCAAATTTGAGCGCACACAAATCGTGTTTCCAGTCGGCTTTCAGGGCGATGGGTTTGTAGCCGTCGTTGTATTTGGCGACATTAGCGCCTTTGCCATTGGCCAACACGTGGCAATTGGTCACCACGTATTCTGGGCTGATCACCACACCGGTGCCGGTGCCAGCGTTGCCGTTACCCAACTCAACGGAAATTTGCACGATGGATTCATGCAAGTGCAGCAATTCGCCTATGCCAGGTTGGGCGAATAGCTGGGGTGCAGAAAACAGCAGACAAAGTGCGAGAAGTTTTTTCATGATGACCTAGTGCGCATGATTGATGAAGACAAACTTGGTCTGCAACTGGCCCGCTAGGTTCAATAAATTTATAAGGCCAATGAATTAATAGGCTGAGGAAATTTAATTGACTGGCCTGCTGCTCACCTTACTTAGGCACAGCCAAATGGCCGTTATGGAAGGCATGGCAAGACATGCAACTGCTGGCAATGCGTTTCGGTTTCGGGCTGTTACCAGAATGGCAGCGCAAGCAATTTTTTCTGTCTGGCATGGCGACATCATGACTGCTTTCGGATTGCTCCACCTGATGGCAAGCCACGCATTTTTGTGTGCGGTGCGAAGCATGATTAAACTGGGCTTTGCTAAACCAATCCTGGTTGATGGTCACTTTTTTAACGCGCCATGGCACGCTGTCGTCTTTTTTCTCCGGCGCTATTTCATGGCAATAGGCGCAACCGTTTTCTTTCAAGGAGGTGGCGTAACGCGCCTTGTCTTTGGGCGCCTTGGCAATTAAGGCGTTCATCACCGCTTCTTCATCACCATGCGGCACATGCAAGGTTTTGTCGCCCAAGCCTAATTGCAATTGATTGGCGTGGCAGCTTTGGCAATCGCGTTTAAATTCCACTGCTTGGATGCGCATTTCTTTGCCTACGCCGCGGTGGCAATCGCTGCAGTTTAATTCGCGTATGTCCATCACACCGTTCGGTCCTTGCACCAAGCCCACGTGCTGGGAGTGCGGAAATTTCAAACCAGATTGCTCGGCTAAGCGCGCACTTTCACTTTGAGGGATGCGCTCTATGTGGCTCGTGCCAGGCTGTTCCGCGTGTTCGCGGATAAAGCTGAGCTTGAATTCCGGGTGGCGGCGATCAAAATCTTTGACATTGGGTAAAGCACTTTTTGCGCCCACCGCTTCAATGTCGGCATGGCATTTCACGCAATTGTTATTGTCTTGTTTGGCCAGTGGGTGCGGCGCTTTGTGTTCTCTGTGGCACTCGGCACAGCGCATGCCATCGGCTAAGCGGCCGCTGCTGTGGAACACGCGTTTTTGCAAAGTCGGATCGGCGATGTGTGGTGCGGTATTCTGGTGGCATTTGACGCAAGCTTGATCGTTAACTGGTTCGGTTAATTTTTCATGGCAATTGAAGCACTGCGAGCCAAAATGCAAATGCGCATTGGAGACATGACCTGGGCTCCACACCCGGTCAAAACCCAATGGATACTGCGCCATGGTTTGGTTGAGGCTGGGGATTAAATTTTGTGCCAAAGGCAAGCCGATAAAGACCAAGGCTATGAAGGCCGCCATCCACAAGGCCATGCGGCGCTTGAAGCTGGCTGCGCCGCGCAAGGGTTCGTGGGTGCGCAATTTTAAATCTTGAAAATCGTCCGGTAAGCGTTGCAACAACATCAGTGAGATGGCTATGTCCACATCCGGTGGGGCCGGTTCCACTTTTACTTGATAAGGACCTATGCTGACCAAGGTGCCATGGCTTAACTCTATGTTCTTTTGCACGACGCCATCGACTGCCAGTTCACCGTTGATGGCGACCAAATGGATTTTGCCGTCGTCCATGCGCTTGATGACGGCATGGTGCATACTCAAACGTGGGTCCAGCAAGTGGATACCGCATTCGGCGCCGCGGCCAACTGTGATTTCTTCTGACGTTAAGGTGCGGTAGCTGCGTGATAGCACGCCACGGCTACTGTGAGAAAGTTTAATAAGCAGGCAATTGATCATGGGCTTTTAAAATCGCTTACCAATAAAAAAAGACTGCTAGCACGTGGGCTATCATCGCCATGATTAAGGCGATGGCAAACGGCACGTGAAAATACAGCCAAAAACCCATGCGGGCGCGGTACATCAAATCTTGCCTAGCGCGCTTCACCAAGGATTCGCGGCGCACCATCAGGGAATACAGATCACGGTAAAGCTTGCGTTGCTCCACGGGTAAATCTTGCCCCAACGCGGTCAACTCTTGCACGGCCATGGCGGTTGGGCAGTCCGGCTGAAAGCCCCGCAACTGCTCTAATAAACCCAGTCCTATGGAGGTCTCGCGGCAGGCCCGCGTCACCGTGTTGTTAATGTCGTCTGGCATCATTAAGGCAATTTGCCTGGCCATTTTATCGGCTTCGGCAATGCGTAACAGCAAGCCGTCTAAATTGTCTTCGCCCATGTTTTCCGTCATTAAGCGCGGGTAAATCATGTAAGCATAATTGCCAAAGAAGCCGCTGATCACGACGATCATGAGTAGGCCGTAGGTCACCGTGTGTATGTTCAAGCCATAATGAAAGCCGCTGTGAAAGGTGGCAATAAACGTCAGGGCAGTGCCTAAGTATATGTGCGCCGACAGCCACGCTTGGGTAGTGCCACTGCTACGGTAGCGGCGTTTGCGTATGCCGTACCAGGCCATCCAGAACACCAAGCCGGCTGAAATCGTGCCCAATGTGTAGCCCAACCAACTGCCGCCGTAGTGACCAACGGCTGGTTCAAACAATAAAAAAGCGGCGAAGGCGAGCAAGATCATGACCACGGCTACTTTGAAGTAGCGGTATCTTTTGTAGTCGAAAAAGTTACTGTGTTGCATGGCTTAACCTTTAATCCGCATCGTCGTTTATTAAGTTGGCGTCGTGGCCAGTGCCACCGGCGTAGTTTAATAACTCTTCCGGTTTAACGCGTAAGGCGGCACCCACTGGGCAGGCCCGCACGCACACCGGTCCGCCGCTGATGTCCTTACACATGTCGCATTTCACTGCCACTTTGGCGCCGTTGCTGACCGCTACCGATTTGGGTTTGATGCCCAATAGCATTTGCACGATGCTGGGTTCTTTTTGTTCGTGTATCTCCGACATTTGTATCACGTCGTACGGGCAGTTGGCTTGGCAATTGCCGCAGCCTATGCAACTGTCATCGATGTAAACCTCGCCATGCGGTGCGCGGTGGATGGCGTCCGGTGGGCAATCTTTCATGCAGTGCGGGTGCTCGCAGTGGCGGCATGAGGTGGGCACGCGAATGTTAGCAAAAATCGGCCCGGCATCGCGGTCTAAACGCGTTGCCCCACCATGGGTATCGGCGCAAGCTTGCTCGCAGTGGTTGCAGCGCACGCACAAGGACTCGTCTATCAGCAGCACGTCGGTCGCTTCGCCCACGCCTTGCTGAATTAAAAAGGAAATCAGGTTGGACGGGCTAGGCTGACCCACGGCTACTTGGCTACTTTCAAATGCCGTTTCCAGTTGTTGGCGTTTTTCTTGATCCTGCAAATGCTGCAAATAGCGCGCATCCAACTCGCCGCGTATTTCCGGGTTGCGCGCAATGATGTCGCGCATGCGCCCGGCTTCTATGAATACCGCTTCCGTGGCAATCGCCGCGCGCACCGTGGCATAACGCGGCTCGCCTGACACCAAAGACATTTCACCTACGTAATGACCGGCGGCCACGTAAAACAGCACCACGTCACGGCCGCCTATGGTGTGGGAAACGGTGACCGAGCCGCTTTGTATCAAATAGAGTCCATCGGCCTCATCGCCCTCATGAAACAACTCCTCACCGGCGGCGTAGGTTTTTAAGGTGGCGTTGTTGGCCACGTCGTTTAAATCTTTTTCACTCAGCGACAAACCTATGCATAAGTGGATGATGGTTTTAATCGCCACTTCATTTAGGATACGGCGCATCGATTGCACCGAATCAACCAGTTTTTGCATGACTCGTCTGGGCGTTTCTATTAACACGCAAGCTTGCGTGGCCCGCACCGTGCCGGCGCGTCGACGGCCGGACACCAAAGCCAATTCACCAAAGAATTCGCCGGCTTTAAGGTGGCCGTCGGGTACGTCATCGTCGTCGATTAATATGTCCAACTCCCCTTCCACTATAAAGAAGAAGGTGGTGCTGTAATCGTTGCGTTTAAATATCACGTCGCCGGCTTGCGGCAACAATATATTGCTTTCTAGCACCAGCTCCCGCAATTGCAAGCTGCTAAGCATGGCCAACAAGGGCACGCTTTTGCGTATTTTTTCCAAGACGTCGTCTATGCCGCGATCGGTGCAAAAACTGGCAAACTTCTCACGCAATAATGCGCTGTCGGCTGGCTCAACCGGGTTGCCTAAAATGTGCTCTATGACTTCATAGCCTTGGTTGATGCCTTGTTTGATTAAGGGGTAGCCGGCCAGCGCGCCTATCACGTATAAACCGGGGACGCTGGATTCGTAGCGCGAGGACAATTGCGGCAGGGCATATAAATCGGGCGTGGAAAAACCGACGCCAAAGCTTTCCAATAAGGGTCGCGGCGATAAGGCACCCAAACGCGCAATCACCCTATGGCAGGGAATGCGCTCGACGCCATTGGGTGTGTTGGCAAACACGGTGATGGGGAAGTCACCTTTGCTATTGGCTTCTATGGATTGCGGCTTGGTCTCCAATAACCAGTCCAAGACGCCGCGTTTTTTTGCTTCGGTTAATTGACTGAGGTTGGTTTCCTTACAATTACTGAAGTCGTCCGCGCGGTTTAAAATTATCACTTGGTTGCGCGCCGATAAGGCGATGGCATTTTCCACACCGCTATCGCCGCCGCCAATCACCACTATGGTTTCATTTTGGTACGCGTCCGGGTCATCCAGTTGGTATTGAATTTGCGGCAGGTCGCCACCTGGAATCTCCAGTTTGCGCAAACTGCCTTGCACGCCCATGGCCAGCACGGCGTTTTTTGTATGCAGCTTAGTGCCGTCGTCCAGCTCCACCATTAAACCGGTGGCTAGTTTTTGTATGCCAAGCGCCTTGGCGCCATAGCGCACATTCACTTGGTGCTCGGCCATGGTTTGTTCCCAGGTCTGCAACACCGATTCTCGTGAAGAAGCACTGAACGGTAAGGCGCTGCGCAAGGGTAAACCACGTGGTTCGGACATGACTAATTTGCCGCGTTGGTAATTGCGCACCGTGTTGGCCGGCGCTTGCTCGGCTTCCAGTAAGACGTAATTAAGCCCTTGTTCACTGGCGCGTACCGCTGCCGACAAGCCGCTGGGGCCAGCACCTACGATGACGATGTCGTATAAGGTGGCGGATGCCGACTTGGCTGATTTTTTCTTAGCGGCTGCGGCCATGGGCTAGTGAAGTGCTATTAGAGG